>Ga0153956_1000932_pt1 | contig 29111 bp, 16 predicted proteins | sample TSFL040MetaG_FD_104704 | JGI IMG/M metagenome (GOLD analysis project Ga0153956, IMG submission 104704) | Attine ant fungus gardens microbial communities from Florida, USA - TSFL040 MetaG | ecosystem: Host-associated > Fungi > Mycelium > Unclassified | place: USA: Florida, Wekiwa Springs... | reverse complement strand
GCTTCAGAGTGGATTGGATATTTCACCCGTCATTACTCATGAATTCTCCATTCAAGATTACGATGAAGCTTTCAAACTCATGCGCTCAGGGCAATGCGGAAAGGTTATTTTGAATTGGTGATGTTATATATTGCTAGTCAAAGTTTGCAAAACCATTATCATGGTTTGCTTGCGGCATTAGGAATTAGTACAGGGGCAACTTTTTATTCATTATGACTGCATTTGGTATGACAGAAGTTTTCCGTCAGTCTCCTGTCTTTGAGATGCCTGATTGAGGCGCAAATTTATGAGATTGCTCGGACGCATCTTGCTTTAGAAGATTAGCTTTATCGAATTTACTAGTGTCTCCACCACCAAAAAAACTAATTTCAATGTCATTGTTATAATAACCATGCCTTGCATTAATCTCTACACCTATTTCTTCGAGAAAATACTTTACGATTTCAAGATTTCCATTTTGTGCGGCAATTTGCAAAGGGGTTAATTTTATAAATTTATCAGTAATCTCTTTAAGCGAAAGTTGGCTTTTTTCTGAAAACCACTTCATTACTTCTTTGATAAAATTTAAATCGTTAATTTCTGTTGCTATGCCAATACCATACTGTAGCATTGCAAATTCTAGTTTATTTTTTCCGATTCTATTTTCACAAAAGAACTGCGCAATTTCATGTTTCTTCTCGCTAGGAAAAAGATGCATAATTTTCTTAAAATGTGAAAAAGACCAAAAAAAATCGTGTGTATGCGGCTCTAATATTTTCAATACTTCTAAGTGACCTTTTTTAGCAGCAACTTGAGTAGCTAATTCGCCTTGAGCATTGGGAGTACGAACTAACGATGGATATTTTTTTATTAATGTTTTAACTGCATCAATATCATTACTTTCAATTGCAGCCATCAATTCTTTTTTATATTTTTCATAAGGAATATCATTGGAGATAGTAACGTTAATACCTCGTTCTTCTATGATATCCACAATTTCTTGTGGCAAATTAACTTCTCTAGAATTGATATGAATCTCTTCAACCATATCAGGATTAAATATATGAAGAGATCCCACCATGACTTCAAAATAATCAATTTCTTGATTAAAAGTCGAAGGAAAATTGCCTGTTTGAACACCAGTTACAATAGCTTGTAGCGCGCTTTCTGATGCTTGCCACAATAGTAACCCTAAATTGTTCCATGTGCATCCCTGATAGTCTTTATTATTTTGACTTTTGAAATACATTGAATCACCAGGGAAATAAAGGCTATTTAGATTAGCAACTCTTTTCAATCTCAGATAAGAATAACCATACCGGTTTCCATTGTATGGCTTTCCTAAAAAGACTAATTGGGCATATCTGGGTCTAGCGTGTTTATTTTTTAAAAATTGCTCTCTTAATTCATCGGGAAGTAATTTAAATATTCCTTGTTCAGCAGCATCCCGATCTTTACCGTAGCTATCACTCTCACCTTCAAAATAATTATTTTTTTCAAAATAATTGAGTAGCTGAAAATCAGTTAATCCATTAGCTAAAAATCCACCCGAAAAACTAACACAGATAGCCGAATTGATACGTATATACTCCAAACAATCTTCATACAATTGTCCTGCCTTGCGTTCATCAAGATGGCAAAGGTTTTGTAATCGCTGAATAGTTTTCTCTTTAATTTTTTCTTCTTTAATATAACATTCATTTATCCTATTCATTTCACTAACAGCATCTGTCCATAATTTTCTGGCGTTAATATATTGGGTTTCTCTATTAGTTAATTGCGATGTTTTTTTAGACTGAATTTGTTTAGTTTTATGAATTACCTGTGTTTCTATTTCAGTTAAATATTCAATTCTTAGTTTGGTTGTTGGAATTTTATTTAAATTTTCAGCATATGTTTTAAAGTTTGGATCTTCATTTTTCAAAGCGTCTTCAAGCAAATTAACTATTTCTAAATAATTATTTTTCGTAGCAATTTCAATAGACTCCACAATAGAATCGATCCCAAACCATTTAGTTTGTATAAGTACCTTTACTATTTCTATATATCCAAACTGTGCAGCATAATGTAGTGGTGTCCAATTTCCATTCGCAAGATTTATAGCATGATGTCCTAATTTGTTAATAAAAAATTTAACTACCTCTTCATCGCCAAAAATAGCGGCCAGAAGTAGACCATCACGATTTTCAATGTTAAAGATAGCGGCACGTTGTTTTATGTCTAATTGTCTTTTAGGCGGCAACTCAGAAAAATATTTGAAGATAGCCTGTAAAGTAATTATATTCCCTGCTTTTATTAGCCGATGAAGTAGAGATTCACCTTTTAGAGGATTAGTAAGCCATCTGGTATCTTTTTTAATAAATTCTAGAATTGCCGCCGCACGCTTTTCATTATCATCATTATTGAGCAATTCAAGCAATTTTTTTGAAGATTGATTAAAAAAATCGAAAATCATGTACATATATTAATAGTTATTGTATTTTTTTTGATAAAGATAGATGACATGCTATCAAAATGCAAACAAGCTGTAAACATTGGTGCTTTTTAGTCTTTTGGCGTACTCCTCAACACCCGAAAACTTCCGGGATGATAAATTTCAGATAGACTCTATCGGACATTGATTACTAAGAATTAGAGACTTTCGCCACCTTTTCCTTCAAATAACTAAATAACGCGCGCAATACCATGGCTTCTGCGCCCAGTGGTTTACCAGGTCGCGCGCGTGCATTCCATGCCATGATATCAAAATGCAACCAAGGCACATCGTCCGGCACAAATGCTTTTAAAAATAAAGCCGCAGTAATCGCACCTGCATAAGGCTCAACACTATTGTTATTAAGATCAGCAATGGAGCTCGTGATGTAATCACGGTATAAATCATACAAGGGTAATCGCCACATCGGGTCATTGACTTTTTCACCACAACGAATCACATCCGCCGCCAACTGATCATTATTCGAAAACATGGCAGGTAATTCTGTACCCAATGCCACACGCGCAGCACCGGTTAGTGTGCTAATGTCGATTAATAAATCAGGTTTTTCACTCGCCCCTTCGGTTAATGCATCTGCCAAGATCACACGCCCTTCACAATCCGTATTTCCTACTTCAATGGTTAAACCTTTACGACTTTGAATAACATCACCAGGACGATACGCATTGCCTGAAATGACATTTTCCACGACAGGAATTAATACACGCAAACGAATCGGCAATTGGGCTTGCATAATCATGCGCGCTAAACCTAAAACATGCGCACCACCGCCCATGTCTTTTTTCATTAACAACATATAAGAAGCCGGTTTAATATCCAACCCGCCACTATCAAAACAGACGCCCTTACCGACTAAAGTGACTTTAGGATCAGTGGGTTTTCCCCAGCGAATATCAATCAGCCGTGGTGCATCATCGCTTGCTCTACCTACCGTGTGAATAGCCACATAGTTTTGCTTTAGCAATGCATCACCCACGATTTGAGTAAGATCAGCACGGTATTGCTTTGCAACTGCTTCACTCGCCACCGCAAACTCGGTGGGACCCATGTTATCCGTGGGCGTGTTAATTAAATCACGCACTAAATAAATCGCCTCTACCATATTGGTAACGTGATTTAAAATGCTTTTATTAACACATAATTTGGCAGGTTCGCGTTTAGGTGCTTTATAGCGCGTGAATTGATAAGCACCGGCGCCCCAAGCAATTGCATATTCAGAATCTTCCGCCGACACATTTTCTAAATAATAACTTCCTTCGGGTAATTGAAAAGGCAAACTGCCAACTTGCCATTTATTTTGCATTGTTAACACACAACAAATGACGCGTTCTAATTTACCTTTTGCATCAGGAATCAAACGCACTGCACCCGCCTCTAGGCGAAATTGCGTGGTGTTAAGCCATTCTTTCACTGTATTTGTTTGCGATGCTAACCAATTCGCATAATCCTGCGGTGTGATTAACGTAATAGGTAAACTCGCCGTAGTACGATCAGTAAAACAAGTAAGCGACATAATTAATCTCCAATGGCTGTTTCTGCAGGAAGATAGATTTGATGCAATGAGACAGCAACTGCTTGATAAGTAATATGACCATGCCAAACATTTAAACCATTAAGCAAATGCGGATCACGACGCATGGCTTCTTTATAACCCAAATTCGCAATGGCTAAAATAAACGGCAATGTTGCATTATTTAATGCAAGTGTAGATGTCAATGGCACAGCACCTGGCATATTGGTCACACAATAATGCACCACACCATCAACGACATATGTGGAGTTAGCATGGGTGGTCGGTTGACTTGTTTCAAAACAACCCCCTTGATCAATTGAAACATCCACCACCACCGCTCCTTGCCGCATTTTGCTTAGCATTTTGCGCGTCACTAACCGCGGTGCAGAAGCACCCGGAATTAATACGGCACCAATGACCAGATCTGCATCAAGCAAATGCGCTTGAATGCTATCTGTCGTAGAAAAAATGGTGTTAATTGAAGAGCCAAATTGCGAATCCAATTGATGCAATCGATCGGAAGATTTATCCATTACCACCACATGAGCGCCCATGCCTTTTGCCACGTATACCGCATTGGTACCCACCACGCCACCGCCCAAGATCACCACCTTAGCAGGCATCACGCCCGATACACCACCCAACAAAATACCGCGGCCTCCGCCTTCAATTTCCAAACAATGCGCGCCTGCTTGAATAGACATTCTTCCTGCCACTTCGCTCATGGGAGCAAGTAATGGCAAACCGCCTTGATCATTGGTCACTGTTTCATAAGCAATAGCCACACAATCCGACGCTTGCAATAATTTTGCTTGCATCGGATCAGGTGCTAAATGTAAATAGGCAAACAAAATTTGCCCCGGACGTAACATATGACATTCCTGGGGCTGTGGCTCTTTGACTTTAACGATCATGTCTACCTGCGCAAAAATTTCTTCTGCGCTATCAACGATGCGCGCGCCCACGCGTTGATACTCATGATCAGCAAATCCAATTCTTTCACCGGCTTGCTTTTGCACCCACACCTGATGACCATTCGCAATGACTTCGCGAACATTGCTGGGTATCAAGCCCACGCGGTACTCGAAATTTTTAATTTCCTTAGGCACACCGATCAGCATGCAGGATTCCTTATCCGTTAATTATTTAAAAAGCTCCATCCATAATGTATTAATACGTTGCACAAATGCAGCAGGATCAGGCAAACCACTGCCTTCAGCTAACAATGCTTGTTCATAAAGAATATGCATCCATTCATTTAATTTTTCAGCATTGGTTTCTTCATTTAACTTACGAATGATGACATGCTCTGGATTGATTTCTAAAATGGGTTTAATCTCAGCCACTTGCTGGCCAGCCGCTTTAAGCAAGCGCTCCATTTGCGGACCTAACGCATTTTGATCACGCACAAGGCAAGCCGGTGAAGTAATTAAACGGTGTGAGAGGCGCACTTCCTTTACTTCTTTTTCAAGCACTTGTTGAATTTTCTTCAATAGCGGTTCAAAAGTTTGCTGTTCTTGATGTTCTTTTTCTTCGTCTTTTATGACTTCTGCGTTGGATTCAATGTCGCTTAATTCCAAATCACCTTTAGCGACTGATTGTAACGGTTTACCTTCAAATTCAGGCAAATGACCCACTACCCATTCATCGATACGATCCGTAAGCAGCAACACTTCAATATCATGTTTGCGGAAAATTTCTAAATGCGGACTCGATTTAGCAGCATTGACATTCTCTGCGGTAATGTAATAAATTTTCTTTTGTTCCGGCTTCATTCGACCAATGTAAGCATCCAATGAAACGTCTTGCTCATCTGTTTTTGTGCTAGTAAAGCGTAATAGTTTTGCAATTCTTTCACGATTTACAAAATCTTCAGCGGGGCCTTCTTTTAATACCACACCAAATTGCTGCCAAAATAGCGCATAGTTTTCCGGCTCGTTGTTTGCTAAACGATCCAACAAATCCAACACGTGTCTAACAATTGCTGCACGCAATTTGGGTATCGAAGGATGATCTTGCAATATTTCGCGCGAAATATTCAAAGGCAAAGCCGTGGTATCTAATACACCACGCACAAAACGCAAATAATGCGGCATGAATTGTTCGACTTGATCCATAATAAATACGCGCTGAACATATAATTTCAAGCCGTAATGTGTATCACGTTGCCACAAATCAAACGGCGCATGCGCAGGTAAATAAAGAAGGCACGTATAGTCAATATTGCTTCCTTCAATTTTATGTTGTGTCCACGTTAAAGGATCTTCAAAATCATGCGCTAAATGTTTGTAAAACTCTTTATATTGATCATCAGTGACTGTATTTTTTGGTAATGTCCAAATGGCTGTGGCGCGATTAACTGTTTCCCATTCATCCGTGGGTTTACCATCATCCGTGTATTTCAACATCTGAATAGGCGTATTAATGTGATCAGAATATTTAGTAATGATGCTGCGTAAGCGCCAATCATTCAAAAATTCTTCAGCATCGTCTTTTAAATGTAAAATGACATCCGTGCCATGCTCCGTTTTTTCAATATTTGCAATCGTATACTCACCATTGCCATTGGATTCCCAATTGACACCGTGTTCTTTTGCTAGCCCTGCTCGGCGCGTTAATACCGTCACTTTATCTGCAACCATAAATGCAGAATAAAACCCGACACCAAATTGACCAATCAAATGTGAATCTTTTTTCTGATCGCCTGTTAAGTGTGAGAGAAATTCGCGTGTGCCAGATTTAGCAATCGTACCTAAATTTTCAACCACTTCGTCTCTATTCATTCCAATGCCATTATCACTAATGGTCAGTGTATGAGCATCTTTATCAAAACGAACATGGATAGCTAGGTGAGGTTGCTCTTCATACAAAGCAGGATCAGAGAGTGCTTCAAAGCGCAATTTATCAATCGCATCAGAAGCATTGGATATTAGTTCACGCAGGAAAATTTCTTTATTACTATATAGCGAATGAACCACAATATCTAATAATTGTTTTACTTCTGCTTGAAAACTTAATTTTTCTTGATGGGCATCAAGTGCCATAGGATTCCTCTCCCAATCTGTTCAACATAATGGGCGATACTATATCGCTGAGTATCGAATATTCAAGTGTAATCTCGTCATTGCCTAACGAGACGTTTTAGTAATAAGCAACCGATAAAAATAAATGAAAAAATGGGTAACGCAGCAGCGAACACAGCGGGCACTTGATAAACCACACAGACCTGACCTAATAAAGCGTTTAAAATAAAAAATGCAAAGCCTGTTAATGTACCAATCACCATACGCAAACCTAATGAAGCTGTGTGCAAGGTACCTAACACAAAAGGAATCGCTAAAAAAATCATAACGAGGGAAGCAAACGGCTGAAAAACACGCTGCCAAAATTCATAACGGTATTCACCTGCCTGCAAGCCGTTTTGTTCAAGGTATTTAGAAAATTTAGCCAATTTAGGTAATGACATTTGACTAGGATCAACCATACCAATGTCAAACAAATGCGTATTGAATTTTAATGGCCACGCTTCGTGTTGAAAATTTTCGCTTTGGGTATGATCCGCATAGAGAGTTGTTTTAACTCCGTCATTCATCGTCCATTGATGACCTTGATAAGACAATGTTTTGGCATAATACGTTTGCTTTAGATGATGATGTGCATCAAATTGATAGCGCGTTACACCTTCCAATAATTGATGATCAATCACATGTTCAACATGAATAAAATTATCTCCGACATGCAACCAAATACCTGCTGAAGTAATCACCGCCTGTCCAGCATTGCGATCCGTTTCTCTATTCACTTCAGCTAAATAACTTATTTTCGGTGCAAATCCTTCGCCGATTGAACTCATGCATAAAGTCACCAGCAACGCAGCAGACAAGACACTTAAAATGATTTTTCGAATTGAAAAGCCGGACGTTCGCATCACTGCCAATTCGCGATACGCTGATAAAACACTGAGCCCAGCAATACTACCCAAAAGAATTAACAAAGGAGAAAATTGATAAAGCTCCATAGGCATACGCATGATGATGTAAAAAATAGCTTGCAACAAGCCATAATCACCTTCACCAATATTTTTTAATTCTTTTAACAAAGTCATCAAAAATAACACGCCACCTAAAATCAACGTCGTCAAAGCAGTGGCAAAAATCACTGTTTTCATGATATAGCGTGTTAATAAGTTGGAAATCATGCTATTTCACTGCCCAGCCTTGAGACTTTTTAAAAAGAATCAAGCTTATCAATAATAAAAATAAACCGTGCACCCACCACATACCAAGAGAAATAGGTACCGCGCCTTGCTCAACCCAGTGACGAGAAACAAACAGTAAATTAATATAGACAATGTAGATTAGCACGGCAGGAAATAATACTAAGTAGCGTCCATGGCGTGGACGCACGCGACTAAATGGCACCGCCAAAAACGCCAAAACCAGCGCCGAAATACCAATGGAAATGCGCCATTGAAACTCCGCAGCATGCTTAGGATTCATATAGTTTGTTAATAATTGCAAGGTCGATAAACCTTCTTCCTGCATATGAACATTACGCATTCCATTTTGCGGTATGCGAATGGCATATTTTTTAAATTGAATAATTTTATAATCATTTTGTCCGGGCGTACCATCATAACGATACCCTTCTTTAGTTACAAAAAATTGATCGCCAGATGTTTTATCGGGAGTTTGATAGCCTTGATTAGCTAATACCAACATCCAAGAATTTTGCACGCTATCGCTGCGGTTAGTTGCCTTTGCCATAAAAATATTTTCGGCACGCTGATGATCACGGGATAATTTTTCCGCATACATGACATGCCGGCCATCGGGACTCACTTGAAATCGCCCTGGCACTAACGTTTGAATTAAATGCAATGTTGCTTCTTCGCCTTCCATCAATACTTGGCGTTTAGCAGAAATGACCGGGTTAATCCACATCATTAATAATAAAACAACACCCCCTACACTCATTGCTATGCAGGTTGTTAGTGACATCAATGAACGCTCTGCAAAACCTGCCATTTGCAAAATAGCCATTTCATTATCTGCATATAAACGTCCATAAGATAATAAAATACTTAAATAAAGAGAGAGAGGTAATAGTAAAGCTAATAAATACGGGACTTCAAAACCTATTAAGCGCAGCAATAAATGCGTAGGCACTTTCCCCACTGCTACATAATTTAAATAACGCACCACTTGTTGACTAAGAAATGCAAGCAACAGCACGACGACCACTGCTAAAAGTGCAGTGATAACTTCACGAATAAGATACCGGCTGATAATCACTAGATCGTGCCTTTAAATTTTTAGTATATCGTCAAACTTCAAGTGACAAATCATTTTTTTTGAATAAACTTAACCTTAACCTATTGAGCACGCCTACTAAGGGAGAGCCTATGAAAATCACACTAACTGCCACTGCACCTGATAAAGAAAAACATACTGGTTTAATTCTAGGTGTGTACGAAAATAACGAACTCACCCCCACAGCCAAACTCATCGATAAGTTAAGTGAGGGCTATCTTACCAAAATCCTGGCGCAAAGTGGATTTCAGGGTAAAGTAGGACAAAATCTTCCTCTTTTCCATCTAAGAGGGACAGCGATTGAAACCCTATTGATCGTCGGATGCGGTAATAAAGAAAAACTGACAGAGCCTGTGTTCCGTAAAATCGTAACGGGTGCTATCAGAGCACTTTCAACAGTTAGCTCATCACGCACCGTGATTTATTTAACTGAGCTTACTATTAAAAATCAAAAACTTGCATGGAAAGTGAATCAAATTACACAAGCCATAGGCGATGGATATTATCGGTTTGAACAATTTAAAACTGAAAAAGAGCCTCTAAAGTTCCCGGAATTCGCTCTTTATTTACCAGATCCCAAACAACGTCATGCTTGTGAAAAAGCGATTGAAACCGGAGAAATCATTGCAAACGCAGTTGCCTTCACAAAAAACTTGGCCAATTTACCGAGCAATATTTGCACGCCAAGTTTCTTAGCGGATCAAGCCAAAGATTTGGGGAAACTCTATAAAAATCTTTCCATCAAGATACTTGATGAGCCTGAAATGCGAAAATTAGGCATGGGTGCTTTACTTGCTGTTGCTCAAGGAAGTGCCGAACCCCCTAAATTCATTTGCGTCGAATACCATGGCGCAGCTAAAAGCAAAGCGCCCGTGGCTTTGGTTGGAAAAGGCGTCACCTTTGATAGCGGTGGTAATTCATTGAAATCGCCCGACAGCATGGTGGGTATGAAATATGACATGTGCGGCGCAGCCACGGTTCTGGGTGTCATTAAAGCGGCTGCAGGGCTGCAATTACCTATTAATGTGGTCGGTATTATCCCTGCCGTTGAAAACATGCCAGGCGGCACTGCTTACAAGCCTGAAGACATTTTGACCAGTCTCTCTGGTCAAACCATCGAAGTAATCTCCACGGATGCTGAAGGACGCTTGATTCTTGCCGATGCCCTCACCTATTGCGAACGCTACAAACCCGAAGTGGTCATTGATATTGCCACCTTAACAGGGGCTGTTGTGATTGCGTTGGGCTTTCACGCCACCGGATTATTGAGTAATGATGAAAAATTGGCAAAAGATTTACTAGCGGCGGGCCTTGAAAGCAATGATAGGGCTTGGCAATTACCTCTATGGGATGATTATCAAGAGCAACTTAAAAGCCCTTTTGCAGACATGGCTAACACCGGTGGCCGACCTGCGGGCACGATTACTGCTGCCTGTTTCTTGTCTCGTTTTTCGAAAAATTTTCGCTGGGCACACCTCGATGTTGCCGGCACGGCTGCTTTTATGATGAACACCATTGAACGCAAAGCCACGGGACGCCCTGTGCCTTTGCTGGTTCAATATTTAATTGATAAAGCCCATGGCTAAAATTACTTTTTACGTTCTAGAGGAAAGCAATGCTCAGCAAGCCCACTTTTATGCATGTCGTTTAATAGAGCGGCTTCATTCTCAGCATCCTTCTGTCTATATACAAGCAGCTTCAAAAGAAGCTGCTGAGCGTTTTGACACGTTGCTATGGACTTATCGCGACGATAGTTTTTTACCCCACATGGTTTATAGTCTTACCGGAGAAAACGCCGCACCTATTTTGATTGGTTATCCCGGATTAAATTACCAAGCATCGAATGAGACACTTCTGATCAATTTAAGCAATGAATTTATCTCTATTGATTCATTGATGCGTAATTATCAGAACGCGATAGAAATTGTCTTTTCTGATCCAGTTGTGCAACAATTCGCACGTGAGCGTTTTAAACAATACCGCCAACAAGGCCATGAACTAAATACTTATAAAATAAAAGCAACCGAGTTATGACTCCTATCGAAAAAACATATAATCCGCAATCCTTAGAAACGCATTGGTATCAAACCTGGGAATCTTCAGGCTATTTCCAACCACAAGGTAAAGGTGACTCTTATTGCATTATGCTGCCTCCGCCCAATGTGACAGGCAGCTTACACATGGGGCATGGGTTTGGTTTCACCCTGATTGATGTATTAATTCGTTATGAGCGCATGTGTGGTAAAAATACCCTTTGGCAAGCAGGGGTCGATCATGCGGGTATTGCTACCCAAATGGTGGTCGAGCGCCAACTCATTGCCCAAGGTAAAACGCGTCATGATTTAGGTCGCGAAGCCTTTGTGGAAAAAATTTGGGAATGGAAAGATACATCTGGTAGTACCATCACCCGACAATTGCGTCGCTTAGGTGCCTCTATCGATTGGGAGCGTGAACGCTTCACGATGGATGAAGCATTTTCTAACGCAGTGCAAACCGTCTTTATTCGATTGTTCGAACAAGGATTGATTTACCGAGGTAAACGTCTTGTCAATTGGGACCCGGTATTATTAACAGCCATTTCTGATCTTGAAGTCATTAACGAAGAAGAAGAAGGTAAATTGTGGTACATCCACTACCCATTAGCAGAAGGTAATGGCTTTATTACTGTTGCGACGACTCGCCCAGAAACCATGCTGGGTGATGTCGCTGTGGCTGTGAATCCTGATGATGAACGTTATCAGCATTTGATTGGTCAGCACGTCCAACTTCCTTTAACTGATCGTCAAATTCCTATCATTGCGGATAGTTTTGTTGATCCTAGCTTTGGCACCGGTTGCGTTAAAATTACGCCCGCTCATGATTTTAATGACTATGCCATGGGACAACGTCATCAACTCACACCCATTAACATTTTTACACCGACCGCGCATCTAAATGAAAACGCGCCTAGTCATTATCAAGGCATGGATCGCTTTGCAGCACGCAAACAAATTGAAAGTGATTTGCAAGATCAGGGCTTAATTGAAAAAATTGAAAAACATACTTTAAAAATTCCACGTGGAGATCGTTCGAACGCAGTGGTCGAACCTTATCTCACTTATCAATGGTATGTAAAATCTGGCCCTCTCGCCGAACCTGCCATTAAAGCCGTTGAACAAGGCGACATGCGTTTTATTCCTGAGAATTGGAACAAAACTTTTTTCCAATGGATGCATAACATCGAAGATTGGTGCATTAGCCGTCAGTTATGGTGGGGGCACCGCATCCCTGTTTGGTATGATGCAGAAGGCAATGCGTATGCGGGACAAAATGAAATAGATGTGCGACAACGTTATCATTTGTCAGCCGACTTATCATTAACACAAGACAATGATGTGCTGGATACGTGGTTTTCATCCGCATTATGGCCATTCATTACTTTAGGTTGGCCACAACCCTCCATTGATCTATCGACTTTTTTCCCTACCAGCACTTTAATTACAGGTTTTGATATTATCTTTTTTTGGGTAGCGCGTATGCTCATGATGAGCTTACATTTCACAGGCCAAGTGCCTTTCCGTGAAGTGTATATCACCGGTTTAATTCGCGATGCTGAAGGCCACAAAATGTCAAAGTCAAAGGGAAACGTTTTAGATCCCATTGATCTCATTGACGGTATTTCTATAGAAGCACTCATTCAAAAACGCACGTATGGATTAATGCAGCCAGCAATGGCACAAAAAATCGAAAAAGCGACCCGTAAAGAATTTCCTGAGGGCATTCCAAGTTACGGCACTGATGCGTTGCGCTTTACATTTTGCGCAGTTGCTTCTTACACGCGGGAAATTCGGTTCGATACGCATCGCTTAGGTGGTTATCGCAATTTTTGCAATAAATTATGGAACGCTTCTCGCTATGTGTTAATGAATACAGAGGGACAAGATACCGGTATCGATTCATCCAGTGAAAAAGTATTTTCACTCGCCGATCGTTGGATCATTTCTCGGTTACAAAGCACTATTCAAACGGCACGGGCACAAATAGCACAATACCGTTTCGATCTCTTTGCTCAAGCCTTGTATGATTTCACATGGAATGAGTTTTGCGATTGGTATTTAGAATTATCCAAACCCATTTTGACAGGCAGTAATAGCACGACAGCCATGTTACGTGGTACACGTCATACCCTTGTGACCGTATTGGAAGCGCTCTTGCGCTTGCTCCACCCTATTATGCCTTTTATTACCGAAGAAATTTGGCAACGGGTGGCATCATTAGCCGGTAAGCAAGGACCTACGATCATGCTCCAAGCTTATCCAGAAGCAAATGTTGCGTGCATCGATGAGCAAGCTGTTAATGAATTGGAATGGATCAAAAATATCATTGTCGCCATTCGAACCATTCGTAGCGAAATGAATATTGCTCCCGGCAAACCGCTGCCACTGCTGCTTGGTCAAGGAGCTGATTTTGACCGCCAGAACGAAAAAACGCACCGCCAATCACTAATGACTTTAGCAAAATTAGAGTCTATTCGTTGGCTTGAACCCAATCAAACCCCACCACTTTCCGCTTCTGCTTTCGTGGGCGAGTTAGAAATATTCATCCCCATGGAAAATTTAATTAATACCGAAGAAGAGATGCAGCGTTTACAAAAAGAAATCGGTAAATTAGAAAAAGAATTAAACTTTATTAAAAATAAATTAGAAAACCCTCAATTCATTGATCGCGCCCCTACTCAAGTGGTCGATAAAGAGCGTGCCCGTCAGGCTGAATTGAGTACGCTATTAGATAAGTTAGCTAAGCAGTGTGAGGCGTTGGGCAGTTCTGTCAAAAAACAGCGCTTTATAGAGCCGTCGCCATAATAATAAACGTAGCTCGGATGAAATGTTTTTTATTTCATCCGGGGCAAAATGCCATCAAACAACCTGACTCGGCCTCGCCGCAAGCGCCGACGAAGAACACCCTTTCCAGCGCGTTATCTTTTCCATTAACACTGGATATTTATTATTTAAAGCCATGTTTTGAATGACCGTTAATCGCGTAGGGTTATAGTCATGTTTTTGCAATGCCTCCAATGCATTCAATGCTTCTTTCGTTGCATAATCGGCCTCTTCTTCCTTTGCGAAATTAATTTTTAAATCATTGATACAAGTTACAACTTCCTGGCGAAATAAATGATCCCAGCGAAAAAGATCAAAAAATAAATGGCTATCATATTTTTTAAGCTTATTTTTTTCTGTATCCGTCAATACTTCCAGCTGCATATCGTGATCTTTTAATTTATTTAAAATACGCAAATGATTTTCATTGCTATCGTGTTTAAAAAATCGATACAAAAAATTCGCTTGCTGCCATTCTTGCTTTAAACGATCAACTTCAATATCAAGACGATATAACATATCCTCTTTTGATAAAGTACCTAGTTGCAAATCCTGTAAAATATTACCTGTTTCACCCTCAAATAGAAGATAAAAATCCTTAGGATTTTCTAAACGCACTTGCTCAATAGCTTTATCTAAAGAATACTCATGAAGCAAATTTTTTAATAATGTTAATAAATTAATTTTGCGTTTAATGGAATGCAAACGATACCATTTCTTTTGTTTAGCTTGTAAATCCATAATACGCTGATCCAGCATTTGCTTTTGACTCAGCATTGGATAAGACACAACCTGAGGTAATGATGGATTAACTAGCCTATTACCATGATTTTTAATTGCTTTATCTTCCTGGCCCAATCTTCCAAGCCATTCTTTGTGACAGCTCAGCATCGCATAATAAAATTCGATATGATTGACATACACTTCTTGCAAAGACAATTCAAATGTATAACCTGGTTGCAAATAAAATTCTTTTAATTTCGTTAAGCCTAAAATACAGTACTCGAGCTGCAATCGACGTCTCTGGCTAAAAAATAAATAGCTTTTATGACGTTGTTGCTGTAATTGAATAAGCTTCCTATCGATTTGTCGCAATATAGAACGGTGCACCTCATTTCGATAAATAGATGCATTTTTTACACCCACTGGCATAGGCATTTCATTTGTTCTATTTTCTAATATTGTGATGGCATCTTTGATATTACTTTGTTTGCTTCGCAAAGCGTTAACATGAATCCATGCATTTTTATAATCGGTAGAATATGAATAAACTATACTGCGCTGATTAGCAAGAGCGTTCCTTTTTTTCCTAGCGTCTTTTATTGTTGTAATTGGTTGCTTGATAAGATCATTGCATTGTTTTAAAGCTTCCCCGCATGCAATATTCGCCTTTGCTTGTTTTATTTTTACAGTAACTTTTTTATAACGTTCAATGTATTTAGTCAATTGCTCAAATTGCTCATCAACACCTTCTTCTACTAACGCGTCCACATAAAAATTTGCAGTTTGGATAATTTTTTTTATTTCTCCAAGAATAATCTCTAAATGCTCCTTTCGAAAAATCATTGCTTTCAAATCGGAAGAAGGTTCCTTAGCAGAATCAAGATTAATTAATCGATCATGCCGCGTTAATTCTTGATTCAATAAAACGATCACTTCAGAAATCAATACGTTTTTTGTTGCCATACTCATAGGCAACATTTGACGATTTAATTCTGCACAAAAAGAAATAATATCATCAACCGCATTCTGCGCTTTCTGAAGTAACTCAGGCAGTTTTGTTGCACTTTTTTGACCTGCTATAATCAATTCTCTATTTAGTTTTTTTTCTAAAACAATAGCTTCATTTACCTCTCGATCACTATTTTCCAGATTAGCTTCTTGGACAACTAATAATTTACACCGTTCTTTATAAATAGGAACTGTATAGGGAAAAACATCTTCACCCTGAAATTCAAAATGTGACTCATTTAGTATTTGATAAAAATTATTCACAAAATAATGTAATGTGTTCTTACCACAATACATTTGGTTAGCAATAAACCCTTCCTGCAAATGAAAAGTAATTTCTACCGTATCGATTAATATAAAAATATTTTTAAAAAAATCATTTATTTCATTGATTAATTTAAATGACAAGTCTTTAGGTAACGCCTTTAGAATATTGTTAACATCACCAAGGGATGGGATAATTTGCATCAATTCGGCAAGATGCCGTAATATAAATACAAATTGATTGGAAGCAGTAAACTCTTTAATGGAAAATTCTCTATAAAAATCCTCAGTAAATTGCTTAATATGTTTTAGTGAATTAATCGTAATTGAGATAGTCAACGCATCTTGACTGGACTTTTGTGCAAGCACAGGATAATAACGCTCAATCTCAGAAACAATGGAAGAAAACATCGGCGCGCCATACATTCTTTTAAACATTGAAGTTATTTCTGTCTGCAAAAATTGTAATGCCGGATGATTTTTCATTTTGTGCATTTTTTCTGGAATCGAATTTAGCCATCCATATACCAAAGACATGTTTTCTGTCACAAAAGGATTTTCAAAAAAATGCATACTCGCAAAAGCAAATTCAGTCGACAATTGTAAAAATTCATTAGCCATTTGCGTAAGATAGGCTAAGCTTTCCTTGGCAGAGACATTACGATCGATAGAAGCAGAATGAAATTCGGTACGTAATTTATTCAATTGGCCAGACAAACGACATAATAATTTAAAATCATTGCCCAATTCTTGCACCCAAGAACCTTGGACAACCAAATCAATTTCACCTCTATCGACAAAATAATGATTGAAAGTCTCTGGATCAATTAAACGCTTGATTTCTGTTTCTATTTTTTCTACTGCTGCGCAAAGAGATAGAGTAAGCGAATAAGGTTCTGCTTGCTCAGGAATCCAATTGAGACTATTTCGGCTAAAAGTATTTAGATTAGCCCAAACTAATTTGGCCATTTCTAATAATGCTGTTTGAAAGGAAGGAGAAGAAGGTGCAGGCGGCAACAACTTCGGCTGCGTCAGCCGTTTTAACATTTCTTCATTAATACTCGATGCGGTATAAACATGGGCTTTTTGCTTTTCAATCTCAGCATAAACAAGGGAAGAAACTTGACTACTATCTACCCAACAAGGCTCTTTAGAGGGAAAGGATAAAAGCGAATCATCCACCGGTAGCACTTTAAGACACCACTCTGTTCTTTTATTATCAATAACCCAATGATGTGTTGCGCAACCATAAATATATATCTTTCCTTTATTTTTAAATAAAACAGGAAGATTACCATTTGTTTTAATCACACATTGTAATAATTCTTCTTGTCCTGAAAAATTTTCCGGCAATAAAATCATTTCGCCAATTTTAGATTGTAAACGGCATATTTCTATTTTTATTTTTAGACGTTGATGCTTAATTTGCTTTACCGCCAAATCTAGCATCTTTTTTAGTTCAATATAATTGTCTGTCCAAATTTCATCGCGAATATTTGTTGGGATATTTTTTTTAGATTTAAATTTTACTCTAGCTTGTTCTAAATTTTTTGTTTCTTGCAACAATTCACGTAATATTTGTAACCCTTCTTTTTTATGCGATCGCCAATCACCACCAAGAAACATAGTCTTACTAGCTTCAACCATTTGGATTTTTTCATCAATCAAAGATAGGCAGTCTTCAATAACAATACTCCAAATGGGATTCGCCTCGATAGATTCATTTGTTTTTTTTAAATAATACTCACACCGTTGTTGCAGTTGAGTTTTTCGCGCTTGTAATTTTGATTTAGTGTAAGGATAAACTTCAGCACCTTGTCGGCCGGTAATTTTAATCCTTTCAAGATAAGCATCTTTGAAAATCCGACACCAATAATCAAGTGATTTTTCATCATCATTATAATCAAAAGGCATCTTGAATTTTATTTTTTCTAAAATCGATCCTTCACGCAAAGTGAATCGAATTTCATTTTTATCTATTAAAACAACAAAAGCACGAAGTACATCATTAATTTCTTCTAAAGTAACTAAAATAAGATCGCGCTCAAATTCAGTTTTTTTAGCAAATTCATTAAGTGAGCTTTCATCGACTTTTAATACATCACTTTGTATTTTTTCAATCCATCCGTGCAATGTTTCAGGCAATTGCTCACTAATAAATAAGGCAATATTTTTAGAAACTGTATGCTGAAGCTCTTCCACGTCTTTAGGCAAACTACCCGATAACGTACCTAAATCTAAAGTTTTAATGGATTCGAGCAGCGCTGGGAGACTAATAAGGAAATGATTAATACTAACTATTAATTGATGATGCGTGGAAGCACTGTTTGAAAGTATAGCAGTAAATTCTTGGAATTTATCAATGCAATCTTTTAAATAACTGACAAAATCTTTAATATCTTTTGCATCGCTATCGTCTTCTTCTAGCGATTCACTCATGGCATTGAAATGATTTAATACACTTTGTAAAAATCCCTTAATTCTCCCTAATTCTTGCGAAGTATGTTTTAAAACTTTTTTGCCTACAGATCGAACAAGATTAGCGTTCGAAAATACTTCCGGTATTAATGTAAGGTAACCTCTAGCATCCATTGATAGGTCCTTTTTTTGGTAAAATTATGCGGCCCTATTCTTAACTCAATCTTAAGAAGAGAAAAAGATTTTTAAAAAAATAAAAAGATGGATTAACTCATTTCTTCTGCAAGATTACATTTTTTGAGAGTGCTATCTAATTCTTTTAACGTAGATAAAAGATCTTGCATTTTTTGCAATGGCCACATATTCGGACCATCAGAAGGTGCTTTATCCGGTGTAGGATGTGTTTCCATAAAAATACCCGCGACTCCTGCTGCAATGGCTGCTCGAGCTAACACAGGAACAAATTGACGTTGACCAGAAGACGATGCGCCACCTGCACCGGGTAATTGCACAGAATGTGTCGCATCAAAAACCACAGGACATCCTGTCTCTCGCATCACTGATAAAGAGCGCATGTCAGAAACAAGGTTGTTATACCCGAAAGAAGCACCTCGTTCACACACCATGATGTCTCGGTTACCGGTTTCTTGCGCTTTTTCCACCACGTGTTTCATTTCCCAAGGAGAAAGAAACTGCCCTTTTTTAATATTTAAAGGTAATTTGGTTTCAGCAACGCGACGAATAAAATTGGTTTGCCGACACAAAAAAGCAGGGGTCTGTAACACATCCACAACCGTGGCAACTTCTTCTAGAGGAGTATCTTCATGAACGTCCGTTAATACAGGCACGCCCACTTGTTGCTTAACTTTTTCTAAAATGCGCAAACCCTCTTCTAAACCAAGGCCGCGATAGCTGCGCGAAGAAGTCCGATTGGCTTTATCGTAAGAAGATTTATAAATGAAAGGAATCTGCAATGCTTGTGTGATTTTTTTTAATTCATAGGCTGTATCAATAGCAAATTGTTCACTTTCAATAACACAAGGACCTGCAATAAGAAAAAAAGGACGATTAATACCTACGTCAAAACCACACAGTTTCATTTAGCCAACTCTCCTGATTGAACTTTTTTCTCATGATATGCTTTTGCTGCATAAATGAATTGAGTAAATAATGGATGCCCATCTCTCGGTGTCGAAGTAAACTCTGGGTGAAATTGACAACCAATGAACCATGGATGATCAGGTAATTCAATTAACTCAACCAAATTTTCACTTACTGAACGTCCCGATACTTTCATTCCAGCTTGTTCAATCGCAGGTAACAAACGGTTGTTCACTTCATAACGATGGCGATGACGCTCAACAATAATATCTTTACCATAAATTTGTTGAGTTAACGTGCCCACCACTAATTTGCAAGCTTGCCCCCCTAAACGCATCGTACCACCGACGTCAGAGTGTTCATTACGCAATTCTTTTTCACCCGTGCGATTAACCCATTCGGTTACTAATGCAATCACTGGATAAGGTGTTGTTGGGTTAAATTCAGTGCTGTTTGCACCTGGCATGCCTGCTTTATGACGCGCATATTCAATGATGGCAATTTGCATTCCTAAACAAATACCAAAATAAGGTATTTTATTTTCTCGCGCATATTGAGCCGCGAGAATCTTTCCTTCTACCCCGCGCTTACCAAAACCACCAGGCACTAAAATGGCATCAACTTGCGACAATAGGCTTTTTACTGTTTCAGGCTGCAGTGCTTCAGAATCAATGTACTCAATTGTCACACGCGTGCGTGTTTGAATGCCTGCATGTTTAAGCGCTTCCGATAATGATTTATAGGAATCCGCTAAATCAATGTATTTACCGACCATACCGATTCTAACTTCACTGGTCGGATGACGATAAGCATCAACCACTGCTTCCCACTCGCGGAAATCAGCTGTCTTTGCGGTTAAACCCAAATCTCGAATCACAATGTTATCTAAACCTTGCTCATGCAAAGCAATCGGCAGTTGATAAATAAAATCCACATCCAATAATGGAATCACTGCTTCTTTTTCAACATTGGTAAACAAAGCAATTTTAGACCGGGCACTATCGGAAATAGGCCTATCGCTTCGACAAAGTAAAATATCGGGTTGGATACCAATGGTGCGCAATTCTTTTACCGAATGCTGAGTAGGTTTAGTTTTAATTTCACCTGCGGTAGGAATAAAAGGCAACAAGGTAAGATGAATGAATAATGTTTGTTGGCGACCTAACTCCATGCGCATTTGACGAATGGCTTCGAGAAAAGGTAATGATTCGATATCACCTACTGTTCCCCCAATCTCAATCAAAGCGACATCCACATCACCTGCGCCTTCAATGATGCAATGTTTAATTTCATCGGTAATATGTGGAATAACTTGAACTGTACCACCGAGGTAATCGCCTTTACGTTCTTTGCGTATGACGTTGGCGTACACACGGCCTGTGGTAAAATTATTTGCTTTCGTCATCTTAACGCGTACAAAACGCTCGTAATGACCTAAATCAAGGTCCGTTTCAGCACCATCTTCCGTCACAAATACTTCGCCGTGTTGAAACGGGTTCATTGTACCTGGATCAACATTAATGTAAGGGTCAAGCTTCATCAGATTGATTTTAAAGCCGCGGGCTTCAAGAATTGCCCCTAGAGAAGCCGATGCTACCCCTTTACCTAAAGAGGAAACAACACCGCCGGTGATGAAAATGTATCGTGTCATGGTTTTGATTATTTCTCAGAAATGAGGACTTTAACAAAATGTGCCGTTATCCGCAATCACTGCACCCTCAAAATCCGCCCTTGCAGCGCTTTCCTTGACTCACACCAGGGATTTTCTTAGGCTAATGCTACGGAAAGTTTTATCAATTAGGAGAAAAAAGAATGTACATGCGTCTTTTTGTTACTTTAATCATTCTTATCGCGCTTATTGTAGGCATTTTGGCTATTTCATTACCTCGTGATGCTTTAATCCGGTTAATCATCTTTAGAGACTTTTTCGATATTACCTTGCCGATTTTAGGTTTTGGTGCATTGATAAAGTACTTATGTACTTGTCATCATTGTCACGATAAGAAATAACTGTTGCTTTATTCCCACAACTTTGCGAAGTGTTACCCCGGATGAAATAAAAAGCATTTCATCCGGGCTACATGTTTACTAAGAGCAATCCATTTACAATAAATACGGCTCGTGTCCGATTTCATCAGCATTCACCACATAATCCTTGTGCTGATAAAACCCCACCACACCTATGCATTGATCCTCTGAAAACAACAGTGGGATACGGTTACGTTGCCACACAGGTATGCTCCATTCTTGAAACAATGTTTTAAGAGCACAGTGGCCCCGGCCGGGGATAAAAAGACGCTCGCCTCCCTGACGAAATTTCACCCGAAAAGCAGCGTGTTGTGGTGCAAACCCACTCCCTTTTACTTTTCTCATGGCTAAATGCCCTATGCCTGACAACATTAAGGGGAGCGAAATATCCCACAAGCTATCCAAATGAGAGTCATGTTTTACGGTCACTGGATTGAGATACAAATCATCTCGGTAACGGCGGATTTCAGCATTCCCCCAAACAAGATGCGGTATACGGTCTTTACCGGCAGTTAGAATGTTTTCACAGAGCGTGCTCATCTTTTTAGTGCTTGGAAGTGAAAATCCTCGATTCTTTATCCATGTGCGTAACACTAAGCGTTGCTTCGGTTCACTAAGCGCTTTTAATTTAGAAATAGATAGCGTATCCGGTAAAGAACCTTTTAAATCTTTTAAAAGCATTAAAGAAAATTCTTCAAGTAATTCTTGAGATTCAGCAGCGTGCTTTGCACTTCGGGAAAGCATGGCTTCTACCCGTGGCCAACGACCTTTTAAAAGAGAGACGATTTCTTTACGTAAGAAATTACGAGAAAACTTCAGTTCAGCATTTGAAGTATCTTCAATCCACTGCAAGCCTTGTTGCACCGCATAAGCATGCAAAGTTTCACGCGGAAAATGTAATAAGGGACGAAGGTGTTGTGCCTGTCCCAACGGACGTTGTCCTGGCATTGCGGCTAGCCCTTGCAAACCCGCCCCGCGGCATAATTGTAACAGAAGGGTTTCTGCTTGATCCGTTTGATGATGTGCAGTCAATAAAACATCGCCCGGATTTAATACTTCCATGAGGATCTGATACCGCTGCTCACGGGCCAATGCTTCTAAGCTATCGCCTTTCTTGAGATTAATATGAATATTTTTTATAACGAAAGGAATTTGATACGTTGAACAAACCTTTTCACAATGGGTCACCCATTGATTCGCTGCTTGATGCAGGTGGTGATTGACATGAATGGCAGATAAGTTGAATGCGAAAATATCTCGCAATGAATGACACAGGGATAACAACACATGCGAATCTAAACCGCCACTATAAGCCACCCAAACGGTTTGATTAGGCTGAAAACGCTGTTGAGAAAACAAAGCATGCAAAGCAGTTAACATGATATTTTCTCATTAACGATGTGTTCCATAGGCCATTAAACGTTTGTAACGCTCATCCAGCAATTTATCGAGGGGATATTTTTTTAGGGTTGTTAATTCTCTAACTAAATGTGCCTTGATGGTTTCAGCCATTTGATCAACATGACGATGCGCACCGCCTAACGGCTCAGGAAGAATTTTATCGATTAAACCTAATTGTAAAATTTTATCAGCCGTTAATTCCATTGCCGCTGCAGCTTCAGAAGCTTTTTCAGCGCTCTTCCACAAAATAGAAGCACAACCTTCAGGTGAAATGACTGAGTAGATTGCATATTGGAGCATTGCAATGCGATCACCCACACCAATCGCTAAGGCACCGCCAGAACCTCCTTCACCAATCACCGTACAAATCACAGGCGTTCTTAATTGAGCAAGGACAAATAAATTACGTGCAATGGCTTCACTTTGATTACGTTCTTCTGCACCCACGCCAGGATAAGCACCCGGTGTATCAATAAAAGTAATAATGGGCAATTGAAAACGTTCTGCCATTTTCATTAAACGCAATGCTTTTCGATAATCTTCAGGATTAGGCATTCCAAAGTTGCGTTCAATTTTTTCATTCGTCTTACGTCCCTTTTCATGACCTATCACCATAACGGGATGGCCTTCCAATCGAGCTAAACCAGCGATCATGGGTAACCCAGCAGCAGTCATTCGATCACCAGATAATTCATCAAATTCAGTGAATATTTTATTGATATAGTCGATGGTATGAGGGCGTTGCGGGTGCCTTGCTAATTGAGTGATTTGCCACGGCGTAAGTTTACTAAACGTATCTTTGATTAAGTGATTACACTTCGTTTCAAGACGCATGATTTCTTCGCTTAAATTAATATCCGCGTCTGTACCAACCATACGCAACTCTTGAATTTTGGCTTCAAGTTCTGCAATGGGTTGCTCAAAATCAAGAAAATTAATGTTCATCCGCCGCCTTACCCTCAATAAAAGACGCCTATCATACCTAATTATGCGCATTCTTTCATAGAAAATCAGGGCTTAGACTGCTAATGTATCTCCTTGCAAAGACCACCATTTTTCTGCTTTTATTCAATGGAATCTAAGGGTTATGGAAACAAAATTCATTCATTTACATATACATACAGAATTTTCGTTAAGCGATGGTTTATTAAACATCAATAGCTTAATGGAAAAAGCCGAAAGTTATGGCATGCCAGCCTTAGCCATCACTGACCTTAGCAACCTTTATGGGGCAGTTAAATTCTATCGAGCTGCTTTAGATGCAGGCATTAAGCCCATTTTCGGGGTCGAAGCTCTGGTCGCAGAAAATGGTGCTCCTCCCTCGCGTTTGATCCTATTGTGTCAAACCAATACGGGCTACCAAAATCTCTTAAAATTGGTCTCACGAAGCTTTCTTGAAGGCCAACAGCTCGATAAGCCGCTTGTTCACCGCGAATGGTTACAAGATTATGCAGAAGGCCTCATCGCCATTTCAGGAGCCCAAGAAGGTGACATTGGTAGAGCAATTATTGAACAACAATTTGAAAAAGCCAAACAATGCGCTGCTTTTTGGCAGGGGCTCTTCCCCCGGCGTTTTTACATTGAAATTAGCCGAGTGGGTAAAGCCAACGAAGCCATTTATTTACCCCATGCCTTACAACTGGCTGAAGAACTTGGCCTGCCTGTTGTCGCCACCAATGATATACGCTTTCTGGAGCGTGATGATTTTGAAGCCCATGAAGCAAGGGTGTGCATTCAAGAAGGTGTCACTTTAAATGATCCACAGCGCGCACGGATTTATACCGAGCAACAATATTTTCGTAGCCCACGAGAAATGGCTGCTTTGTTCGCCGATATCCCCGAAGCACTGGCTAATACATTAGAAATCGCTAAACGTTGCAATGTCATTTTTACGCTCGGCAAAAATCAATTACCTCATTTCACCGTACCTGAAGGTTTCACTACAGAAACCTATTTGAGCCATGTGGCACAAACCGGATTGAATGAGCGCTTGCAAACACAATTTCCCAATCCTGATCATTTAGCCGCAGAGCGAGACATTTACACCACACGCCTATCCCGGGAATTAAAGGTGATTAATGAAATGGGATTTGCCGGTTATTTTTTGATTGTGGCGGACTTCACGCGCTGGGCTAAAGAAAATGGTATTCCTGTAGGACCCGGTCGTGGCTCAGGTCCCGGCTCGCTCGTTGCTTATGCGCTTAAAATTACTGACCTTGATCCACTAGCGCTTGATTTAATCTTTGAACGCTTTCTAAATCCAGAACGCGTATCGATGCCTGACTTTGATATTGATTTTTGCATGGACGGACGCGATCGCGTGATTGAATACGTCATGAATAAACATGGACACGATTGCGTTTCACAAATCATTACCTATGGCACCATGGCAGCAAAAGCAGTGGTACGCGATGTCGGTCGTGTTTTAGCATTGGGTTATGGCTTCGTCGATAAAATTGCAAAACTCATTCCCTTTGAATTAGGTATCACATTAGAAAAAGCGTTGGCCCAAGAGCCTTTATTAAAAGAAAGGTATGAACAAGAAGACGAGGTGCGCACATTAATTGATTTAGCACTCAAATTGGAAGGTATCACGCGCAACGTGGGTAAACATGCCGGGGGCATTGTAATTGCACCGGGGAAATTAACGGATTTTGTACCGCTGTATTGCGAACCCAATGAAGCCAAACATCCTGTGACTCAATTTGATAAAGACGATGTGGAGGCCGTGGGTCTGGTAAAATTCGACTTCCTTGGTCTAAAAACATTAACCATTATCGACCGTGCATTGCGTGTGATTAATCAAGGTCGTAGTAGTCAAGAAGCAGTGGATATTAGTTTAATTCCTCTGCAAGATCCTGAAACATTTGCTTTATTAAAAGCATGTAAATCCACTGCTGTGTTTCAACTTGAATCACATGGTATGCGTGATTTAATTAAACGTTTACAACCGGATTGTTTTGAAGATTTAGTAGCGCTCGTTGCGTTGTTTCGTCCTGGTCCTTTGCAATCGGGAATGGTGGATGATTTTATTAATCGCAAGCATGGTCGCGCCAAGGTCATTTATCCTCATCCACAATTAGAACCCGTGCTTCGACCCACGTACGGTGTAATCTTATATCAAGAGCAAGTCATGCAAATTGCCCAGGTGCTCGCGGGTTATACGCTCGGTGCTGCAGATATTTTGCGACGCGCCATGGGTAAGAAAAAACCTGAAGAAATGGCCAAGCAGCGCGAAATTTTTTGTGATGGTGCCGTTAAAAATGGTGTGAATGCCGATGTAGCCAGTCATATTTTTGATTTGATGGAAAAATTTGCAGGTTATGGTTTTAATAAATCACATTCTGCCTCATATGCTTTAATTGCTTATCAAACCGCTTGGTTAAAAGCGCATTTCTCTGCTGCATTCATGGCGGCTGTACTGTCATCGGATATGGATAGAACAGAAAAAATCATCATCTTTTTAGATGAATGCAAAGCACTAAAGCTGCATGTCACACCACCCGATATTAATAAAAGTAATTATCGGTTTGATGTTATTGATAATGAGCATTTAATGTATGGATTAGGCGCAATTAAAGGTGTGGGTGAAGCTGCTATTGAAAGCATTGTTTCAGCACGTACAAAAGGCGGCCCTTTTAAAGATTTGTTTGATTTTTGTCAACGCATTGATTTACACAAAGTGAATCGTCGCACATTAGAAGCTTTTATTAAATCAGGTTGCTTTGATAGTTTTGGGAAACACCGTGCTACCTTGATGGCTTCTTTAAATAATGCTTTACAGAAAGCCGAACAAACGTTGCACAATCAAACCGCCGGGCAACATGATTTATTAAGCCTGATGGCTCAGGAAGAAGAAGCGCATTATTTAGAAGTTGATCCTTGGAATGAAGAAACACGATTACTCGGAGAAAAAGAAACGCTTGGTTTTTACCTCACAGGACATCCCTTAGATCGTTATTTCAACGAATTGACTCATTTCACGACCTGTGCCATTGCAGAGTTGCACCCTGCTGAACACAAAACAGCACGTGTTGCAGGTATTATTATGAATGTTCGCGTTCGTCAAACCAAACGCGGTGATCGCATGGCTATTTTCACATTGGATGACGGTCGCGCTCAAATTGAAGTGGTTTGTTTTTCAGATACTTTTCAAAAATACCGTACTATTATTACCGAAGATCAATTGATTATTGTAGAAGGCGATGTGAGTATTGATGAGTTTAACAATAGTCCAAGGGTCACGAGTCGAGAATTATGCACCATTGATGAAGCACGGCAGCGCTTTGTAAAGTTAGTAAGAATCGCTATCAAAGAAAACGTATTAGATATTCAGCAATTTCAAAATTTACTAAATGAACATAAAGGCGGTCAGTGCCCTGTCGTTCTACGAATGATTAAAAATAATGTCCAAGCCGACGTGACCTTAGGAAAAACCTGGCGCGTTTATCCGACCGCTCGTTTATTAGAAGACATACAAAAGCAAGAGATCGAGGCAGAGTTAGTCTATTAAGAAAGCTTCACACATAAAAAAACACCCCGCCAAAGCGAGGTGTTTTAAAACAGCAGTTACAATTACACTTTTCTAGGGGCTAGCACTTCCGGCTTCATGTGGTCAACAGCATTACTAATGCTTGCAGCGCGTTTGTGGTACTCAGAAGACTTAAACATTCTCATACCCAAAGCAGCACCGGCACTTGCTGTAATCACCGAGGCAACGGCCACTGTGGGTATAAATGCTGCAGCCATACCCAACGGACCACCCACTGCAAAACCAATGCCCAAACCAGCAACATTAAGCGCAGCAAAAGTAATAGCCATCGCAGCTATAAGTAAAACAGCTTTTGCAATTTGCTTAGCAATGTACCAACCTTTACCGTTTTTACCATACATGCAATCTTTCTTATATTGCTCTGCACACTTTTGGATGTATTCGAATTTCGCTTCTGGTGTTTTTTGAGCGTCAGCTGGAATATGTTGAAGATTATTCAAAAACTCTTCAGTTTTTCTAGTGACATACACTGCACTGCTATTACCTAAAGCATTTGCAACGTAACTATTGACTTCTTGCTCTGACTTAGCTTTCTTTCTCGCATACGTTTCATGATTTGCAACTTCCGTTCGCAATTCATCATTTAGCGAGACCAATAAATCGTCAATTTGTTTACACAGGGCCATATGAAGCGGCATGCCTTTATATTCGATGCTATTAGCAAGCTCCTTTAATTGATTTGCCGCGTTTATTACATGAGGTACAGCATTGCTCTTATCCAAGGTTGTTAGCGTTAGTTGTGGATTTTTTAAACCTTCCAATGTTTTTTGCAAAAATTCAAGTTGATTATTCTTACCCTCTAAATCCAAGACTATTTGTTGGTAACCTGGTTCAGTCTTATTATTATTAGGGAAAGTGTTTTTGCGTTCGTCTAATACTTCAATCTCTCCTTGAAGCGTTGTTATTTTACTCTCTAATTCCTTGATGTCCTTGGCTGACACTTCTTTCGGTTGTGGCTGAGCCGGTGGTGTTGCCGTTTTTGCAGCAGGTTGTGCTGGCGCTGTTGGTTTTGGAGTTACTGGTGTCGCCGGTTTTGTAGGAGGCACTTGTGGCTGAGTCGGTGGTGTTGCCGTTTTTGCAGCAGGTTGTTGTGCCGGTGGTGTTGGATTTGGAGTTACTGGTGTCGCCGGTTTTGTAGCAGGTTGCGCTGGCGGTGTTTGATTTGGAGCTGGTTTTGTAGCTACTTTTGTTGCAGCGTCTTTTCTTTTTTGCTCTTCTTCTAAACGCTTTTTATCTTCAGCATCTTTCCGTGCTTGTTCAACTTTTGCTTTCTCTTCAGCAAGTTTCTTTGCTTGCTCTTCTTCTAAACGCTTTTTATCTTCAGCATCTTTCCGTGCTTGTTCAACCTTTGCTTTCTCTTCAGCAAGTTTCTTTGCTTGCTCTTCTTCTAAACGCTTTTTATCTTCAGCATCTTTCCGTGCTTTATCTTCAGCTTCTTTCCTTGCTTGTTCAACCTTTG
>Ga0153956_1000931_pt1 | contig 29121 bp, 34 predicted proteins | sample TSFL040MetaG_FD_104704 | JGI IMG/M metagenome (GOLD analysis project Ga0153956, IMG submission 104704) | Attine ant fungus gardens microbial communities from Florida, USA - TSFL040 MetaG | ecosystem: Host-associated > Fungi > Mycelium > Unclassified | place: USA: Florida, Wekiwa Springs... | reverse complement strand
TCTCGCTGCATCAGGACAAGGACGAACTGGATTTTGCGCATCCGATCGTCTCGGTGTCGCTGGGCTTGCCCGCAACGTTTCTGTTTGGCGGCATGAACCGCTCCGACAAGGCCGCACGTTATCGGCTCACCCACGGCGACGTGGTGGTGTGGGGCGGCCCGTCACGGCTGGCCTATCACGGCGTGATGCCGCTCGCGGACGGTGAACATCCGCTGCTTGGCCGTCAGCGCATCAATCTGACTTTCAGGAAGACGCGGTGACCGCGACTGTCGGAAAACGCGATAATCTCGCGGTTACATAAAGCCGGGATTGCGCGGCAGGTAACACCTCCAGTCCCCAAATGCGCGGGACGACATCAGCAACATCGGGAAGGTGATCCGCAGCCCGTGGCCGCTCGCAACGTCGAGCGCTGCATCGCTGGCGCCGGGAATAAGCGCCGTTGCCTGCGCCGCGCCGCGTTCGACGGCTAGCGCCAACGCGCTCTGGAATGCCGCGCCAACCATGTCCGATCGCGTCACGGCCAGCGGCCCGATATGGCCGTCGGGATTGATGTAGGCATAGCCGACGCACGCATCGCCGTGATGCAGCAGGACGCCTGTCATCGCACTGTCGGCCAGCAGGTAGCGATGATGCTTCTCGCGCGAGACGCCTTGCGCGTGCGCGTCGATGGCAGTCAATTGCCCAAGGTCTGTAATGGAAAGCCGCGTGCTGTGTAGCCGGGGCGGCTTGAGGCGGGAGAGCAGGGTCTCTCGCGCGGCCTTGACGAAATACAGCGGAATTTGCGGATAAAGGCCGTGCCGGATGTAAAGGCCTTGCGACACGGTGTTGAAGGCAAATGTGATCAGGGCTTTGTGTGTGGCTTTGTTTTGCTCCGCATGCGCCAAAGTCCGCGCGAGCAATTCGTTGCCGATGCCGCTGCCCTGATGGCCGGGAGCCACGAACAGTTCAGCAAGAAACCAGAGGTCGCCGCTGACCCAACTGAAGGCGAAGCCGAGAATGGCGCCGTTATCTTCCGCGATCCACAGGCCGTCAGGATCGTCGCGGAGGGAGAACGACTGGAAGTGCGCCGGCCGCGGCGACGCCATCTTTCCAAATCCGTGCCGCTCGGTCAGTCCGTTGATGCTGCGAACGACCAGGGCTTCGGCGGTCTCAAGTTCGTTGTCGCGGGCAGGACGGTATACAATGGACATCGGCAACCCCATCCCATTGTCTGATCCTGCCTGCTTTATCACTCCCGCTCGACCCGCACCACACGGCCCTTGTCGATGGCGAGGGCCAGTTGGCCCTTCTTTAGCGCGAGCGCGGCTTCGCCGAACAGTTCGCGCCGCCAGCCGTGCAGTGCGCCGACGTCGGCGTTGTCGTCGGCCGCGATCTGTTCGAGATCGTCCACGGTGGCGATCACCTTGCTCGCCACCGCGTGACGCTCCGATGTCATGCGCAGCAGCACTTTCAAAAGTTCGACCGTGGCGCTGCCGCCATTGTTGCCGCGTGGTTTTTCCAGCTTGGGCAGGGTTGAGAGATCGCGCGCGGTGCCGCGCTTCACGGCGGCGATGATGTCCTGTCCCCATTTCGACTTGTCGAAACCCTTCGGCAGGGACCGCAAACCGGCGAGCCGTTCGAGCGTGGCGGGTGCGTGGGTGGCGATGTCGCCGATGGCGTCGTCTTTCAGGATGCGCGAGCGCGGCACGTCGCGGGTCTGTGCTTCCTGCTCGCGCCAGGCCGCGACCTCCATCAGCACGGCGAGTTCTTTCGGCTTGCGGACGCGGGTCTTCAATCGTTCCCAGGCCCGCTCGGGATGGAAGTCGTAGGTTTTGCGCGAGGTGAGAACGTCCATCTCCTCGCTGACCCAGTCGCTGCGGCCGCGCTTCTTGAGATCGGCGTCGAGCGCGGCGAACACATCGCGCAGATGCGTCACGTCGGCGACGGCGTAGGTCATCTGGTCCTGCGAGAGCGGCCGATGCGACCAGTCGGTGAAGCGGTGAGTCTTGTCGAGCCGCGTGCCGGTGATGCGTTCCACAAGCTGGTCGTAGGCGATGCTGTCGCCATAGCCGAGAACCATCGCCGCGACCTGGGTGTCGAATACCGGATGCGGAATGATGCCGGCGCGGTGGAAGATGATCTCGATGTCCTGACGCGCGGCGTGGAACACTTTCAGCACGCTCTCGTTCGCCATCAGTTCGAAGAACGGCGTCAGATCGATTCCGTCGGCCAGCGCATCGATGACGGCAGCCTCATCCGCACTGGCCATCTGCACGACGCAGAGCAGGGGATAATAGGTGGTTTCGCGCAAAAACTCGGTGTCGACGGTGATGACGCTGTGTTTGGCGAGACGATTGCAGAGGGCGGCGAGATCGCCCGTGGTCGAGATGATTTCCATCCGGGGTTAATAGCGCCTTGAGCGGATTTTTCCATGCGAAAATCGGCTGATCCGGCCAGCCGTCAGGGCATGGCATGGCCCGCAATGTCCGGATATGCCGGGATTCGGGCGGAGAACATTTTTCGCAGCGCACTATCTGACGAAAAATGACGGTGCCTGACGTTTTATACATGCCGCCTGACATGCGTTATGAGCGAACGGGTGAACCTGTGGTGCCTGGCTCGCGACCAATGCGTGTTGCTAGAAGGCGCACGCGAGGGCTGAACGCATGGCTGGAACATATCTGGTGAGGATCGGCGTGATCGGCGCTCTGGCCATGATGCTGAGTCCGGCGACTGGTTCCGCCTCCCAGTTGAACATCACAACCATGCCGGTCAGACCTCAAATCTATATCGCGCCGTCGATGCATGTGGATATCGGCCCGCGCGGTTCCTACGATCTCGATCTGTCGGAGAGGTGCCGTCAGGATCATCGCCTCAAGCGCACCAAGCGCGAGCGCCGCTGCCGGTTCGATCGCTAACACTGGAATCAACGGAGCCATGCGGCCCGCCAAAAGGGCTGCTTTTCGCCGTGCGCTGTGGTGATGTGCGGGCGCTTCATCAGGATTCTCGCGCCCCATGATTACCGGACTGGATCACGCCGTACTTCTCGTTCGCGACATCGAGGCGGGCGTCGCCGGTTATCAGGCGCTGTTCGGCCGTGCCCCGCAATGGCGCGCGCAAAGCGCCGGCGCGGCGACTGCAATCTTTGTTCTCGAGAATATGTCGCTCGAACTGATGGCGCCCGCGGGCGAAGGCGAAGCCGCGGACCGCGTGCGCGCCGCGCTCGGCAAGCAGGGCGAAGGGCTTGCCAGTCTTGCTTTCGGTGTCGATGACATCGCGCAGGCGCATCACCGGCTCGCGCGGCTCGGCCTTGCGCCGGATGATATTTCGGAAGGCTCCAGCCGCGATCTGGCGTCCGGTCGCGTGCTCACCTGGAAGCGGACCCGCGCCACGGCAGGGACTCACGGCATCCGGATGTTCTTTCTGCAGCGCGAGGCGTGGCTGGCACAATCGCCACCGACGGCAGATGCAACTGTCGACGCGCTCGATCATCTCGTCCTTTCCACGCCCGATCCTGAACGGGCGGCGGCGCTCTATGGCGCGCGGCTCGGCCTCGACATGAAACTGGACCGGACCATCGAAAAGCTCGGGACCCGCTTTCTGTTCTTCCGCACCGGTGGACTGGTTTTCGAGATCATTCATCGCCTCAAGGAAGGCCGCGCCGATGGCCCGGACACCATCTATGGCCTGTCCTGGCGGGTGGCCGATCTCGACGCCACGCGGACGCGGCTGGCTCAGGCGGGCTTCGAGGTCTCCGACCCGCGCGAGGGCCGCAAGCCGGGCAGCCGGGTCTTTACGGTGCGGACCGGGACATTCGGCGTGCCGACCATCGTCATCCAGCAGGGACGGCGGGCGGCGGACGAGAGTTGAGCATCCGTCAGCTATCCGTGAGCGGGACCGTTGATTTTGTTAAGATTTTTTCCGCGATAACGGATACTATCCGTCGCCATCCGGTTGCCGCGTTCCTTCCGCTCGGGTAAACCCTGCGCGCGCATATCTGCGCCCGTACCCCCTGATTCTTGTCTCTGACCGCCGATTTCCAGGATTTCCATGCATCGTTATCGTTCCCACACCTGCGGCGCGCTCCGCGAAGCCGACATTGGTCAAGAGGTCCGGCTCTCCGGCTGGTGCCACCGTATTCGCGATCATGGCGGCTTGCTGTTTATCGATCTGCGCGATCACTACGGCATGACCCAGTGCGTGGTCGATCCGGATTCCAAGGCGTTCGGTCTGGCCGAGAAGCTGCGCGCCGAGTGGGTGGTGAAGATCGACGGCAAGGTCCGCCGCCGTCCCGAAGGCACCGACAACCCCGAACTGCCGACCGGCACGGTCGAAATCTTCATCAACGAGATCGAGGTGCTGGGCGAGGCGGGCGAACTGCCGATGCCGGTGTTCGGCGATCAGGAATATCCCGAGGAAATCCGCCTCAAGTATCGCTTCCTCGATCTGCGCCGCGAGAAGCTGCACCAGAACATCATGACCCGCGGCGCCATCGTCGACTCGATGCGCTTGCGGATGAAGAAGGCCGGCTTCTTCGAATTCCAGACGCCGATCCTCACCGCGTCGTCGCCGGAAGGCGCGCGCGACTTCCTCGTGCCGTCGCGCATTCACCCCGGCAAGTTCTACGCGCTGCCGCAGGCGCCGCAGCAGTACAAGCAATTGCTGATGATGTCGGGCTTCGATCGCTACTTCCAGATCGCGCCATGCTTCCGCGACGAAGATCCGCGCGCCGACCGTCTGCCGGGCGAGTTCTATCAACTCGATTTGGAGATGAGCTTCGTCACGCAGGACGACGTGTTCGCGGCGATGGAGCCGGTGATCACCGGCGTCTTCGAGGAATTCGCGGGCGGCAAGCCCGTCACCAAGAAATGGCCGCGCATTCCGTTCGCGGAAAGCCTGCGCAAATACGGCACCGACAAGCCGGACCTGCGCAATCCGCTGGTGATGCAGGATGTCTCCGAGCATTTCCGCGGCTCGGGCTTCAAGGTGTTCGCGCGCATGCTGGAAGATGCGACCAATCAGGTCTGGGCGATCCCCGGCCCGGGCGGTGGCTCGCGCGCGTTCTGCGACCGCATGAATTCATGGGCGCAGGGCGAAGGCCAGCCGGGCCTCGGCTACATCATGTGGCGCGAAGGCGGAGAGGGCCAAAAACCTGAAGGAGCAGGCCCGCTCGCCAACAATATCGGTCCGGAGCGCACCGCCGCCATCCGCGACCAGCTCGGCCTCAAGGAAGGCGATGCCGCGTTCTTCGTCGCGGGCGATCCATCGAAGTTCTGGAAGTTCGCGGGCCTCGCGCGCACCAGGCTCGGCGAAGAATTGAACCTGATCGACAAGGACCGGTTCGAACTGGCCTGGATCGTCGACTTCCCGATGTACGAGTACAACGAGGAAGACAAGAAGGTCGATTTCTCGCACAATCCGTTCTCGATGCCGCAGGGCGGACTCGAGGCGCTGGAAACGCAGGACCCGCTCACCATCAAGGCCTTCCAGTACGACATCGCCTGCAACGGCTATGAGATTGCATCGGGCGGCATCCGCAACCATCGCCCGCAGGCGATGGTGAAGGCATTCGAGATCGCAGGTTACGGCGAAGAGACCGTGATCGAGCGGTTCGGCGGCATGTACCGCGCCTTCCAGTATGGCGCGCCGCCCCATGGCGGTATGGCCGCCGGTGTGGACCGCATTGTCATGCTGCTTTGCGGTACGAACAACCTGCGTGAAATCTCGCTCTTCCCGATGAATCAGCGGGCAGAGGACTTGCTGATGGGCGCACCGTCGGAAGTCTCATTGAAGCAGTTGCGCGAGCTTCATATCCGGCTCAATCTGCCTCAAAGTTGAATCGCATAACCGTCGCAGGACGGGACTAAACCGGCGGAAGCCGGAGCTTTAAGATACGGAGTCGGTATGGCGTCCAATTTGTCCGAAGAACTTCGCCTCGCGGCGTTGGCTTATCACCGACTTCCCCGGCCCGGTAAATTGGAAATTCAGGCGACGAAGCCGCTGGCGAACCAGCGCGATCTCGCGCTGGCTTATTCGCCGGGTGTTGCCGCGGCCTGCGAGGCGATCGCCGCCGATCCGCAGGAGGCTGCCTCCCTCACGACCCGCTCCAATCTTGTGGCCGTCGTCAGCAACGGCACCGCCGTGCTGGGTCTCGGCAATATCGGTCCGCTGGCCTCCAAGCCGGTGATGGAAGGCAAGGCGGTTCTGTTCAAGAAGTTCGCCGGGATCGATGTGTTCGACATCGAAATCGCCGCCGATACCATCGATCGTGTTGTCGAGACCGTGGCCGCGCTGGAGCCGACCTTCGGCGGCATCAACCTCGAGGACATCAAGGGGCCCGAGTGCTTCGAGATCGAGGATCGCCTGAAGGCACGGATGAAAATTCCGGTCTTCCACGACGATCAGCACGGCACCGCCATCATCGTCTGCGCGGCTGTCCGCAACGCGCTGATGATCAACGGCAAGAAGCTCGAGGATGTGAAGATCGTCGCATCCGGCGCGGGCGCAGCGGCGATCGCCTGTCTCAACCTGCTGGTGTCGCTCGGCGCGCAGCGCAAGAACATCTGGGTCTGCGATATCGACGGCCTCGTTTACGAGGGCCGCAATACGCTGATGGACAAATGGAAGTCCGTCTATGCCCAGAAAACCGACAAGCGCACGCTGGCCGATGTGATCGGCGGCGCGGACATTTTCCTCGGCGTGTCGGCAGGCGGCGTGCTCAAGCCCGAGATGGTCAAGCAGATGGCGGACCAGCCGCTGGTGATGGCGCTGGCCAACCCGACCCCGGAGATCATGCCGGACGAGGCGCGCAAGGTGCGCCCGGACGCGATGATCTGCACCGGCCGGTCGGACTTCCCCAATCAGGTGAACAACGTCCTGTGCTTCCCCTTCATCTTCCGCGGCGCGCTCGACGTCGGCGCGACGGCGATCAACGAAGATATGAAGCGGGCCGCCGTCGATGCGCTGGCGCAGCTTGCGCGCGATCCTCCATCCGATGCCGTGGTGCGTTTCGACGGCGCCGAGACGCAGGGCTTCGGTCCCGGCTCGCTAATTCCGAGTGCATTCGATCCGCGCCTGATCCTGCGCGTTGCGCCGGCTGTCGCCAAGGCGGCGATGGATTCCGGCGTGGCGACGCGGCCCATCACCGACTTCGACGCCTATATCGGCCAGCTTGATCGCTTCGCCTTCCGCTCCGGTCTTGTCATGAAGCCGGTGTTCGCCAAGGCGAAGACCCAGCCGGTCCGCGTGATCTATGCCGAAGGCGAGGACGAGCGCGTGCTGCGCGCGATTCAGGTCGTGCTTGAGGAGAAACTAGCGCGCCCGATCCTCGTCGGCCGCCCATCCGTCGTTGCCGCGCGCATCAAGCGCTTCGGCCTGTCGATCCAGGCGGGCACCGATTTCGACCTCGTCAATCCCGAGGACGATCCGCGTTATCGCTCCTATGTGCAGAGCTATATCGATCTGGCGGGCCGCCATGGCATCACGCCGGACGCGGCGCGGACGCTGGTGCGCACCAATGCGACCGTGATCGCGGCGCTGGCGGTGGCGCGGGGCGAGGCCGACGCCATGCTGTGCGGCGTCGACGGCCGCTACATGAGCCACCTGCGGCGCATCCGCGAGATCATCGGCGTGACGCCGGGGCTCACGGATTATTCGGCACTCTCGCTGGTCATCTCCAGCAAGGGCTCGTACTTCATCGGCGACACCCAGATCAGGACCAATCCGACCGCGGAGGAACTGGCCGAGATGGCGGCGCTCGCGGCTGTCCACGTCCAGCGTTTCGGCATCAAGCCGAAGGTCGCGTTTCTGTCGCATTCGGATTTCGGCAGCTACGATTCGGCTTCGGCGCAGAAGATGCGGCAGGCGGCCAAGATCCTGCTGAACGATCATCCGGAAATCGAGGCCGACGGCGAAATGCAGGGCGACACGGCGCTGACCGCCATGTCGCGCCAGCTCGTGCTGCCGCATTCGCGGCTGGAGGGATCGGCCAATGTCCTGATCATGCCGAACCTCGATGCGGCGAACATCGCCTATCAGATGATCAAGATCCTCGCCGACGCCTTGCCGGTGGGACCGATCCTGATCGGTCCGGCGCGTCCGGCGCATATCCTGACGCCGTCGGTGACGGCCCGCGGCATTCTCAACATGACGGCGGTCGCGGCGGTCGAAGCGCAGGAACGGGCGGGGCGGCAACAGCCGACGCTGTTCGGATAAGGTTTCGTCCTGTATAGTCGGTCCTGTTTGGAATGATGGGGCCGACCATGCCAGCTCTCGTGACGCTTGGACGCGTTTTATTCGTTGTCCTGTTTGTCTTTTCCGGCGCTTCGAAGCTTTTCGACATTGCATCCACCACGCAGGCGATTGCCGAGAAGGTGTCGCTGCCTGTCCTGGTGACGCCGTATACAGGCCAGCTTGAAGTCGTCACGGGAATGCCGACGGCGCAGTTGATGGCGATCATCGCGGGCGTCGTCGAGGTCGCGTGCGGGCTGTTCATCGCGCTGAATATCGGAACGCGCTTCTTTGCCTGGGTGCTGCTGCTGTTCGTCTGCGTGGCGACGTTCTACTTCCATAATTTCTGGGACATGACCGGTGCGGATCGGATCAACAACATGATCCACGCGCTGAAAAACCTGTCGCTGGTCGGCGGGCTGTTGGTCATTGCGGGGTATCCGCGCCAGGTGACACTGGAAGAGGATCGCTACACCGGAGTTTAATTCCGGTTATGCGTCGCGCCGCCACGTTGTCAGATCGACGCCATGCTCTGCATCCAGCATGCGCGTCTCCGTGGCCTTCAGTCCATGCGCGGCGAGAATTTCCTGTGCGGACCGTTCCGGAATCCCCGGAAAGCCGCCGCGGCCGTTCGGAATTGTCAGGCGATGGGCCTGTGACAGCCAAAACGTATCGTAGCGGTCCATGAACATGCCGAACACGGCGGGGCCGCCGATGATGGCCGCCGTGCCGGATGTCACGCCTGCATGGCGGCAGGCTTCCTCGAATGGCGCGCCGGCCGGATTCCACAGGGTCGCTTTGGCATTGGCGGGATCGCGTGCGATGGCCACGACCTTATGTGTCACCCAGATGCGTGTGCGCAGGGGTGAGCGCGGCTGATCCTCGAATGAGTGCCGCCCGTGGACGATCAGGTCCGCGCGGTCGAGAGCTGATTCAAAAAATGCCTGATCGGCGTCGAACTTCAGTTCGGGAGGCATGATGCCATGCACATTCGCCAGCATGCCGTTGGCGGAGAGGATGACATAGCCTTCGATGCGGAGGCGCGGCGAAGTCATGCGCGCGCCAAGCCGCTGTTGTGATCTCGTGAAATTCTCATTCCGAGATGGTTTGTACCACGCTGTCGATCGGGCGTGAACTGACCGTCGGCAGCTTGGCGCTTTTCACGACCTCCTCGTCGTATTGAGGAAGGGTCGTCACCGGCGCCTTGGCCTTGACCTGCACCACCTTGTACCCGCCGGCTTTCAGCCGCTTCATCAGTTCGGGCATGGCTTCGCCGGTGTGCTTCTGGAAATCGTGCATCAGGATGATGCCTTTGCCGTTCTTGTCCAGCTTGGTCATGATCGTCTCGATGATCTTCTCCGCCTTGCGCGCCTTGAAGTCGAACGAGTCGAGGTCGCAGGACCAGATCGAGATGTTGCGCTCGCCGAGATAGGTCACCATCGCCGGCGGATGCTGGAGTGCGGGGAAGCGGAACAGCGGCGAAGGCGCGCTGCCGAGTGCCCATTTCACGGCGCTGAAGCCTTTCTCGATCTCCTCCTTGCGCTGATCGTCGGTCAGCTTCTTGTTGTTGAGATTGGCATGCGACCAGGTGTGCGAGCCGATGGTGTGGCCTTCGGCCGCAACGTGCTTGAGGATTTCCGGATAATAGGTGGCGTGCTTGCCGATGGGGAAGAAGATCGCCTTGGTGCATTCTTCCGCGAGAACCTTGAGAACGGCAGGCGTGTTCACCGGCCACGGGCCGTCGTCGAACGTCAGCACCACTTCCTTGTCGCGCAGGAAATCGAGCTGCTTGAAATGCTCGAAACCGAAACCGGGGCCGCCGGTGGTGTCGATCTGCACCACGCGCGAGACGCCGAGGGCATTCGGATTGGCGCAATTGGTTTTTACGGCAGTCGGAGCCGCAGGTGCGGCGGCCGGTGCAGGAGCGGCAGCAGGCGCGGGTGACGGGGGTGCGGCAGGGGCTGGCGGAGGGGCGGTACGCTGCGGGATCAGGGCTTGCGACCAGACGCTGGTGAAGGCGCAGATCGAAACGGTGGCGGCGACGAAAAAGGTTGCCTTGAGACGCATTGAAATACCCCTGAACGCGAAATCTCCCGCGTCCGGTGCGTCGGACGCCGACGTAGTCCCCGATCGTCAGCCTAATCCTGCATCGGTGACAGCGCCAACCGGTTTTCAACAGGCGCATTGGCAGGGTTAATCGGCGTGCCGTCAGGCCGCTATGGAAGGCGCTGCAAAATGAAGCGAACGTCGAATTCAGGACACGAGTGCGCGGGAGATCGCGGTGACGACGCGGGTGTCCGTCGGCTCGATGCGCGAGGAAAATGCGTCCGCGATGTAGCCGTCACGTCCGACGAGATACTTATGGAAATTCCAGCTTGGGAGGTCCGCCGGACGCTCGGTCGCCGCCCACTTGTAGAAGGGATGCCGCAGCCGGTCCTTTCACGCTGGTCTTGCCGGTGATCGGAAAGGTGACGTGATAGGTCTGCTCGGCGGTCTGCGAAATGTCCGTTGCGCCGCCTGGTTCCTGTCCGCCGAAATCGTTGGACGGCACGCCGATCACCATCAGCCCGCGCGCGCGAAACCGCGTCCATAGGTCCTGCAGTCCGGCATATTGCGGCGTGAATCCGCACAGGGAGGCGGTATTGACCACCAGCAGCGGTTTGCCGGCGAAATCGGACAGGCGAATGTCGCCGCCCTTCAGGCCCGGAAACGAAAAGCCGTAGGCGGTGATCCGGCTCATGGCTGCCTGTGCCTGCGCGCGGCTTGCGACCAGCGGCGCGCCTGCCGCGACTGCGGCAAGGGTCGCCATCATCTGCCTGCGGTCGATCATCGTCGGTCCATCCATGTCCCTGCGCGGGCAGGATAGCGGGCTGTTTGCCGCGCGCTCTTCAACAGCGCGTGACGAACCTGCGTCGTCACCGCAACTGGACGATGAAATCCGTGCCGCGCCCGGTTTCGTCTCCGAGGCCCTGATCCGACACGATCAGCGAGCCGCCCGGCGCGAGCGCGGAGGCGATGCGCTTCATGGCGTCATCGGAAACGCTCAGGCGTCCGAGTGCTTCGGCGGGCGACGATGGCGGAGCGGGCGGCGCGGCTTCGGCCGCGACGGCATGTTTGCGGCGAGGCATGTCGTTCGCCGGACGTGCCGCGCGGGAAGGAGCAGGCAGCGAGACGACCGACCAGCGCAGCGCGTTGGTATCGTTCCTGTCGGCGCGGACCGTGAAGACGTGGGTGCCGAGCGGACGGTCCGAGGCCGCGATGGTCACCGGCGTTTCAAACCACGGCTCGAAGTTCTGGCGGACGTAAAGCTTGTTGGTCTTGCGGCTGACAAAAGCCGCGATGTGTCCGCTGCGCGGTTTTACGGGGCCGATGAAGTCGGCAGCGCCTTCCTGCGGAAGCGGCGCAGGGTCGGCGGTCACCGACGCTGTCGCGTCGGTCACGCGGGTCTGATCCTTGTCGGCCTTGGGATCGGCGTTCTTCTGGTCGGCGTCTTTCAGGTCCGCGCTCTTCGGCGCGTCCTGCGGTGCTTCGCTTGTCTGGTCCGCCGGCCTGGCGTCATCCTGCTTGCCGTCCGGGGCGGTGGCGATGTCCGGTTTTGCCATCATGTCCGCGTCGCTCTTCTGCGGAAGGGCGCCGCTGGCGTCGGCGGTGCGCACCGGTTCGATCCTGTCGTGGATCGGCGTCGGCCTGAGATCGGACTTGTCGAGCGCGGTATCGGCGATCGCCGACTTGTCGGATTTCGGCGTCGTCTCCGCATGCTGCTGCGCGCTGGGCGCCGCGGCGACAGGCTCCGTTTTCCGGGTTGCGAGCAGGGGATGCGAAAAATCCGCAGGCGTGATTTCGCCGGGGGCGATGATCACGCGGGCGCCCATGCGGGTCCATCCCCACATCCGCATCGCGAAGTTCATCGGCATCCGGATGCAGCCGTGCGAGGCCGGATAGCCGGGCAGCACGCCGGCATGCAGCGCGACGCCGGACCATGTGATGCGCTGCATGTAGGGCATCGGCGCACCGCTGTAGATGTTGGAGCGGTGATATTTGTTCTTCTGGATGATGCTGAACACGCCCATCGGCGTCGAATGGCCGCGCATGCCGGTGGAGACCGGCGTTTCGGCGAACAGGCCGTTCTGGTCGTAAAGCTTGAGCTGCTGCTTTTCGATGGAGATGGCGATGATGACCGGCCCGACCGGCTTGGCGCTTTCCTTCGGCGCGTCCGGCAGCTTTTCGCGGGTGCGCGTGGCGCGCGGCCGGCGGTGTTCCGGGCGCTGTTCGATCTGTTGCGGCATCGCCTCGCGGTAGTCGGCGGTCGTATCCGGCGACCAGAACTGGGCTTGGGCGGGCAGGGCGAAACCGGCGGTCAGAAGGGCCGCGAACCATGCACTCTTCCGCAGGCTGTGTCGTGCCGGGCGTGTGTGGTTGCCAAAGGGAGAAACAGGACCAGCCGATATCCGCAGGTCGCGTGAAGAAGCTTTCCAATTGCCGTGCACGCCAGATGTCCTCAAATGATTTTCGTATTGGTGTCGCGAACGGGCTGAATGTTCATGGGCCAGTTCGCGGTTATTCTGTCCAATACGTCGTGCCTTGCGGTTTTCGGTGCTGAAAAGCTAGCCGGATTGCCTTCAAAAGCGCTTAACGGCGGGTTATCCGCAGTCAAATTCTCGTGCCTTTGAACATTTGGCCCGCCACCCCCACATGAGGGGCGACCGGCGGGCGCCGGTGCCGTGTTTCGCAGACCTCTTTCGCTGGAGTTCCACCGATGTCTTTTCGCCTGATTCGTCCGGCAGCCGCCATGCTGCTGGCCGCGGCTTTTTCATGGCTGGCGGTGTCGCCGGTAGCCGCGGCCGATGAGCCGGATCTGATCTTCCGCCGTTCCACCGTCTTCAAGCTACTCAGCCCGGACGACAAGCTTGCGACCTATGGCGTGGACGATCCGGAAGTCGAAGGCGTGGCCTGCCATTTCACGGTGCCGGAAAAGGGCGGCTACAAGGGCTGGCTCGGCCTTGCCGAGCAGGTCTCGGATATTTCGCTGGCCTGTCATCAGATCGGTCCGATCCGGATCAAGAGCAAGATGTCGCAGGGCGAGGACATGTTCCGGCAGCGCCGTTCGCTGTTCTTCAAGAAGATGCAGATCGTGCGCGGCTGCGACGCCAAGCGGAACGTGCTGGTCTACATGGTCTATTCGGACAAGCTGATCGACGGCTCGCCGAAGAACTCGACCGCGTCGGTCCCGATCATGCCGTGGGGCGCAAACGGCACCGTGCAGAAGTGCGGCGATTTCATTTCGGGATAGCGTGCGGGGACAAAGACACAACAGGTCCGCCCGATTGCCCCGGTTGGCAATCTATCTGGCTGGAGAGAAGGCTCCATGCCTGGCGCGATCGTAGGTCGCGGCTTCAGCGCGGCCGACCAGTTCAGCCCAACCCGTGCCGTTGCCGAGATCGGTGGCGTTGTAGTTCGCGCGACAGTCGTCGTTTCTGCAGAACAGGCTTCTCAAAGCGCCGCCGCTTGGGCCTTCGTAAAATCCGGACTGGGTCCCGCATCTGTCGCAATGACCGGCCATGACCTTCTGGAACAGTTCCCTCGCCCGCGTCTGCTTTTTGAGGTGTTCGCGTTCTTTGTACGAACGGCTTTCGGACGGGAAAAACATAGCGTGCAATCGGTGTTTCAGTTTTAGCTTGCTCACACCAACGTCCCTGCTCAGTTCCAACTCATCATCTTGCGTAGCAATTTTAGACAGAGCTGTGACAGGATTTTAGCAACGACGCCACCTGTTCCGTACGGCAACTTTCTCCTGCGCCGGATTCCAATGCCCTTTGATCACTCCAGCGTCGCCGTGGACCCGCGCCTGATGACCAAGGGGCCTCGATTGGGCAGGTTGAGCGAAGGGAATTCTCGCTGATTTCGGCGGATGATGCGGTTTTGCTCTGCTAAGCCGCCTTGTTCTTGATCGCGCCGATGATCGCGGTCAGCACGGCACCGGCGACACCACCGCCCGCAGCCTGACCGATGATCGCGCCGATATCCGGGGTTGAGGCGGAATTGGCCAGCAATGGGATCAGCATTCCAAGAATCTGCCCGCCGGCGCCGCCGCCGATCGCGCCCGCGATTGTGTTTCCGAGCGTGCCAAGATCGATGTTCTTGGCTGCGCCTCCGGCGACGTTGCCGCCGATGGCTCCCGCGATCACCTGGATAATCAGATTGACCAGTAAACCCGACATGGTTTCGCCTCCCGGTCCGATGTGCTGTGGATCAAGTCGGCGCCGGACTCATCGCCGAGCCTGCGAATTGTAGGCCGGACGTGTGCAGCGTCACGCTGCGAATGCGAAAGACCGCGATGAAAAGTCGGGCGATAAGACACCGAATTATCTTGTATCTTGGGGAATCATACTGACAGCGTGTCAGCGCTTGCCCCTGCGCTCCACGCATTTGCGCGTACGGACGATGCCGGACGCGCTCAGGCTGATGCCGGCGATTTCCTTGATCTGCCCCGCAGGGCATGAGCCGTCATCGACATAGATGCGCTGGCCGAGACGCAACTCCGTGATGTCGCTTTCGCGTCCGACGATATCCGCGCTTGCCGTTCCGCACAGTGCGAGCAGGGCGAGCGATGCCAGCGCACCGCGACGAAGCTTCCGCTGAAGAGTTTTCAAGACGATTACTTGCCCTGGATTTTCAGTCCGTTGGGGCCGACGTTGATCTGCAGGCCTTCCGGCTTCTTGTTGTCCTGATAGACCTTGTAGCCGAGGATGGCGACCGCAATGACGAGCGCGCCGACGACGGCGTAAAGAATGTTGCGATTGTCCATGCGTTGTCTCTCCAATGCGTCAGTGTGTAACTGTCGATGAAAACACGTTGATGGTGATGACGCCCGCGATGATGAGCCCGAGTCCGGCAACGGCTGCCGTGTCGAGCTTCTGTCCGAACCAGACAAGGCCCACCAGCGTGATCAGGACGATGCCGAGCCCGGACCAGATCGCGTAGGCGATGCCGACCGGCATGGTTCGCAGCACATGCGACAGACAATAGAAGGAGGCGGCATAGCCGATCGCCGTCAGGATCAGCGGTTTCGGCCGGGTGAATTGCTCCGATGCCTGTAGCGCGGACGTGGCGATGACCTCGAGGATGATCGCCGAGATGAGATAAACGTAGGTCATGCCTCATCGTAGTCGGACGGTCCTGATTCTCATAGGCGGGGAGATGGGGCGGGCGGGTGACAAGCCTCAATGTAACGGCGAGCGCGGCGGATCGTTCCGCGAGACCGTGCGCGGGATGATGACCCCGGAGGTCATCGCCTTTTCCACGCCCTTCGCTAAACTTGCCGTCTGCATGTCGGCCGCAGGTGCGCCGGCCCGATCGCATCGATGACGGAGCAACCGCGTGTCTTTTCTTGAAATGATCCAGTCGCGGCCGATGCCGTTGGCCGTTCTGATGGGCGTCACTTTCGTTGAAGCCGAAAAGACGAAGGTCGTGGCGACCATGCTGGTTCGCGACGATCTGTGCACCGTCGGTGGCTCGATCCATGGCGGCGCGGTGATGGCGTTCGCGGACTCCGTCGGCGCGGCGGCCACCGTCATCAATCTGCCATCCGACGCCAAGGGGACCACCACCATCGAGAGCAAGACCAACTTCGTCGGGGGCGCGAAAGCGGGCACCACGGTGCGTGCGACGGCGACGCCGGTCCATGTCGGCCGCCGCACGCAGGTGTGGCAGACCCGGCTGGAAACCGGGGAGGGACGGCTGGTGGCGGTGGTTACCCAGACCCAGCTTGTGCTCTGACGCTTTCGTGAACGAACGCCTCGGCCGAAAGTCGCGATTTCCGGCTATATTGCGCCGCAAACAACGGCTTGTGAGCCCTGCGGCGTTGCGTTGGCACGCCAGAGTCGGGTACATCAGCGCCACGCGGCGAAACATTAAAAGAACAAGGTCTTCCGTTGCGGGGGAATAACCCCACGACCAAGAAACGTGCGGCATGAACAAGCTCGTCAGTATTGCTCTCAGTCGGCCCTATACCTTTGTGGTGATGGCCATCCTGCTGCTGATCGCCGGTCCGCTGGCGGCGCTGCGCACGCCTACCGATATTTTCCCCGAGATCAGGATTCCCGTGATCGGCGTGGTCTGGCAGTACACCGGCCTGCCGCCCGACCAGATGTCCGGCCGCATCGTGACGCCGTTCCAGCGTGCGCTGACCACGACGGTCAACGACATCGAGCACATCGCCGCGACCTCGTACACGACCTACGGCGTCATCAAGATCTTCTTCCAGCCGAACGTCGACATCCGCACCGCCAACGCGCAGGTCACGGCGATCGCCCAGACCATGCTGAAGCAGTTGCCGCCCGGCTCGACGCCGCCGCTGATCCTCAACTACAGCGCATCGACGGTGCCGATCATCCAGCTTGCGCTTGGCGGCGAGGGGCTGACCGAACAGACCATCTTCGATTTCGCGACCAACCAGTTGCGCACGCCGCTGGTCACGGTGCCGGGCGCGGCGATCCCCTGGCCGTTCGGCGGCAAGCAGCGCCAGATCCAGATCGATCTCAATCCGGCGGCGATGCAGTCGCTGGGGCTCGCGGGACAGGATGTCGCCAATGCGCTCGCGGCGCAAAACCTGATCACGCCGGTCGGAACGCAGAAGATCGGCAATTTCGAATACAACATCCAGCTCAACAACTCCCCGCTGAAGATCGACGAACTCGGCAATCTGCCGATCAAGGTCGTCAACGGCGCGACCGTCTACATCCGCGACGTCGCGCAGATCCGTGACGGCAATCCGCCGCAGACCAACATCGTGCATGTCGACGGCAACCGTTCGGTGCTGATGATGGTGCTGAAGGCGGGCGCGACCTCGACGCTCGACATCATCGCAGGCATCAAGAAGAAGATCGAAGAGGTCAAGGATACGCTTCCGGACTCCCTGCGGATCAATCTGCTCGGCGACCAGTCGATCTTCGTGCGTGGCGCCATCGCGGGCGTTGCCTTCGAGGGCGTGCTGGCGGCGGCGCTGACCAGCATCATGATCCTGCTGTTCCTCGGAAGCTGGCGCTCGACGCTGATCATCGCGATCTCGATCCCGCTTTCCGTGATGGGCGCCATCGTCTGCCTGTCGCTGATCGGCGAGACGCTCAACATCATGACGCTCGGCGGTCTGGCGCTCGCGGTCGGCATTCTGGTCGACGACGCGACGGTGACCATCGAGAACATCAACTACCATCTCGAACACGGCATGGAGGTCGAGCCCGCCATTCTCGAAGGCGCGCGGCAGATCGCGACCCCGGCCTTCGTCACGCTGCTCTGTATCTGTATCGTGTTCGTGCCGATGTTCTTCCTCACCGGCGTGTCGCGCTTCCTGTTCGTGCCGATGGCCGAAGCGGTGATGTTCGCGATGGCCTGGTCGTTCATCCTGTCGCGCACCCTGGTGGCGACGATGGCGAAGTATCTGCTGCATCCCCATCCGCATGACGAGAACGGCAATCCGTTGCCGCCGCCGGAAAGCCGCAACCCGCTGGTGCTGTTCCAGCGCGGGTTCGAAAAGCGGTTCGCAAGGGTGAGGGACGTCTACCACGGCCTGCTGATCATGGCGCTTGGCCATCGCAAGGTCTTCGTCATGAGCTTCCTGGGGGCCATCGCGCTGTCGTTCCTGCTGGTGCCGTTCCTCGGCCGCAACTTCTTCCCGTCGGTCGATACCGGCCAGATCCTGCTTCAGGTTCGCACACAGATCGGAACCCGCGTCGAGGAAACCGCCAACAAGCTCGCGGATGTTCAGAAGGTGATCCGTCAGATCATCCCGCCGGACCAGATCGAGACCATGGCCGACAACATCGGCATGCCGGTTTCGGGCATCAATCTGACCTACAGCAACACCGGCGTGATCGGCACGCAGGACGGCACCATCCAGGTCAAGCTGAAGGAAGATCACAAGCCGACCGAGGACTATGTGCGGGAGCTGCGCGAAAAGCTGCCGCGCGAATTCCCGGGCGTGTCCTTCGCCTTCCTTCCCGCCGACATCGTCAGCCAGATCCTCAACTTCGGCTCGCCCGCGCCGATCGATATCCAGATCCGCGGCGCGAACATCGCGGGGAATTTCGCTTACGCCAATGAACTGCTGCGGCGGGTCAGGCTCATTCCGGGTGTCGCCGACGCGCGTATCCAGCAGTCGCCGAACGCGCCCAGCTTCAATGTCGATGTGGACCGCACCCGCGCGCAATATGTGGGCATGACCGCGCGCGACGTCACCAACAGCATGGTGGTGAACCTTGCCGGCAGTTCGCAGGTCGCGCCGACCTTCTTCCTCGATCCCGCCAACGGCGTGTCCTATTCGATCGTGATGCAGACGCCGCAGTACCGGATCGACTCGCTGAGCAAGCTCGAGGCGCTGCCGATTTCCGCCGCGGGCGTTCCGACGACGCCGATGCTGGGCGGTCTTGCCAGCATCACACGCAACACGTCCAGCGCGGTGGTTTCGCAATACGACATTCAGAACCTCGTGCAGATCTTCGCGACGCCGCAGGGCCGCGACCTCGGTGCGCTCTCGGTCGATATCAACAAGGCGATCGCGGACACCGCCAAGGATCTTCCGCGCGGCAGCCGCGTGGTTTTGATGGGGCAGGTCGAGACCATGAACAGCGCCTTCACGGGTCTGCTGTTCGGTCTGCTCGGCGCGATCGTGCTGATCTATCTCCTGATCGTCGTGAACTTCCAGTCGTGGTCCGATCCGTTCGTGATCGTGTCAGCGCTGCCTGCGGCGCTTGCCGGCATTATCTGGATGCTGTTCGTCACCCACACCACGCTGTCGGTGCCGGCGCTGACCGGCGCGATCATGTGCATGGGCGTGGCGACGGCGAACTCGGTGCTGATGATCGCCTTCGCCCGCGAGCGATATGATGTCCTCGGCGATCCGGTCGCCGCGGCGCTGGAGTCTGGATTTGTCCGCTTCCGTCCCGTTATCATGACGGCGCTGGCGATGATCATCGGCATGACGCCGATGGCGCTGGGCATGGGCGAGGGCGGCGAGCAGAACGCACCGCTTGGCCGCGCCGTGATCGGCGGCCTGATTTTCGCAACGACCGCCACGCTGCTGTTCGTGCCGGTCGTGTTCAGTATGGTTCATAAGAAGGCGCCCGCGAAGTCCGCGAAAGCGCTGGAGGTTGCGCATGCCCACTGATCAGAACACCTCCGTTTCGCCGCGCAAGATACGGCTGGCCGGAACCATCGGTGTCGGCGTGCTGGCGGCTGTCGTCGTGACCGGAATCATCTCGCGCTCGAACGGCGACGCCAAGCTGCGCGAATGGACGGATGCGCAGGCGGTGCCGACCGTTGCTGTGGCGCTGCCGGGGACCAAGCCTCTGAACGCCTCGCTCGATCTGCCGGGTCGTCTGGAAGCCTATTCCCGTGCGCCGATCTTCGCCCGCGTCAGCGGCTATCTGAAATCGTGGAACGTCGATATCGGAGCGTCCGTGAAAGCGGGACAACTGCTCGCCGAGATCGATGCGCCGGACCTCGATCAGCAACTGATGCAGGCCAAGGCCGACCTCCTGAACGCGCAGGCGGCGGCCAAACTTTCCGCCGCGACTCTCGCGCGCCGCAAGACGTTGCTGGCGCAGAACTTCGTCTCGCAGCAGGAAATCGACGAGCGCTCTGCCGATCTCGCCAGCAAGGAAGCGCAGGTCAACGCGCAGCAGGCGAACGTCGCGCGGCTGGAAGCGCTGGCGAGCTACAAGAACGTCACCGCGCCGTTTGATGGCGTCGTCACGGAGCGCAATACCGATGTCGGCGCGCTGATCAACGGCGGCACCGGCTCGGGCGCTGCGATGTTCGTGGTTTCCGATGTCAAGAAGCTGCGCCTCTACGTGAACGTGCCGCAGAACTATCTGCCGGGCATCAAGATCGGCGCGAAGGCGAGCGTGACCGTGCCGGAATACGCCGGCCGCACGTTCCCGGCGACCGTCGAGGCGTCGGCGCAGTCGGTCGATATCGCGTCCGGCACCACGCGCATGCAGCTCGCGATCGAGAATCCGAACAACGAACTGCGCCCGGGAGCCTATGCCAGCGTCAAGCTCGCGCTGACGAGCGACGTGCAGCCGCTCAGCATTCCGGCGAGCGCGCTGATCTTCAACAACAGCGGCCTGCGGGTCGCCACGGTGACGGCGGGCGACAAGATCCTGTTCAAACCCGTGACCATCTCCCGCGATCTCGGCCGCGAGATCGAAATCGCCTCGGGCCTGTCGCCGGACGACCGGATCATCGTCACCCCGCTGGATGGCATCAACGACGGCGATCAGGTCCGTATCGCGGGCGGCGGCAAAGATGCCTCGCCCCGGACCAGTTCGAACAGCACCACCAAGACCGAATAGGTCTTTCGGCGCTCGCGTTCAAAATCCGCGCGGTTCTTGCGAGCCGCGCGGATTTTTATATGTCCTTGAAGTGGAAGCTCGACGGATCCGGATTAGTGCCGGTTCGCGCCGCCGCCGACCGGGCCGGGATAGCCGGGATTGGCCGTGCTGCCGCCGGGCAGGCCGCTTGGCGATGCGCCGGTGCCGATGGAGCCCGGCGTCGACGTGTTGGGAGCGCCGGGCTGATTAAGGCCGCTGGTGTTGCTGCCGGTGGTCGTACCGGGCGTCGTGTTCACCGCCGGCGGGGTAGCCGGAGACACGCCAGGCGAACCGGCTGCTGTGCCGCCCGGCGACGAGGGCGGCGCGACGCCCTGCGCCGCCGCGATCAGGGGTGAGCCGGCCAAGGCGGCCGCCGCGAGTGTTGGCAAAAGCAGATGGTGTCGCATGAGGACCTCCCATGTTGAATCGATGAGGGGCCAATGCGGCGCGCCATATACCGTTCCGAAACGATGGCGTGATACTGGGCTGCCGCGTGCCGCAAAAAATATCAGCATGGCGCGCGATGTGTCTTGGAACATTCACGGAAACGGCGCATTGTAAGAACTGCCGGTCTCAGGGAAGAGCGTTATGCGTACCGTCGTCGCCCTTGCACTCGCCTGTGCTGTCTCCACGCCTTGTCTGGCGACGGAATTGGCGCCCAGCTTTCTGAAAAAAGAACCTTACTTCCTGTCGCCATGGTCGGTCGTCTATGTGGACGACGGCACCTGCGGCGTCGGCAAGGTCCTTAAAGTGACGGGCGCGCTCGGCGCGCTTCGCCGCAAGAAGGTCTGCGTGCCGATGGGCCGGGAAGAGGCCTCGCGCACTTTTGCGACGCCATAAGCCAAGCGCGGATATTTCCAATTTTAGATATGCCGCCTAGCGGGCGGTCATGGGCGCGAGTCCATGTGTTCCATGGCTGGATGTGCGGGATTTGGGCCGTAGCCCGTTGACTGCGTAAATAACGCAATCGCTAGCGACGGGTTCCATGTACCCGCAAATGCAAGCTAGTGACGTTCGCTGAAGTCGTAACGGTCGCGGATCATGGCGTTGAAGAATTCGCCTTTCGAGGCGGCCCGGCAGAACTGGAAATAGACTTCGGCGGGAACGCCGACATAGCTGTAGCTCCGGCCGCTGGTGAAAGTGACGTGAAGCGTCCGTTCGGCTGCGCTATAATCGATCCGTGAAATGGCGCTTGATGCTGTCTGCGGCATGCGGCCTCCGGCCTGACAACGCGCAGGCGTTCCGGCCGTTCCCGGCAAGAGACCCGACGCATGATCGAAGGGATGTCCATGAGCCCGACAACCGTCAAACCGAAAACGATGACAAAAACCAGGGTGCAGCGCCCGCCGCTCTACAAGGTCATCCTGCTCAACGACGACTACACGCCGCGCGAATTCGTCGTGATGGTCTTGAAGTCGGTGTTTCGCATGGCCGAGGAGACGGCGAGCCGCGTCATGCTGACGGCGCATCAGAAAGGCGCCTGCGTCATCGCGATCTATACGCGCGATGTCGCCGAGACCAAGGCCAAGGAAGGCACCGAACTCGGCAAGGCGAGGGGCTATCCGCTGTTCTTCACCACGGAGCCGGAGCAGTAGGACCTCGTCTGGCCGGTTGGGGACATCACTAATCAGCCGGAGCAAGCCTTGTCAGCGCACGCCCGGACACTATCGTGCGGTGATGACATCAGATCCCGCCTTGATCCTGCCGCCGCTGTTCGCCTGCCTTGAAACGCTCAGCCTGATCGCGCGCCATCTCGATCCGGAATCCTTCGCCGAGGTGATGGCGGCGGTCGGCACGCCGGACGAGCGACTACGCGCGGCGCGGTCGCAATTCAGCGAGGCCGAAGCACCGGATGCCGCCGGCCGCGCGCTTCTCGCATCGCGCGATGAGGCGCTGGCCGCCTTCGACGAATTGCGCGCCGCGCTGGACGGCGGCGATATCCGCGCCGTGTTCAAGGCGCTGCGCCATACCCCGCGCGCGCTGGAATCCCTGTATCCGCTCGCTGCCAAGATCCCGGCCGTGAACAGCTTCTTTCTCGATGCCTCGTTGCGCAGCGACTCCGAAGTCCTTGCGCGCAGCATGAAACCGGCGCGGGATGGCGAGACAGGCGTCATGCATGTCGCCAACGAGCCGCGCATGCGTGGCGGTTATTCGCTCTATGTGCCTGAAAATTACACGCCGGAGCGCAACTGGCCGCTGGTGGTGGCGCTGCATGGCGGCAGCGGCCATGGCCGCAATTTCCTGTGGTCCTGGCTGCGGGATGCGCGCAGCTTCGGCGCCATTCTTGTCGCGCCGACCTCGAACGGCAATTCGCTCGGCGCGACATGGGCGCTGATGGGCGACGACAACGACACGCCGAACCTTGCGCGGATCGTCGCGCATGTGCGCGAGCGCTGGAATATCGATCCGCAACGCATTCTTCTCACCGGCATGAGCGACGGCGGCACGTTCTGCTATGTCAGCGCGCTGGACAGCGGTTCGCCCTTCACGCATATCGCGCCGGTCTCGGCGACATTCCATCCGATGCTGCTGTCAATGGCCGATGCGGATCGTCTGCAAGGGCTGCCGGTCTATCTGGTGCACGGCAGGCTGGACTGGATGTTCGCGGTGGACGTGGCGCGGCAGGCCAAGGCGGCGCTCTCGGCGGCAGGCGCGAACGTGACCTATACCGAGATCGACGATCTCAGTCACACCTATCCGTGCGAGATCAACGCGCCGATGCTGGAATGGCTGAAGGGGTAGGGACCGATCCCTTCGTCATTGCGAGCGAAGCGAAGCAATCCACCTTTTGAAGAATCAAAGAATGGATTGCTTCGTCGCCAGTGCTCCTCGCAATGACCATCCGTTCAAGCGCGGAATGTCCCTACGTCCTCAAGGACAAATCGGGCAAGGCTGTCACCAACCGTGCTTCCAGGCGGCGCTGAACGATATACGGCTATCGGCGGTCCATGTTGCAGGTCAGGCCACCGCCGTAGCGGTTGCCTTCCTGCCAGCATCCGGTAGCCAGGCATTTATTGTACTTCGGCATGCAATGATCGGACACGCAGCTCTTGTCGGTGGGATTGTCCCGCTTGCACCGCACGGCGCAGGTGTTGCGTGAGGCGGAGCAACTGGCGGCCTCCGCGGGCCGGGCAACACTGAAAACGAGCCCGGCCGCAAGAACAGCAGCAGCAGCAAGTCCAGACGTGAGCTTGAGCATTGAGATCCCCCGGGGCGGCGTGATTTTTACGTAAAATCATACCAACCGTATTTCGGTGTCAATCGAATGAAGCCGGTGGAGACGTGTCGCCGGGAGGAGCGCGCGGTTCAGGTGATGGGTGACTTCAACCTGCGCGGCGTTCATCCGCTGTGTTGGTCGCTGGTCTTGCCGGAGGCGCGCGATGCCGCGTTGTCCGTTCCGCATCCGGGCTGAAGTTGAAGATTTCGAGGCTGCGCAGATGGGTCGAGGCGCGGGAGACGAACACCGGCGTATCGCCCGCGATCGCCCGGGTGGTTTCCGCGCCGCAGCCGGTGCAAGCGTATTTGAATTCAAGCCTAGTCATCGCCCAGCGCACATCCATCACCTCCATGAGGTGACGCCTGCAGTCCGGACACACGATCACGGCCGGCTTGGCGTCGCGCAGCGGCACGTTTTCGAGCATCGGGACCTCCTTCAGGGCGGAAGGACATGGCGGCCAGCGGGCGGCCATGGGCGAAGGTGCAATCTACGCCTCAAGGCGGGGGATTGGTGGCAGGTTTGGAGAAATGCACAGGAAATGCGTGACTTAGCCTTGAGGGCTAAACTTCATGTTGCATGGAAGTTTCCTGATCCAAAAGGCGAAAATCCGGGATCAAACCCGCCCGGCGACCGGTATCAGCGCTCCGGTGACCGGACTGGCCGCATCGCCGGCCAGGAACAGGATGATGCTGGCCAGTTCGTCCCCGGTGACCCACTTCGCGAAATCCGCCTGCGGCATGTCGCGGCGGTTGGCGGGCATGTCGATGGTCGAGGGCCGCACCGCGTTGAGGGGACCTTGCCCTTCAGTTCGGCCGCCATCGCCTCGGTCAGACGATGGACGCCGGCCTTGGACGCGGCATAGGGACCCATGCCTGCGCGGCATCGGACAGATCGATACCGCCGATCACCAGCCGGTCGGGTGCGGGTGGAACGCTGGAAGCCGTATGATCGATCTCGGCGACCACCTTTCCGAGTGCGCCGGAAGCGCCGGTGATGACAAGTCATTCCCGCGCAAGCGGGAATCCAGCGCATCAAATGCTGACGCAACGAAACTGGGTCCCGCCTTCGCGGGGACGATCGGAGAATGCCGGCGGACCTCAGTCCAGCTTGGCGACCACGACGAGGCGCTTGATGTCGCCGCGTTTGAAGGCGCGGAGAAACTTGTTGTAGTCCCGGAACGACACGCAGCCGTTGGAGTCCCCGTTGGGGCCGAGCATGTAGGTGTGCGCCAGAAGACCGGTGCGGCCGAATACGTTGCGCTCGCCGCCGACCGGATTGAGCCGGATCGCTTCCACGCCGTGGAACAGACTTTCACGCAACGTCAGATCGTAAGTGTGCGGCGGCGTCGCGCCGTGCATGCGCACGTGCACGAAGCGCGGATCGTCCAGCTTGCTGCCGAGTCCGGAATGGGCTTCCAGCTTGGTGCCGTCCGGCAGATACACGGTGCGGGCGGTGATGTCGTAGACGGCGGTCTGCTTGTCGTAGCGGCCGGGCGTCAGGCTGCTGCCGTCGCTGGCGATGCCGCCGTCCGGCGCGGCGAAGGCGAGTACCGGGCCCTTCTCTTGCCGCCCGAACAGTTTCTCGAAGATCGTCAGCTTCGGCTGGGCGACGGCGGCGAGGGCCGCGGCGCGGTTGGCTGCGGCGGTTTCGGTGCGGGACGGGCCGTCATTCGCGCGGAGCGAGGCGGGCCGCGGCGCGGGCAATGGAATGGCAAGAGAAGCCTGCCGGACTTCGGGCAGCGGCAGCGTGGTTGCCGCCGGCTTGATGACCTCGGGGGCTGGCGCGGCCTCGGCGACTGGAGCCGGTGCTGTTTCAGCAGGCGCAGGAAGCGCCTCGGGCGCAAGCGACGCCACGGCATAGGTCTGCTGCGGCGCGACCTGTTCGCGGTCGGCTCCGGTCAGCGTCGAGTCCGAAACCGGCGGATCGTCGGACCGGACAACGAAACGCTCGTTGAAGTTCAGGGGCGTGAAATTTTGGGATGGCGCGCCGAGCGACGAGGTGACGTCGAGGTCGGCGACCGTGGTGCTCAGCGCGGCTTTCGCGCCCGGGATGAACGTGACCTGCGGAAGTTCGGGCGCCATCGCCTGAACGGCGGGACCGAGCACGTTGCTGTAAAGCGTCCACGCACAGGCCAGCACCACGACGGCAAGGCCGGTGCTTCCGATCGCAGCCTGGGGGCTGATCTTTCGGGGTTGCGCTTGCGCGGGCCGGGCGTCCGGAACTCTATACGTGATACTGTACGCCATGCACCTTACGCTCGGAACTTTGCACGCAACTCACTCCCGCAGCCTGCGTCTCACGGAATCGCGAGGTCGGAAACCTTGCAGCATCTCGCAAACATGCGGAGCGCCATTAAGGCGGCTTTTGGTTAAATGCGGATTAAATCCGGGGCGATATCGGGCAAAGCCGTTCGATGCCAGACTTCGCCACAGTGCGGACTCAATTGAACGCGCGCCGCGCGCAGAAGGGAACCGACGCGTGAAGAGACAGGCGATGTATCTTGCGATTTCCATTGCGATGATGAGCGCGTCCACGCCGCTGCGCGCGCAGGACGGGACGTTCAAGAGTTTCGTCTGCGCGGACGGAGCGCGCTTCACCGCGGCGTTTCTGAAATACGATCCGAAGCAGGTGCATCTGCAGCTTGACGGCAAGGCCGTCGCGCTGCGCAAACGGTTCACACTGACCGGCGCGCGCTATACAGGCCGCGGCATCACGCTGACGATGAACAAGTCTGGCACCATCCTGCGCCACGGCAGGCGCGGCGCGACACGATGCATGGCGAGCTAGGATCGGCCGGTTCTGATTGAATCGATCGTTTGCGCGAATTGAGATCCCTCGCGCTGCCATTCTGTTCTGGATCCCCGCGTCCGCGCGAGAATGAGCGGTGTTGCGTTTTATGGCACCGGGCCGAACCCCGCTGTGTCCCACGCCGCGCGTTTGTCGGGCGCGGACAGGAACGCAATGAAGGCCGCCGCCGCCTCGGGAGATGTGTTCGCCGCCGTCACCGCGCCCGCATAGACGAGGCTGAGTTGCAGCGCGTCGGGCAGCGGGCCGATCTGTTCGACGCCCTGCACATGCACGACCTCGCTTGCCGGATAGATGCCGATCTCCGCCGCGCCGTCGGCGACCATCCGCACGCCGCCCTCGAGCGCGGGCTTGTAGGCCGCTTTCTTCTCGATGGCGTCGGCAATCTGCAGGTCGGCAACGACCTTCGCCATGTGCGTGCCGCTCGGTGTCGCGCCGGGGCGCGAATAGACGACGGAACGTGCGTTCAGCAGCGCCGCCTTGAAGGCGCCCGGCGTTGAAATATCCGGCCGCGCCGCGCCGGCCTTCACGATGGCGACAAGGCGGACCGTTCCGAACGTGCCGCGTCCGGCCTCGCGCAGCTTGCCCAGCTTCACCAGTTCGTCGATGGCGGTGGTCGGCATCACCACCATGTCGGGCGTCTCGCCGTCGATGATCTTCTGGCGCAGCGCCGTGATCAGCACGTAACTCATTTTCACGCGGTGGCCGGTGGCGTTTTCAAACTGCGGGATCAGTTCGCTGAGCGCTTCCTTCGGCGCGCCGCCGCTCATGACCGTGATGTCGGCCGCCGCCGCCGGGGCGGCGGCCATCATGGCGGCGAGGATCAGGGGCAGGGTGTCTTGCATGGGAAAACCGGTGATGGGGCGGGACCGGCAGCTTGTCGCCGGGCCTGCGCGAACGCAAGCTGTGTGCTTCCGGCCGGGCGGGCGGCGGCATACATCTTCCGTTCATGGAACCCTTGGCAGGATGAATCGTTCAGATACACTGAACGCATTCATTTGCCTGGAGCCTCCTATGAAACGTCTCTCTCTTGTTGTCGTTTTGAGCCTCTTTGCCGCCGCGCCTGCGCTGGCGGATGCGTCCTGCAAGGCCGTCAGCAGCGACGGCAAGCCCCTGTCGGGCGCGGCCAAGGCCAGCTTCATGAAGAAGTGCTGTGAAGACAACGCCAAGAGCGCCGACGGCAAACCGCTCTCGGGCGCTGCCAAGAACAGCTCGGTCAAGAAGTGCATGGGCTAAGCCCCGTCGGCCTCTGAAGCCGCTTGCACGGACGATTACAAAGCCCCGCGCGAGCGGGGCTTTTTGCTGCCGGCTTTTTGCCGTCGGCTTGGGCGGGATGGCTTGAGTTAGATCTTTTCCATTCCGGGCGGTGGGCTATGCTCGACAGGCCGGAACGGGGATGGCGATTTGGAGATGGGCCTTCGCGCGATCGTGACGCTGTTGCTGCTGTGTTGCTCTTGGCCTGCGGCCGCGCAGACCACGGCCAGCCTTGGCCACCCGGAGCGGGAGGCGGCGGCTCCGGTTCCCGCAGCGACGGGTTTCGAGATCGCGGCGCGCGCGAAGGGCACCCCGGAAATTCCCGGCCTCGACATGGTGTGGCTGACGCCGTGGGGACGGCTGGAACTGGCCCGCGACTGGCGCAACATCGTGGTCCATCAGTCCGAGGGGCCGCCGGGATCGGCGCGCCGTATGGCGCAGAAGCAGACTGAGAAACCGGACCGGCGCGGTGCGACGGCCTGGGTCGAAACCGACGGCACGGTCTACTGGTCCATCGTGGAATTCGCCGTTCCGCATCATGTCCGCGACGGCAACCGCAAGGACAACAAGTTCATCGACAACAGTTCGACCTTCGGCCAGATCACCGACGACAATTCCATCGGCATCGAATTCGTCGGCAACTATCCCAACGTGCGCAAGCCGCCCACCGAGGCGCAGGTCGCGGCCTGGCGCATCCTCGTGCGGGTGCTGCAGACCCGTTACAACATCCCGAACGAGCGTGTGTTCGCGCACAACTGGATCGACGACAAGGACCGCCGCTATTGCGAGGGCTGCTCGCTGGCCGCCATCGCGCGGGCGCAGCCGATGTTGGCGGTGGCGCAGCCTCGCCCGGCAGAGTAGACAAGCCCACGAAAGAGGTGCCATCCGGGCCGCGTGAGCCGCGCGGCAGGGTGGCTGCCTGAATGAAGCAATGAAAGGACGACGGACATGATCGAGACGGTTGGCATCATCGGCGCCGGCACCATGGGCAACGGCATTGCGCAGGTCTGCGCGGCGGCGGGCCTGCAGGTGGTGATGGTGGACATCTCCGACGAGGCCGTGTCGCGTGGCGTGGCGACCATCGGCGGCAGCCTCGACCGGCTGGTCAAGAAAGAGAAGATGACCGAAGCCGGTCGCGACGCTGCGCTGAAGCGGATCAACGGCACCACCGACAAATCGAAGCTGTCCTCCTGCGATCTCGTGATCGAAGCCGCGACCGAAAACGAAGACCTCAAGATCAGGATCCTCAAGGACCTCTGCGCCGGCCTG
>Ga0153956_1000930_pt1 | contig 29165 bp, 25 predicted proteins | sample TSFL040MetaG_FD_104704 | JGI IMG/M metagenome (GOLD analysis project Ga0153956, IMG submission 104704) | Attine ant fungus gardens microbial communities from Florida, USA - TSFL040 MetaG | ecosystem: Host-associated > Fungi > Mycelium > Unclassified | place: USA: Florida, Wekiwa Springs... | reverse complement strand
CGCGAGGCGCAGCCATTGGCGAGCACCATGCCGAGGCCGAACAGCAGGCCGCCGAAGAAGATCAGCGGCGCGGAAAAGGATGGCTGCAGATAGAGCGAAGCGCCGATATTGACGAGCCCGCTGCCCGCGAGGATCTGCGTGCCCGCAATCGCGACGGCGAGCGCGGTCGCGTAGCTGCGGATCTTGCGGGTGTCATCCGTGGTCCACAGGTCGCGCAGGCTGCTCATCAGGCAGAAGCCGCTGAGCAGGCCGACCACGCCAAACACCAGTCCGATCACGAAACCGGAAACCACCGAAAGGTCGATCATGATGATCCACGAGCCATTACTGTTAAGGAGAATATCCTTCTATGCAGGCAATGCGGCTGGGTCCATAAGTCAATGAAATTAAAAATGAAATTGTATGGCGTAATCGAAAAATAGAAAGATGTGCCATTCTCTGATGCGTCCGGAGAATATTGTCCTGCGGCGCCGGGCTCGAAAATGCTGTTCTCCGGCCGGGTCCGGCCGGACGCCCGCTGGCGCATGGATACGGCTGTCGGAGCGCACATGTATGCCCCATTGTTGCGGCCATCCGGGCGCGATACGCGTGCGGTCACAGGTTCTTTTTAAGACCCCCGCGCATGGGTTTGCTTTTTTCCGGCGATCCGGAACGTGCATGATTGCGTCTGCTTGTCCCCGCGCATGAAGCGTTCATGCCGCAAGTCAGGGACAGGGTTGCGAGCCGAGCCGAACATTTTGCGTGGGTGAATACGCGATGAGGTGCGCTTTCACCGACGTGGATGCGTGCTTGCGTGCGGCTCATGTCCCGAATGCGCCAATGGATCATGTGGATCAAAGAGGAGCAGGGACTCATGACAACGAAATTATTGATGTCGGCCGCCGCCATCGCGATGTTGATGGCGGGCGGTGTAGCAAGCGCACAGAATCCCGATGCGGGAAGCAGCGGCGGTGCCGCGGGTTCGTCATCCGGCATGAGCGGTGGGGCCTCAGCCGGAAGCGGCGGCACATCCGCGCCGTCTGTCCGGGGCGGGGCGGAAGGTGGCGCATCCGGTGCCGTCGAGTCTCCCAACGCGCAGAAAGGTATGAGGGCTCGGGAGGAGAACGCGCCCACCAGAGAGCATCCGCGGAGCGCTCAGGAGAACAAGGCCGGGCCGGGGTCGCACATGAACAGAAACTCTGCTTCGGATTCGAAGTCCGGTGCGGAGGGCAGGACGACCGGCAATGCGGCGACATCGGCGAAGGGCGCACCTCCGGCCGCGAAGCGCAGCCAGATCACCTCTGCCATCAAGCAGGAGAAAGTGACGGCGGTGACCAACGTGAACTTCAACGTGGCTGTTGGTACGCGCGTGCCGGCATCGGTGCACTTCTATCCGGTGCCTGCGAGCGTGATCGCGATCTATCCGGAATGGCGAGGTTATGAGTTTATTCTGGTGGAAGGACGTTATGTGATCGTGGAGCCGGAAACCCACGAGATCGTCTATATTCTGACCTGACCTGACCCGACCTGACGTTGGCGGGAGGGTTCGGCTTGGCCGGGTCCTCCCGCATATGCGTGAAGAATATCGCGTGATGTTCATTGCGGCGGGTGGTCGTGCGTAACGATGCGGCGTGCATTCCGGTTTTCGCTAAAATGCGATCTGTTATGCGCGATGCACAAAAACTTGTATGTCACGTCATAGCCATCAGTTTAGAACTCGTGTAAGTTTCCCGCGAACTACTTCCTGGATATGCCGTGGGGTAGAAGGTGATGTCGTTACGTCGTGTTCTTCTGGCAGTGGTGGCTGTCGGAATTCTGGTTGTTCTGGGTGGGTTTGCGCTGATGTGGCGCCCCGCCATCGCACCCGTTGCCGCAAATGCAGCGGCGAATGGGGATCGCAAGGCGATCGATCAGGGCGCAGAACTTGCGTCCATCGGAAATTGCGCCGATTGCCATAACTCTCCAAATGGTGCCGCCTTTGCCGGTGGCCGTCCTATTCCCACGCCGTTCGGCACTATCTACGCCAGCAACCTGACGCCTGATGCCGATACGGGTATCGGCGCGTGGTCGGAGGAGGCGTTCAAGCGTGCCATGCGCGACGGCGTGGATCGCGAAGGGCGGCAGCTTTATCCCGCATTCCCCTACGATCATTTCACACATGCGACGGATGCCGACATCCGCGCGATCTACGCTTTCCTGATGAGCAAGCCCGCGGTGCGCAATGCAGTGCCCGCCAACGATCTGGCTTTCCCGTTCAGTTTCCGCCCCATCGTTGCGGGCTGGAAGCTTCTGTTCCTGAAGCGTGATGGGCTGGAGCCTGATTCCACCAAGAGCGCCGAGTGGAATCGCGGACGCTATCTGGTCGAGGGTCTCGGCCATTGCGGGTCATGCCACACGCCGCGTAACGCGCTTGGCGGCGAGAAGAGCGGCAGCGCCTATGCCGGTGGCGCGGCGGAAGGCTGGAATGCGCCTCCTCTGAACGCGTCGCTTGTCACGGCTCACAAATGGACCGTGGATCAGCTCGCCGAATATCTGTCGACCGGCTGGCACAGGTTGCATGGCGCGGCGGCAGGGCCGATGGCGGATGTCGCCAAGAATCTCGGCCGCGCGTCGCAGGACGATGTCCGCGCGATCGCGACCTATATCGCCAGTCTCTCGCCGGGCGCGGATGGCGCGAAGGCCGAGGTGGCGGCAGGCGGCAAGGTTCTGAAGGACCAGCCGGCCGAGGTGGTCGCGATCTACAACGGCGCCTGCGCCAAGTGCCACAACGACAGGAACAATGTCGGCCCGTCGCAGGCGATCTCGCTGGCCTACAGCACGGCTGTTCAGCAGCCGGAATCGGCCAACGCGGTTCGCGTCGTCATGCACGGCATCCAGTCCTATCGCACGGGCGGCGGACCCTACATGCCCGCGTTCGAAGGCATCCTGACCGACAAGCAGATCGCGTCGGTCGTTCAATATGTCCGTACGCGCTACACCGACGGGCCGCAATGGACCGACGTGAATTCGCAGATTGCCAAGGCCCGGCAGGAAGGAGCCCAACCATGAAGGTTTCACTGCATGTCAATGGCAAGGCCGAAGAGGTCGAGATTGCCGACCCCTCGACGCCGTTGCTGTATGTTCTGCGGGACAATCTCCAACTGCACGGCCCGCGCTTCGGCTGCGGGCTCGGACAGTGCGGAGCCTGCATGGTTCATATCGACGGCCGCGCGACATTCTCCTGCGTGATGCCGGTCACGGCGGTCGGCGACCGCAAGGTCACGACGCTCGAAGGCCTGATGACGGACGGTAAGCCGGGCAAGCTCCAGCAGGCCTTCATCGATGAGGAAGCGGCGCAATGCGGCTATTGCATCTCCGGCATGGTGATGCAGGCGCAGGCGCTCCTCAACAAGACGCCGAATCCGACGGACGAACAGATCCGCCGCCACATGGAGCCCAACCTTTGCCGTTGCGGCACCCACGTGGCCATCATGCGCGCGATCAAGCGCGCCGCCGTTGCTTGAGGAGGCTGTCATGAACGTGCATCTCAAGCCGTCCCGCCGCGATATTCTGAAGGGCACCGGCGCGCTGGTCGTGGCGTTTTCGCTGACGCCGCCGTCGGAAGCCTTGGCGTTTGTGGGCGATGCCGCCATCGGCAAGCCGGTTGCGCTCGATCAGGTCGATACGTTCCTCGCCGTCGACGACAAGGGCCTTGTCACGGTTTATTCGGGCAAGGTCGATCTCGGCACCGGCATCCGCATCGGTATCCAGCAGATCGTGGCCGAAGAACTCGACGTGCCGCTTGCCAACGTTTCCACCATCGAAGGCGACACCACGCTGACGCCGGACCAAGGTCCGACCTTTGGCAGCTTGTCGATTCAGAGTGGCGGCATGCAGATCAGGCAGGCCGCCGCCACGGCACGCAGCGCGCTGCTCGATCAGGCCGCGCAACGCCTCGGCGTCGCCAAGGACGATCTCACCGTGGCCGATGGCATTATCACGGCGAAGTCGGGTGGTGGACGTGTCACTTACGCCGAACTGATCGGCGGCAAAAATTTTTCGTTGAAACTCGATCCCGCGGCACCGGCAAAAAATCCCGCCGATTACAAGATCGTCGGCAAGCCTGTGCCCCGCCGCGATATTCCCGAAAAGCTCACCGGCAAATTCACCTACATGCAGGATTTCCGTCTGCCGGGCATGCTGCATGGAAGCGTGGTGCGTCCGCCCACGCTCGGTGCGACGCTGCAAAGCGTCGATGAGAACTCGGTCAAGGATATTCCGGGCTTCGTCAAGATCGTGCGCGAGGGGAATTTCCTCGCCGTCGTGACGGAGACGGAATGGGCGGCGGTGCGCGCCGCGCGCGAGATCAAGGCGTCGTGGTCGAACTCCGACACGCTGCCGGATCAGGCCAAGCTCTGGGATCATGTCCGCGCGACCAAGATCGTGGGGAACGATGTCACCAGCAATATAGGTGACAGCGCCGCTGCGATGGCGGCGGACGGCAAGAAGCTGAAGGCGACCTATGATTTTGCCATTCACACCCATGGCTCGATCGGCCCCTCCTGCGCGGTCGCCGAATTCAAGGACGGCAAGCTGACCTGCTGGTCGGCCTCCCAAGCGACGCACAATCTGCGCAAGCAGCTGGCGCAAATGATGTCGATGCCGCTCGATGACGTGCGCTGCATCTATGTCGATGGCGCGGGCTGCTACGGCCGTAACGGGCACGAAGACGCCGCAGGCGATGCGACCTTGCTGGCAAAGCTGGTCGGCAAGCCGGTGCGGGTGCAGTGGTCGCGCGCCGACGAACACGGCTGGGACCCGAAGGGGCCGCCGACCTTGATCGACATGCGGGCCAATATCGATGCGTCGGGCAATATCACCGCATGGGAAGGCGATTTCTTCATTCCGCAAGGTGCGGCCGGTATGGTCGATCTCGTCGCCGCGACGCTGAGCAACCGCCCCGCCGACAACAAGCTGTCGCCGGGCGGAATCGTGAACGATTCCGCGATCGGCTATAAAATCCCGAACATCAAGACCGTCTGCCGCCGGCTGGAGACGACGCCGTTCCGTCCGTCCTGGATCAGGGCGCCGGGCCGTATGCAGAACACGTTCGCCAACGAAAGCTTTCTCGATGAGATCGCGGCGGCGATCAACGTGGATCCGCTGGAGCTTCGCGTCAAATACACCGACCCCGCCGACAAGCGTGGACTGGAAGTGCTCGACCGGCTGGCGAAAGTCGCGAAGTGGGAGAAGCGCCCGTCGCCGCGCAAGGACGCGACCGGAAACGTCGTGCAGGGGCGCGGCGTGTCCTACGTCAAATACGAACTGGTGCGCACCTATGTAGGCCTGGTGGCCGACGTCGAAGTGGATCGCACCTCCGGCGATGTTCGCGTCAAGAAGATCTACGTGGTTCACGACTGCGGGCAGATCATCAATCCGAACGGCGTTCGCGCGCAGATCGAAGGCAACGTGATCCAGACCGTCAGCCGCACGATGAAAGAGGAGATCATGTTCGACCGCGGCATGATCACCAGCCTCGACTGGGCGAGCTATCCGATCCTGCGCTTCTCCGAATTGCCGGAACTGGTGATCGAACTGATCGACAGGCCGACGGAAAAGCCGTGGGGCGCGGGCGAGCCGACGTCGGCGCTCGTTTCATCAGCGATCGCCAACGCGATTTTTGATGCGACCGGCGCGCGCGTGCGCTCGGTGCCGTTCAAGCCGGAGAAGGTCAAGGCCGCGCTGCGCTCGACTTGACATCGCGGATTGAGCTCAAAGCGAGACGGGGACCAATGTGAATCTCCGTTATTGCGAGGAGACTAAGCCGACGCAGCAATCCAGCTTTTTCCGATGATGCTTCTGGATTGCTTCGCTCGCGCTCGCAATGACGAAATAAGCTCGCTTCGCCGTCCCCGCGCAGGCGGGGACCCAGTCTTCAGTCATGGATTTTCGCTTTCGCGGGAATGACACGAAAAGATTTTGCTTCGATCGGAATGGATCGGGCGCGAATGCTCCACGTTCACTTGTAGATCAATGCGATCGCGAAACGCGAGCCCATGATTAACAGGTAAAGGCCGAACGCGACCTCCAGCGTGCGCTTGGACATCGCGTGCGCGGCCCTCGCGCCGAAGGGAGCGGTCACAAGACTGCTCGGCATCACCATGATGGCCCCGATCAGCGAAATGTAACCGATCGCCAGCGGAAACTGCAGGATGGTGGTGGCGGGGAATTTGGTGGCTGCCGGCCAGCCCGCGTAGATGTATCCGAGCGTGCCGGGAATCGAGATCAGCACAGCGATGCCCGATGAGGTTGCAACCGACTGATGGATCGATCGGCCATACATCGTCATCAGCAGGTTGGAGAACAGGCCGCCTCCGATGCCCATCAGGGTGGAGAGGATGCCGATGAAGAATCCATAGACCCGCATCAGCGGGCCTTTCGGAAAATCGTCTCCGATCGTCCAGCTGTCCTTCCCGACGATCAGTCGCACCGCCGCCGACCAGGCCACGGCGACGAACACATATTTGAAGACCTGTTCGGGAGCATAGCGGGCGATGAGCGATCCGGCGACGACGCCGATCAGGATCGTGACCGTCCATTTCCGCAAAATGTCCATATCGACGCTGCCGTGGCTGCGGTGCGCCAGATAGGAGCGAACGGCGGTCGGCATGATGATCGCCAGCGACGTGCCCACGCAAAGCGGCATCCGCGCTTCGAGCGGCACGTCCATGATTCGGAACAGTTCATAGAGCACCGGCACCAGAATCGCGCCGCCGCCGACTCCGAACAACCCTGCCAAAAATCCCGCCAGCGCCCCCACGGCGATCAAAGCGGCTGCGAGTTCAATGATTTCGGCGAGGGGCAGTTCGGGCATGTCGTCACCTGATGATTTGCGCGGGGAGTATACGCACTTCCCGGAGCTACTAATGAGCGCATCTTTGCGATGCACCAGAATCGAACATCAAAGGAACCTTTTGGCAAAAAATTTCACCTAATAAAAACACTGACGACTATGTGAAAATTTATTTGACCCTCAGCGTTACCGAAGGCCTGAATAGGAAAAACAAACTAGGCAATCGGGGAAGCGCATGAAGGACGACGGCACCGAAGTTCGTGGCATCATGCCTGCCCGTCCGCCAATCGGACGGGACAAGGGCGGCATCCAGGCATTGGACCGCGCCTTCCTGATTCTGGACATCATCGCGGACGCGGGCGGCGAGGCGAAACTCACCGACATCGCCGCGACCGCGGGCCTGAATGTCTCGACCTGCCACCACCTGATCTCGACGCTTTACAACTGGGGCTATGTCGCGCGCGGGGTGGGAAGCCGGACCTACACGCTGGGCTCGCGCATCCTGCATCTCAGCGCAGCCTGCCTGCGTCAGGTCGATCTGCCGCGCCGCGCGCAGCTTTACGTCGACCGACTCAACGACGAGACGCGCGAAGCGGTGCAGCTTGCGGTGATGCAGGGTACAGACCTGATGAACGTGCTGCGCCGCGATTCCCGTTATGCGGTGCGTGTCGATGCCGGTATGGGCGGAAAAACCAACGCCGCCCATGCGACGGCCACCGGCAAGGCCATTCTCGCCTGGCTGCCACCAACCGAGGTCGAGCGCATCGTGGTGGCCCACGGCCTCACGGCGTTCACCCCGAACACGATCACCAGCGTTGAAAAGCTGACGGAAGAATTGCGGATGACGCGCCGCAACGGCTTTGCCGTCGATCATGAGGAATTCCAGCCGGGCGTGATCTGCATCGGCGCGGCGGTTCGCGATCATGCGGGCGCGGTGGTCGGATCGATCAGCGTGTCGTCGCCGATCTTCCGCGCAACTCCGGAATATCTCGAGCAGATCAAGGCCCATCTCATCGCCGTGACGGACGAGCTGTCGATGGAGCTGGGTGCGCCGGGCGCGATCCTTCACGGCGGTGCGAAGCCCGCCGCTGCCGAATAGCCACAACAGTCTCAGGGAGAAAAACAATGTATCAGCACGACAAGGTCAAAACCTCGCCCGACTTCCCGATCCCGGACACCATGCGTGCATGGATTCTCGGCGATCCCGATCAGCTTACGCTCGGCACCAAGCCGGTCCCGGTGCCGAAGAGGGCGGAAGTGCTGGTGCGCATCGATGCGGTGGCGATCTGCGCGACCGATCTCGAAATCATCCATCACGGCCCGCCCGCGATGATCCAGGGCGGTCTGCCGTACAACAAGAACTTCACGCCGGGCCATGAGTACATGGGCACGGTCGTGGCGCTCGGGCCGGGCGTTGACGAATACAGGATCGGCGAGCGCGTCACGGTCGAAATCCATGCCGGTTGCGGCCAGTGCAAGCGCTGCCGCGAGGGCATGTATACTTCGTGCCACAACTACGGCCTGAACTATGGCGATCTCGACAAGGGCCATCGCGCCAACGGCTTCACCACCGACGGTGGCTTCGCCGAATACGCCGTCAACAACATCAACACGCTGGTGCGCGTCTCCGATGAGATGTCGGATGAGGAAGCGACGCTGGTGGTGACGGCGGGCACCGCGATGTACGGCCTGACCGAACTTGGCGGCCTTATTGCGGGCGAAAGCGTGGTCGTCACCGGTCCGGGTCCGATCGGCCTGCTGGGCGTTGCGGTCGCCAAGGCGCTCGGCGCGCAGCCGGTCATTCTCACCGGCACGCGCGACAACCGCCTGCAGATCGGCAAGGAGCTCGGCGCGGATGCCGTCATCAACGTCAACAGCGAGAAGGACGTTGTCGCCAAGGTGCGAGAGTTGAACGGCGGCAAGGGCGTCGATTACGTGGTCGAGTGCTCGGGCGCTCCGAACGCGATCAACGAAGCGGCGCAAATGGTCAACCGTGGCGGGCGCATCTGCCTCGCGGCGTTTCCCGGCAAGCCCGCCGAAGTCGATATCGCGCATCTCGTCCGCAACAACATCTACGTGTTCGGTATTCGCGGCGAAGGCAAGAGCGCGACGCATCGCGCCGAAGCGTTCATGGCGCAGAAGCGTTTCGATGCGACCAAGGTGCACACCCACACTTTCGCACTCGACGATCTGCCGGAAGCGCTGCGCTACGCCCGCGAGCGTGTCGAGGACGCGATCAAGGTTGTGGTGAAGACCCGCGGTCACGCCGCGCTCGGCAGCATCGCTGCGGAGTGACCGGAACTGCACTTGCAGGAGCAAACGCCATGCGACTGAAGACATCGTTACTCGCTCTCTCGGCCATCCTTCTGCCGGTTGTGGCCCTCGCAGAGCCGCTGCCGCTCTCGCCGGCCGGCGTCAGGACACTGGCGCCGCAAGGGGCGATCGAGTCGACCGGGACATGGAGTCTCGGCACGCGTGCAGGCGACTATGTTTTTGTTGCCGGTATGCGCGGCATCGATCCAAAGACCAACAAGATGCTCGATGGCGACGAAGCGCGAATCCGCCAAGGCTTTCTGAACATGAAGCTCATTGCGGAATCGGAGGGAGCGACGCTGCGCGATGCTACGCGGATCGTCGTTTACGTCACTGATATGGGCCGCCTGCGTCCGTTGGTGAATAAGGTACAGGAAGAACTGTGGGGCGGCGGACCGTATCCACCGCGCACCATCATTCAAGTCACCGGACTGAATCAGAACGATATTTTCGAAGTCGAAGGTACGTTCTATGCGCCGGTGAAGAAGTAGCGGAGAACTGGCCGTGTTGAGTTGTGATCGCTACGTCACACCTGGATCACTCGATGAGGCGCTGGCGGCCGCTGCCACCAGTGCCGGTCAGTTTCGTTTTGTAGCCGGTGCGACCGATCTATTGCCGTGGGCAAGGGAAGGCCGCGCGGGCGATGTTCATGTGCCCTTGATGATCGATATTGCCGGCGTGCCGGAATTGAAGGCGATCAAGGTGCAGGGCGATCGCCTTTGGCTGGGGGCGGCGACGCCGTTTCAGCGTTTTCTCGACCGCGCCGATCTGATCGAGATGGCACCGGGCATGCCGGATTGCGCGATCTGGTTCGCGGACAGCCAGATCCGCGAGTCCGCGACGATCGGCGGCAATATCGTCAACGCTTCTCCGGCAGGCGACGGTATTCCACCGCTGCTTGCCGCCAACGCGCTGGTCGAACTGGCGGTCTTGCGCGATGGCACGATCTGCCGTCGTCGCATGAAGCTGTCGGAATTCCTGAAAGGCCCGGGCCTGACGGCGGCCGAACACGATGAGATTTTGCTCGGCGTCGAGTGCGATGCGCTGCCCGGTTATGGCGGCGCTTTCGAGAAAGTCGGGCACCGGCGCTCGCTGGTGATTTCGGTGATCTGCCTCTCCGCGCTGGTTCGCATGGATGCCTCACGTCGTTCGTTTCAGGATGTCCGGCTCGCGATTGGCGGCGTCGGCCCGACGGCGAAGCGCATGACGATGATCGAAGAGCGCCTGAACGGGCAGGCGGTGACGGCTGCGCTGCTGCGCGACGTGATGCAGGTGTGTGACGAATTCATTCAGTCACGCAGCCGCCAGGAATATCGCAAGCAGGTGACGCCGGGTTTCCTGGCGCGGGCGCTTGCGAAAGCAATGAAGACAGCGGGCGCGCATGAGAACGTCTGCGCGATTGCGGAGGAGGTCGCCCATGGCTGAGTTGTTGTCCATCGAGGCGACCATTAATGGTCGCCGGGTCAAGAAGAATGTGGATCCGTCGCAGCGCGCGCTGGATTTCTTGCGCGACGATTTGAACATGACCGGCACCAAGGAAGGCTGCGGTGCGGGCGAGTGCGGAACCTGTTCGATTTTCGTCGATGGCGCGCTGGTGAAGTCGTGCCTGCTGCCAGCCGCAAAACTCAAGGGCAAGACGGTCGATACGGTCGAGGGCCTTGCGAAATCCGGCGAGATGTCCGCTGTGCAGAAGGCCTTCCACAAGGCGGGCGCCAGCCAGTGTGGTTACTGCATTCCCGGCATGGTGATGGCGGCAACCGCTGCGTTGCGCCTCAACCCGGATGCCGACCGCGATGAAATCCGAGAGCGGCTGGGTGGCAATATCTGCCGTTGCACCGGCTATCAGAAGATTTTCGACGCCGTGGAAATGGCGCGCGACTTCCTCAATGGCAAATTATCGGCGAATGCCTTCGACGATCTTGATCAGGAAGACGGCAAGTATATCGGTGTCAACATCCGTCGTATCGATGCGCCGTCCAAGGTGACTGGTGCGTTGCGTTATGCGGGCGACATGGTGCTGCCGGGCATGCTGCATATGCAGGTTCTGCGCAGCCCGCATCCGCATGCGCGCATTGTCTCGATCGATACCGCCGAGGCGGAAGCGGTGCCGGGCGTCGAGGGAGTTGTCACCAGCGCCGATGTGCCTGGACAGGACGGGTTCGGCGTGTTCGTCGCCGACCAGCCGATCATGGCGCGCGACAAGGTGCGCTATGTCGGTGAGCAGATCGCGGCGGTCGCGGCCGAGACGCTGGCTGCGGCGCGCGAGGCCGTCAAAAAAATCAAGGTCGAGTACGAGTTGCTTCCGGCGGTGTTCGACCCGGACGAGGCGATGGCCGCGGGCGCGCCCGTGGTTCACGATTACGCCCGGGATAATCTCGTCAAGCATATCCCGATCCGCAACGGCAACGTCGAAGACGGTTTCGTGCAGTCGGATGTGATCGTCGAGCAGACTTATGAGACCCAGCAGGTCGAGCATGCCTATCTCGAGACCGAGGCGGGCGTCGCCTATGTCGATCACGACGGTGTCGTCACGGTTCATTCGCCGAGCCAGAACATCACGCATCATCGCCATATGATGTCGCGCATCCTCAATCTGCCGATCAACAAGATTCGCATGATCATGAGCCCTGTGGGCGGCGGCTTTGGCGGCAAGGAAGACATGGTCTATCAAGGCATGCTGGCGCTGCTCGCGATCAAGACCCGCAGACCTGTGCGGCTCGTCTTCACCCGCGAGGAATCGATCGCGACCACGGCCAAGCGTCATCCGTCCCGTACTACTTACAAGATGGGCCTGACCAAGGACGGCAGGATTGTCGCCTCGCAGATTCGCATCGTCTACGACGGCGGCGCGTATGGTATGTCGACGGAGGGCGTCATCCGCAAGGGCGCGATCCTCGGCGGCGGCCCTTACAACATTCCGCATTTCCAGATCGACACCTACGGCGTCTACACGAACAATACCCCGTCCGGCGCTTTCCGCGCGTTCGGATCGCTGCAATCGCAATTCGCGACCGAATCCCATCTCGATCTCTGCGCCGAGCGCCTTGGCATGGACCCGTTCGAATTGCGCCTGAAGAACGTGATGCACACAGGCGACCGGACCCACACCAAGCATATTCTCAATTCGTGCAGCATGGAACGGGTTCTGATTGCCGCCCGCGATGCATCGCATTGGGAAAGCGGCACGCCGAACGTACGTGGCGAAACGCGCAGCGATCTCGGTGGCGAGGGAACGCGTCGCCCGTGCACTGTCACGCCACGCGGGGCTGCATCCGCCAAGGCGGAGCTCGCGAAACAGCGAGGTGCGGCATGAGCGTCAGAAAGCGTGGCCGCGGCATGGCCGGCGGCTGGTACGGCATCGCGCGCACCGCGGCGGTCGATCGGGCAGGCACCTGGGCCGAGATCGATGACGGCGGCACGGTGAAGATCGTGACCGGTGTCACCGAAATCGGCGAGGGAATTCTCACCGTGCTGGCGCAGATCGCGGCGGAGGAAATCGGCGTCAAGCCGGAAAACGTGGTGATCGGTGACAACGACACCGCGCGTTCGCCGGAGGCCGCGCATGCCGGTGCGACCCGCCAGACCTACATGATCGGCAATTCGGTGGCGATGGCGTGCCGCGAAGCCAAGGGTCGTTTCATCAGCGCGATGGCCGAGATGTGGGAGGTCCCTCCCGAGACGATCGAGACCGGGAACGGTTACGTCTGGGCGACGGAGACCAACTTTCGCGAGACGATGGCAGAGGCGGTTGAGCACATCAAGAAGCGCGGCATCGTGCCGGTTGGTTCGGCCAATTTCACCGCGCACCACACCGGCCTCGATCCGGTCGATGGCAGCGGAACGCCGTGGCAGGCCTATGTCTTCGGTTGCCAGGTCGCGGAGGTCGAAGTCGATACCCTCACCGGTGAAGTGCAGGTGCTCGGCATCTGGGCCGCGCACGATGTCGGCCGCGCCGTGAACCCACGCGGAGTCGAAGGACAGATCGAAGGCGGTATCGTTCAGGCACTCGGGCAGGGCCTGATGGAAGATTACAAGCTGGCGCAGGGCCACACCACGACGCCCGGCTTCGCCAAGTACATCCTGCCGACCTCGCTCGATGTGCCGCATGTCACATCCGTCATTGTCGAGGATCGAGATCCGATCGGCCCGCTCGGTGTCAAGGGCATCGGCGAACCGGCGATGGTGCCGACCATTCCGGCAGTCATGAACGCCATTTACGACGCCATCGGCGTCCGCATCACGTCTCTTCCGGCAACACCGGAGAAAATACTCGAAGCGCTCGCGAAGAAGCGTCAGGCAGCACCGGTGGGTGTGTAACGCTCTGATTGGGGAATTGGAGGAAGGTCAATGACGGCAACATTTGCTGAAAACAAAAACGGTGACGTCGCAATGACGAAGGCGCTTGCCGCAACGAAGGTCGCGGAAAAGCGGCCTTTTTATCGCAAGCTTTACGTTCAGGTCATCATTGCCGTCATCATTGGTGCGGCGATTGGGCACTTCTATCCGCAATTCGGCATTCAGTTGAAGCCGTATGGCGATGTGTTCGTGCGTGCCATCAAGGTTGTGGTCGCACCGATCATCTTTACCACCATCGTTATCGGCATCGCCAAGATGGGCGACATCCGCAAGGTGGCGAATGTCGGCCTCAAGGCGCTGATCTATTTTGAGGTGGCATCCACGCTTGCGCTGATCATCGGCATGATCGTTGGCAACGTGTGGAAAGTCGGGCATGGCATCAATGCCGACCCGGCTGCGTTCGATGTCAACACCGTCGCGTCCTACGCGAAGGTGGCCAAGAACATGACCTTGACCGACTTCTTCGTGTCGATCGTGCCGAAGTCGTTCGTCGAACCGTTCGTGCATGGTGACATCCTGCCGGTGCTGTTCATCGCCGTGCTGCTCGGTTTCGCCCTGAGTTTCGCCGGCCAGCGCGGCAAGCCTGTCATCTCGTTCATCGAATCCGCCTCGGTGGCGCTGTTCGGCATGGTGCGGATCATCATGTACTACGCACCGATCGCGGCTCTTTGCGCGATGGCGTTCACTGTCGGCAAATATGGCCCGAAAACGCTGCTCAATCTCGGCGAACTCGTCGCCTCGATTTATATCGTCAGCATTCTGTTCGTAGCGATCGTGCTGGGCGGCTTCCTGCGGCTATGCGGATTCAGCATCGTCCGCGTGATGAACTATTTCAAGGATGAGATCATCTTCGTCTTTGCCGCGACATCGGCGGAAACGATGATGCCGCGCTGCATGCAGAAGCTGGAAAAACTCGGCGTGTCGAAGGAAGTCGTCGGTCTGGTGATGCCGGGTGGGTTCTCCTTCAACATGGACGGCACGGCGATCTACATGACCATGTCCGTTCTCTTCCTGGCCCATGCGTTCAATGTCGAACTGACCATCTGGCATCAGCTCGCCGTGCTGTTCGTGATGTTGTTCACCTCGAAGGGCGCGGCAGGTGTGACGGGTGGCGGTTTCGTCGCGCTGGCGGCGACGCTGCCGGTTGTCAATGCGGTGCCGGTGGCTGGCATCGCCATGCTGCTCGGCGTTGATAGATTCATGGCTGAAATTCGGGCCGCGACCAACCTGACCTCCAACATCATCGCAACGCTGGTCGTCGGGCGCTGGGTCGGCGCTATCGACATGGATGTCGCGCGGGTGGAGCTGGCTTCCGGCTTTGTCGAAACCGATGAGACGCTGGCGTGGAATAATGCCCACGCGGAAATGCAGGCTGCCGAGTGACGTCTGCGGAATTGAGAGGATAGCGACATGAGCAACGTTGTGGTGGTGGCGCCAGAACGCATCGCGGAAACGGCGAAGACCGGTGGATCGGTGAAGGAAGCGGCCGTGCACAAGCGCGCTCGCGCGATCGCCAAAGCCGGGTCGTTAAGCGATGCGTTGGCTGACGGCACGCTGGAAAAGTCCGCTAAATTGTCGCTGTCCGAAGCTCTTGTTCTGGGGCTTCTGAAGCAGGGTGTCCGAACATTCTTCGCGATTTTCGGTCACGGTTCGACCGATATCGCGAACGTCCTGGCGATTTACGATGCGGAAGGTGTCACGCGCACCATCAACTGTCGCAATGAGGTCGAAATGGCCCATGCGGCGACCGCGCTGCGCTGGACTTATGGCGAAACGCCTGCGGTGATTACCTCCATCGGCCCGGGCGCGTTGCAGGCGATGGCCGGATCGCTGGCTGCGGCCTCGAACGGCATCGGCGTCTATCATATCTATGGTGACGAGACGACTTACGGCGAAGGCTACAACATGCAGCAGGTGCCGAAGCCTACGCAGGGCGTGTTCGGCCGCATGACGGCAGACATGGGCGAGTCCTATACGCTGCACACGCCAGAGGCATTGCGCGAAGCGTTGCGCCGGGGCGCGAACCGCGTCTTTCATCCCTACAAGGCGGGGCCATTCTACCTGATGCTGCCGATCAACACGCAGCCGGTGCAGACAGAAGTCAATCTGGCTTCGCTGCCGGAGCGGCCGGTGTTGCCGCTGGTCGCGCCGAGCGATGCGCGCGTCTATGACGAGGCGTGCGATCTCATTCAAGGGCATGCCCGCGTCATGATCAAGGCGGGCGGCGGAACGCGTGGCCACGATGACGCGATCCGCCGTCTTGCGGAAGCGGCGGGTGCGGTTGTCGTGATCTCGCCGGGCTCGACCGGCGTGCTGGCGGACAACGATCCGAAGAACATGCACGTCGGCGGCTCGAAAGGCTCGATTTCGGGCAACCATGCGATGCGCCATGCCGACCTCGTGATCGTGATCGGCTCGCGCGCGGTGTGTCAGGCCGATTGCTCCGGCATTGGCTACAAGTCGGCGCGACATGTCATTAACATCAACGGCGATGTCGCCGACGCCACGCATTACAATCACACCACGGCGTTGATCGGAGATATCTCGGCCATCGCCAATGCGCTATCCGAGCGTCTCGAGGGCCGTGCTTCCGCCAATGCCGCCGCCGGGCAGAACTGGCTGTAGGCGTGTGCCGCCAAGAAGCAGGAGTGGGTGGACTACAAGGCCGAGCGTTACGCGGCGGCCCCGGTCAAGGATGATGTCTGGCAGCGGCCTGCGCTGGCACAACCGGCCGCCATCAAGGTGGTCGCGGATTTCGCCAAGCGCATCGGTGCGGCGAAATATTTCGATGCGGGCAACGTGCAGGCCAACGGCTTCCAGATCGTGGAGGACGACAGGACCGGCGACACCTTCACCGAAAGCGGCGCGTCCTACATGGGGTTTGCGGCCAGTGCGCTGCTCGCGGCGGCGGGCACGGCGTCTCCGCGCTACGGCATCGCCTTCACGGGTGACGGCTCCTTCATGATGAACCCGCAAATCCTGATCGATGCCGTTGAACATCGCGTCCACGGCATGGTCGTGATCTTCGACAATCGCCGGATGGCGGCCATCACCAGCCTGCAACTGGCGCAATACGGCCGGGAATTCCGCACCAACGATGCAGTGCCGGTCGATTACGTTCAGCTTGCCTCTGCTGTCACGGGTGTGAAGGCGATCCATGGCGGCTGGACGGCGGATGAACTGAAGGCAGCTCTGGAACAAGCGCACGCGCATCAGGGTCTCAGTGTTCTGCATGTTCCGGTTTATGCGGGCGAGAACCCGCTTGGTGAGCTTGGCGCGTGGGGCGAATGGAATGTCGGCAATTGGTGCGAGAACGTTCAGGACAAGTGGCTGCATCAGGATTTGTAAGGCGACGGAAACGAACATGTATCACGAGCGCAATGACGGACTTTACATCGGCGGCCGTTGGACCTGGGGCACGGGCTCCCAGAAAAAAGGCGTGCTTGATCCGGCGACCGGCGAGACCATCGGTTACATTCCCGATGCAACGCCGGAAGACATCGATCAGGCGCTCGAGGCTGCGCAGAGAGGTTTCGTGACATGGCGGAGCACGCCGCCATGGGAGCGCGCGGCGAAGCTGCGCAAGGTCTCCGATCTGCTTCTGGAGCGGATCGATGAACTCTGCGTTGTGATGGCGACGGAAGCCGGCAAGCCGCTCGCGGAAGCCAGGGGCGAATGGGTCGCCTGCGCCGAACAGTTCGAATGGTATGGCGAGGAAGCCAAGCGCATTTTTGGCCAAGCCTATCAGGGCCGCGATGCGGTCACGCGGATGGCGGTGATCTATCAGCCGGTTGGCGCGGTCGCGGCGTTCTCGGCGTGGAATTTCCCGGCACTTCTGCCTGCACGCAAGATCGCGGCGGCATTGGCGGCGGGTTGTTCGGTGATCCTGAAGCCTGCGGGCGAGACGCCCGCGAGCGCGGCGGCGATCCTGCGGGCCTGTCACGATGCGGACATTCCTCCGGGCGTCGTCAACATGGTGACCGGCAATTCGTCGCGGATCGCGCAGCAGTTGATTGCCTCACCGATCGTACGGAAAGTCTCGCTCACTGGCTCCACGCCGGTCGGCAAGCAGTTGCTGCATCTGTGCGCCGACGGCGTGAAGAAGGCGACGATGGAATTGGGCGGCCACGCGCCGGTTCTGGTGTTCGAGGATGCGGACATCGAGGCCGCCGGCGAGGCTTGCGCACGTGGCAAGTTCCGCAATTGCGGACAGGTCTGCGCGTCGCCGAGCCGCTTTTATGTGCAGGACGCCGCCTATGATCGTTTCGCCAAGGTGTTCGTCGACGTCGCTAGGCAATTGAAGATCGGCCGTTTCGATCAGGACGGCGTGACGCTTGGGCCGATGGCGAACGCGCGTGGCCTCGATCATGCCAAGAAGCTCGTCGCGGACGCAGTCGAGAAGGGGGCCAAGCTCCTGACCGGCGGCCGTGTACCTGCGGGTTTCCTGCGTGGCTACTTCTATGAGCCGACCGTGCTCGGCGACGTGCCGGACGTAGCCCGCATCATGCAGGACGAACCGTTTTCGCCGATCGCCCCGATTACACGTTTCAAGACACGCGAAGAGGTGATAGAGCGCGCCAATGCAACGCCTTTCGGCCTGACCGGCTACGTCTTCTCCCGAAACCTGCGGACGGCAACTCTCGCTGCGGAAGCACTGGAAGTCGGCATGGTGGGGGTGAACGAAGTCGGCATCGCGTCGGCGGAATCGCCGTTTGGCGGTATCAAGGAAAGCGGCATGGGGCGTGAAGGCGGCAGCATCGGCATCAAGGATTATCTTGAAGCCAAGTTCATCAAGACGCGCCTGATCTAGGAAACATATGATAATGAGTGACGAGACCGTCCGTGGCTTGGCCAACGGATTGACGAATTACGGCGACAAGGACTTTGCACTTTACTTGCGCAAGTCCTTTGCCCGGTCGATGGGATATTCGGATGCGATGCTGGCGCGGCCGACGGTCGGCATCGCCTACACGCAATCCGGCTTCAACAATTGCCACCGGCATTTTCCCGAAATGCTCGACGCGGTGAAGCGCGGCGTGATCGCGGCGGGCGGATTGCCGCTCGAATTTCCCACGGTCTCGCTCGGTGAGGTGTTCCTCAATCCGACCAGCCTGCGGTTTCGCAATCTGATGTCGATGGACACTGAGGAGATGATCCGCGCCCAGCCGATGGACTCCGTCGTGTTGATGGGCGGTTGCGACAAGACCGTGCCCGCGCAGTTGATGGGCGCGCTCTCGGCTGGTCGTCCCGCGATCCAACTCGTCGGTGGACCGATGATGACTGGCCGCCACAAGGGCGAGCGGCTTGGCGCTTGCACCGATTGCCGCCGCTTCTGGGCGCAATATCGCGCGGGCACGGTGGATGATCGCGAGATCAACCAGATCGAGGGCCGTCTCTCCACCACCAGTGGCACCTGCGCGGTGATGGGCACGGCCTCGACCATGGCTTGCATCGCCGAAGCTCTCGGCATGATGATTCCGGGCACGGCTGCGATTCCGGCCGTGCACGCCGATCGTCTGCGCGCGGCGGAAGCCACCGGTATGGCGGCTGTGGGATTGATCGGCAGCGGGCGCACCCCCGACAAGATCATTACGCCGAAGTCGGTCGAAAACGCGCTACGCGTGCTGCTCGCCATCGGCGGCTCGACCAATGCGATTATCCATCTCACCGCCATCGCGGGGCGCGCGGGAATTCCGATCTCGCTCGACCGGCTGAACGAACTGTCCGACTCGACGCCGGTGCTGGTCAATCTGAAGCCGACTGGCGCGAACTACATGGAGGATTTCTTCGCGGCGGGCGGTGTCGGCGCGGTGTTGCGCGAGATCAGGGACACCCTCCATCTCGACTGCCTGACGGTCACCGGCGAAACGCTCGGCGAGCGTCTTGCGACGGATGACGGCTGGGTCGATCATGAGGTTGTCGCGAGTGCGGCCGAGCCGATCGAACCGGTCGGCGGTCTTGTCGCGCTGTTCGGCAGCCTTGCGCCGAAGGGCGCGATCCTGAAGCGCTCGGCGGCTGACGAGAAACTGTTCGAAGGCGAGGGCCGGGCGGTGGTGTTTTCGTCGCTTGAAGACATGGCGAACCGGATCGACGATCCCGATCTCGACGTGAACGCTGACGATTATCTCGTGTTGCAGAACGCCGGACCGTTCTCGGCAAGCTGCATGCCGGAAGCGGGGTACATCCCGATTCCGAAGAAGCTTGCCTCCAAGGGCGTGAAGGATATGGTCCGCCTGTCGGATGCGCGCATGAGCGGCACCGCGTTCGGCACGGTGATCCTGCATATCACGCCGGACACGGCATCCGGCGGGCCGCTGGCGTTCGTTCGCAACGGTGACCGGATTCGATTGTCGGTGAAGAACCGCATGATCGATCTTCTGGTGTCTCCGGAAGAGCTTGCCAAACGCAAGGCGGCGGCCGGGCCGTTCACGCCGCCGGTGCCGGAGCGGGGATACGGCAAGCTTTATGCGCAGGAAATTCTCGGCGCGGACGAAGGCTGCGACTTCAAGTTTCTCAAGCCGTCAAAGGGTGCCTGAAGACATCCGATCTGCGGGTCGCAAGACCGTTATAGGCCGTCCATCCGGCGGGGGCGGCCTGATTGTTTTGACCGTGTACTTCTCGATGGCCGGGTCGAGCCTGCAAGTTGGAATCCAGACCATGGCGGCGCTCACGCCTGCGGCGGACTGTTTCCGACAACGGCGAACTTTGTTTCCATCGTAAGTGGAAATCTCTAAACCATTCATTTTCTTAATATTTCAGCGAAATTTTGCGCGTAAGCCTCGCTTTGCCGGTTGAAACCACGGCGGCGTGCCTATAGACAGCGCGTGCCCCCGGCGCTCGCCACTTTCCTTGATCGCCCGCATCTTTTTTTTGCGCTTGAGAACGACGAGCCAGGTGAACGCACGTCGGCTTGCCACCAAGCTCGATGCGATTCTGGATGATGCTGCGATGTGGGCTGAGAACGGCGACCTTCAATTGTCCAAAGGGCAAATCGACGTCATGCTGCGTACGGTGGCCGACCGGCGTCTGACGAAGTTGGAGCGGATTGCCCTCGCTGCGAGGAGTTCGTGGGGGTTTGATGTTGGTCAGGCTCGTGTCGACGATCAGCGCGCGCTTTGGGCTTACATTTTACTCGACGCTCAGGGCTCTACGGCTGTGGTCCGACCGGAGGATCGCCTCAAGATGGCATCTGCGGGACTGACGGAAGCCGATATTGCGGTTGTCCAAGACCACCTTACGATGTTGCGGATCAACGAACTTGTTCCGACCAAAGCGCATATCCTCAACCGGCTTGTCGAGGGTGCAAGGGCACAGCCGAGCGCCATGAACATGGCGCAAGCGCAAAGCATCTACTTCCGGTGGAGCAGCCCCGTTTTGTGGTCCGGATTCTAAGCAATTTCTCGGGCTGCTCCAAATGCCCGGAAAATTGCGCTCAACATGGACCAGTTTAACGGGTCAGGATCAAAGGGGTGATAGCCTGACCAATACGAACGGCTCTGGCTGGAGCAACGATGTGTTTGTAGCGTGGCATTGAGACTGACACGTGCGGCTTTGGTGGTCGCCAGTGGCGATGCGGCCCATCGTTTGCCGCGCAGCCGCTGGCGCTTGATTGCCAATTTTGATGGACGCCCATTATACTGCACTTTGCCTGTGCAAGTGGAGTTGCCATAACATCGTTTGGGGAGTGTCACATGCGGTTTGTTGGAAGTGGAAGTGTTGCTGCGATTGTATTGGGTTTATTCTCATTAGTGACTGTTGAGAGTTCGGCACTCGCAGAAGTCACGCAACTTGAGGTCACATCCAAACAGCCTTACGGGACATTTCGAAAAGGTAATTATGTAATTTGGCAAGGCCGCATCCACGGTGATCTGTCCCCGCAGGAAGAAATTCCAGGCATTGACAAGGCTGAGCGCAATAAACGCGGGCGCGCCCCTTATTCTGCGAAGATAATCCTCTACATGCCGGAGACACCGGGCATGGGCAACGGTTCGTTGCTAGTCGATGTCCCCAATCGCGGCAAAGCCTATGCGGAGGCGCTTTACAATTCGCCGCGCGACGTGCCGTTTTTGTCCGGCACCTTGGAGCAAGGCACTGGCTTTCTGCAGGATCAAGGCTTTGCCGTTGCCGAAGTGTATTGGGAATTAGGGCAGGGTGCCGATCTGCCATCGTTCAAGGATGCAGATGGAAAGGTCCGGTACGTCGAGGGTGCTGGATTTGCAATCGTGCGGGACGCTGCAGACTTTCTGGCACATGCGGCTACTGACGCTCAAGGAACGCCCAATCCGTTGAAGGGCGCTATCAGCCGGACATTGGCAAGCGGCAAATCCCAAGACGGCAGATTTTTAAAGACGTTCCTTCTCAACGGTTTCAATGTAGCTGACCATCGCCGTGTGTTCGATGGAATGCATATCGTCGTTTCGGCTGCGGGTCTTCTTCCGATCATGCAGACAGGGACCGGACCCCAATCGAGCGGTGACGGGGCTCCTACATTTGACAATCCCGATTTCCCCGGCGTGAACGATGGACCTCTCACCATTGGCGAGATTGTCGGCAAAGTCGAAGCGCGCAACGAAGTCCCGCCCAAAATAATGATGGTCAATTCAACCACTGACTATTACTCGCTGCGTGCTTCCTTGGGCCGAACGGGCGCGTCTGGATCGGCAGACCAGCCATTGCCGAGTAATGTGCGGATGTACGATATAACAGGTGGCTCGCACGTTATCACGCCGCAGGCTCCAACGTGCACGTTGCCACCCGGACGATTGGATTGGGCACCCTTGTCTCGAGCATTGCTTTTGCGTCTCGACGCATGGGCGAGTCAGAATGTTGAGCCGCCTGCAAGTCAGTTGATGCCACTCGAAGCAGCGAGTAGCGAGCCTCCTGCTTTGCGTGCTCCTACACGATTTGCGTCGGCCGTTATTCAGGTTCCAAAACGCGATTCGGACGGCAACGCGATTGGTGGTGTGCGACTGCCGGACGTGGCGGTGCCGATTGGCACCAACGGAGGTCAAAATCAGCCGAAGACATTTACCTGTATGCTTGTCGGGTCGTTTTCGCCGTTCGCCGCGACGAAAGCGGATCGCGAGAAAACCGGTGATACTCGCCCCTCAATCGAGGAGCGATATCATAGCCGCGACGACTACGTGAACAAGGTTCGCGTTGCATCGCAGAGTCTTGAAAGGCAGGGCTTGCTCCTGCCGGAAGATGCGGCCGTCATCATTCAGGAGGCTGCGTCCAGCAAGATGTTCGCCCCGATAAAGCTCGATAGCGCGCCTCGGTGAGTGCGACGGCGACACAGCGAGTCAATACCTAATAGAGCGCAGCGGGGTTTCTCCCGCTGCACTCGTTTTGAAGTCTCGTTTATTGCTTGCCTACGACGGCTAGTTCCACTGCGGACATTGTTCGGTACTCCCGCCTAAAGATCGAACAATTGACGGATGCGATCGGTCAGGCGCGAGATTGTCAGCGCGCGACTTGTTTCGGAAGCTTTCTCCGTATGGCGCGTATTCTCGCCGCTGCGGCGCGTGAGTAAAATACCGAGTTCGTCAGCCATGGAGGGGCGTTCGTGCCGGAGTGTCGCGAAGCTTTCCTGAGCAATCTCGTAGGCGACGACGTTGGTTAGTGCCTTGACTGTGCCAGGCACGTCTGTGCCCGTCAGAAGCCCGCCTTCGCCAAAAAATCACCGGGTGCGAGCCGTCCAAGCTCGATGTCCTTGCCGTTGTCATGACGTGTAACCGTGGCGACGCCACTGCGAACGATCATCAGGGATTCCGGTGCGGCATCTTGTGTGGCCATGACCTCGTTCTTGCGGAATCCGCGCCGGTTCATGGTCTGCGCCAGTTAGCAGCCGCGCGACCCTCGTAATTGTGATGAGCATTACAGAAATTCGAAACCGAATTGGATCGCAGCTATCAAATGATGGCATAATGCGTATTGGTTTTTTCCTATCGGTATCCAAACTTTGACATGGATGGGGCCGGTAGTTTCGAAATGAGTAAACAGGACGAAGATCAGATTTTCGCGCGGTATCGGGCGTATTGCGACGCGTGCGAAAGTGGCCAGCTTCATAGGCTGGATGAATTCTGGATGCTCCCGTGTTTTTTCACGGTCAATCGCAACAACACCATGGCGCAATCCGGCATCGTGCGGACGATTGAGAAACTCGTAGAGCTCTACAGCACGTCTTTCGGGCCAACGACAACTATCATTTGGGTATCTATGGCGGCGACCAGTGGGGCGCGCTCAGCTTGCGGTCCGGTGCGAGCTACAGCTGGAATGACATCAAGACGCAGCGGAACGTCACTGTGCCCTCCATCGGCGGAAATTTGCGGGGGGATTACGATGCCGGGACCGCGCAGATCTTCGGCGAACTCGGCTACCGGATGGACGTCGAACGCATCGCGTTCGAGCCATATGCGGGTCTGGCTTACGTCAATCTGCACACCGGGGGTTTCGCCGAGCAGGGCGGGATTGCGGGTTTGAACGCTTCGAGCCAGGACACCAATGTCGGCTTCTCGACATTGGGACTTCGGGCATCGACCGACTTCCCGCTGCAGGGCATGGACAAGATGACCCTGCGCGGCGGATTGGGGTGGCGGCATGCCTTCGACGATGTCGATCCGACCGTGACGATGGCCTTTGCAGGCTCGAACGGCTTCACGGTGAGTGGCGTGCCGATCGCGCGTGACGCGGCACTGGTCGAGGCCGGGTTCGACATCGCGGTCAGCAAGAATGCGACTGTGGGTGCGTTCTATAACGGCCAGCTTGCGCAACACACGCAGGACCATTCCTTCAAGGGCGTGCTCGCCGTCAAGTTCTGACGGCGAGATCCAAGGTGGTGATGATTACCGCGTGGGGCGCATGGAAGCGCTATCCGAGGGTAGAGTGTGGTGACAAGCTCGAGGCGCCCATCGGCCCTGGAATTTATGAGGTGCGCGTGGTTGCGACAGGCGCGGTGTTCGCGTTCGGCGCGGTCGATAACCTCGCCGAGGCGCTTTCACGCGTCGCGAATCCGCCTCGCCTGTTGAAATTGTTCGTCATCCGGCGCAACGCAAGCGTGTTGCCGAATCTTGAATATCGCATCTGCACTACCGACACCAAGAAAGCTGCGAAGATTGCGGCTGACCGGATGATAGGACGCCGTGAGGCTTTTCTGTCGAGCACGAACTGAGGTTATCGCTGCAAGAAGATGATCGGGTGGCGGAGAATGTCAGGTCTTTGGCGACAGCACAAAGTAGTTGCGCACCATCCGGTGGGGAGGGGACATTGCTGCCGGATGGTGCGCATCATTACGCGCCGCCAGAGGTGGTGCGTAATCTCTCATGCCTGGCCATTGTTCTCAATCAGCCAGAGACGGTTGCGCTACCCTCAATTGATAGCATTGTCTGAAAATCGGAAAATGTCATCCGTCGCGCAGGCTGCATTTCTATTATCGCTTGCTTCGTAACGGATGCCTGCCCGGACTGCCTATCGTCGTTCGTCTTCGGAAGACAAAAACTTTGAATCAACGCCCACCCTTCGAGTGCATCGTGCTTTTTCTGTAAGGTGGAGACGCATTCGGTCCATTTGCCAAGCTGGCCTTCATTCTCCTGCTTCAGGCATCTGACGATGATCCAATGCAGGGCCGCCCGCGCGACGTCGTCGCGCGAGGGTTTGCGGTGCGATGTCTGTTGTTGCCGGTAACGGCGCTGGTAGTCGGCCTGGTTGCGTTTGCGTGATGCCATCAATTTACGCATACTGGTTCTCCTCCTCACATGATATGATCCCGCCACCGCTGCCCCGGAGACCCCGACTCATTGAGATCTCATTCAAGGCTGTGGCGAATTGAGAGAGTTGAGCTTGAGCCGGATTGGCCTCCGGAAATAACCAGACTGAGCCGAGTTCATGTCATCCATGGAGTAAAGGCAATAGACAGCAAGTTTGCATACGTAAGGAATAAAGAACCACAGAAGCCTCTCCATGTGGGTTCTAGTAACACCGGGCAGCGGCGATGCGATGAACCTGACGGTCGCCGAGAAGATGCGCCACAAAGGCGGATGTTTGAAAGATGGCGCGGAACGCCTCGTCGCGGATGCTGAGGCCGCCGGTATAGGCGCCGAACGATGGCATCACGACGCGCTCGCCATCGCTCGCAAAACAGCGCCGTTCCACCGAGTGGCCACGGCGGCTGACGCGTGCTTTCGGATGCAGATGTCCGGCGATCTCGCCATGCGCGCCGGTTGGTTCATGGCGGAAGGTTAGCGGTCCTATCCGCGCCTCATTGGCGACTGTACCACCGATGTCGCGAGGCAGAGCCGGGTCATGGTTCCCTGCGATCCAGATCCAGTCACGACGTGCCTGCAGTTCGGTCAGTATTTCGCGATCGGCCGGATCGAGACGCTGATGCGCATCGCGATCATGAAAGCTGTCGCCGAGTGCGATCACCGTGCGCGGATCGTGACGCGCGATCACCGCGCGCAACTTCGCCAGTGTCGCAGCCGTATCGTACGGTGGCAGCAGCACGCGACGGGCGGCAAAGCTCGACCCTTTTTCCAGATGCAGGTCGGAAACGACGAGCAACCGCTCTTCGCCCCAGAACAGTGCGCCGGAAATGTCGGTCATCATGTCGATATCCGCGACGCGCACGGTTTTCAATGCCGCAGATGTCATTGAAGTTGTCGTCATCAGCCCCGCGCCATCGCTTCTTTCACGAGTTCCTCGGCAGCTTCCGCCAGAAGTTCGTCTGAGGCCTCGCCATGGACTGCCTCGCGTCCGATTTCCAGCATGACCGGCACCGCGAGCGGGGAAATCCGGCCGAGTTCCCGATGCGTGATTCTGCGCTTGATGCGTGACAGCATATCGCCGAGGCGGCGGATATCCAAAAGGCCGGTGGCGGCATCGGCACGGGCAGCGCGCAAGAGCACGTGATCAGGCTGGTGCTTGCGCAGCACGTCATAGACAAGATCAGTCGAGAACAACACCTGCCGCCGCGATTTTTCCTCGCCCGCGAAGCGGCGCGGGATCAATCCCGATATTACCGCGCAGGTACGGAAAGTGCGTTTCATCAGCGCGGATTCCGCGAGCCACGCTTCGAGATCGTCACCCAGCATGTCGGGATCAAACAATGCATCGAGATCGAGCCTGCCGCTGCGGATCATCGCCGAGGCATCGCCCAGCATCCACACCGCCAGAGCGTATTCGTTGGCAACAAATCCCAAAGGCCGCATTCGTGCGCGCTCCAGCCGCCGCGTCAGCAGCATGCCAAGCGTCTGGTGCGCCAGCCGTCCCTCGAACGGATAGCAGACGAGATAGTTCTTGCCGGCGCGTGGAAAGGTTTCGACGACCAGTTCGCGTGGACCCGGCACTTGCGAAAACTCAGCTTGCAGCGACAGCCAAGCGCGCACCTGATCGGGCAACGCCGCCCACGCCTTGCGATCCGCCAATAATAGCCGTACGCGTTCGGCGAGATAAGTCGAGAGCGGAAATTTACCGCCCATGTAGGAGGGTACCTTGGCGTCGGCATCGTTCGTACGCGAGACATAAACTTGATCTTCCACCAACGCCTCGTAGCGCACGATCTCGCCGCCAAACACGAAGGTATCTCCGTTGATGAGGCCTTCGATGAAATATTCCTCGATCTCTCCGAGCAGCCGTCCGCCGTGCGCGATGGGACCGGTCGCACCGCTGCCGCCACGCCGCGCGCGCACCAGCCGCACTTTCAGCATCGGCTCCTCGACGATGGTGCCGACGTTGAGACGGTAGCTCTGCCGTACTTTGGGATTGGCGACGCGCCAGCGCCCGATCTTGTCCTGCTTGATGCGTGCGAAACGTTCGTAGCTTTTCAGCGCATAGCCGCCGGTGGCGATGAAATCGATCACGTCGTCGAAATCAGTGCGGGTGAGTTCCGCATAGGGCGCTGCGCTGCGCACCTCGTCATAAAGATCATCGACGAGAAACGGCTCGCCGCAGGCGCGGCCGAGCACATGCTGAGCCAGAACGTCGAGCGCACCCGAGCGTAATGGCGCGGTATCTTGGGCATTCTGTTCCACGGCGTCGATGGCGGCGCGGCATTCCAGTACTTCGAAACGGTTGGCGGGCACCATCACGGCGCGCGAAGGTTCATCCAGACGATGATTGGCGCGGCCGATGCGTTGCATCAGGCGCGAGGCGCCTTTCGGTGCGCCGACATTCACGACAAGATCAATGTCGCCCCAGTCGATGCCGAGATCGAGCGAGGAAGTGCAGACCACGCCGCGCAGCTTGCCTGCCGCCATCGCATCCTCGACCTTGCGGCGCTGCGCGACATCGAGCGAGCCGTGATGCAGCGCGATGGCGAGATTGTCGTCGTTGATGCGCCACAGGTCCTGAAACAGCATTTCCGCCTGTGAGCGGGTGTTGACGAACATCAGGGTGGTCTTATTCGCTTTCACCAGATCATAGATTTCGTGCAGCGCATGACGGGCCGAATGACCGGCCCAGGGCAGACGTTCGCGCGTGTCCAGCATTTCGACAATCGGCGCGGCCCCTGCATCAGCGATCACGAGATCGGCGGCGCGAATTTCGCCTTGTTTTTGCGGCACCAGAAAACGGCACAGGGCCTCCGGTTCGGACACCGTTGCCGATAGGCCGATCGCGGTGGCTTGCGGTGCGAGTTGCCACAATCGCGCCAGACCGAGGGCCAGCAGATCGCCACGCTTTGAAGTCACCAGCGCGTGCAATTCATCCAGCACAATCCGCTCCAGCGACGAGAACATATACGGTGCATCGTCGGATGACAGCAGCAGTGCAAGCTGCTCCGGAGTCGTCAGCATGATGTCGGGTGGATAGCGCCGCTGGCGCTGGCGGCGCGAGGCCGGGGTGTCGCCGGTGCGGGTTTCGACCCGGATCGGCAGTTTCATGTCGGCGACGGGACGTTCGAGGTTGCGTGCGATATCGACCGCGAGCGCCTTCAAGGGGGAGATATAGAGTGTGTGCAGACCCTGACCTTGCCGTGCGTCGCGGCCGGTGGAGACCAGTTTGGGACGCGCCGCGGCCTTGGGGGAGGGCATGCCCAATTCCACCAGCGTCGGCAGGAAGCCCGCCAGAGTTTTACCTGCGCCAGTCGGCGCGATCAGAAGAGTGGAGCGGTTCTCGAACGCCTTTTCCAGCAAGGCCAGCTGATGCACGCGCGGCACCCATCCGCGCGCGGCGAACCAGCGCGAAAACGCGTCCGGCAGCAAAGGGTGGGAAAATGAGGGTTCGGTGAGAGCCACGCCACTAAAGTAGGTTGCCGTGCCTCTCAGGTCGAGAGGGCGATGTAAATTCCGTCGCCGGTTTCATCCATCTTGCGCGACATAATGACTCCCAACCCTTTCCAGATGTTCCTATATGACTGCTATGCGTCCGCAGGACATTCTGACACCAACCGCTGCTGGGCTGTGCTGCAGGCCCGGTGGATTTTATATCGACCCGCTCCGGCCGGTGGAGCGCGCACTCATAACGCACGGCCATTCGGATCATGCCCGGCCGGGCCATGGCGCGGTGCTGGCGACGCAGGAAACCCTCGACATCATGCGGTTGCGGTACGGTGAGAATTTCGCCGGATCGACGCAAGCGATCCGCTATGGAGAGCATCTCAAATTTGGCAAGACCGGTGTCAGCTTCCACCCTGCGGGTCATGTGCTCGGCTCGGCACAGATCGCGGTGGAGCATGGCGGCCTGCGGATTG
>Ga0153956_1000929_pt1 | contig 29249 bp, 24 predicted proteins | sample TSFL040MetaG_FD_104704 | JGI IMG/M metagenome (GOLD analysis project Ga0153956, IMG submission 104704) | Attine ant fungus gardens microbial communities from Florida, USA - TSFL040 MetaG | ecosystem: Host-associated > Fungi > Mycelium > Unclassified | place: USA: Florida, Wekiwa Springs... | reverse complement strand
GTAGAGGACGGGAAGGCGGATGGGCCGATCCCCTACCCTGAACGCCGGCTTGATGCACTTGGGTTAGCGTCTCCAATCCGGCACAAGGCGATCGGCCGGCCATTGAACAGCCGCCCCGCTTATGCCGTCAGGGAATTCGGAAGACGGATTGGTTTGATCATAAGAAAAATTGCCGAAATCTTGCGTAGGTGACACGATCGATGGCTGGACGGTCTCGATCCGTTTTCGCGTCTCCGACGGGGTTTCGCCATAGGCGTTCCGGTAGGTTTCGGAGAAGCGGCCCAAATGGAAGAAGCCCCACTTCGAGCATACCTGCTTGATCGATGAACGATCGGACCGATCGAGAAGGTCTGCTCGCGCGCCGTCGAGACGCAGCCTTTTCAGGTAGGCCGAAGGGGTCAGCCCTTTCGCGGCGAGGAAGGCATTTTGAAGCGAGCGGATGGACGTGCCGACCGCTTCGGCGACGCGCTCGGTGGTGATCGGACGGTCGACGTTGGCCTGCATGAAGTCTATGGCCTGGCTGACCTGCCTGGGAGCTGTGGCGTTGCCCGCCTCATCCAGCCAGGACAAGAGATTGCTCGGGACGTTTTGAACGATCAGGCGCAACAGCGATCGTTTCAGATGAACCAGGGCGACCGGGGCGTGCAACAGCGGCCCGCCCGGATGCATGCCCTCGCAGATCAGGTCTGCGAGATGGGCGATGAACGTGCCCGGCGGGGCGGAGATGTCCACCTTCGGCTGAAAACCGATTGGCCCGCGGGGCCGCCCGTCGGACAGGGATGCAACCATAGTCTCGACCGCGCACCAGTCGATCAGGAGGAAATCGGACCGGTTTGGCGTGCCATGATGCTCGAAATGTTCGATCTCGGAATTTTTCGCGATGAGAAGAGAGTTCTCATCAGCCCAGTGGTCGATACCATTGACCCTTATCATGTGGGAGCCGAGGCGCGGCCGGATAAACACGAGACGCTCCGGGCTGCCGTCATCGATCCGGCCCCGCCAGCCGCCGTTGAATGCCCCGTCGATCCAGATCACCTTCCCGCACATGGTCGCTTCGATGGACCAGTTGAAGATACCTTGCACAGGATCGGCTGTGAGGTGTCCGTGGAAGGCTCCAAACCGAGCCGCCATTTGCTCGGCAACGCTATCGAACCCGACGCCGGAGAGGTGCGTGATCTTGGCTGCTGTGTCCGAGGGTTCGCTAATCATTTCAAGACGGTTCTAGTGCCCGAGGGCGTTCTTGATCTTCGAGAGGAGCCGCGGCATGTCGATCGGTTTCGTATCGAAGTCCGCGCAGCCGATCTCGATGCTCTTGCGCTGATCGCTGGCAAGCGCGTGAGCCGTCAAGGTGATGATCGGGATGGCCGCGGTTTTCGGGTTGGCCTTGATCAGCGTTGTCGCCTCCCAGCCGTCCATCTCGCCAAGTGCGACGTCCATCAGGATGAGATCGGGGCTCTCGGTATCGGCCGCTCTCACGCCGCGCTCCCCGTCGAGAGCCGCACAGACTTCGAACCCCTGACGGACCAGCCGGCGCGTCAGCATGTCGAGATTCATCTCATTGTCTTCCACGATGAGGATCTTGGTCATCCTATGCGGCCTTCTTTTCGTAGAGACTTGCCTGCGGGGCTTCGGACCTTGCCTTGCCCCGGACCGAGGGACGACGCTTGCCGTCGTCCATGACGAACGGCAGGGTGAGCGTGAAGGTGCTCCCCCGGCCCGGCTCGCTCGCGGCGTCGACGGTGCCGCCCATCAGGCGGCAAAGTTCGCGCGTCAGGGCAAGGCCGATCCCCGTGCCGCCGTATTTCGTCGCCGTTTCCTCGTTGACGACGGCAAAACGTTCGAAAATATGCGGCAGGCATCGCGGCTCGATCCCGATGCCGGTATCGGTGACGACGATTTCGAAGCAGTCGTCCGCCGTGTCGGGCACCTTGCGGCAGACGATCGAGATGCTGCCGTCCAGCGTGAATTTGGCGGCGTTCTGAATGAGGTTGGAGAGCGCGTTCTGGGTCTTCGCCTGATCGCCGTGGATCGCCGGAATGTCGCCGGCGATATCCACGCTGAGGCTGTTCCGGTTCTTTCCGATCTCGCGCCGGACCTCCTCGATTGCTGCCTGGACGACGACTTCCAGCGAGAAGTCCTGCAAGAACAGCTCCATATGGCCCGCCTCGATCTTCGAAAGATCGAGCACGTTGTTGACCAGCCGCAGAAGATGCGCGCCGGCGGCGAGGATGCGCTCGATATCGGGAACGTCCTCGTCGTCGCCGGTGTCTTCCGCCTCTTCCAGAAGCATCTGGCTATATCCGATCACGGCATTGAGCGGGGTCCGCAACTCGTGGCTCATCTTGGCAAGGAATTCCGACTTGGCCTTCCCGGCCCGCTCGGCCGCCAACGTGGCCTTGCGGAGGCTTTCGGCGGTTTCGATCTGCTGGCGGCGAACGGCTTCGAGCTCCGTCTGCGAGGCGATTGCCCGTGCGTAATAGACCGCCATCATGGAAACATAGGCCGCAGCCGCGATCGTCGAAATCACGCCCAGGCCCTGCATGGCGCCGTGCGGTATGTCGTTGACCGGTGCGTCGAGGAGGAATGAGCAGAGACCGAAGACCACGAGGTCGAAGGCGAACATGAAGATCGCAATGGTCTGCGCCCTGGCTGCCCCGCCGATATAGAAGAAGGCGAGGATCGGGATGGTGAGAACCCACGGCAGGGTGGGCGAGAATACGCCGCCGTAGAAAAAGCAGCTCCACAGGATGCAGAAAGTGAGGTTCTGGATGGAAAGGAGGGCAAGGCAGTTGTAGTTGCCGATCGCCCGAAGAACGAAGGGGAAAACCCAAAAACCGGTGATCGAGACGGCGAGAACCCCGATGTCCCAGCGCGGCGTGGGATCGAAGACGTAAAGCGAAACCGGGACCGTGTTGCCGATGAACGGACCGAGGAGGTGGCTGATCAGAAACAGCCTTGCCTGCTTGCGGGCATTGTTGTCATTGGCCAGCGATGCAGGAATGAACCAGTCGACCGCGCTGTCGAGAGCAACGATGAGCTTGGCGATATGGTTTTTGCGTGGCATTGCCGGGACCCTGCGATTCTGGCGAGAGGCGGAAGCCGCCGGGACAGCCGGCGGCTTTAGGAACGGTTGAAGGGTCAGGCGGCGAGGACGGCCGCTTTGCCGGTATTCGTCAGCGTGTCGAGGTCTTCCCGCGCAGCCTCGACGGCTTCCTTCAGGATCGCGACGGCCTTCCTGATATTTTCTTCCCTGTGGCCGGCCATGACCTGCATACGGAAGCGTGCGGCGCCCTTGGCGACGGCCGGGTATTCCACGAGATTGGAAAGCAGGCCGAGTTCGGGAATGCGGCGGCTGGCGAGCCGGGCCAGGCCCTCCGAGCCCATCTTGACGCAGACGATGGCGGAGGGATCGCCGTAGTAGTCGAAGCCGTTGTCGCGCAGCGTATCGCGCAGCAGGTGCACGTTGTGCATCAGCTTGGCGCGGAGGTCTGCGCCCTCCTGCGACTGGATGATGTCGAGCGCCTTGAGGACGACGGCGGCCTGCATCGGCGACAGCGCGTTGGAGAAGGTCGCGGACGGGCTGAAGAAGCGCAGATATTCCTTGAGCGCCCGGCTGCGGCAGGCCACGAAGCCGCCGTTCGAGGCGAAGGTCTTGGAGAAGCTGCCCATGACCAGATCGACCTTGCCCAGCATGTTCTGCAGGCCGATATGTCCGGTTCCATCTCCCAAAGCGCCGAAGTCATGGGCGACGTCGACGACGAGACGGGCGCGGAACTCGTGCGCGAGTTCCTGGAAGCGGGCGATATCCGGCGTGTCGGAGTCCATCGAGAAGAGGCCCTCGGTCACGATCAGGATGCCGTTCTCGGTGTCCTTGGCGCGGATCGATTCCAGCTTCGAGCGGCAGTGCTCGAGGTCGAGGTGGCGGAACTGGTAAATGTTGCGCGTGGCGGCGTTGGCGCCTTCCTGCAGGCAGACATGGGAAAGCGTGTCCATGACGATGTGGTCGGCGGAGCGGACCAGACCCTTGATCACGCCGTAACCGGCTGCCCAGCCGGTCGGGTAAAGGATCGCCTCCTCCATCTGCAGGTAGTCGGCGAGGCGCTGTTCGAGCGCCACCGACAGATTGGTATTCCCGACGAGAGCCGAAGAGCCGGCGCTGTGGACGCCGTAGGTCTTGATCGTCTCCATCGCCGTTTCCTTGATGGCCGGGTGCGAGGACATGCTCAGATAGTCCTGCGAAGCGAAATTCACGCCGTGGATTGCGTTGCCGCGGTCATCGGCAGCCGCGCAGACGGCACCGGGACCGGCTTCGGTCGAACGGGAGAAAGGCCACAGGCCATTGACGCGGCGATTGTTCTGCCAGGCAAAAAACGCGTCGCCGCGCTCGGCGATATCGGCACCGCTCTGGACGCGGAAATCTCGCATGCTGCCCGTCAGAGCCTGCGCCGCCTTACCGTTGAAAATATCCTTGGTCATATCGTGTCCCTGTCTTTTATTTGATGGCAAGAATTATTTCCCTGCCTGCACGAAGACATTCACCCCGAAGGAATTAAAGGCGACTTAATTTAAAACTTCCCACTTTTTCATATGGATAAGGGAGTCTTACTTGGAAACACGTCTTCACTTCCGGAGGCTTCCCGTGGAGCCGGATGCCGGAAACCGCATTTGAACGGTAAACATGAAATGGCACCACTTAGGTCTTTGTTAACCATAAGGCCATATCGTGAGCATCAAAGAATTGACATTTCAGGGATTTTGGCAATGCGCGCGGAACGGGACACCAAAGCAACGAAGCACTCGGCTTTCTCCAGGGCCGGAGTTCTGGCCATCGCTCTCACCCTATCGGGCGCCTCGTCGGCCATGGCCGCCGACCTTGTCACACCGGCGCCGGCGGCGGCCTACGACTGGTCCGGCTTCTATCTCGGCGGCGTCATGGGATATGGCTGGGGCAAGGACCGCACGACCGAATACGACACCGCGACGGGTGCGGCGAACGGCATGTTCTTCGACTACAATCCCAAGGGCATGGTCGGCGGCTTGAAAGCCGGCGTCAATTATCAGATGTCGGATTTCGTTCTCGGTGCCGAAGCCGACATCGAGATGACGGATATCCAGGGAACCTTCATCGATCGCGTTCAGAACCTCGGCCGCGGCGATGACACCTATGACTGGCAGGCGTCCTTGCGCGCCCGCATGGGCATGGCCTTCGACCGCGTGCTCGTCTACGGCACCGGAGGTTTCGCCGCCGGCAAGATTTCCAATGCGTACACGCTTGTTCCCTACGCCATTACGGAAACCATGAGCGACGTGCGTACCGGCTGGACGGCCGGCGCCGGCGTCGATTACGTCGTCACGAACAACGTCATCGCCGGCATCGAGTGGCGCTATACGCAGTTCAACGATTTCAAGAACGTCTCGCAATCCGCCTTCCCCGGCATCACCGGCGGACAGGAACCCTCGTTCAACACGCTGCGGGTGAGCTTGAGCTACAAGTTTTAACCCGGCTCGAGACCCCGATCAGGCGCCCGCCTTCAACAACCGTTTCCACGGACGGAGAATATCATGAAACTGACCGGCCTCCTTTCCGCGGCTGCGCTCTCGCTCGTCTCGACGACGGCGGCGCTTGCACAGAACGACCATAATTTCTATGCCCGCATCGGGGCGACGACCATCATGCCGAGCGAGAGCGCGACGATCCGCGCCGGCGGCAGCGCCGTCGACGGCGGGAGCATCTCGATCGACAACCATACGACGGCGACCGTCGAGTTCGGCTATTATTTCACGCCGAATTTCAGTGTCGGCTTCACCGGCGGCTTTCCTCCGACGGTCGATATCTACGGCGCGGGATCGGTTGACGGCCTTGGCAAGCTCGGTGGGATCACCTATGGACCCACCGCCCTGACGGCACAGTATACGTTCACCAATTTTGGACGCATCAAGCCGTATGTCGGCGCCGGTCCGATGTTCATGTTCGTATTCGACAACAAGGATGGCGCGCTTGCCGACCTGAAGGTCAAGAATTCCGTCGGCGCGGTGCTCCAGGCCGGCGTCGACTACGACGTCACCGATCGCTGGGGCCTCTTTGTCGACGTCAAGAAGGCGTTTCTCCGCACGACGGCCACCGGAACGCTCGGTGGCGCGCCTGTCATGGCCGACGTCAAGCTCGACCCGTGGACGATCGGCGCCGGCGTCAAATTCCGGTTCTGAGGATTCCCCCCGATACGACGAACCTGATGCGGACGGCCGGGCGATTGATCGCCCGGCCGCTGCCTTTCCTGCGTGTGTTTTTCATCGGTCGGCGCCGCCCGCCTGCCGGGAGGTTCAGGCGGCCGGCGCCGAACTCACGGCATTTTCACGCCACTCCGTGATGGCGTCCCGGACGGGCATCGCGAGAACCTTGCTCACCTCACCCGCCGGAACGGCCTTGCTGAACAGCCAGCCCTGAACCTCGGCGCACCCCTGTGCGGCGAGATGAAGCAATTGCTGCTCTGTCTCCACCCCTTCCGCGGTCGTCGAAATGCCGAAGCTTATTCCGAGCTTGGTGATGGCATGGACGATGGCGCTGCTTTCGTCGTTCTCGGCCACGTCGCGAATGAAGGACTTGTCGATCTTGATCTTGTCGAAACGGAAGCGGCGAAGATAGCCGAGGCTGGAATAGCCCGTGCCGAAGTCATCCATCGCGATGCGGACGCCCAGGTCATGGAGCTGGTTGAGAACCGCGATATTCCTTTCGGTCTTCTCAAGCAGAACGGACTCGGTGATCTCGATTTCCAGGCGCGGCGGCGGCAGGCCCGACGAGGCAAGCGCGCCCATGACGCTGCCGACGATATTGCCGCGCAGGAACTGAACGGTCGAGACGTTGACGGCAACGCGAATATGCTCCGGCCAATGAGCGGCTTCGAGACAGGCCTGGCGGATGACCCAATCGCCGATCTGAACGATCAGTCCGGTTTCCTCGGCCACGGGGATGAAGAAGTCGGGCGGCACCAGCCCGCGCTCGGGGTGGGTCCACCGCAACAACGCTTCGAAGCCCACCACCTCCTGGCGATCCAGCGATACCTGCGGCTGGTATGCCAGCTGATATTCGCCATTGACGAACGCGTTGCGCATATCGAGTTCAAGCATCCGGCGGGCCTGGGCGCGCGCGTCCATTTCCGGGTTGAAGATCCGGCACGTCCCGCGCCCGTCGGATTTCGCGCGGTACATGGCAAGGTCGGCATTCTTGAGGAGCGCGTCGCAATCCTCGCTGCCGTCGAAGCTGGTCACGATCCCGACGCTGGCGCCGATCCTGATCTCGTGCCCGTCGATCATATGCAGGCGCGCGGCGATCGAAATCACGCTCTGCGCCATGGCCGTCGCCGGGTTGAGGTCGGCTCCGCACGGCATCAGGATTGCGAATTCGTCTCCCCCGAGCCGCGCGATATGCTCGCCGTCGGACAAGGCATCGCGAAACTCGATCGCGATCTTCTTCAGGAGGAGGTCTCCGACCGTGTGGCCGAGCGTGTCGTTGACGCTCTTGAAGCCATCGAGGTCGATGAACAGGACCGCAACGCCGTTCTCTTCATCGACAGGCTCCCGGAGCCTGCTTTCGAGGAGATTGCGAAAGAGGACGCGGTTGGGGAGACCCGTCAACGCGTCGTGCAGCGCCATATAGCGGGACTCGGCTTCGGAGCGCTCACGCTGCTGTATCTCGCCTTCGAGCTGCCGGTTCATGGCCACGAGTTCCGAGGTCCGCTGCTCGACACGCTCTTCCAGGAGTGCCGTCGCCTGCTTCAGGGCATCGTTCGTGCGCTTTCGTTCGAGCTGGATATTCACGCGGGCAAGGGCGACCGGAAAGTCGACCGGCTTCGCGACATAGTCGTTTGCCTGCAGCTCGAGCGCCTGGACGATATCGTCGCTCTGGCTCTTGGCGGTGACCATGATGATCGGAAGCTCTGCCGAGGAGAAGGTCTCCCGGACCCTGCGAAGCACCTCCAGTCCATCGATTCCCGGCATCATCACATCGAGAAGGACGATATCGAAGGGCCGCCGGCCGATGAGGTCGAGCGCCGCGCTGCCGCTCTCCGCCTCGATGACCTCGAAGCCGCGGCGTTCGAAACGGCGAACGAGAATGGCCCTGTTGTCGCTGACGTCATCGACGATCAGAAGCCGGGGTTTGGTTTCCGCGATCGGCTCCGGCTGAACGCTGGCTTTTTCTTGTGGCTGAGACATTGTGAACCTGGCTGCTTGACTGAATTAGGCGGCGTCCGCGAGCGACGCGCGTGACGGTGAAGATGATGCCGGAACGGTATCGGCCTGCTCGCCGGCCGCGATCCTGATCGAAAAGGTGGTCCCCCGCCCAGGCTCGCTCGAAACGGTCAGGGTCGCGCCCATCAGTGCGCAGAACTTCTTGCAAATCCCGAGGCCAAGCCCGGTTCCGCCGTATTTGGCCGACGTCTCCACGGAGGCCTGCTGGTAGTTCTGGAAGAGCTTCGGTATGTCCTCCTTTGCGATGCCGATCCCTGTGTCGGCAATCTGGATTTCGATCCAGGCACGCGAGTCGATGACCTTGCGCCGCGCCCCGAGCGATACGGTTCCGTTCGAGGTGAATTTGGCCGCATTGCTCAACAGGTTGAGGATAACCTGCTTCAGCTTGACCTCGTCGCCGATCATCATGCCGAGCTTCGAAGGGCAGGTGAAAACGAGGGAATTGCCGTTTTTCCTGATCATCGGCTCGATGGTTGCGATGATGCCGTGACAGAACTCGTCAAGGTCGAAGGGCTCCTCACGCAGGTCGATCGTTTCCGACTCGATCTTCGAAAAATCCAGGACCTCGTTCACAAGCGAAAGAAGGTGCTTTCCGGCTGCATTGATGCGCTTGAGATCGCTCTCCTTCTGGCTCCCCGCCTGCGCCGGGTCCATCATCTCCACGACAAGTTCGCTATAGCCGATGACCGCGTTGAGGGGCGTGCGGAGTTCGTGGCTCATTTTCGCAAGGAAGACCGACCGCGCCTCATTGGCGTTTTCGGCTTGCTTCATCTGCTCCTCGAGCATCACCATCGCCTGCCGCGCCGCCTCGGCCTCCTTTTCGATGTCCGACCGCATCGACATCACGTTGGCATAGTAGGCCGACATCCAGAGCATATAGAGCGTCGCGGAGAGGATGGAGATCCAGGCAAGCGTCGTCAGCTCGGACAGGGGCACGCGGTCCGTTATGCCGAAGACGACGGAGGCAAAGACAAAACATGCGATGTTCAGCGTAAACAGGAGGATCGGCGTCAACGGCCGGTCCGAGAGGTAAAAGAAGCCCAGCAGCAAAGCGATGATGAGCCACGGAACGAAGGGCGAGCTGACGCCGCCGTAGAAATAGGTCCCGAGGAGAGCCGTGAACGTCAGGAGTTCGGTGGAAAGGACCGCGCAGAGATCCAAACGCCTCGTCAGCTTGTAGAGAATGGGCAGAACCGGAAACAGATCGATGCAACCGATGATCGTCCAGGTCGGCAATCCGGGGTTCGGGTCGGCACGATAAAGGAAGATCACCATGCCCTGCGCCAGAACCGGGCCGACAAGATGCGTAAAGATGAAATTCCGGGCGATGCTGAGTTCAGACCGCTCAAGCAAGGCCGATCCTGGAATAAAATAGTCGATCGCGCTTATGACTCTATTAATTATAATATTCATTTTCCCAGCCTATTGCCCAACACCCGCGCTATGCACCAGCAACCTGATTTTGGACGGAACCGTACTTCGACGGAGCGCCTTCATTCGATCGATGAAAGGGCAAGCGGGATTAAAGAACGTCTAAATCCAGCGTGGCGGGATTGTGCTATTCCAAAATTGGATATAGCTTGCCGATAATGGATATGTTCGCTGTGTTCGAAATGGCTGGCAGCCGGTGCCAACGAACAGAGCCCGCCGGGGTAAAACAAGGAAACGGCTGCAACGCCAGCGAACCGGACCGGGGGTAATCCAACGCGGCAGCGTCATTTTGTGCCTGGCTGTCATGCGGTCGGCTGCATACAAAGCCGGTGGTGACCGAAAGCAAAGACAGACCAGAAATGCATTCGAGAGAAATACGGCGGTTGCATGCGGCGCAGGTTTTTTATGCGCTCATGATCGAACCGGACATTTCCCAGACCGATATTCGCGAGCGGACCGGCTGTGACAAGTCGACGGTGTCGGTCATTGTCAAGCGTCTCGAAGAATTGGGCATCGTCTCACGCACATTGACCGTCAAAAGTGGCCATCGCGGCAGGCCGAAGGACAGGCTCAGGATCGTCGAGGACGCCGGACTGCTTATCGGTGTCCATCTGGAATATCCGTTGTTCCGTTTCACCGCAGCCGGCATTGCCGGGGCGCCGCTCAAGGTCTGGACGACGGAGGTCCCGGAACAGCCGGATCGATTGGGAGACGCGATTCTCGCCGGCCTCCACAAGCTCAAAAGAAAGCTCGGCAAATCGCCCGACGAGGCGCTCAGCATCGGCATCAGCGTTCCTGGGCAGATCAGGAGCGATGGTTTCGTATCTCACTCTTCAGGTTTGGGCTGGAACACCATCGATCTCCTCGGTCAACTCGCCGATAGGCTGAAAGCCCCCGTCTTCATCGGAAACGAGATGAAGGGCGCAGCACTTGCCGAGCACTATTTCGGAGCCGCGCGCGGCGCGAACGACTTTCTGCTGATCCGCGCGGGCGCAGACGTCGGAGGCGCCTTCTTCCTTGACGGGGCGATCTACGGCGGCGCCGACGGCTATGCGGGCGAGATCGGCCACACGAAGGTCGTGCGCAACGGCCGCCGCTGCCAATGCGGCGCGGCCGGGTGCCTGGCCGCCTACCTGACGAAAGATGCGCTGATCGAACAGGCAAGATCAGTCGATCCGTCAATCGCTACGCTCGATGCGATCGTCGACCATGCCCGCGAGGGAACAGAGGGTATAGTGACGCTTCTGAAGGAATGCGGCGAGCTTACCGGATTGGCGGTCGCCAATATGGTCAATGCTCTGAACGTGCCGGTCATCATTCCTGCCGGCCATCTCGTGAAGCTTTGGCCGTTCCTCGAGCGCGGATTTAGAACCGCGTTGAAAGAGAATAGCCTGGCGGCGCCCCTCCGGTCGCTGCGAATCCACCTGTCGCAGTTGCGTTCCGAGACGTTTCCGCTCACCGGCACGGCGATCGCGCTGGACGGCCTCGTGAGCGTTGCCGTTCCCGGCGGCAGCGGTCCCGCAGCCGCGGATTCCGAATAAACCCGATCTTGCCGCCTTTGCTCTCGCCGTCGAAATCGGCGGGTCTTTTGTTTGATCGCAAGAGTAATGATTAACGTTTGTTCGATATCGTGGGCCGCGAAAGGGTGGGTGCGTCATCGACGCGCAAGGGCGGATCGCTCTATTGTCAAATATTGGACGGCCGCTGGCCGGACGTGAAGGACACGGGACCGCGTTTGGTCAAAGCTCCAATATCCGGCGTTTCCAGCACCCGCGCCGCTTCTTGCGGCGGAAGGGGAGATATAACCATGACAGGACCGCTGGCGGCGGGCGATAGCGACGAATGTTTATCCGGCCTTCCCGCGGAGGCGATGGCCGGGCTTGCCGCAAGCGACATTCCGGTCGCGGTTTTTGCGCCCGATGATCGCCTGGTTTATGCCTCGCCGGAATTTCGCAGGCTCTATGACATCCAGCCTGGGCCGCAAACCTTCGGGAGCCTGCTCCGGCATTGTCATGAAGCGGGTTCAGGCGTGATCGTCGACACGGATGACTTCGATCAATGGCTCTCGGGGGCCAATGCGAAACGCCGCTCGGCCAAAAGCCGGGCGTTCGAGATCGACCATGTCAGCGGACGATGGTTCTGGGCGAACGAAACGAATTATGGGGGCGGCTGGATCCTTCTGATCCTCACCGACCTTACCGGCTTCAAGAGGAGCGAGGCCGAACTGCGCGATGCGCGGGACGCGGCTGTCCGGCTGGCGGAAACGGACACGCTGACCGGCGTTTCCAGCCGCCGGGCAATCATGCGCTACCTGGAGGAATGCGCCGCGAACACGGCATACGAGGCCCCGCTCAGCGTGGCCCTGATGGATATCGACCACTTCAAGAGCATCAACGACGACTTCGGCCACGACATTGGCGACAAGGTTCTTGCCTCATTCGGCCAGGAGTGCTTGCGCGTTTTCCGCAACAACGATCGGATCGGCCGCGTCGGCGGCGAGGAGTTTTTGCTGGTCTTGCCGAAGACCGATCAGGATGACGCGCTGCGGGCAATCGAGCGCTTCCGGCGACACCATAAGCGGTTCCGCGCCGTGGAGGAAAATCGAATCGATTTCACCTTTTCCGCAGGGGTTGCCCAGTTCGAACCGGGCATGACGGTCGAGGGCTTGTACAAGCGTGCCGATCAGGCCCTGTACCGGGCAAAACTGGCCGGGCGCGACCGCTCCATCATCTTGCTGCCGACCACTGCACGGCAGGACAAGGGTGAAAACGCGACGTGACCGGGCACGAGATGTTCGCCCGGACGGCGCACGGCAATTGCCCGCTGCGGTGCTCGCGCTAACGTTTGAGCCTTTCGAGCGCAAGCGCGATCTTTTGGTTCACGATATTCCGTCGGGCTCTCAGCTCTTTCACGACTTCGCGCGGGAACGACACGACGCCGCTATCGAGGAGGTATATGTCGTCATTTATCTCCTCATACTCCAGCAGAAGGCTGGCAAAGCCGGCATCAGTCGCACTGAGTTCGAAAATCAGCTGCATTTGTCCAGGAAAATCATTGCCGAGCGTCTTTGTCGTGTTCCACATTTTGCGTTCTGATCGATACCATTTTAACTCCTGGGTTCTCCAAAAAGAACATGTTCCGTCGCGCCGCGAACAGAACCGGTCCCGGACATCCAAGCTATTGAGGGGGATCGCCATTAAGCCGGCAGCAGCCTGCGTCGTTCATTCTTTTGCCACCGGAATGAACTTCAACGTCGATGATAATGCGATTTTGACCGGCAGAAAGGTGGCGGACTGTCCACTTGTCTGACATGCGGCAGTAGATTACCTTCCATATAGTCATGCCGATTTTGAGCCCTGAGAACGGTTGGCCACAAACCGGGGTCAGGCACAGGATATTTTTTCTGACAGTAAGAATAATTTCGGGTTGGCTTTGTAAATCGCAACGGCCTGCGTGCGTGTCGCGATCCCAAGCTTCCTCAAGATTTCGGAGACGTGGTAGCGGACGGAGCGTTCGTTCAAATTTACGATCGTTGCGATATCGAGATTGGACTTTCCTTCTGCAATCCATTTCAGAATTTCGACCTGAATATCGGACAGGGAATGAGACGCGATTGCCTCGTCAGCGGAGATTTCCGCGCAGAGCCCGAGGCTCTCGGCTTTGGCGACCGTCATATTTGCGAGAATCTTCAAGAACAGGACTGTCCGCGCATCGAATGCGTGATCCGTGTTCCGAATGAGGGAGAGCATGCTCACCGTCCCCGACCGATGAACGATTGGAATCGTCACGCCGCTCGAAATGGAGCAACTGTGGAGAAAATCGACGAAGCTCTTATTGGTCGCGTCCGTGGACTTCGGCGTGGTGCGGTCCCAGGCAAACGCCTCCTCCCCCGCCATGACCCGAGCGGCAAGCGCATCGACATCGGCCCAATGAAAGAGGCCATAGTCGCGCAGAAACTCCGCGCCGAGGTTTGTCATCGTGGCATCCAGGGTCAGACAATGCGCATCCGCCTTGTGGCAGGAGAGGATGAACCGGTCGAAACCGAGGCTCGAACATCCCTGATTTACGGCTTCAAACAGGCTCCCTCGGTCATCAGCGCTAAAAACGGCGTTTGAAATAACCGCAAGCGGCTGAAGAAGCACCACGACTGGACTACCTCGCGCATTTGTATGAGCCCGGCCGAAACGGCGGGCGATGAATAGCGAAACGTAATAAATCAGGTCAATATTTAAAAGTATACAATACGTATATTGTGATAGCTTTCATATAATTACAATCAAAATCTGATAATTATCATTTAAACGGAATGAGTCTTGCTTTCAACCACTGACTTTATATGAAGATATCCGTAGTCTAGCAAGAGGCTTGATACACCAATGCGGCTCGTATTCTTCTCATATTGCGCCAATGTGCCCACTATCATCGTATCAGCCTCGGGCCGCTGCCGTTGCCTGCGGTTCTGGAACCGCCTGCGCCGGCATAGGGCTCAAAGGACCAGTTCACGGGATTTACGATCAGCGTCTTTACCACGAGCGCAATGTTGCTTGTGGAATTGCTCGTCGAATTATAAGTGACGTCGCGGTTCGGCAGGTAGATGATGCCGTTCAGGGTCTCCCCCTTCGAGCCGTTGAACACGAAGGCCACGTCTGTGCCCTTGGCCACCCTGCTCGATGCCTTTTCGAACATCAGCACGTCTTTGTAGGGGCCGCTGGTCGGCGCGCTCGCCGTAACGGTCAGGCCGTCGCTGAACTGGATCTTGCTGTTCGTGTCCGGAAAGTAGAAGGTTACGCCATTGGCGACCACCACGGCGTCCTTCGGCACGGTCATCACGCCCTTGATGATATGCAGGCCGGGCGCAAAGGTGAGCTTCAATGTGCTGCTGCTGCTGTTGAAATTCACGTTGCAATGGAGGCCGGGCTGAAGCGTCTGGTTCGATCCGTCCTGCGCTCCGCTGGTCGTGCAGGTGGAAGGAACGGTCGGTTCGACGAGATTGCCCGCAAAGGGGTCGGGAGCAGTCGAGCACCCCTTTTCGAAGTTCGTGATCCGCCCCGCATTCCACAGATACTGCGTGCCCCTGAGGCAGAATTTGGCGGTATCGATTGTCGCGTCGCCATTCATGATGAAAGACTGGCTGGTCGTCGATGCGACATGGATTTCGCATTTCTCCGAATGAATGTTCGCACCGGAGTTGACGCGCATGCCGGGGCTTTCATTGCCGAGAACCCAGATGCAGGGTTGGCCGGCCGCCGTGGCCGCGCCATGGGCGATCGCGACGCCGGAAGTGACGCCGATATCGAACGTGTTGAGCCCGACAATTCCCAGGAACGTGGTCTGGAACGGAATGCTCAAGTGACCGATCAGGTTGCCATCCTCATCCGTCGCGAGCGACAGATTGGCATCGATCTTCTCTTTCGTCAGCCTTTGATCTTTCTGCGTCAGGGCGGCGAGAAAAGTCTCCACTTCCGCGCGCTGGCTCTCCAAATCCGGCTTGGTCGCTGCCGACAGCATACCGGCATCGAGCAAGTCCTGCGCGGTCGTCTTGTCGAGCATGGCATGGGAAATATCGACGGCGCCACCGGCCGCAGCGATAAGGACCGGCACAAGCAGCGCGGTCATGACCGCGAAATTGCCCTTTCTGTCTTCACGGAAACGGGAGCGACGCGGAAATGGATACAGCATATTAAGATGTCCTGATCGACGCAGTGGACCGGCGCCGGCCGCCGAGGCCATGCCGATCGGTCGGGCCTGTCCACAAAAATGAGGCGAAGCGCCCTGTTCATGGGCGGTCGTCGTGCCGGTCGAATGCATCATGCAGGCACGGTGTTCATGCGAGGCCGGCGCCGGGGTATGTTGCGGCGCCAGCCGATTTTGTTTGATAATAAGATTAAAGAATGGTCGGGTCGGCTCCTTATGCCGCGCGACGTGCAGGCGACGACCATTACGTGTATCGGAGCCTAATTACCATTTCCTTTACGCAACTTCGTTTAGGGCAAGAACTTGGTAAAGCGTCGTTTTCTGATAGAAATAGCCGGCATGGCATAGATTGCCATGGGTTCATTCTATCGCCCGGCCGCGCCGTAAGGCGCTGGGTGTCGTTCCGCGAAAGCGCGTCATGGTCGCGGTCATGTGGCTGTGATTGGAGAAGCCGGTCATGGCTGCCACCTGCGCCAGCGGCATATCCGTGGTCGCAAGCAAACGCTCGGCTTCGTCGAGCCGCTTTGCCAGAACGAACTTGTATGGCGGCATGCCCGTCGTCTCACGAAAAGCCCTCAGAAAATAGCTCGGCGACAGATCCGCGACTTTCGCAAGCTGTTCGACGGAAAGCGGCTGGCCGAGGTGGGCGTGGATGTAATTCTCGACATCGCGCCAGACCTTGGGAGGCAGGCCACCTCGAAACCGAGGCGGCCGCAAATCCGGCAAAGTGGTATAGTCGCGCAGCAGATGGGTGGCGAATACGGTGACCAGTGAATCGAGATAAAGCGGGTTTGCTGTTTCACCCCGCAGAATCTCATCACGAATGAAACCCGCAAGCGTGAGGGCCTTGCGGTCGACCCGGCCTTTCGGCGTGGGGTTGAACTCGAAAAAGTCGCGAGCGAACTCCAGGCCCGGATGCCGATCCCGCGATCCCGCATTCGGCCTGATCATTCGGGGCGCGCAGACCTCGTCTTGCAGCGCCCCGTTCCTTTTCTTCCCTATGGCGCGATCTCAGAACTTCACGTTGAGGTCGGCGCGGAAGGTCTGGTCGCTTGCGCCGGATCCGAACTGGCCGGCATAGGAGACGCCGAGCGTGGCGGCCGGCGTCAGCGCGACGTCGAGGCCGGCTTCGATGACCGCGGCGTTGCGGGCGATCGGGACACCGCCGATGGAGAAGGTATCGCCGCCGGACGCGAAGCGCATCGCCGCGTTCGGCGTGGCGTCGCCATAGGCGTGACGCCAGCCGAGCATTCCCTTCGCCGCCACAGCGGCCCCGTTCAGGTCGAAGCTGGTCGAGGCGCGCACGCCGAGCGTCGTGAAGGTGGCATCGCTATTGGCCGAACCGCCGGACAATGCAGCCGCGCCGCCCGTCTCGGTGAAGCTGTTCGTGTTGAGGTTCACATAGGCGAGATTGCCGAACGGCTCGAACCGGGCAACACCCGCCTTGATGCCGTAGCCGAGTTCGCCGAACATCTGCGCCGTGCCGGCATTGTAGCCGCCCTTGAGGCTGTCGCTGAAACCGGAGAACGCCACGCTGCGGCGCGTGGAAATGTCGTGCCAAGTATAGGCCGCGCCGGTGCGGAAGGCGAGGCTGCCCCAGTTCGTGCCGCCATAAAGGCCGAGATGGTAGTTGTCGCTCGAACCGGACGAGCTGCGATCCTTCACGTCGAAACTGGTGTTGCTGTAGCCGGCGACCACGCCGAAACGCCATGTGTCGAAGACCGGCGCATCGGCGCCGACGAAGACGCCGCCCGTCGAGCGGTCGAGGCGCGCGGCGTTGCCGTCGCTGTTCCAATGCCCCCAGGAGCCGAAGCCCCGGCTCCAGAGGCCGGACTTATCCTCGCCGGTGCGCAGGCGCTCGTTCATCGCGTCGCGCAGGAAGCGGCTGTCGTCGATCAACGCCGTCTTCGCGGAGGCGTGGATCTCGCCCGAGAGCTGGTCGAAGGCGTATCGCGCCTGTTGAGCCGTGAGGCCCAGCACCGCGTCGTAGACCGCGTTGCCGCCCCCGAGGCTTTCGGCGCCGCCGCCGGCGGCGATCTGGTTCGGCGTCAGGCCGACCGAGGCGAAGGTGACGTCGCTGCGGCTGATGTCGAGATAGACGTCGCCGGGATCGTAGGTCAGCGCATAGTCGATAAACGGCGTATCGCCCGGCGCACTGGCACCGTCGAAGGCTCCCGTGACGCCGCCGCCGGCCGTCAGGATGGTGTAGTGCATGCCGAGTGCGGCGGCGGAAACGCCCGTCACCTCGACCGTGCCGCCGTTCAGCGTTGCGGTGCCCGACGCGGCGATCTTGTCGGACTGCCCGGCCGCATCGATTTCCACCTGATAGGTCGAGCCGGAGGCGAAGCTGACGTTGCCGTTGACATTGAGCGTGCCGATCGAATTGCCCGGCCCGACGATGCCGCCGGCATTGGCGACGATGCCGCCGACCGTGCCGTTGCCGCCGAGGATGCCGCCGCCCGACACGGTCGCCAGCGAATTGGCCAGCGAACCGTTGACCGCCAGCCGGCCGCCGGTGACGTTTGTGGCGCCGGTGAAGGCGCTGGAATCGGCGGTCAGGCTGGTGTTGCCGGCGATCTGGTTGATCGTGCCGAGGCCGCCGATCGCCGAGCCGAAGATATAGGCGGTGTCGGTATGGTTGAAGTTGATCGTGCCGGTTCCGCCGCCGAAGGCGACGAGGGGCGCATTGAGCGTACCCGCGCCGGCCGGTGCCTCACCCGAAGCCGCGCCGATGTTCAGCGCTCCGGTCGAGCCTGCGCCGTCGGCGATCACGACGTCGCCAGCGGAATTGACGACGCCGCCGTTGCGGATGGTCAGCGCACCCGTGCCGACCGGGCCAATGTCCAGGGTGCCGGTGTTGGTCCAGGTCGAATTCGCGCCGTCCACGATCACGCTGCCGACCGAGCCGGCGTTGCGGGCGATATAGCCATTGACGTCGCTCACCGCGCCGCCGTTCGAAATCGTCAGGCTACCATTTGCGCTGAAGCCGACCGCGAGGTCGCCGGTATTGGCCCAGGTCGAGCCCGCACCGTCGACCCTCATCGTGCCGATCGAGCTGGATATACCACCAATGACGCCATCTGTGTTGCTGACGAAACCGCCGTTGGAAACCGTCAGGTCGCCGGTCCCGCCGTAACCGACAATAAGCTCGGCGGCGCTGACCCATTTCGAGCCCACGCCGTCCACTTTGGCGGTGCCGGTCGAACCGACGTCGTAGCCAATAGATCCGACAAGATTGCTAACCACGCCACCGTTCGAAATCGTCAGGCTGCCGGCGTCGGCATAGCCGACATTGAGGTCGCCGTTATTGGTCCATGTCGATCCTACGCCGTCTACCCTAGCGGTTCCGATAGACCCGGCGTTGACGCCAATGATAGCGTTGGTGTTAATAACCTTGCCGCCATTGGAAACAGTCAAGCTGCCATTGCCGAATTCTCCGACCGTAAGCCCTCCATTATTGACCCAGTAAGATCCTGCGCCATCAACTATAGCTCTGCCCGTTGAACCGGAATTCGTGCCGAGATAACCATCGACATTGTTTACCGTACCGCCGTTCAGAATATTGAGCGTGCCAGACCCAAGGGCTCCTACGACAAGGTTGGCGTTATTCGTCCAGGTCGATCCGGTCGCATCCACCGTGACAGTCCCAGTCGAACCGGCGAAACTGGCGACAATGCCGTTATCGTTGGTGACTTTGCCGCCATTCAGAATATTCAGCGTGCCAGTGCTGGCTTCACCAACCGTGAGGGTTCCGTTGCTGGTCCAGGTGGAGCCTGCGCCATCGACATGAACAGCGCCGGTCGAACCGGCCGCTGACCCGATGGTTCCGGTAGTGTTGCTAACGTTGCCGCCGTTCAGAATGTTTAGTGTACCGGATCCAAAGTGGCCCACGGTCAAGCTGGAGCTGTTCACCCAGGTCGATCCGGTGCCGTCAACGGTGACGGTTCCCACGCCCTGACTTGCATAGCCGATGAATCCCACTTGATCGGTGACAGTGCCGCTGTTGGAAATCGTTAAGGTGCCGTTGCCAGAGCCGCCTACGTCAAATAGATCGGAATTGATCCACTTCGATCCCGCACCATCAACCGTCGCGATGCCGGTCGATCTTTGATACAGCCCGACCGTCCCAATTGTATCGTTGACCACGCCGCCGTTCGAGATCGTCAAGTTGCCGGAGCCGAACGCCCCGACGATGAGTTCTCCGCTATTGATCCACGTCGAATTCGGGCCGGTGACATGGACGGTGCCGGTCGAACTCGCCTCGTTGCCGACAATGCCCATTATATTGCTGACGGCGCCGCCGCTCGAAATCGTCAGGTCGCCGGTGCCGCCGTAGCCGACATTGAGATTTTCGGTGGTAGTCCACTTCGACCCTGCCCCGTCAACTGTGACGGTGCCGGAAGAGTTGTCCATGTTGCCGATCCAGCCGCGGAAGTCGGTAACCGTGCCGCCGTTGGAAACCGTCAGGTTGCCCGTCCCCTGATCGCCAACGTAGAAGTCAACGATACTCGTCCAAGTCGAGCCGGTGCCATCCACCTTGACGGTGCCGGTCGAGCTTGCGCCGGAGCCGATCGAGCCATCCTCGTCGGAGACAGAACCGCCGTTCAGAATATTCAGCGTCCCGGTGCCCGCGCTGCCAACGAACAGGGTATTGCTGCTGGACCAATGCGATCCGGTGCCAGTGACCACAACCGTCCCGTTACCGTCGCCGGCCCATCCAAGGACGCCGTCCCCGCTATTGACCGTTCCGCCATTTGAAATCGTGAGAGTTCCGGTGCCGCTGGCCCCGACAAAGAGCTCGTTAGCGTTCGTCCACTTTGATCCGACCCCATCGACCGTGACGGTGCCTGTTGAGCCGAACGTACGACCGATCCAGCCGATGGTGTTGCTGACCGAGCCACCATTCGAGATCGTCAGGTCGCCGTGACCGGCATAGCCAACGTAAAGTTCGTCAGTGTTGGCCCAGGTAGAGCCGGTGCCATCGACCAGAGCTGTGCCGCTGCCGGTCGAAAAAGTCCCCAATATACTGCTGGTATTGCTGAATGTCGCGCCATTGCCGATCTGGAGCGTGCCGTCGCCTGAATTGCCGACCACTGCAGCGCCCGAGTTGGCCCACGACGAAGTTGGTCCGTCCATAATCAACAAGCCCGTGGAACCCATATCCGAGCCGACGATGGTTGTGGTGCTGCTGCCCGTGCCGCCGTTGACGACCTTCAGCGTTCCACGGCCGCCTTCGCCCACGATGAGTTCGTGATTATCGGTCCAGACCGAACCCGCGCCACTGACGATGACATCGCCGATCGAGCCGGCATTCGAGGCGATATAACCATATTCACTGGTGAGCGTGCCGCCGGCCTGAACCACGAGCCAGCCCGTCTCGTCCTGTCCGACAGTAAGATCGTGGGCCGTGGCAGCGCCGCCCGCTACGGACGTCGTGTTCGGCGAGTCCTTGTCGATCACGACATTGATTCCGGCATCCGGGACCGTCGCCGTGTTCCAGTTTCCGGGGAGATACCAATTGCTGTTGATCGCTCCGGTCCAGTCGTCGGCGCGCGCCGTGTTCGAAAACCCCATGGCCAGCGTCAACGCCAGTACGGAAGCGGAAATCTCCAATCTGCGCCGGGTGCGTGCATGCGCGCTGTTCGAGTTGCTGACGTTGTGACGCTGACCGATGCGCATTCAAAGTTCCTTCGTTTCGGCTGCGGCTTTCCTCTGGCTGAGTCGGCCGGTGCCGGAATTCGATTTTGGTTTTCGGTCAGCTATGCCAGCGGCGCGGGGCAGCGTCTTGGGCGTATCGGCCCCGGATTTTTGCGGGCGGGCACTCCGCCGAAATGAAGGGGAACGTTGCGTTGCCGCAACAATGCGGACGGAATATTCTTCTTTTTGCGCCGTCACTTGTGGTGTGGAGCACCGGGACGGGGCTCAGGGGCACGAGCCGTATTTCCGCATTGCGAATATCGTTCGTTTCTGCTCGGAATGGTTTCGCATGAACGCTCGTCTCCGCGTGCCGGGAGGGGGCTGGGGGACGCGATGCAGAAGATCGAATTTTCGACGGACAGCCTGCCGTCAACGATGAGCGACAGGGAACGTTTCGGCCTTTGGCGCGAAATATGGGCGAGCCAGCTCGGCCCCTCGGACATGCGGTATGACGACAGCAAGCCATTCGCGACGGCGGTGACGGCGCTTTCGCTCGACGGTGTTCGTATCTGCCGGCTGAAAACGACGACGGACTATTTTGCCCGCACCCGAAAGCATGTCGCCAACGACAGCGCGGAAATCGTCGTCGGCTTCTATCGCAGCCCCGAACCGCAGCCTTTCACGGTCGGCAATCGCGAAATCGAACTGCGCAAGGGGAATGGCCTCGTCTATAATCTCGCGCAGCCATGCGAGAGCCTGCCGAGAGGCGTCACGTCCTGGACGCTCGCCATGATTCCGCGCGCCACGATCCTCAAGCTCGCGCCCCATGCCGACGATCAGCCGGTGATGCACCTCGACCCCGCCAACCCCGCCGTCCGCCATCTTGAGCGGACGATGAATTTCCTGCTCGATTCCGACGATGTGACGGAAGCGCCGGAACTGGCGCGCCGGACGCGGGCGGGGTTCCTCGATCTGGTCGCGCTCGCGCTCGGAGCCTGCGGCGAAACGGCGGACATTGCGACAGTGCGCGGATTGCGCGCCGCGCGGCTGCGCGAGGTCGTCGCGGTCATCGAGGCGCGCTTCACCGAGCCGGGCCTGTCGACGGATGCCGTGGCGAACGCGCTCGGCCTGTCCCGCCGCTATGTGAACACGCTGCTTCTCGAAAGCGGCAGGACATTTACCGAGCGCGTGCTGGAGCTGCGGCTGCTCAGGGCGCGGGCGATGCTGGCCGACATCCGCTTCGACGCGATGAAGGTCAGCGACATCGCGCTGACCGTCGGCTTCGGCGACGTGTCGTATTTCAACCAGCGTTTCCGCGCGCGCTTCGGCGCCTCGCCGACGCAATACCGGGCGGGATAGGCAGGCGCCATGGCTTTCAGGATTCTCTGGGTCGTCAATGCGATGGTCGCGGCCGTGCTGTCCTGTTTCTTCCTGGCGGGCGTGGCGGACGGTTCGGTTTCGTCGAGCAATATCGCGCTCTGGTCGGGGATTCTCGTCGTCGGCTTCGCCATCCTCGCCGTCAGCATCGCGCTTTACAAGGCAGGCCATCCGATCCTGGGCGATCTGGTCCTCGCGCCCGTCGCCATGGCGGCGGTCGCTTACGTCCTGTTCTTCGCTTTCCTCATCGGTTCGGGCGTGCGCTGGAATTGACGCCGTTCCTTCGAAAATTTCGATCCTCTCCGGGCCTTCCTCTCCAAGACCAAGTCCCGTGAGCCCAAGACGTTGAATTGCCGAACCGGTACGGTTGCGGGAAGCCCGTGACGGGCGCACGACGGATCGGCAGGAAAGACGGTTTTGCATGATGGCGCCGACATGATCAGCATTATCGTCGTCGACGACGATGCCGGTCTTCGCGAGATGGTCGTCGAATATCTCGGCGGCCAGGGATTTTTCATGCGCGGTGCGGCGAGCGGCGCCGAACTCGACCGGACGCTGGCCGACCGGCCGGCCGATCTCCTGATCGTCGATCTCAACCTGCCGGCCGAGGACGGGTTTTCAATCGCCCGGCGTGTACGGGCGACCTCGCGCATCCCCATCATCATGCTGACCGGCGCGGCCGATGTCGTCGACCGGATTGTCGGGCTGGAGATGGGGGCCGACGACTATGTCACCAAGCCCTTCGACCTTCGCGAACTCAAGGCGCGTATCCGGGCGGTGCTCCGCCGCAACGGAAATGGCGCGGCCGACGCGAGCGGATACGCCCTCGCCCCAGCCGACACGCGGCAGTCGGCCGAGCCGGGCAAGAACGTCGTCCCGTTCGGGCGCGTCCATCTCGACCTGGAAGGCCATTGCCTCATTCTCTCCGATGGCTCGCGCGACACGCTGACGGCGATGGAATTCGATCTGCTCAGGGTGCTGGCCCACAATCCGAACCGCGTGCTCACGCGCGACCGTCTGCTGGATCTTGCCCATAATCGGGATAACGAGCCTTTCGACCGCAGCATCGACGTCCGGATCACGCGGCTTCGCAAGAAGATCGAGCGCGACCCGGCCAAGCCGGATACCATCAAGACCATTCGCGGCGTGGGCTATATATTCGTCACGGCGCGCGGCGCGTAGTTGTCGCGGGTGTCTCTCGCGGCGCGTTCAATTCTTCAGGGTGTCCTACGATGAGGCTTCGTCATCTTGCCCTCGCGGCGTTTGTGGCTATGACATTCCTTGCTGCCCCGGCATCGGCCCAGTTCGTGCCGGATGACCTGAGCCAGCGGGTCGTGGAGGCGGGCGAAGGCAGCACCTATCTCAATCTTATCGCCCTGGCCTTTCCGGGGGGCGTGCGCGACGGTGACGAATACCACGCGCCGGAGGCATTTCAGCTGCGGCATATTTCCGATGACCCGGATCGCGACGAGACTGTCGCCGCCGGCACGCTACTCACCGCGCCCGGCGTCTTGCTCGTACGGTCCGAGGGGCACAAGCGCCTCGCAATGCTGCTCGGGCTGGGGCAACCGGAAGACAGCGCCGAGGGCATCGCGGCGCTCGCGCTGTTCGACATCGATGGCAAACCGAAGCTGCTCGACCTCGCCAACGTCTCCTATGACCGTGAGACCGGCTTTTTCGATCCCGGCACATTGACGCTGCGGGATGGCGGCGCGACGCTGCTGATTGCCAGCACGCATTCCAATTCCAACCAGACGTACCCGACCTATGTCATGATCGATCTTCGTGGCGATCGTTTCAGCCTCATCGACACGTTCTTTCTCCTGAACGACAACGGCTGCGGTTTCGAGCACATACAGCATCCCCGTTTCAGCGCGACCGGCTCACCAAAGAAACCCGCGATCCAGATCACCGTGACGGACGCCACCACGCGAAGGCGAGAGGATTGCGACACCCTCCCCCTTCCGCAGACCGGAAAGCGGAAGATTTCCGTGACCTACGAATGGGAACCTCGTCACCGGAAATACCGCCGAAGCTCGGACGCACTGGAGCGTCTGGCAAAAGAAGCCACGGAACGCCTGTGAGTGCATATTGCTTTTTTATGCAGGGGCGGCCTCGTCCTCGCCATAGGCGGCCGTCGTCATCACCTTGGCCACCAGCGCATAGGCTTCCGACCAGGCCGCGCGAACCTCCTGCGTGAAGCGGTCGCCGAAATAGAGGGCAAGCGTTTCGATCAGTGCCGCTCCGACCGTCGCGTAATGCTTGCGCTCCACCCCGTATGGAACATGCATCACCCCAAGGTTCCTGAGCACCGGCACCAGCGCGTCGAGCTTGCGCAGCGCTCCCACCGTGAAGGCCAGGGCCGCCATGAGCTTGCGGCCCTGCGCGCCCATGTCCGTCGAGGTGAACATCCGCCGCAGCGACGGATCATGAACGAAGAGCCGTTCGTAGAACAGCGCGGCTGCGGTGTCCTGCACGGACTTCACTTCGGCAAAGGTGGTTTCGAGAATTTGTATCGTGCGCTCTTCCATCATGGGACCTCCTCGGTTTTCGATCGTGTCATGTTGGACGAAAGCTGTTTCCCGCCTTGGTCGCCAATGTTTCAACTGTTTCAGGATGCGGAGAATTCGCACTTAGGTCCGGCTGGTCAGATCGGCCAGGAAAGCGCGGATATCGCCAAGCGCGAAGGGCTTCTCGATCACCGGACAGCCCGAATTGGCGAGAAAGCGGCCTGCCAATGGCCCGAGCGTGTCACCCGTCACGAAGCCGATACGCCGTGCCAGAGCCGGATAGTGCGCGAGCAGCCAGTCGTAGAATGCCGGGCCATCGCCGGAAGGCATGCGGATGTCGCAGATAATCGCGTCGAAGCGGCCCTGCCGCACAGCGACTTCCGCCTTCGCGGCCTCTCCACTATGGACGACGGTCCGTATGAAGCCGATACGCCCGGCGACCTCGGCCAGCAGTTCCGCGACGGCCGCGTCGTCATCAACGATCAGGACATGCTGCGCGGGGGACGGCCTGACGGCCTTGCCTGTGGCCGGCGGGGTCTCGTCGGACACGGCGAGTGCCGGCTCATAGGGCAACCGCATGATAAATCGCGCGCCGCCTCCCGGAGCTTCGCCGAGCGTCAGGGTGCCGCCATGCGCTTCGATCAGGCCGCGGGATACGGCAAGCCCGATGCCCGTCCCGACACCCTGTGCCTTCGTCGTGAAGAACGGATCGAAAATCCGGTTGCGTATAGCGGCGGGGACGCCCGGCCCGTTGTCGTCGACGATCAGCGAAACCGTTCCGGCCGCCCGATCTAAGTCGACTCCGATAGCGATCAGCCGCTTCGATTGGCCGGATTGCTCAAGCGCCTGTTGCGCGTTGATCAGCAGGTTGAGCACGACCTGATGAATCTGGCTGCCGTCCAGCAGCAGGGTCGGCATGTCTTCGGGCCAGCGGCAATCGACCTCGATCCCGGATGCGCGCAGGCTGTACGCCAGGAGGTCGACGGCCTCGTCGACGACCTGCTGCAACCGTGTCGGCGTCCGCTCGGCCTCCCGCTGGCGTGCCATGGCAAGGAAGCTGCGAACGATGCGCGCGCAGCGGTCGGCGGCGGTCCCGATCCGGTCGCAGCGGCCGAGCAACGCGGCCCAATCCGCCGTGGCGGGGTCCTCCATCGTTTCCCGCATCATCATGGTCTGGCCGGCGATGATGGAGAGCGGATTGTTGAGTTCATGCGCAACGCCGGCAAGGAGCGAGCCGAGGGCTGCGAGCTTTTCCTTCTGGTGGAGCGCGTTGCGCTGTTCGCGGATTTCGGCCTCGGCGCGCTTGGCTGCGCGCAGGTCGCGGATATGAGCTGCGAAAAGGTGCTGCCCCCCGCGCGTCACATCGGTAATGGTGAGTTCGATCGGAATGGTCTCGCCCGATGCCAGCAAGGCCGGCAATTCGACCCGCCTGCCGAGAACACGGCTGCTGCCTGACGCGATATAGGACTTGAGGCCGCGCTCATGCGCGCTGCGATGTTCCGGCGGGATAATGAGATCGGCGATCGGCCGTCCGGCGACGGCATCGCGATCATAACCGAAGATCGCTTCCGCCGCGGGATTGAAGTCGACCACCAGGCCGTCGCCATCGATCACGACCACGCCGTCAAGCGCGGCGCGCACGATCGCGGCGTGATAGGCTTCCGTGGACTTCTGCAGCACCACTTGCTCGGCAAGCTCCTGCTCACGCAGCTTCAGATCGGTGAGATCGCGCGCGATTGCCACGAAGCCCAGAATTTCGGTCTGCGGTGTGCGGCGATGGGGCGTGACGACTTCCTGCACATAGCGGTGGCCGAACCGGCCATAGTCGGCCCAGCCTTCCCGGCGCAACGGCTCACCGCGCAGGAGCAGGTCGAGATGCGGCGCATAGGCATCGGCGATGGCGTCCCCAAGGACTTCCGCGACCGTTCGGCCGACGACCTCGTTCTCCTTCAGGCCGACGAATGCGAGGAACTCGGCATTGACCAGCCTGTAGACCTGCATGAGATCGACATAGACAGCCCTGCCCGGAATGCCGGCGAACAGGGTTTTCATCCATTCCGCCTCGTCGGACCCGATCGCATTCGCCGCCGTCGCCTCCGGATCAGGTTTCATCATCGGCCTTTCCTGGGTCGGAAGTTGCGCGGCCACGATAATGCACGAGTGTTTCGCCAGTGTTTCACGCCCGGCAGGCGGCGACTGAAACGCCGACTGCCGGGCAGCATGACGCAAGGCGCAATATCACTCCAGCGGAACGATCCGCAGCGGCGTCGCATAGGGCTGAACGCGCAGCGTTCCCGCGGACTGGATGACGATCTTCGCAAACGGCGCCTGCTCGAGTTCGCCGTCCTTGGCTTTGCGAACGGCATATTGCCAGACGGTCAGCGATCCCCGATCCTGCAACGCCTTGCCGAGGGCGGCAGCATCATCGCCGAGCGCGGCATCTTCCTTGGTCAAGGCAATGACCGTTTCGTCTTTCTCCGTGACGACGGAGAAAAGCCTGGTGGACTGCGCAGCCGCGAGGCCCGGAGCGGCGGTGGCGACGAGGATGCCGGCGGCAAGAATGCGGGCAAAGCCGCGACGATCGATTGATGTGAGCATTGGATGATCCTTTCTGTCTTGATCCGCCCACATTCTGCCAAAGGTTGGTTTCCTGCGTTTTCGCCGTGTGTTTCAGTCCGGTTTCAGGTCCGGTATTCCGTCATCGTCTGCATTGAGCGCCGCCCCGGCCTTCAACCTCGAGACCACATGCCAGGCCCTGCGCAGGACCGTCACCGCTGAACCGATAGCGATGATCCAAAGAGCAGCTGTCAGAATCTCGTTACGGCCGCTCCAGAGAGGCTCCAAGAGCGACACCAACGATGCACAGGTGATAAGCGCCATGCGATGCTGCTTGGCCATCGGGCCGGAGAAATCCGCCGGCAGGCCGCAGCCGCGCCCGAGTTCACGGACATAGGCGGTGAAGATCGCAAAGCCGGCGGCGGCCCAGGCGAGCGCGGGGGTGCCGATTCCGTAGCCGACGCCGACCAGAATCAGCATGTCGGCCACCCGGTCCGGAAACTCGTTCCAGAACGCGCCGTCTGCGGACCGCTTGCCGCCTTCGATGGCCACCATGCCGTCGAAGAGATTGCACAAGAGCCGGAGCTGGCAGAAGGCCGCCGCGAGGACGAGAAACAAGGGACGCCAGATCGAAACCGCCTGCCCGGCCATGCCGAAAGCCAGCCCCGCAAGCGCGGCCGCGACCATGCTGGCGATGGAGATCCGGTTCGGCGTGACGCCGGTTCCGGCAAGGAAGCGGGCGACGGCCTGCGCCCATCCGGTGTCGCGGCTGGCAAGCGGTCGTCGATCGGGAAGGGCGTTCCGGGATGCGTTCATGTGGCAGACCACCAATAGCGGGTGAGATGGAAGAAGATTGGGGCCGCGAACAGGACGGAATCGAGACGGTCGAGAAACCCGCCATGTCCCGCGATGAGGTGGCCCCAGTCCTTGACGCCGCGATCCCTCTTGATCGCGGACATGACCAGTCCGCCGAGGAAGCCCATCAGCACGATGACGAAGGAGAGCAAAGCCGCCTGAAGCGGTGTGAAGGGCGTCATCCATGACAGCCCGGCTCCGACCGCGGTTGCGCTGAGCGCCCCACCGACGAGACCTTCCAGCGTCTTGGACGGCGAAAGGCGCGGCGCAATCCTGGTGCGGCCGAACAGCTTGCCCCAGACATATTGAAGCACGTCGCTGATCTGCACGACGATCACGAGAAAGGCGATCAGCAGCATGTTGCGTCCGGCAAAGCCCGGAATATCGAGGCTGAGGAGCGCCGGCACATGCGATGTGCAGAAGACGCAGATCATCAGCGCCCATTGCACCTCGGCGATCCGCATCAGGAAATGATCCGTATCGCCGCGCAACGCGGCGATGACCGGCATAATCAGGAAGGCATAGACCGGGATGAAGATCGAATAGAGCCCGTACCAGTCGATCCAGATCAGGTAATATTGGATCGGCAGCACCACGAAGAAGGCGGCGGCCACCGCCCGGTGGTCGGCGCGGCGCGTATCGGTCAACGTCATGAACTCGCGGAGCGCCGCAAAGGAACACAGGGCGAAGAGCAGCGTGACGGCCAGCCTGCCCGCAAGCAGCGCCAGCCCCATCAGAATGACCATCACCCACCATGCCCGGATGCGGTCGTTGAGATTGTCGATCACGGCGTTCGGCTTATCGGCAAACCGTCGTGCGGATGATGTCCCAGGGGGTGGTGTAGCAGGGTATCGGCGGTCACCAGTGTTTTTCCGATAGGGTCGGGTTGTTGAAGACCAACCTGATGGAAAGACCACCGATGACCGAGGATATGATGAACCT
>Ga0153956_1000928_pt1 | contig 29276 bp, 29 predicted proteins | sample TSFL040MetaG_FD_104704 | JGI IMG/M metagenome (GOLD analysis project Ga0153956, IMG submission 104704) | Attine ant fungus gardens microbial communities from Florida, USA - TSFL040 MetaG | ecosystem: Host-associated > Fungi > Mycelium > Unclassified | place: USA: Florida, Wekiwa Springs... | reverse complement strand
TGGCGAAGGTCGCGATCAGACAGAGGCTGAAGGCGATCGTCGTCGCTTCCAGGGTCACACCGTAGTTTTCGACCAGGTTGTCGCTGACCAGGGTGCCGACCACGCTGACCAGGACCACCGCCAGCCAGTAGATGCCGGGGACGTAGCGGCGTGCCCGGAACTGGGCGACGATCACGGCGATCAGGACCGCGCCCATGATGTAGGAGGTGTTGGTGAGGCCGAGGCCGAGGTTTTCGTTCAGGTTGTCGGCAAACGTCTCACCGACGGTGGTGCAGAGGATCTTGATCAGCCAGAAGTAGACGGTGATCTCGGGGACCTTGTTGAGCATCCGACGCCCGGGGCTGGGCATCGGCGGGCGGGAGACTGCCTGGGCTGCGTTCATGTCGGGCAGGGTGAAGGCCCCCGATTGGACCCAGATGAGAGTTCGCTGACTCCGCACTCATAGTCCGGAGGAGGCACGATCCTCACACTGGATTCATCTTGCCGCGCAAGGGTGGCGCCGATGTCACCCTTGCGGCGCACCCGACGCGTGCTCACCGTCGCCTGCCTCTTCAGCCTGGCCGTCGCCGCGCTCTCCTGGGTGCCGGCGGTGACCGGCAGTCGCAACCTCAGCGTCACCGTCGCCAGCGTCGAGTGGCTGCGCAGCCACGGCGGCAACCCGATCGTCTCGCAGATCGAGAACTGGTACTACAGCCTGAACGAACCGGAAAAGGGCGGACCGCCGCTGAAGTTCCTGCCCCAGGTCGGGGTCGCCGCCGCCGCCGGTGAAGGCGAAGGGAGCGCGGAACCCACCGCCTACACCCCACCCGACGTCGATCCGCTGATCCACCCGAAGCTCTCCGGCGAGGGCGTGTGGCAGAAGGCGGGCGCCGGCGTCGGGGCGCGACCGCCGGTCCTCCTCACCACCTTCCGCAGCGATCCCGAATACCCGCAGTTCGTCGCCGGCGTCGCCTGGATCGACCACACCCGCACCGAACTCGAATACGTCCCCGGGCTGGCCGAGCCGCCCGAACCGCTCGAAGAAAGGGGCAACGGCGAAGTGCCCTCGACCCTGCGCCGGCGGCTCGTCGCGACCTTCAACGGCGGCTTCCCGCTGGAAACCTCCAACGCCGGCCTGATCTACCGCGGCAAGGTGAAGGAAACGATGGTGAACGGGATCGCCACCGTGGTCCGCTACCGCGACGGCCGCGTCGACATCGTCAAGTGGGATCACGGCCCCGGCGCGCCGAAGGACGTCTGGTTCGCGAAGCAGAACCTGCCGCCGATCATCTACGAAGGCAGGCTGAACCCGAACCTCGGCGACGGCCCCGAATGGGGCGAAACCGTGAACAACGCGACGCGGGTGTGGCGCTCCGGGCTCGGCATCGATGCCCACGGCAACCTGATGTACGCGGCGGCGAACTACCAGACGGTCGAATCGCTGGCGAAGGTGCTGCAGCGGGCGGGAGCGGTGCGGGCGATCGAGCTCGACATCAACGAAGACTGGACCAGCTTCATCAGCTACCGCCATCCCGGTGGGCTCGATCCGAGCAACCTGCTGCCGGAAATGTACCGCTCGCCGGAACGCTATCTGACCCCTGACGAACGAGATTTCTTCGCCATCTACCTGAAGCCGGGGCAATCCTGGTGAGGCTGCCGCGCAACATCTCCCCCGCCGCGGCGCGCCGCCGGGCCCTCCTGGCGGACATCGCCCTGGGCCTGTTGATCGCGATCGCGGTGATCGTGATCGCCGCCGGGATCGGGGTGGTCGGCTTCTTCGGCCTGCTCTGCGCGGTGGCGCTGGTGCCCTGGTACCTGGCGGACCTTCGCCGCGATCGCGGCCGCAGGCGTCCGCGCCGGCAGGTGCGACGGATGTAGGCGACTTTGTCGTCACGGACGACGAGGTCCCACATCGCGAGGGCGGCGCAGAGGATCATGCCGACGCCTCCTCCGCAGGCCCGGCCGGCTCGCTGATCGATCCTTCGGGGGCGCTGCGGCCGTCCGAGTTGGGTGTTTCAGAGGAGAGGTCGAGGGTCGGGAAGTGGTCGGATTTCCGCAAACGCCTCGTGCGAGAGAAGCGCAGAAGGGCCCCGGAGGGCCCGATCCGTTGACGAAGACGCCGGGAACGTCACACCTCCACGCGCCTTTCGTCTGTTCTCGGGCCTGGGATCAGGGCCCGAGAACGCGCTGCGTGACTTGACCACACCATGGTGGGGTCAAGTCACGCAGCGCGTAGGTGCGTGTTGCCCAACACGCACGGAAGCGTGACCTTCCCGGCGTCTCTCTCACGGCCTGCGGGTCTCGTCACGCATCCGTGACCCTGGCGTGACGCGCCCGGCACGATCCCCCGGCCACTCCCCGCGGAGATGCGTGGACATCACCACTCCGTGCGCGTCCCGTGCGCCTTCGTCCCGGAAGTCACGATGCCGTGACCACGCGTTCGCAGTTTGCCGTCCTATGTACGGGAAAGTGCGAACGCACCCCGACCGGCGGGGCGCGGCGGTCACCGCATGATCATCGCGCGCCTCGTCCGTTCGGGGCCGATGAGAGGTCGGTCGCCCCGACGACGAGGATGAGGATGTAGCCGAACGTCTCTCAGAAGGCGAAGATCAGGGTGAAGACAATCCCGGCGACCAGGCAGTAGATCCCGAACGGGGTCAGCCGGTTGCTCTGGAAGTAGCGCAGCAGGAAGCGCACCGCGAGGTAGGTCGTGAACGCCGCCGCGATCGCGCCCACCAGGGCCTGGCCGCGCACCCCGTCCCCGGCCGAGCCGAAGAGTTCGGGCAGCTTCAGGACCCCCGCCGCGCCGATGATCGGCGTCGCGAGGAGGAAGGCGAAGCGCGCCGCGTCCTCGTTGGAGAGGCCGACGAGGAGGCCGCCGCCCATCGTCACCCCGGAGCGCGAGATGCCGGGGATCAGCGCCGCCGCCTGCGCGGTGCCGATCGCCGCCGCCTGCCGGAGGGACATCCGGCGGGCGATCCGCGGGTCGGAGTCGCCCTCGCCGTCGCCACGTTCGGGACGCCGGCGGCGCAGCCGCTCGAAGGTGAGCAGGAGGATGCCGTTGACGATCAGGAAGATCGAGGCCGTCTCGGCCGAGGCGAAGAGGGTCCGCAGCGGATGCTCCAGGACCAGGCCGAGGATGCCCGCCGGGATCGTGCCGACCACCAGCAGCCAGCCGAGGCGGGCGTCGTTGTCGTCGGGATCGAGCCGCCCTCCCGCCCGGATCGACCGCCACAGCCCGGCAAGGATCCGCTTCCAGTCCTGCCAGAAGAAGACGAAGAGGACCAGGGCCGTCGCGCAGTGGGTGGCGACGAGGAAGGCGAGGAAGTAGTCGTCGTTCTGGTGGATGTTCCAGCCGAAGAGGCTGGGGATGATCACGCCGTGGCCGAGGCTGGAGATCGGGAACGGCTCGGCGATCCCCTGGGCGAGGCCGAGGATCAGTGCCTGCAGGTAGGAGATCGGTTCCATGCCGCGCGGAGGATCAACCGGCTTGATTAATCTCAGATGAGAGAGGCAGCGAGAGCCAGACGTCGGCGCCGCCGCCGGCCAGGTTCGCGGCGTGGGCGCCGCCGCCGTGGGCTTCGGCGACGGTGGCCACGATCGCCAGGCCGAGCCCGCTCCCCCCGTCGCGGACGCCCGGTGCGCGGCTGAAGCGCTCGAAGGCGTGGGGCAGGAACTCGGTCGGGAACCCGGCGCCTTCGTCGGTGACGTGGATCTCGACCGCCTCGCCGGCGCGCCGCGCCGCCAACGTCACCGTCCCCTCGCCATAGCGGAGCGCGTTGTCGACGAGCGTGCCGACCGCCTGGTCGACGCGCAGGCGGTCGACCGGCAGCGCGATCTCCGCGCCCTCCCCCACCTCGATCCGCCGACCGGCCTCCTCGGCGCGCAGCGCGAAGCGGCGCCCGACCGTCTCGAAGGTGGCGCCGACCCGCCGGCGCTCGAGCCGCAGCGGCAGCTCGCCGCGCTCGGTCTGGGCGATCGTGAGGAGATCGTCGGAGAGCTGGGTCAGGCGGTCGGTCTCCTCGGCCGCGGAGGCGAGCGCCGCGCGGAGCTCCGCCGGGCTGCGGCCCTCGGCGAGGGCGAGGTCGAGCTCGGCGCGGAGGATCGCGAGCGGAGTGCGGAGCTCATGGCTGGCGTCGGCGACGAAGGCGCGCTCGCGCTCCACCGAATCGCCGATCCGCGCCAGCATCTCGTTGAGCGTCTCGCCCAGGCGGGCCACCTCGTCACGGGTCTCGGGGACGGGCAGCCGCTCGTCCGGCGCGGCGGTCGAGATCTCCTCGGCGCGGGCGCGCATCGCCTCGACCGGGCGCAGGGCCGCGGTCGCCACCCCGTAGCCGGCGATACAGGCGAGGATCAACGCCGCCGGCAGCCCGAGCAGGAGGAGCTGCTCGAGGTCTCCGGTCGCGTCGTCACGGTCCTCGGTGGAGGTGCCGACGACGACGATCCGCTTGCCCACCGGGGTGGCGACGGGAACCGCGAGCAGGCGCGAGCCCTGGTCGAGGCCGGGCAACGGGCCGCGGTCGAAGAAGACCGGCCCGCGCGCGGCGGCCCTCAGCTGCCCGGCGTCCAAGAGGTCGGCGCCGCCGATCGCCGGGGAGGCGTCGAGGACCCGGCCGCGGAGGTCGAGCACCTCGGCGAAGCTCTCGGTGCGGCCGACCAGGCGCTGGCTCGCGCGCGGGAGGTGCGTTTCGGCCTGCCTCACCGCCGAGCTCAGTTCGTCCGCGCGCGAGCGCAGCCCGGTGTCGAGGGCGCCGTCGACGTCGTGCCTGAACTGGAGGAAGACGAAGAAACCGGTGCCGGCCAGCACCACCGCGATCACCGCGGCGAAGACGAGGGTGAGGCGCAGACGGATCGAGAGCCGGCTCAGCTCCCTCCGTCCTTTCGCAGTCGATAGCCGGCGCCTCGCACGGTCTCGATCGAGGTCCTGTCGAAGGGCAGGTCGATCTTCCGTCGCAGGTACCTCACGTAGACCTCGACCACGTTCGAGCGACGGTCGTAGTCGTACTCCCAGGCCTGCTCGAGGAGCTGGGTCCGGGAGAGGACGTATCCGGGGTGGCGCATGAAGATTTCGAGCAGGGTGAATTCCTTCGAGGAGAGCCGGATCTCGGTGTCGCCGCGCCAGACCTCGTGGGTGCCGGGATCGAGCCGCAGGTCACCCACCTCGATCACCGGCGGCCGCTCGACGTTGCCGCGACGCACCAGCGCCCGCAGTCTGGCCAGGAGCTCGGAGAAGGAGAAGGGCTTGACGAGATAGTCGTCGGCACCGCCGTCGAGCCCGGCGACCCGGTCCTCCAACGCGCCGCGGGCGGTCAGCATCAGGACCGGCGCCCAGACGCCGTCGTGGCGCAGCCGCCGGCAGGTCTCGAAGCCGTCGATCCCGGGGAGCATGACGTCGAGGACGACCGCGTCGTAGGGATTGGTCCCCGCCATCAGCAGGCCGCGCTCGCCGTCCTCGGCGACATCGACGGTGAGCCCGTCCTCGCCCAGGCCTCGCCTCAGCAGGGCCGCCATCTTCAGTTCGTCCTCGATCACCAAGACCCGCATGAGGACAACATGCATCGTCTAGATGAGGCCGAGATTAGAGCCGGCTCTAATCGTGGTTTAAGCCGCGGGCGCGACGGTGGGGCGCATGCTCATCCGCGCCTCCGTCACCGACTTCGTCCTCAACCCGATCGTCAACGTCGCCACCGAATTCATCAGCTCGGCCGGCTATCCGGCCATCTTCATCCTGATGACGCTCGAGTCGGCCTGCATCCCGATCCCGAGCGAGGCGATCATGCTCTTCGCCGGCTTCGCCGTCTCCAAAGGCGAACTGAGCCTGGCCGGGATCGTCGTCGCCGGCGTGCTGGGGAACCTGGTCGGGTCCCTGATCGGCTACGCGATCGGCTACTTCGGGCGGGTCGACCTGCTGGAGAAGAACCGCCTCTTCCACGTCAGCCCGGCCCGCCTGCGCCAGACCGAGGGTTGGTTCGAGCGCTACGGATCGGTCACCGTCTTCTTCTCGCGCATGCTGCCGCTGGTCCGCACCTTCGTCTCCGTCCCCGCCGGCGTCGCCCGGATGCCGCTCGGCCGCTTCTCCCTCCTCACCACGCTCGGCTCGATCCCCTGGGTCCTGGCCCTCGCCCTGCTCGGCCGCGGGGTCGGGGACAACTGGGAAAGCTGGCGCCACAACCTCGGCTACATCGACTACGTCGTCGCCGTCGCCATCGTGATCGGCATCGGCTGGTGGCTGCTGCGCCGCCGCCGCAACGACGACGGCGACGCCGCGCCCGCCTGAGCATCGGTGCGGCGGGGCGCCTGAAGCTGGCGCCCGATGCTGAAAGGACGGGAAAGTGCGAACGCAACCTCTGAGGGGCCTCCCTTTCATGCAGGACCGTCACGGAAGGCCGGAGTTCGTGACGGACCCCCGGCGGATGTTTCACGAACCCCTCACGTCCCGGACGTCTCGTGGCGGCCACAGCCTGCCCGGTCCGCCACGAGACGCCCGGGACGCTTCTCGGACGGGCGAAGCGGCCGCGAAGCTACAGCGTCGTCAACCCGAGGCCGGTGAGGAGGATCGCGACGGCGAGCAGGCGGCGGTCGCGGCCCAGGGCGGCGAGCGGGATCAGCCAGGCGACGTACCAGGGGACGAGGAAGCCGGTGGTCAACAAGAGGACCGCGGTGGCCCAGCCCGCGCCGGCGATCCAGTCGAGCCTGCCGACCCAGACCGCCCGCAGAAGCCCGACGAAGCAGACGAGGAAGACCGCCGTCAGGAAGGTGGTGGCTGGGCCGACCAGGCCGGGGACGCCGAGGCCGATCGCCGCGAAGCCGACCAGGCTGTGCGGCCCGCCTTCGGCCTGGATCCCCTGCAGGGTGCCGAGCATCCGCAGCGGGCCGGTGCCCCAGAGCGCGTAGGCGAGGAGGACGACCCCGACCGCGGCGAGGCCGGCGCCGAGCAGCAACCGGCGGCGACCGAGGCTCAGGAACCGGCCGCGCTCGGCGACCAAGGCGAAGGGCAGGAGCAGGCCCGCGGTCAGCTTCACCGCCGTCGCCGCGACCATCAACGCCCCGCTCGGCAGCTCGCGCTCCCGCAGCAGCACGTACAGCCCGGCGGCAAGGAGGGCCAGCATCAGGAGGTCGTTGTGGCCGCCGCCGACCCCGAAGAGGACGATGATCGGGTTGAGACCGACCAGCGCGGCGGCCTTGGCCGGGTCGAGGCCGCGGATCTTCGCGGCGCGCCAGACGAGGAAGATGAGCGCCAGGCTGGAGATCGCGGCGACGCCCTTGTAGGCCAGCACGTTGGCGGCGATCCCGAACGGGACCAAGAGGTAGCTGAGCGCGGTGAAGACCGGCCCGTAGACCGTCGGCGTGTTCGTCCACTGCACGCCGATCAACGGGTGGAGCGCTTCGAGCGGGAAGGCGTCGGGGCCGTGCAGATAGGGATTGGCGCCATAGACGGTGCCGATCCGCGCGTAGGCGGTGTAGCTGAAGACGTCGCTCGAGAAGAGCGGCGGTCCGAGGAGCACCATCAGATGGAGGGCGACGATCGCGCCGAGGACCACCCGGGGCGAGAGCCGGTGCGCGGTGTGGGCGGCGATCGCGTAGGAGGCGAAGAGGACGACGAAGGTCGCGATCAGCGCGGCGAGGCCGAGTTCGAGCCCGGCGCCCTGGAAAGGTCCGGCCAACCAGCCCGGCAGCGGGCGAAGGGTGGCCGGGAGAACCAGCCCGCCGGTCGCCGAGACGCAGACGAGGAAGCTGGTCGCGAGCAGGCCGACCAGTCCGAGCCAGGCCTGGGACCGCGAACTGGGGAGCTTGGCGACCACACCGGAACCCTTGCCGCGGCTGCTTAAACCACCGTGAGAGCCCGAACATTAAAGCGCTCTCATTTTTCTCCCCTACCTTCTTCGGCGGCCCTAATAAGGGCTGCCTAAGTCATGGTCCCCACCTTCGTCATAACCCTGCGCGAGGTCGTCGAGGCCTCGCTGATCGTCGGCATCATCGCCGCCTTCCTGGTCAAGGAGGGGCGCAAGGACGCCCTCCGCCAGATGTGGATCGGCGTCACGATCGCGGTCGTCCTCTGCGCCGGGGTGGGCGTCGCGCTCGACCTCGTCGGCGAAGAACTCCCGCAGCAGAAACAGGAGGGCCTGGAGACGATCATCGGCCTGATCGCGGTGGCGATGATCACCTACATGATCGTCTGGATGACCCGTCACTCGCGCGGCATCAAGGCCGAACTCGAGGGCGGGGCGGCGTCCGCCCTGGCGACCGGCTCGGCGTTGGCGCTGGTCGGGATGGCCTTCCTCGCGGTGTTGCGCGAGGGCTTCGAGACCTCCGTCTTCCTCCTCGCCGCCTTCCAGGACGCGCGCAACACCACCGCCGCCGGGGCCGGCGCGGTCCTCGGCGTGATCTGCGCGCTGCTGATCGGGCTCGCCCTCTACCGCGGTGGCGTGCGGATCAACCTCAGCCGCTTCTTCCGCATCACCGGCCTGGTGCTCGTCTTCGTCGCCGCGGGCCTGCTCGCCACCGCCGCCCACACCGCCCACGGTGCCGGATGGCTCTCGAGCTTCCAGACGCAGGCGGTCGACCTGAGCTGGCTGGTCCACCCGGGCACCGTCACCGAATCCCTCCTCACCGGGATGCTCGGCCTGCGCCGGTCGATGAGCGTCGCCGAAGTGGCCCTCTACCTCGGCTTCGCGATCCCGGTCGGCCTCTACGTGATGTGGCCGCGGCGGGCCAAGGTGTCCCGCGCCGTCCCGGTCTCGATGCTGCTCGGCCTCCTCGGCCTCTTCGTCGCGGGCTGCGGTGGCGGCGAAGAAAGCTCGAAGCCGGGCGCCAGGACGCTGAGCTTCAAGATCACCGACGCGGGCTGCGCGCCCCACGACGCCAAGGTCGAGGCCGGTCCGGTCGACTTCCACGCCGAATCGGAAAGCACGACCGTGACCGAGATCGAGCTGCTCGAAGGCGAAGCGATCCTCGGTGAGAAGGAGAACCTCACCGAAGGGCTCTCCGGCGGCTTCTCGCTGAACCTGGAAGAGGGCGAATACACGCTGCGCTGCAACGGCGGCTCCGAAGAAGACGGGACGCTGACGGTCAGCGGCGGAGCGCGGCGCAAGGGAAGCTCGGCGGCGGAAGCGGCGGTCGCGGGCTACCGCGGCTACCTGGAGAAGAACGCCGACGGCCTGGTCGCCGCGACGAGGCCCTTCGCCGCCGCCGTGACCGCCGGGGACGTCGCGAAGGCGAAGGCCCTCTACCCCGCCACCCGCGTCTCCTACGAGCGCATCGAGCCGGTGGCCGGCAGCTTCGGCGACCTCGACCCGCGCATCGACGCGCGCGAAAACGATGTCTCCGCGAGCGAATTCCGCGGCCTGCACCGCCTCGAGAAGGCACTCTGGAAGGAAGGCACGACCGAGGGGATGGCGCCGGTCGCGCGCGAACTCGTGACCGACGTCGAAGACCTGGCCGGCCGGGTGCGGACGGTGAACCTCCAGGCGGTGCAGATCGCCAACGGCGCCAACGAGCTGCTGAACGAGGTCTCGGCGACGAAGATCACCGGCGAGGAGGAGCGCTACTCGCACATCGACCTGGTCGACTTCAAGGCGAACGTCGAAGGGTCCGAGGTCGCCTTCGAAGACGTGAAGCCGCTGATGAACGGCGCCGACGGCAAGCTCGCGAAGGAGATCGAAGCGGACTTCGCCGCCGTCTACGCCTCGCTCGAACCCTACGAACGGGGCGACGGCTTCGTCTCCTACGTCACCCTGACGAAAGACGACACGCGCAAGCTGGCGCAGGGCATCGACCGACTGGCCGAGCAGCTCTCGCGGCTGCCCGCCCTCATCGGTCAGGCCGAACCGGCCTGAGATGCGTTGATTCCGGCGGCGGGAGTGTCTCGGACACGATTCTGGGCGGGGGTGGCCGTCCGAGGTGGGTCCCGGGCGTCTCATGGCGGTCCTGGCAGGCTGTGACCGCCATGAGACGCCCGGGACTTGCGGGGTTCGCTGGGAGGACGGCGAGGGTCGGGAAGCTTCCCCGCTTCCGTGGGCGTCCCGTGCGGGAGAGGTCACGAAGAGCCTCGAGAGGCCTCATCCGTTGACGAAGACGCCGGGAACGTCACCCTTCCATGCGGCTTGAGTCTGTTTCGGGCCTGGAACAAAGGCCCGAAAACGCGCTGAGTGAGTTGACCCCACCATGGTGTGGTCAACTCACTCAGCGCGAAAGTGCGTGTTGCCCAACACGCACCGAAGCGTGACCTTCCCGACATCTCCCTCACGACCCGCGAATCCCGTCACGCATCCGTCCCTCCCCCGTGACGCGCCCGTGGCGCTCGCGTGGACGGTCCCCGCCACTCCCCGAATCCCCGGCCGTCTCGGCCACGGCCACAGCCTGCCAGGGCCGTGGCCCGAGACGGCCGTCGTCCCTTACCCGTCCCTTTCCAACCTCCGGGCGCCGGCTCAGGGCCCGAGCGACTCCCGCGCCGGCAGGACGACCACGCGGGAGCCGACCGTCCGCCACGCCCAGACCCCGCCGGCGTAGGCCAGGACCGCGAGGACGGTCGCGGCGCTGACCACCATCCCGGCGGCGGTCGCGGTGACGATCGTCGTGCTGCCGCCGAGCGCCGCCACCATCGAGGCGGGGCCGGTGCCGACGCCGAGCGGCAGCAGGCCGACCGCGCCCATCGTGAAGAGGACGAGGCAGACGTGGGCGGGGTCGGTCGGCAGGTCGAAGCCGGCCATCACGATCAGCGTGCGCAGGAAGGCCATCGCGGTGAAGCCCGCGACGATCAGGGCGAGGCGGTTGCGCAGCGCGGGCCGGGCGAGGACGCCGAGCCCGGCGGCGAGGCGGCGCTGCCGGAAGCGCTCGTAGAGGAGGCGCAGGGCGGCGAGGATCGCGAGCGCGCCGCCAAGCATCGCCCACGGCGCCCAGCCGGGGATCATGCCGACCGCGGTCGAGCCGATCGCCGCCAGCACCGCCGCGGCGCAGACCTCGAAGAGGACGATCGGCGCGTCGCCGAGGGCGATCTGCGAGACGGCGGGCGAGTCGGCGCCGCCGAAGCGACGCAGGAGCGCGACGCGGGTCGGCATCGCCGCCTGGCCCTGCAGGGTGCCGGCGAGGAAGGCGCCGGCGTTCGCGGTGTGGACGGCCCGCGAGCCGATGCGCTCGCCGCCGGCCGCCTGGAGCACGGTGCGCCAAGCCTCCGTGCGCAGGACGAGGGTGAGCACGTGGGCGGCGACGGCGGCGAGGAGGACCCAGGGCGGGACCGCGGTGAAGGCGGCGGCCAGGGCCGAGCCCTTGGTCGCGATCAGGTAGCCGACCATCGCCAGCGCCCCGACCGGGACGAGTGCCGAGACGAGGCGGGAGAGACGGCGCGACCGAGACATGGACCGATCTTGCGCCCGCCTCGTTAGTCGCAGATGAGAGCGGCGCGATTCTCAGTCCTCCCGCAGGGTCGCGCCGAGCGGCAGCCGGCGGAGCGAGACGGCGGCGACCGCCGAGGCGAGGACGGCGCCGGCGACCGCGCCGAGGCCGAGCAGGGCGATGAAGCCCCAGGGGACCGCGAGCGAATCGGGCGGCGGGTCGAAGACGTGCTGGAGCATCGCCACCAGCATTTCCGCCATCAACCAGCCGAGGCCGGCGGCGAGGACGACCGCGGCGCCGAGCACGGCGAGCGCCTCGCTGCGGACGAAGCCGCCGATGTCGCGCAGGGACGCGCCGAGCGCGGCCATCGTCGCGAACTCGTGCCGGCGCTCCTCGACCAGGAGGCTGACGAAGAGCCACATCGCCGCCACCGCGAGCAGCACCGCGAAGGCCTCCTCGAGATGGCTGATCCCGGTCAGGTCGACGGTGGTGATCGAGCTGGTGGTCTGGACCGCCTGTCCTTCGATGTCCTTGACGGCGACGCCGAGGCCCTTGGTCGCCGCGGCGACCCGTTCGGCCACCGCGCCCGGGGTACCGGAGGTGCTCGCGAAGACCACGTTCGGCCCGCCCGCATGGTCGGCCGCCGAGAGGTAGGAGAGGTTCGCGACCATGAAGGAGTCGCGCGGCGCCGAGGGGAACTCCTGCACGGTGCCGACGACGTGGAAGGGGACGACGTGGAAGCGGCCGGTGCGATGGTCGAGGACGCGCAGCCGCAGCAGGTCGCCTTCCTTCAGCGAGTAGTCGGTGATCGTCTCCTTGGAGACGAGGATGCCGCTGGGGTCTTCGCGCAGCCGGTTCATCATCGCCGCCGCGCCGGCGCCGAGGAAGTAGGAGTCGCGCAGGGTGGTCGCCCTGCCGATCGAGGCAGGTTCGACGCCGAAGGTGTCCTGCAGGTCGGGTCCGACGTAGGCGTAGGAATGGTCGACGGGCGAGGTCGCGACGACGCCCGGCACCGCTTCGATCCGCCGCTGGAGACCCTGCTTCGCGGCGACCCCCGGCGGCGCGGTGGCGACGACGTCGGCACCGAGGGTGAGCTGCGCGTCGACCCCGGCCTGCTGGTCGTAGGTCGCCGCGAAGACGCCCATGCTGACCCCGAAGGCGAGCAGCAGGCCGACGAAGACCAGCCCGCGGTTGATCGCCGCCCCGCGTCGCGAGGCGCTCGCGAGGAGGAAGCGCCGTCGCCCCGTCTGGCTCGCCGTCCGGCCCAGGATCCGCGCGACCCGGCCGAAGATCCTGCCGCGCAGCCGCACCAGCAGGAGCGTCGCCCCGATCCACAGCAGCGCCGGGGCGAAGAACATATATATGGAGAGCGAGAGCGTCGGGTTGGAATCCGGGTTGACCACCGCCGAGAAGCCGGTGCTGGCGGTGAGCCAGAAGATCAGCCCGCTGAGCGCCAGCGCGACGAGGTCGAGGTAGAGGCGTTGCCAGAGCGGCTTCGTCGCCCGGCGCGAGCCGCGCCGCTCGGCGGCGACGGTTTCCGAGAGCGAGCGCAGCCCGGTCCCGAGGCGGGCGAGGAAGCCGCCGAGGATCGCCAGCGCGACGCAGACGCCGATGACGACGGCGGCGCGACCGGTGGTGACGCCGACCGAACCTTCGACCAGGGCCGAGACGGCGAGGAACGAGGCGCCCGCGCCGACCGCTCCCGCGACCAGCCCGACGACCGCGGCTTCCACCCCGGCCATGCCGAGGAGCCCCCGGCGGCTGGCGCCGCGGGCGCGGAGCAGGGCGAGCTCACGCCGATCGCGGTCGACGGTGCCGAGCGCGGCGAGGTAGGCGAGCCCCAGCGCCAGCAGCGCCCCGGGGACGGCCAGCATGATGAAGAGCGCCTCCGCGTAGAGAGCGTCCCCGGCCGCGGTTTCGAGGCCTTCGGAGAGGTTGTCGACGAAGCGCACCTGGCCGGTGAGGTCGCGTTCGATCGAGTTGCGGATCTGGCCCGCCCGGGCGAGGGCGGCGCTCGGCGAGCCGGTCAGCGCCGCCCGGTCGAGCTGCGCCTGCACCTGCCACTGGACGCCGGCGAGCGCCCCCGGGACCGCGGCGGCACCGGCGCTCGCCCCCTTCAGCGTCGGCAGGGCCCTGCCGACCGTGTGGGCGAAGGTCGCGGTCGGCAGGATCGCGATGTTGGCGGGCGGCTGCGCGGGCGCCGGCCCGACCAACGGGTTGAGCGGCTGGAAGAGGGTGTCGGCGGAGCCGACGATCGCCACCCCGCCGACCCGGAAGGACTCGGTGCGCCCGCCCCCGAGGTGCAGCCGCACGGTGTCGCCGAGCCGCGCCCGCAGGGTGGCGGCGAGCTGCTGGTCGAGGACGATGCCACGGGGGCCGAGACCCCCGCGCAGCATGCGGAAGGTATGGATGTGTGCGAGGTAGCCCGGCGGCACCGCGAGGACGGCGCCCGACCCGGAGGCGGTCGCCCCTTCGGGACCCTGGTGGCCGATGCCGGTGAAGGGCGCGGTGGCCACGGCCGAGGCCTGGGCGACGTCCGGCTGCGCCGCGACCCGGGCGGCGAGGGCGCGCGCCTTCGGGTAGCTCGCCACCGGTCCCTGGAGGTCGAGCGGCACGCTCCGGGTCGCCGCCGCGGTCATCGTCCGCAGCGAGTGGCCGATGAAGAGGATCATCGCGCCGAGCAGGGCGACGGCGACCGCCAGGACCAGGGCCTGCGTCACGGTCTGCCCCGGCCGTCGGCGCAGGCGGGCGAGGCCGAGCTGGAGCGCGGCGCTCACGACGCGCTCCCCACGACGCGGCCGTCGACCAGCTCGACATCGCGCTCGCAGCGTCCGGCGACCTCCGGGTCGTGGGTAGCGAGGACGAGGGCGAAGCCGAAGCGCTCCCGCAGGGCCCAGAGCAGGTCGAGCACACGCTCGGCGGTGTCTGAGTCGAGGTGCCCGGTGGGCTCGTCGCAGAGGAGCAGTTCGGGGCCCAGGGCGAGCGCCCGGGCGAGCGCCACCCGCTGCCCCTCGCCGCCGGAGAGCTCGGCCGGCAGCGCGTCCCCCTTGCCGTCGAGGCCGACCAGCGCCAGCAGCTCCGCCGGCCCGAGCGCGACCTCGCGGCCGCCTCGCTCGGCGAGCCAGGCGGTGAAGGCGACGTTCTCCAGGGCGGTGAAGTTCGGCAGCAGGTTCGAGCCCTGGAAGACGTAGGCGATGCCCGCCGCGCGCGCCTCCCCGCGGGCGGCGCGGTCGAGCAGCGCGAGCGAGCGGCCCTTCCAGATCACCTCGCCCTCGCTCGGCAGCAGGAGGCCGCCGAGCAGGTGCAGGAGCGTCGTCTTGCCGGAGCCCGACGGCCCGCGCAGCGCGACCGACTCCCCCGCCCCGACGGTGAGGTCGACCCGCTCGAGCGCGGTGACGAGGGCCTCGCCCGAGCCGTAGCGGACCGATGCCTCATGGCAGGCGGAGAGCTCCCCGACGGTGGCCTCGGTCCTCATCGGGAGACCACCGCCCCGTCGCGCATCTCGACCACCTGGTCGGCGGCGCCGGCGACGACGGCCGAGTGGGTGACGACGAGGACGGCGCAGTCGTGCTCGTGCGGCAGGCTCCGCAGCGCCCGCAGGACCACGTCCTGGTTGGCGGCGTCGAGCTCCCCGGTCGGCTCGTCGGCGAGGATCAGCGGCGCCCGGCGGGCGACCGCGGCGGCGATCGCGACCCGCTGCTGCTCGCCGCCCGACAGCGCCGCGGCGCGGTGCTCGGCGCGCTCGGCGAGGCCGAACTCGACCAGGGCCTCGGCGGCGCGGCGGGGCGCGTCGTCGACCCCGGCGAGGCGCAGCGCGGCGAGGACGTTCTCCCGCGCGCTCAGCGTCGGCCACAGGTTGCCGCGCTGGAAGACGATGCCGACCGAGCGCGCGCGGTAGGCGGCGAGCTCCTCCTCGCCGCGGGTCAGCAGCGAGGTGCCGGCGCTGCGCACGTCCCCCGCCGAGGCCCGGTCGAGGCCGGCGGCCAGCGCCATCAGGGTGCTCTTGCCGCACCCCGACGGACCGAGGATCGCGACCAGCCGGCCCGCGTCGAGCCGCAGGTCGACGCCGCGCAGGGCGACCGTCTCGACCGGGCCGGAGCGGTAGATCTTGAAGACGTCGTGCATCTCCAGCACCGGCCAGTCGACCCGCTCCGAGGACTCCGGCTCGCGGTAGAGGCTCTCTACCTCCATCGGAAGCTTTCGCTGATCATCCGATAGGCATCGACGTTGTCAACTCCTTCGGGGGTGCTCAGTTCCAGCACCGCGACCTTGCCGCCCTTGGCGAATTCGTAGGTGTCGACGATCAGCGGCAGGCTCTTGCCGGTGACCGGGTCGGGGGCGCTCCGCCGGGTCGTCGTGGTCTTTTCGCCTTCCTTCGCCCTCGCCGAGCCGGAGCGCACCACGACGTGGACCACGTTCGCCTTTTCCTTGAAGGTGACGTCGTTGCCGTTGCCGGTCCTGGCCCAGCCCTCCGGGTAGCGGATCGAGTAGCCGGCGGGCTTGTCGGTGTAGGTGAGGAAGGCCTGGTTGTCGGGGATGTCGCCCGTGGCGGCGGATTCGGCCTCGCTCGGGGCCTTGCCTTCCTTCGCTTCGGGCGCTTCGGCTTCGGTCGACGCTTCGCCTCGCGGCCCTTCGGCGCTGCTGCCCGAGCCGCAGCCGGCCACCAGCGCGCCGAGCGCCAAGATCAGGACGATCGCGATCGCTGCTCGCTTTTTCACCTTTGCCTCCATCGACGTTTGCTCCGATGGACGAGGTCTATGAGGGTGAGGTGAACTGGGCGTTAGGCCGGCGACGGGAGCCGCAGCCAGGCGTCGGCCCCGCCGCCCTCGCGATTCGCGGCGCCCGCCTCGCCGCCGTGGGCGTCGGCGATCGCCGCGACGATCGCCAGCCCGAGCCCGGTCCCGCCGCCGCCGTCCCCCGGCGCCTGGCTGAAGCGGTCGAAGGCATGCGGGAGGAAGTCCGGCGGGAACCCGGAGCCGCAGTCGAGGACGTGGAGCTCGACCGCGCCGTCGACGCCCTCCACGCGCAGGGTCACCGGGGCGGTGCCGTGGGCCAGCGCGTTGTCGACCAGGTTGCCGAGCGCCTGCTGGAGGCGGAGGCGGTCGGCGTAGATCGACGGGGGCCCGTCGCGCGCGATCTCCACCTCCACGTCCTCCGGCCGATAGCGACGCGCGACCGAGCCCAGCAGCTCGCCGACGTCGAGCCGCTCGCGCTTCACCGGCAGGCGGTCGCGGTCGGCGCGGGCGAGGACGAGGAGGTCCTCGCCGAGCAGGGCCAGGCGGTCGGTGTCGCCGATCGCCTCCTCGACCGCGGCGTCGAAGGCCTCGCCCGTCGGACGCTCGCTCCTCATCAGTTCGAGCTCCGCCTTCAGCATCGTCAGCGGGGTCCGCAGCTCGTGGCTCGCGTCGGCGACGAAGGTGCGCTCTCGGCGCAGGCCCTCCTCGAGGCGCACCAACATCCGGTCGACCGGCCGCAGCGCCGCCCCCACCACGAGCCAGCCCACCAGCGCCGCGAGCAGGAGCGCCACCGGCTCGCCGACGAGGAGCAGCGTGCGCAGGTTGGAGAGCGCTTCGTTGCGGTCCTCCAGCGCCGCCCCGACGGCGACCACGTAGTGGCGGTGGCGAGCGGTCACCGGCCCGGCGAGGATCCGCACCGCGCCCAGCTCCGGCTGGTCGGACTGGAGGTCGTAGGTGCCGCCGGCGGCGGCCAGCCGCCGCAGGTCGGCCGGGCCGAGCACCGCTTCGTCCCCCAGTCCCTCGCGGGCGCCCACCACGGTGCGACTTCCCGGCAGCAGTATCTGGACGAAGCCCGACCCCTCTTCGCCGCGTGCCACGGCGCGGGTGAGCGAGCCCGGCCCGCCGCGCTCTTCGCGCAGCCGCGAGGAGACCAGCTCGAGGCGGGTGTGCAGCGACTCGTCGATCCGGTTGTCGAGTTCGGTGCGCAGGCGCAGGTAGAGGAAGAGCGCGGTGGCGGTCAGCACCGCGGCGATCGCGACGGTGAAGGCGAGCGTCAGTCGGAAGCGGACCGGTAGCCGCCGCGTCACTTGCCGTCGTCGCTGCGCAGCCGGTAGCCGATGCCGCGCACCGTCTCGATGCTGCCCAGGCCGAAGGGGCGGTCGACCTTGTCGCGCAGCTGATGGACGTGGACGGAGATCACGTTGGAGCGGTTCTCGTAGCCGTTGTCCCAGGCCCCTTCCAGCAGGGCGAGGCGGCTGAGGACGACGTCCGGGTTGCGCATGAAGACCTCGAGCAGCGCGAAGCCCTTGGTCGAGATCTCGACCTCGGTGTCTCGCCGCCAGACCCTGCGACTCGCCGGGTCGGCGCGGAGCGTCCCGACCTCGAGCATCGGCCGACCGCGAACCTCACCGCGGCGGGCGAGAGCGCGCAGCCGCGCGAGCAGTTCGGAGATCTCGAACGGCTTGGTCACGTAGTCGTCGGCGCCGCCGTCGAGGCCCGCGATCCGGTCGCGGAGGGCGTCGCGGGCGGTGAGCACGAGGATCGGCGTCGAGACCCCGTCCTCACGCAGCCGACGACAGGTCTCGAAGCCGTCGATGCCCGGCAGCATCACGTCCATGACGATCGCGTCGTAGGGGGTCGAGGCCGCCATCCAGAGGGCGTCCTCCCCGCTGATCGCGACGTCGGCCGCCTCCCCCGCGCCCCGGAGCGCCCGCCGGATCAGCCCGGCGAGCCTGACCTGGTCCTCGACCACCAGCACGCGCATGGGACGACGGTCCCCGATCGAGATGAGAGCCGGATGAACGGGCGGGGAGAGGAGAGGCCGGGCGCCGGTGAGCCGCCCGGCCTCAGGTCGCTACTCCTGCCCGCTCGCCTCGTGTTCGGCGTTCGGGTTGCCGGGCTCGTCGGCATGGCCGGGGCCGTCGTCTTCAGCGACCTCAGATCCCGTCTCCGGACCGTCGGCCGTCTCCTTGTCGGAGGCGCCTTCGGCCCTGTCGGCCGTCTCCTTGTCGTTCACCGCGTCGGGTTGCCCCGCGTCGGCGATGGCCACCCGAGCCGCCGACGCCTTCTGGGTCGGCGACACCGGAGCGGCGCCGGCGCTCGCCAGCGCCGACCCACCGAAGCTGATCGCCGCCAGCGCCGCCCCCATCAGGGCGATGTTTCTGGTCTTCTTGAGCACCATGACTCCTTCCGTCGTTGTCGATGGAGTCGAGCCTGGAGAGGCGAGGTGAACTGTCGGTTACGCGCGCACGCCGGCGGCGCCTCCTCGCCGCTGGCCTTCGGCATCGTGCTCGCGACCTCCTAGGCGAAGGTCCAGAGCTTGTTGCCGAGGAAGTTGAACGGGGTCGCCACCGCCACCGCGATCGCCTGCGCGAGGATCGGGGTGGTGGTGCCGGCCCGCCAGAGCAACTCGAGCACGGCGAGGTTGAGACCGAGGGAGGCGATGCTGACGACGAAGAAGCGGATCGCCTGGAATCCGGCCGGACCGGCGTCCGGTCGGAAGGTCCAGTACCGGTTCCAGAGGAAGTTGTTGACCACGGCCACCACGAAGGCGAGCACCGCCGCGATCGTGTGGGCGACCGCGAGCCGGTCGGCGAGCAGGGTGAAGACGCCGAGGTTGATCACGTAGCCCGAGCCGCCCACCAGGGCGAACTTCCCGAGCTGGACCCAGTTGGCAGGCTCTCGCGCGGCCGCGCCGAGGCGCGCCGTCAGGGCGAGGTCGCCCGGGTAGCCGTGGTGGGGACGCCGCCCCGCGAGGTCGACTCGGCGAGGACGGGTGACCACCCGCCCCCTCGCGGTCGATCGGATCGCTTTTTCTAGGAGGGATGCCATTGCGGGGCGACGTCGGTGTTGAAGGTAGGTGGGGCGGATTGGATCTCGATGAGAAGGGGGCCGACCGAGGCCTCCTCTAATCGTCGGCTCATTTGCTGCTCACTTTTGTGACCAAGCGGCCGTCGAAGTTCACCAGGTCGTAACTCAGAGGTAACGCCCTCGGCCTCACCGAGGAAAAGGGTCGATGAGGTCTCGTCCGCCACCCTCAAACCCCTCCCGAAGGAGAGTTGCCTTGAAGAGATGGAAGCTGGCCCGGCCGGGATCCCGCCCGTTGATCGCCGGGCTCTCCGCGATCCTCGCGCTGCTGGTCGCATCGGTCGCGGTCGCCTCGGCGCACCCGAGTCACTCGGACCCCTCCCACCACCGTCACCCGGAACGTCCGGGCCACGGCGGCGGCGCTGAACACGTGCTGCTGCTCTCGGTCGACGGCCTCCACCAGTCCGACCTGCACTGGTACGTCACCAAGCACCCGCACTCCGCCCTCGCCTCGCTGACCGACGGCGGCGTCCAGTACACCCACGCCCAGACCCCGGTGCCCTCGGACTCCTTCCCCGGCATGGTCGCCCAGGTGACCGGCGGCAACCCCGGCACCACCGGCGTCTACTACGACGAAACGTATAACCGCGAACTGCTGCCGGCGGGCACCACCGACTGCGAAGGCGCGAAGCCGGGCGCCCCCGTCCTCTACACCGAGGAAGCCGACAAGAACCTGCACTCGATCGACGCCGGCCAGGGCCTCCCCGGGCTGCCCGGCAACGTCCTCCAGATGACCGGCGACCCGGCGACGCTGATCAACCCCGCCGCCCTGCCGGTCGATCCGGAAACCTGCGAACCGGTCTACCCGCACGAATACCTCCGCGTCAACACCATCTTCGAAGTCGCGAAGGAAAACGGGCTGCGGACCGCGTGGGTGGACAAACACCCCGCCTACGACCTGCTGCAGGGCCCGAGCGGCGAAGGCATCGATGACCTCTTCACCCCCGAGATCAACAGCGACGCGCCGAAGGAAGGTGACTCCAACGACTGGAGCACCGACAACGCGCTGACCGAGCAGTACGACTCCTACAAGGTCAAGGCGGTGCTGAACGAGATCCGCGGCTTCGACCACAGCGGCACCGAACAGGTCGGCACCCCGGCGATCTTCGGGATGAACTTCCAGACCGTCTCGACCGCCGAGAAGCTGCCGGAATCCGACGGCCTGAAAGGCGGCTACGAAGCCGACGGGACGACGCCCGGCCCGCTGCTCCGCCGCGCGCTCGAATACATCAACACCAAGGTCGGCTCGATGCTCGCCGCCCTCCACGCCAGGGGCCTCGCCGCCTCGACCGCGGTGATCCTCTCGGCCAAGCACGGCCAGTCGCCGATGAAGCCCTCGGCGCTCACCCGGATCGACGACGGCGCGATCCTCGAAGGGATGGACGAAGCCTGGGCGACCGCCCACCCGGAAGACACCGAACCGCTGGTGGCCTTCTCGATCGACGACGACGGCATGCTCCTCTGGCTGCACTACCGCACGCCGGAAGCGCTCGCCTTCGCCAAGCAGTACCTGATGGCGGCCAACGGCACCGGCAACGGCATCAACGGTGAACCGAAGCCGTACACCAGCGCGGGCCTGACCAAGGCCTACGTCGGCGAAGAAGCGGCCGAATACTTCGGCACCTCGGTCACCGACCCGCGCGTGCCCGACGTGTTCGGCGCCGCCCAGTACGGCGTGGTCTACACCGGCAAGCAGTCGAAGGTCGCCGAGCACGGTGGCGTGGCGAGCGACGACCGCGACGTCCCGCTCGTCATCTCCGGCGGCCCGATCCACCACCCCGCCGTGCACGGCGAAAGCGTGGAGACGACCGAGATCGCCCCGACGATCCTGCAGCTCCTGGGCCTCGATCCGGGCGCCCTCGAAGCGGTGGAGATCGAAGGGACCGAAACGCTCGACACCGGCAACTAGGAGCCGGCGGACCGGCGGCGCGCCCCGGTGGCGCGCCGCCGGTCTCCGTCGTCAGTGGGCGGTTCCCCGCCGATGGGTCCCGGAGTCGCGGAGGATGCCGGTCCAGACCAGGCCGGCTTCGATCCAGCCGCCGACGAGGTCGGCCAGTCGGTCGATCCGCCTGCGCAGCGGCCCCGCGAAGAGGGCCAGCGCCGCCAGGCAGCCGAGCACCGCTCCGGCCAGCACGTCGCTGGGGAAGTGGACGCCGATCGCGACCCGGCCGATCGACAGCACGGCGGCGGCGATCAGCGCCACGGTCCCCGCCACCCGGTTGCGGAGCCAGATCGCCATCGCGACCGCGAAGGCCCCGGTGGCGTGGTCGCTCGGGAAGCCCGGGTCGGCCGCGTGACCGGAGAACAGGTGGACGCCGTGCGGGTCGACGACGAAGGGCCGCGCCCGGTCGACCAGTTCGGAGATCACTTTGCCGATCGCCAGCGCGACCCCGGCGCTGAGCACGGCGGCCAGCGCGGCCCGGCGCCAGGCCCGCAGCCGCTCGCCGTTGGCGAGCAGGAACACCAGCGCCAAGGTCGCCACGAAGAGCGCCTCCGACACGTTGATGTAGGCCAGCAACGGATCCTCCACCCAGTCGTGGTGGAACAGGAAATTATTGAGCGTGTGAAGCACGCTCCATTCGATCTTCATAGGTCCTCACCGATCGGGATTGCGGGCAAGGCAACGTTCCCGTGGGATGTCGCCCGACCATCATCGACGGCGAGGGTTAGAGGGAGATGAGAAGCGGCGGACGGGGGTCGAACCCGCGACCTCAAGCTTGGGAAGCTTGCGCTCTACCAACTGAGCTACCGCCGCATTGGCGGTGATTCTAGTTCGGAGCGGCGCGGGCGGGGCGCCGCCCGGTTCTTACTGCGGCCAGACGAAGTGGCCGAGGAAGAACGCGATGGCAAAGACGACCAGGAGGATCTGGGAGAGCATGAAGAGGGCGACGCCCACCCAGAAGCCGATGCCAATTTTCTGTTCGAGGTTCATCGAGAGCGGAAGTTATCGCAAATTTCCGTCGGAAATAATTCTCCCTGGGACCCCATGAGTACCTAAGATGGGGCATGGCCTCGACCGGGACAAAAGGGCTGGACCTGCGCAGCAAGTCGCGCGAGAGCCTGCGGGCGGAGATCGCCGAGGTGGCGTTCAAGGTGTTCGCCGAGCGGGGGTTCGACCAGGTGACGGCAACCGAAGTGGCCGCGGCGGCGGGGATCTCGCGGGCGAGCTTCTTCCGCTACTTCGATTCGAAGGAGGACGCGGTCTTCGTCGTCCAGGAGGAGCTGGGCGTCGACGTCGCGGCGGCGGTGCGCGAGCGCCCCGACGGCGAGGACGCCTGGACGGCGCTGCGGCGCGGGCTCGACGTCGCGGTCCGGACCTACGTGCGCGATCCCGACGAAATGCTGGCGCGACTGCGACTGATCCGTCGCACGCCCGATCTGCGCTCGCACCAGCTGGACCGGCTGGACGAGTGGAAAAAGGCGATCGGCGCGGCGCTGGCGGGGCGCCTGGGGATGCGCGAGGACGAGATCGGGCTCGAGTCACTCGTCGCCGCGGCGCTCGGGGCCTTCGACGCGGCTCTCGCCCGCTGGTCGGAGACAGATGGCGCGGAGGACCTGATCGCGCTGATCGACACCGCCTTCGCGGTGATCGCCGACCCGTTCCCGCGGCTCGGCGACGGCTGACCCGCGCGGCCGTCCTGGCCCCCCTTGAACCGATGCTTAGGCGGTTTTCGTAGTCTCTGACGTCCCGTGCGCATCCGCTCGATCATCGCCGTCCTCGTGGCCGTGGCCATCGTCGCCCTGCTCGTCTTCGGTCTCGTCAGCAAAGGCAACTCACGCCTCGCCGTGGGCGAAAAGGCGCCGTCCCCCACCCTTCCCAAGCTGGACGAACCGGGCAGCGGCTCGCTGAAGGAATACCGCGGCAAGTGGGTGCTGGTGAACTTCTGGGCCTCCTGGTGCATCCCCTGTCGCGACGAGGCGCCGGCGCTGGAGCAGTTCCAGCGGGAACACGGGGGCAAGACCTTCACCGTGGTCGGGATCGACACCCAGGATCTGAGCGACGACGGCACCAAGTTCGCCAAGCAGTTCGAACTCAGCTACCCGCAGCTGCACGATGGCAACGGCGACAACGGACACGAATTCGGCACGACCGGCGTCCCTGAGAACTACCTGCTCGAACCGAACGGAAAGCTCGCCTGGGGCGTGGCCGGTCCGGTCGATGCGAAGATTCTCGAAGAACACGTGGCGCCGCTTCTGCCCCCCAAATCGAAGGAATCGTGAGCTTCCCGCCGCGCGGCGGCAGGCTGGGGACGACCCTCGCCGTCCTGGTCGCCCTCTCCGCCCTGCTGCTGCCCACCACCGCGGGCGCCGCCGAAGGCCCGAGCTCCCTGCGCACGACCCTCAACGAAATCGAGGAAGAAGTGATGTGCCCGGTCTGCGGCACCCTCCTCGGCCTGGCCGAATCGCCGCAGGCGACGCGGGAGAAGGCCTTCGTCGAAAAACTCGTCAAGGAAGGCAAGACCAAGAACGAGATCAAGGACGAACTCGTCGCCCAATACGGCGACGCCGTCCTCGCCGAACCGAACGGCAGCGGCTTCAGCATCTCCGCCTACGTCGTCCCGATCGTCGCCTTCATCGTCGCCGCCATCCTCCTGGCGGGGGCAGTCTGGAAATGGCGCCGCTCCTCCGGCGGCGGCGACGGCCAATTGCCGGCGGTCGATGGCCCCAGCGCCGAGGACCGGCGAAGGCTGGACGAAGACTTGGGGCGCTACGACCTGTAGGAAAGCTGGCGCCTCGCGGCTGATGGGCGACCCCGGCTGGCTGAGGCCGCCCATCAGCCGTGTTCCTCGATGTCACGAAAGGTGCGCCGCACATTGGGGCCCTCTGAGGGACCCAATGTGCGGCGTGTCCGGGACGCTGTTGAAGAACCGTGTCGTCCCTCCCTCCCCGCCCGGAGCTCTCGGCGCGCCTCCGTCCCTCAGCCGCTGATCACGACCGCGCCCAGGGGCGCGGCGCCGAGCCAGGACAGGGCTTCGGCGTTGGCCTTGGCGGCGCGGCGGTCGGGAGCGCTCGACAACGCGGCGAGGACGCAGTCGGACTCGGCGGCGGCGCTCGAGAGGGCGCCACCGGCGCCCTCCAGGGGCGGGCCGAGGAGGACGACAAGGTCGTAGGCCTCGCGGAGCTTTGTCGTCATATGGTGGAAGCTGCCGAGGCCGAGCAGCGTGCGCGCGTCACGGGCCGGACGCCCGGCGCAGACGCAGGCCAGCGGCCCGGCCCCGTGCGCGCTCGCCGAGCCCGCCAGGGTCAGCGGCTGGACGATGTCGCCCGGGGTCACCTCCCAGCGGAGGTACTCGTGGAGGCCCGGGGCCGGGGACAGTCCCAGGTCCGCCGCGATCCGCGGCCGTTCGACGTCGCACTCGATCAGCGCCGTCGCCGTGCCCGCCGCGGCGGCGGCCCCGGCCAGGGCGACGGCGAGCGTGCCCGATGGCGCCTCCTCGCCGGTCACCAGCACGACGCGCCGGTCCCCCACCTCGCCGAGTACGCCGCGCAGCGCCTCGAGGTCGCCCCGCCGCAGCCCCCAGGCGCGCCCGTTCGAGGAGGCGGGCGCGCCGAGCTCGGCGAGGACGGAGAGCTTCGCGCTCATCCCCGGGCGACTACATCCGCTCGGGCGCGGAGATCCCGAGCAGGTCCAGGGCCCCGGCGACCGTCCGCTTCGCGACCAGGCAGAGGGCGAGCCGCGAGGCCTCGACCCCCTCCCCCTCCGCGCCGACCACCTGGCAGTCGCGGTAGAAGGCGTGGAAGTCGGCGGCGACCGCGGTCGAGTAGGCGCAGATCCGGTGGGGCGCCCGCCGCGCCGCCGCCTCGCGGACCTCGTGCGGGAATTCCAGCAGGCGCTTGACCAGCGCCTTCTCGCTAGGGGCGAGCGGCTCGGTGCGGCCGTCGGGGTCGAAGGCCTCCGCGAGCGCGTCGCCCGTCCCGGCGCCGCCGCCCGCGCCGCCCTCCCCCGCCGCTTTGCGCAGGATGCTCGCGATCCGGGCGTGGGCGTACTGCACGTAGTAGACCGGGTTCTCGCTCGCCTGCTTGCGCGCCAAGGCGAGGTCGATGTCCACGGTCGTCTCGTGGGACCGCGACAGCATGAACCAGCGCGCCGCGTCGGTGCCGATGTCGTCGATCAGGTCGTCGAGGCTGACGAAGTCCCCGCTGCGCTTCGACATCTGCGCCCGCTGGCCGTCCTCGACGATGTGGACGAGGGACATGATCAGCGCCTCGAAGCTGTCGGGGTCGGCTCCGAGCGCCTCGATCGAGGCCCGCAGCCGCGCCACATAGCCGTGGTGATCGGCGCCGAGCACGTCGATCAGCCGGCCGAAGCCGCGGTCGAGCTTGTCCCAGTGGTAGGCGATGTCCGGCATCAGGTAGGTCGGCTCGCCGTCGGAGCGGATCAGCACCCGGTCTTTGTCGTCGCCGAAGTCGGTCGTCCGCAGCCAGAGGGCGCCCTCGTGGCGGTAGGTGTGCCCGCCCGCGTCGAGTTTCGCCAGCGCCGCCTCGGCGTCGCCTTTCTCCACCAGGCTGCGCTCCGAGAACCAGGTGTCCATGACGACGCCGAAGCGCCGCAGGGTCTCCCGCACCTGGTCGATCATCAGCGCGATGCCGCGGTCGCCGACCGCGCCCAGGTCGTCCGGGTCGATCCCCTCCGCGGCGATCGCCTCACCGAGCTCGACCACGTACTCGCCTTTGTAGCCGTCCTCGGGCAGATCCTCGCCCTTCATCCGGGCGCTGATCGAGCGGGCGAAGTTCGTGATCTGGGTGCCGGCGTCGTTGATGTAGTACTCGCGCTCGACCGCGTGGCCGACCGCCGCCAGCAGCCGCGTCACCGCGTCGCCGTAGGCCGCGCCCCGCCCGCCGCCGACGTGCAGCGGGCCGGTCGGGTTGGCGGAGACGAACTCGACCAGGATCCGTTCCGGCTCCGCCGTCGGCGCCGGGCCGAGCCCCTCCCCCGCGTCGACCAGCGCCGCCAGGGCGCGCCGGTACCAGGCGTCGGAGAGGTAGAGGTTGACGAAGCCGGGGCCCGCGACCTCGACCCGGTCGAGGCTCCCCGCCCCGCCCAGGCTCCCTTCGAGCTCGCCGCGCAGCCGCTCGGCGACCGCGCGCGGGTTGTCCCCGAGCGGCCCGGCGAGCAGCATCGCCGCGTTGGAGCTGTAGTCGCCCAGGTCGGGCTTGGGCGGACGGTCGAGGGTCGGGGCCGGCTCGGTGGGCTCGCCGTCGCGCAGTGCCCGCGCGGCGGCCTCGACGGCACCCTTCAGCTCAGCGATGGAATCGGTGGGAGGCATTGGCTCATCGTAGGAGACGGTTACCCTGGATCGCTTGCGCATTGGCGTGATCTCAGATGTCCACTCCAACCTCCCGGCCCTGGAGGCGGTGCTCGAGTCGATCGAGGCTGCCGGTCCGGAGGAGATCTGGTGCCTTGGCGACGTGGTCGGCTACGGCGCCCAGCCGGACGAGTGCACGGCCCTGGTGCGGGAGCGCAGCGCCTTCACGCTGAACGGCAACCACGACCTCGCGGTGACCGGCGGGATCGACGCGGCGACCTTCTCGGAGACCGCGCGGGCGGCGGTCGGCTGGACCAAGGAGCACGCCTCGCCGGAGACGGTCGAGTTCCTCACAGAACTCTCGCCGGAGGGCGAGCGGCAGGGCTTCGGGCTCTTCCACGCCTCCCCGCGCGACCCGATCTGGGAGTACGTGCTCTCGATCGACCAGGCGGAAGCGGGCCTCGACGCCCAGAAGGAGCGGATCTGCCTGATCGGCCACTCGCACGTGGCGCTCTTCTTCACCCGGCCGCCCTCGACCGGGCGGCGCAGCTTCGCCACCGGCGCGCAGGCCGGCGACGGGGACCTGCTCGACCTCACGGAGGGCGAATGGCTGCTGAATCCCGGCAGCGTCGGCCAGCCGCGCGACGGCGACCCGCGCGCCGCCTGGCTGGAGATCGATACCGACGAGTGGACCGCGCGCTACCACCGGGTCCCCTACGACTCGGTCGCGGCCGGCGCGGCGATCCTCGAGGCCGGGCTGCCGTCAGCGCTCGCCGAGCGGCTCCAGATCGGCCGCTGATCTGTGTCACATACCCCACAAATGGGCGACCAAATCGACGAAACATAAGGCCAAGTGCAGGGTAAATATCGACTCACAAGTGTTCTCTAGACTCGAACGATGGGTCGCGTCCGCGCAGCCTCGCTGGTCTTTGCCGCGCTTGCGGTGGGACTTCTGCTGGCCGCCTGCGGGGGCGGCGGCAGCGACGAACTGCTGCCCGGGGCGACGGCCGACCAGATCACCTCGCACCTCGACCAGGTCCAGGTGAGCTACGAAGAAGGAAACTGCGAAGGGGCCGAAGACGGCGTCGCCAACGTGAGCACCGAGGTCGACGAACTCGGCAAGGTCGATGCCAAGCTGAAGAAAGCTTTGAAGCAGGGCGCGGCAAAGCTGTCCGAGGTGGTTTCTACCTGTAGAGCCCAGGAAGAAGAACAGGAACAGGCGGCCGAAGAAGCGTCGGAAGAAGAACAGGCGCAATTCGAAGCCGAAGAAGAACAGGCCAACGAAGAAGCCGAACAGGAAGCCTTCGAAAAGGAACAGAAGGCCGAAGAACGCGAACAAAAAGCGGAAGAAAAAGAACAGGAAGAGGCCGAAAAACACGCCGAACAGCCCGGTCCGTCCGAAGCGGGCGAAGAAGCTAAAGGCAAAGCCAAAGGCCACGAAAAGCAGGAAGAAATCGAAACCCCCGCTGAAGGCGAAGAAGAAGTGACTCCCCCGGCCACGGGCGAAGGGCCCGCGGGCGGTATCGGCCCGGGCTCGGAAGCGGGAGGCGGCTGATGGAGGCCGGGACCCTCTCAGGGCGCTACGAGACCGGCGAGCGACTCGGCTCGGGCGGGATGTCGAACGTCTACAAGGCCACCGACCGCATCCTCGAGCGCCAGGTCGCGGTGAAGATCCTCGCCGAGCACCTCTCCGACGACGAGCGCTTCGTCGCCCGGTTCCGCCGCGAGGCGCTGGCCGTTGCGCGCCTGATCCACCCCAACATCGTCCAGGTATACGACTCGGGCGTCGACGACGGCCGCCACTACATCGTCATGGAGTACGTCGCCGGGCGCTCCGGCGCCCAGATCCTGCAGCGCCACGGCCCGGTCGGCGCGGAGACGGCGGCGGAGATCGGCATCCAGGCCTGCGCCGGGCTCGACTACGCGCACCGCCGCGGGATCATCCACCGCGACGTCAAGCCGGGCAACCTGATGATCACCGGCGGGCCGGTGGGCAACGGCGAGCTGACCGTGAAACTCACCGACTTCGGGATCGCCCGGGCGATCGAGCAGACGCGGATCACCCAGGTCGGCTCGGTCGTCGGCACCGCCGCCTACCTCTCCCCCGAGCAGGTGCGCGGCGACGAGGCGACCCCGGGGACCGACGTCTACGCGCTCGGCGTCGTCCTCTACCAGTTCCTCACCGGGCGGCTGCCCTACGAGGGTTCCTCGCTGGCCGAGCTGGCGGTGCGCCAGCAGAACGAGAAGCCGCTGCCGCCGAGCACCTACAACTCCGAGGTGCCCGAGCCGCTGAGCGCCGCCGTCCTGCGGGCGCTGGAGGGCGACACGCGCCGCCGCTACGCGAGCGCCGACGAGTTCGCGACCGGCCTGCAGATGGGCCTCGAAGGCGAGGACGTCACCTCGCTCGACAACTTCGGCGGCGGCAACACCCCCACCCGCGTGATCGGCGGCGACACCGCCGCCACCCGCCACCTGGACCGCACCACCGCCCAGACCGAGTACCGCCCGGCCCCGCCCCCGCCGCGCCGCGTCGAGCCCCGCCGCGAGCCCGCCCCGCGCCGCTCGGAACCCTACGCGGGCGACGCCCGCGCGGCGGCCCCCGCACAACCGACCCAGCCCCGCAAGCGCTCCCCCTTCTCCCGCTTCGTCCGCTTCGTCCTCGCCCTGATCGCCCTCGTCCTGGTAGCGGGCGCGGTGGCGACCGGCGTGATCCTGACCACCGACAAGGCCGCCGGCGTCCACATCTCCAAGGTGGCGGGGGACACGGTCGACAAGGTGGTCGAAGAATTCAAGGGCCTGGTCTCGAAGAACAAGGAATAGGGACAAGGGACGCGGCCGTCTCGGCCACGGCCCTGGCAGGCTGTGGCCGTGGCCGAGACGGCCGGGGATTACGGGG
>Ga0153956_1000927_pt1 | contig 29284 bp, 29 predicted proteins | sample TSFL040MetaG_FD_104704 | JGI IMG/M metagenome (GOLD analysis project Ga0153956, IMG submission 104704) | Attine ant fungus gardens microbial communities from Florida, USA - TSFL040 MetaG | ecosystem: Host-associated > Fungi > Mycelium > Unclassified | place: USA: Florida, Wekiwa Springs... | reverse complement strand
CGGAGCCGGGCGACGCGGGTCACCGCCATCAACCCTGCGGCGATCGCGAGCGCGGCGGAGCCGGGCGACGCGGGTCACCGCCATCAACCCTGCGGCGATCGCGAGCGCGGCGGAGCCGGGCGATGGGGGCACCTCCCGCTTGCGGGGGACGGGTCACCGCTATTGGGCCCAGCGCGCCGAACGCCCAGCCCGACGCTGGCAGGATGTGATGTGTGAACTCCGCACAGGCCGAGGTGTCCGGCATCGGCCTGATCATCGCCGTCAAGCGGCTCAGCGTGGCGAAGACCAGGCTGGCGCCGGCGTTTCCCGCGCCGCAGCGCGAAGCCGTGGTGCTGGCCATGCTGGTGGACACCATCAGCGCGGCGTTGGCCGCTCGCGGCCTGGAACACATCACCGTGGTCACCCCCGATGAGGCCGCCGCTGCGGCCGCCGCCGAGCTGGGGGCCGAGGTTCTGGAGGATCCGACTCCAGACGGCCACCGCGACCCGCTGAACAACGCGCTCGCCGCGGCCGAAGCCTCGGTAGCCGAATCAGTGCCGAATATCGTTGTTTTGCAGGGTGATCTGCCGGCTTTGCAGTCCTACGAACTCGACGAGGCGATCGCTGCCGCGCGGACACACCAGCGCAGTTTCGTCGCTGACCGACATGGGATGGGCACTGCGGCGCTCTTCGCATTCGGCACCGCACTTGACCCGAGGTTCGGCAGAAATTCATCTGCGCGACACCGGGAATCCGGCGCGCTGGAGCTGACCGGCGCTTGGCCCGGTCTGCGCTGTGACATCGACACCCCGGAAGATCTGGCGGTAGCGCGACGGCTCGGCGTCGGCACGGCGACGGCCCGCGCGCTCGCACATACCAAGTCCGGTGGCAGCACCACGCGGGATGAGCAATGATTTCGGAGTGGACGAAATCGAGGGCAGCGAACTAACCGAGACGCGTACCGACCCGACCGACTGGCGTCCGAACGACGCCGCTCCGACCGCCCCTCCCGCAGCCACCGAGACGCTTCCGGCCGGCGACGACGACGAACTGCCCGCGGACCGCTACCTCAACCGCGAACTCAGCTGGCTGGACTTCAATGCACGGGTGCTGGCGCTGGCCGCCGACACCTCATTGCCGCTGTTGGAGCGGGCCAAGTTTCTGGCGATCTTCGCCTCCAATCTCGACGAGTTCTACATGGTCCGGGTCGCCGGTCTCAAACGCCGCGACGAGATGGGCCTGTCGGTGCGCTCGGCCGACGGCCTGACTCCGCGGGAACAACTGCGCCGCATCGGCGAACGGACCCAGCAGATCGCCACCAGCCATGCGCGGGTGTTCCTCGACTCGGTCCGCCCGGCGCTCGCCGCCGAAGGCATCCACGTCGTGACGTGGGCCGACCTCCTGCCGGCCGAGCGTGACCAGCTGTCGGTCTACTTCCACGAGCAGGTGTTCCCGGTGCTGACGCCGCTGGCGGTCGACCCGGCGCACCCGTTCCCCTTCGTCAGCGGGCTGAGCTTGAATTTGGCGGTGACGGTCAAGCGTCCCGAGGACGGCGGAAGTCACTTCGCGCGGGTCAAGGTCCCCGACAACGTCGACCGTTTCGTCGAACTCGACGCCGACGCCAGCGGCGACGGCCGCGCCGAGGTCCGGTTCCTGCCGATGGAGGAGTTGATCGCGGCGTTCCTGCCGGTGCTGTTCCCCGGTATGGAGATCGTCGAGCATCACGCGTTCCGCATCACCCGCAACGCTGATTTCGAGGTCGAAGAAGACCGTGACGAAGATCTGTTGCAGGCCTTGGAGCGGGAGTTGGCGCGGCGCCGATTCGGGTCACCGGTGCGCCTCGAGGTCGCCGACGATATGACCGAGCACATGCTGGAGCTGTTGCTGCGCGAACTCGACGTGGATCCCAGTGACGTCATCGAGCTGCCCGGCCTACTGGACCTGTCCTCGCTGTGGCAGATCTACGGCCAAGACCGGCCCGATCTCAAAGATCGCACCTTCGTCCCGGCCACCCACCCGGCGTTCGCCGAACGGGAAACCCCCAAAAGCATTTTCGCCACCCTGCGTGAAGGCGATGTGCTGGTACATCACCCGTACGACTCGTTCGCCACCAGCGTGCAACGGTTCATCGAGCAGGCAGCCGCGGACCCGGGCGTGCTGGCGATCAAGCAGACGCTGTACCGCACCTCCGGTGATTCGCCGATCGTCACCGCACTGATCGACGCCGCCGAGGCCGGCAAGCAGGTGGTGGCACTCGTCGAGATCAAGGCCCGCTTCGACGAGCAGGCCAACATCAAGTGGGCCCGCAAGCTGGAGCAGGCCGGCGTGCATGTGGTGTACGGACTGATCGGTCTGAAAACCCACTGCAAGGTCTGCCTCGTCGTGCGGCGCGAGGGTTCGACGATCCGGCGGTATTGCCATATCGGCACCGGCAACTACAACTCCAAGACCGCGCGCCTCTACGAAGATGTGGGACTGCTCACCGCCGACCCCGATATCGGCGCCGACCTGACCGACCTGTTCAACTCGTTGACCGGCTATTCGCGGAAAGTCGCCTACCGCAACCTGTTGGTGGCCCCGCACGGTGTCCGGAACGGGATCATCGAGCGCATCGAACGTGAGGTCGCGGCACACCGCCGGTCCGGCGACGGGCGGATCCGGCTCAAGCTCAACTCACTGGTCGACGAACAGGTGATCGACGCGCTTTACCGCGCCTCTCGGGCCGGAGTTCAGGTTGAGTTGTTCGTCCGAGGCATCTGCGCACTCCGGCCCGGAGTCGAGGGATTCTCCGAAAACATCCTCGTCCGATCGATTCTCGGCCGATTCCTGGAGCACTCCCGGATCATCCACTTCCGCGCCATCGACGAATTCTGGATCGGCAGCGCGGACATGATGCACCGCAATCTGGACCGTCGGGTCGAGGTGATGGTGCAGGTGAAGAATCCGCGGTTGACCGCACAACTGGGCGATGTGTTCGACTCGGCAATGGATCCGGGCACCCGCTGCTGGGAGCTCGGTCCCGACGGCCAGTGGGCGGCGGAGCCGCAGGCCGGCGCCACCGTGCGCGATCACCAGGCGTCGTTGATGGACCGACACCGCAATCCCTGACAACCTGCCCACCGCCCAACACGCCCGAATTGACCTGCAGGAGTGCAAGGTGCTCGAAACGACAGTGTCGAATGGCTCCGGGACGGAAGACAAGATCGTCCATGCGGCCGGCGCGGTGCTGTGGCGGACACGGCGCAATGCCGTTGAGGTGGCGCTCATCCACCGCCCGCGCTACGACGACTGGTCATTGCCCAAGGGCAAGGTCGATCCCGGTGAGACCGAACCGGTGACAGCTGTGCGGGAAATCTTGGAGGAGACCGGCCAACACGCACAGCTGGGCCGCCGGCTGGGGGCGGTCCGCTATCCGGTCACCCAGGGCGTCAAGACGGTCCGGTACTGGGCCGCCCAGGCGGTGGGCGGAGACTTCGTGCCCAATCACGAGGTCGACGATCTGGTCTGGTTGCCGGTCAAAGCCGCCATGAAAGAACTGCAATACGCCTATGACCGGAAGATCTTGCGGCGGTTCGCCAAGCAGCCCGCGGACACCGAAACGGTGTTGATCGTGCGGCACGGTACCGCTGGGCGCCGGTCGCGGTTCTCCGGCGACGACCGCCAACGACCGCTGGACAAGAAAGGTCGCGCACAGGCCGAAGCGCTCACCGATCAGCTGCTGGCCTTCGGAGCGACGGAGGTGTACGCCGCCGACCGGGTGCGCTGCCAACAGACTGTGGAGCCCTTGGCGGCCGAACTCGGGGTGACGGTACACAACGAGCCGATGCTGACCGAGGAGTCCTACGCCGACAACCCGAAGCAGGCCCGCCGCCGGGTGCTGGAGATCACCAAACTTGGCGGCACACCGGTTATCTGCACCCAGGGCAAGGTGATTCCGGACCTGATCACCTGGTGGTGCGACCGTGACGGCGTCAGCCCGGACAAGTCCCGCAATCGCAAGGGCAGCACCTGGGTGCTGTCACTGTCGGGTGGCAAGCTGATCGCCGCCGACCACATCGGTAGCCCGCTGGCTACCCACGCACTGGTATGAACGACCGAGCGCCGCGGGGATAACCCCGCGGCGCTCGGCTATTCGTTGCTACTTGCGACCCTTGCGGGCCGGAGCCTTGGTGGCTTTCTTGGCCGGAGCCTTCTTCGCCGCAGCCTTGGTTGCTGCCTTCTTGGCGACAACCTTCTTGGCCGGAGCCTTGGTCGCCGCCTTCTTCGCGACAACCTTCTTAGCCGGAGCCTTGGCCACAACCTTCTTAGCCGGAGCCTTGGTCGCCGCCTTCTTCGCGACAACCTTCTTAGCCGGAGCCTTGGTCGCCGCCTTCTTGGCCGGAGCCTTGGTCGCCGCCTTCTTCGCGACAACCTTCTTAGCCGGAGCCTTGGCCGGAGCCTTCTTGGCCGCAGTCTTCTTGGCGGCGGCCTTGGTGGCCTTCTTGGCCGGAGCCTTCTTGGCCGGCGCGGCGCTGGCACCAGCACCGCGCTTGACCGCGAGACCCTCGGACGGGACACGCTGCGCGCCAGAAACAATCGCCTTGAACTGCGCACCGGGGCGGAAAGCGGGGACGGACGTCGGCTTCACCTTGACCGTTTCACCGGTACGGGGATTGCGGGCCACGCGCGCGGCGCGGCGACGACGCTCAAAAACGCCGAACCCGGTGATGGTGACGCTCTCACCCTTGTGGACGGCGCGCACAATGGCATTGACGAAATGCTCGACGGCTTCGGTCGCCGACCGACGGTCGGTGTCCAATTCCTTTGTGAGCACCTCGATGAGCTCTGCTTTGTTCATCCAATCCCTCCGAAACCAGTGGCCCTACTTGAGCCGACTAGAGCACACGGTAAACCCTGATACCACTGATATCCAAGAGCCACGCGCAATTTCAGACGAGATTATGGGCTAATTCGGCAATCCGGTTACCGCCCTTGGACGCTGACGAGAGCGTCATACCCACCGGAATTCAGCTCCGGCGCGAGCCTTCAAGAAGCCGGCAGAGTGCGCGGTTTCCAGCTCGGGCGAGCAGCCTCGAATGAGTCGATTTCATCGAGTTTCCGCAGCGTAAGGCCTATATCGTCGAGCCCTTCGGACAACCGCCAAGCGGTGTAGTCGTCAATCGTGAACGCCACCACCACCGTTCCGGCGGTGATATTCCGATCTTGAAGATTGACAGTGATTTCCAACCCCGGGCTCTGCTCGATGACTTTCCACAGCAGTTCCACATCATCTTGGGCCACCTGGGCCGCCAGCAGGCCGGCCTTGCCGGCATTGCCGCGGAAGATGTCGGCGAATCGGGAGGAGATCACCACCTTGAACCCGTAGTCGAGCAGCGCCCAGACCGCATGTTCCCGAGACGATCCGGTGCCGAAATCCGGTCCCGCAACCAGCACCGAACCTTGATCGAAAGGGCTGAGATTCAGCACGAAGGACGGATCGGTGCGCCATGTGGCGAACAGGCCGTCCTCAAATCCCGTCCGGGTGATGCGCTTCAAATAGACCGCGGGAATGATCTGGTCGGTGTCGACATTGGACCGCCGCAGCGGGACTCCGATTCCGGTGTGAGTATGGAAAGCGTCCATGACAAGGCTCCTTTAATGCCGTGGCGGTCAGTTCAAGTCAGTTCAAGTCCTGGGGGGACGACAGCGTCCCACGGATGGCGGTGGCAGCGGCCACGACCGGGGACACCAGGTGGGTGCGTCCGCCCTTGCCCTGCCGGCCTTCGAAGTTGCGGTTGGACGTCGACGCCGACCGCTGGCCCGGCTCCAGCTGATCCGGGTTCATCCCCAGGCACATTGAGCAGCCAGGCTGGCGCCACTCGGCGCCCGCGGCCGTGAAAACCTCCGCGAGCCCTTCGTCTTCGGCTTGATTGCGCACCCGCATCGAACCCGGCACCACAAGCATCCTTACCCCGTCGGCGACCTGGTGCCCGCGCAGCACACTCGCCACCGCCCGCAGGTCCTCAATGCGGCCGTTGGTGCACGACCCGACAAACACCGTGTCGACCGCGATATCGCGCATCGGCGTGCCGGGTCGAAGGTCCATGTACGCCAACGCCTTCTCCGCGGCCCGCCGCTCGGCCTCGTCGTTGATCGCCTCCGGGTCGGGCACGTTGGCGCTCAGCGGGACACCTTGGCCGGGGTTGGTACCCCAGGTCACGAACGGCGTCAGCGCATCCGCGTCCAGGTAGACCTCGACATCGAACGTCGCACCCGGGTCGGTGCGCAGGCTGCTCCAATAGGCCACGGCGGCATCCCAGTCCGCACCGGTCGGCGCGTGCGGCCGGCCCCGCAGGTACTCGTACGTGGTCTCATCGGGCGCAACCATGCCGGCCCGGGCGCCGGCCTCAATGCTCATGTTGCAGATCGTCATCCGCGCCTCCATCGACAGCGACTCAATGGCGCTGCCCCGGTATTCGATGACGTAGCCCTGGCCGCCTCCGGTGCCGATCTGGGCGATCACCGCCAAGATGATGTCCTTGGCCGTCACGCCGTCGGCGAGTTGCCCGTCCACATTGACCGCCATTGTCTTGAACGGCTTGAGCGGCAGCGTCTGGGTGGCCAGCACGTGTTCGACCTCGGAAGTCCCGATACCCATCGCCAGCGCACCGAACGCGCCGTGAGTGGAGGTGTGACTGTCGCCGCAGACCACCGTCGTGCCGGGCTGGGTGAGCCCCAGCTGCGGACCGATGATGTGCACGATCCCCTGGTCGATGTCGCCCATCGGGTGCAACCGGATACCGAACTCGGCGCAGTTGTGCCGCAGCGTCTCGACCTGGGTACGCGACACGGGATCGGCGATCGGTTTGTCGATGTCGACCGTCGGCACGTTGTGATCCTCGGTGGCGATGGTCAGATCCGGGCGCCGTACCGGACGGCCGGCCAGCCGCAGCCCCTCGAAGGCCTGTGGGCTGGTGACTTCATGAACCAGGTGCAGGTCGATGTAGATGAGGTCAGGTTCGGTCCCGCCGCCGGATGCCACGACGTGGTCCGCCCAGACCTTCTCGGCCAGGGTGCGAGGCTGCTCGGTCTTGAACATCACTGTCATCCCTCAATTTATGTTGTCTCATATTTTGAGACGCTAGTATCTGTATATGGGACAGCATAGCGGCATCGGCGTTCTGGACAAAGCGCTGGTGGTGCTCCACTCGGTCGCCGAATCGCCGTGCGGGCTGGCTGAACTGTGCGACCGCACTGGTCTGCCCCGCGCCACCGCACACCGGTTGGCCGCAGGCCTGGAGACCCACCGGCTGCTCGGTCGTGACAACGAGGGCCGCTGGCAGATCGGCCCCGCGGTCAGCGAACTGGCAGCCCGCGCCGACGATCCACTTCGGGCGGCCGGCGCGACGGTGCTGCCGCGGCTGCGAGAGATCACCGGGGAGAGCGTGCAGCTGTATCGCCGCGAAGGCTCCGAGAGGGTCTGCGTTGCGGCGCTGGAACCGGCTGCGGGGCTGCGCGACACGGTTCCGGTCGGGGCCCGGCTGCCGATGACCGCCGGTTCGGGGGCCAAGGTCTTGCTGGCCTACGCCGATGCAGACGTGCAACAAGAAGTGCTGCCGGAGGCCAAGTTCACCAGCCGCACCCTCTCCGAGCTGCGGCGGCGGGGCTGGGCGCAAAGCGTCGCCGAACGCGAGCCCGGGGTGGCCAGCGTGTCGGCGCCGGTGCGCGATCACCGCGGCACGGTGGTGGCAGCGATCTCGGTATCGGGCCCGATCGACCGGATGGGGCGTCGCCCTGGAGCCCGCTGGGCCGCCGACCTGGTCGCGGCGGCCGATGATTTGACGGCCCGGCTCTAGTCCTGCCGAGCAGGCGCAGAATCGCATACCGCTGGCCCGTTCAATGCGATTCTGCGTCTGCTCGCCGAGGGGGCTCATCCGCCTGACAGACTGCAGAGATGGGAACCAAACAGCGCGCACAGATCGTCATGACCGATGCCGAGGTCGCTGACTTCGTCAACACCCACCGCACCGGAACACTGGCCACCATCGGGCCCGACGGCCAGCCGCACCTGACCGCGATGTGGTACGCGGTGCTCGACGGCGAGATCTGGCTGGAGACCAAGGCCAAGTCCCAGAAGGCGGTCAACCTGCGCCGCGATCCGCGGGTCACCTTCCTTCTGGAGGCCGGCCAGACGTACGACACGCTGCGCGGGGCCGCTTTCGAGGGCGTCGCGGAGATCGTCGACGACCCCGACACCATCTTCCGGGTGGGCGTCAGCGTCTGGGAGCGCTACACCGGTCCCTACACCGACGAGATGAAGCCCGGCGTCGACGCGATGATGAACAACCGGGTGGCTGTGCGCATCATCACACGGCGCACCCGCTCCTGGGACCACCGCAAGCTGGGCTTGCCGGCCTTGCCGCTCGCCGGTTCCACGGCGCCGAAGGGCGATTGAGCCCACTGCACACAAGAAGGCCCGCACCTTGACGGTGCGGGCTTTTGCTTTGTACCCCCGATGGGATTCGAACCCACGCTACCGCCGTGAGAGGGCGGCGTCCTAGGCCGCTAGACGACGGGGGCTAGAACATTTCCGGGTTGCCAGCATAGCTCAACCCGTACAGCCCGCCTAATCGCTTGCAGCGGACCGCTTTTGCTGGGGTACCAGGACTCGAACCTAGAATGGCTGAACCAGAATCAGCTGTGTTGCCAATTACACCATACCCCAAGGACCAACAATGGCCCGGCCATTACCGCTGGTCAGAGTGCCGCTGGTGCACTACTGGCCAGCCGTTCTTGGGCCGACGAGCAGACTACCAAACTTCTAGCGCGAAGTTGTCATCGCGTTTCCCCAACGTCGTCTCGGGCGCTCCGCAGCCGGTTCAAGCTGCGGTTAGAGCCCAACAATTCCAGCGACTCGAACAGCGGCGGGCTGACCAATCCACCGGAGACCGCCACTCGGATCGGGCCGAACGCCTTGCGCGGTTTGAGCCCCAGATCGTCCAGCAGCGCGGCCTTCAGCGCGGCCTCGATGTTGGCAGTGGTCCACTCCCCTACGTCCTCCAGCGCAGTGATGGCCGCATCCAACGCCGGCGCCGCTTCGGGACCCAGTTCTTTGGCGGCTGCTCGCGGGTCAAGCTCGTAGTGAGCGTCATTGAAGAACTTCAGCAGCGGCCAGGCGTCGCCGAGCACCACGATGCGGGTCTGCACCAGTGCCGCGGCCACCGCGAAGCCGGCGTCGTCCAGTCCGGTGTCGTGTCCATGGGTGTCGAGAAAACTGCGCAACCGTGCGGTGAAATCGTCCAGTTCGAGCAGTCGGATGTGCTCTGCGTTGAGCGCATCGGCCTTCTTCTGGTCGAACCGGGCCGGGTTGGAGTTGACGTTGACCACGTCGAACGCGGCGACCATCTCGTCGAGACTGAACACGTCGCGGTCGTCGGCGATAGACCAGCCCAGCAGTGCCAGATAGTTCAACAGCCCCTCGGGAATGAAGCCTCGGTCGCGATGCGCGAAGAGGTTCGACTGCGGGTCACGCTTCGACAGCTTTTTGGTGCCCTCACCCAAAACAGTTGGCAGGTGCCCGAATTCCGGGATGCGATCGGCGACGCCGATGCGGATCAGCGCCTGGTACAGCGCGATTTGGCGTGGCGTGGACGGCAAGAGGTCCTCGCCACGCAGCACGTGGGTGATCTTCATCATGGCGTCGTCGACCGGGTTGACCAAGGTGTACAGCGGGTCCCCGTTGGCGCGGGTCAGTGCGAAATCCGGAACGGTGCCGGCCGGAAAGGACGTCTGCCCGCGCACCAGGTCTGCCCAGCCGAGCTCGGTATCGGGCATCCGCAGCCGCACCACCGGCTTCCGGCCCTCGGCCAGATAACCGGCCCGCTGCTCCGCGGTCAGCTCGCGGTCGAAGTTGTCGTAACCCAGCTTGGGGTTGCGGCCGGCGGCGAGATGGCGGGCCTCCACCTCCTCCGGGGTCGAGAACGCCTCGTACGCCTCTCCGGCCGCCAGCAGCTGCGCCACCACGTCACGGTGGATGTGGGCGCGCTCGGACTGCCGGTACGGGCCGTAGGGACCGCCCACCTCGGGACCCTCATCCCAGTCCAGATGCAGCCAGCGCAGCGCATCCAGCAGCGCCAAGTAGCTTTCCTCGCTGTCGCGTTCGGCGTCGGTGTCCTCCACCCGGAAGACCATGGTGCCGCCGGTGTGGCGGGCGTAAGCCCAGTTGAACAGGGCGGTGCGGATCAGCCCGACGTGTGGAGTGCCGGTCGGTGACGGGCAGAACCGGACACGAACACCTGATGTGGTCACGAGTTTCCTTTGCGGATAACCGGATTGGACAGGGTGCCAATACCTTGGATGGAGACGGACACGGTGTCACCGTGTTCGATGGGGCCGACCCCCTCGGGGGTACCGGTCAGCAGGATGTCGCCGGGCAGCAGCGTCATCACCGCAGAGATCCACTCCACGATGGCGCCGACGTCATGCATCATCAGCGAAGTCCGACTGTCCTGCTCGACGGCCCCATTGACCTCGGTGCGAATCGACAGGTCAGCCGGGTCGAGGTCGGTGACGATCCACGGTCCGATCGGGCAGAAGGTGTCGTGGCCTTTTGCCCGGGTCCACTGCCCGTCGGACTGCTGCTGGTCACGCGCCGACACATCATTGCCGATGCTGTAGCCCAAGATGTTGTCCTTGGCTCGCGCGGCCGGAACGTCCTTACAGGGACGTGAGATGACCACAGCCAGTTCACCTTCAAAGTGCACCGGGGAAGCGTTGGCGGGCAGCTGAATCGGCACGTTGGGCCCGATGATGGCGGTGTTCGGTTTGAGGAACATCGTCGGGTTGGCCGGTGGGGCACCGCCCATTTCGGCGATATGGGCCGCGTAGTTCTTCCCGATGCAGACCACCTTGCTGGCAAGGATCGGTGCCAGCAGGCGCACGTCGGCCAGCGGCCAGGACCTGCCGGTGAACTCCGGTGTGCCGAACGGGTGCTCGGCGATCTCGCGGGCGGTCATCTCGTGTGGCCGGTCCGGGTCTCCTTCGATACTGACGAAGGCGACACCGTCCGGGCTGGCAATTCGGCCTAGTCGCATTCGAGCAAGCCTAATGGTCCTCGCTTACGGCGGCGGGGGGTGCGGCTGTGGAACCATGGTCGGATGTCCACCGAGCCGATTGGCACAGCCGCTCGCTGGTCGGTCGTGGTCGTTGCCCTGATGGCCACACTGTCTTCATTCGTCTTCATCAACGGCATTGCCTTCGTCATCCCGATGCTGGAGACCAAGCGAGAAACCAACCTCGCGATGGCCGGCCTGCTGGCCTCCATGCCGAGCTTCGGGATGGTGCTGACCCTGTTCGCCTGGGGCGCGCTGTTGGACCGCATCGGTGAACGCATCGTGTTGAGCGTGGGTTCCGCGCTGACCGCGCTGGCCACGTTCGCGGCAGCCTCGATGCAGTCGCTGGTCGGGGTCGGGGCATTTCTCTTCCTGGGAGGTATGGCCGCCGCCAGCGCCAACAGTGCCAGCGGGCGGTTGGTGACGGGCTGGTTCCCGCCCCACCAGCGCGGACTGGTGATGGGTATCCGCCAGACCGCGCAACCGTTGGGCATCGCGTTGGGGGCCGAGGTGATTCCCGAACTGGCTGAGCACGGGTTGGCGCGGGCGCTGACATTCCCGGCAACGCTGTGCGCCGTGGCAGCGGTGGCGTGTGCGATCGGCGTGGTCGATCCGCCACGCAGGCCACGGTCGGCGGCCTCCGGCGCCGAACTCGCCAGCCCCTACGTCGGTTCAAAGGTGCTGTGGCGCATCCACTTTTCCTCGGCCCTGTTGATGGTTCCGCAGTCTGTGCTCGCCACTTTCATGCTGGTGTGGCTGATCGTGGACACCGACTGGTCGATCGCCGCCGCGGGCGGTCTAGTGACGGTGTCGCAGTTGCTCGGTGCAGCCGGGCGAGTGGCGGCCGGCCGGTGGTCCGACCGCGTGCGGTCGCGGCTGCGGCCGATTCGCAGCCTTGCCGTCGCCGGAGCGCTGGCAATGCTGGCCCTGGGGGCCGCCGACCATCTGCACTCCCGTCTCGCCGAGACGGCGATGGTGATCGCGGCGGTTATCGCCGTGCTGGACAACGGATTGGCGTCGACTGCGGTCGCCGAGATCGCCGGTCCGTACTGGAGCGGTCGCGCGCTGGGCATCCAGAACACCACCCAGCGGCTGAGCGCGGGGATCGCTCCCCCGCTCTTCGGTGCGCTGATCGGCACCATCGGCTATCCAGTGGCTTTCGCGTTGTGCGGACTGTTCCCGCTGGCCGCGTTGCGCTTGGTGCCGGTGAGCGCCGAGCCCGAAGGCCGTTCGGCCCTGGAGGCGCTGCGGACCCTACGAGTGCCGCCCGGGCCGCCGCCCGACCCGCCAACGCAACCCTGAGGCTGCCGGCAAGTACCGTCGAAACGATGACGGATACGGATCATGTCCGGCTTCGGACACCAACTGTGGCGGACGGCCAAGCCCTGTGGCAGATCGCCGTCGACAGCGCCACTCTCGACGTCAATTCGCCCTACGCCTACCTGCTGTGGTGCCGCGATTTTGCCTCGACCTCGGTCGTTGCCGAGGTCGATGGAGAGCCCGGCGGTTCAGCGAGCCTCGACGGAGGAGAGGCGAAACTGGGACCGCCGCACAAACCCGGCGGTTCAGCGAGCCTCGACGGAGGAGAGGCGAAACTGGGACCGCCGCACAGGCTCGGCGGCTTCGTAACCGGCTATCGGCGACCCGAACAGCCACAGACCCTGATGGTCTGGCAGGTGGCAGTCAACGCCGCCCACCGTGGCGCCGGCCTGGCCGGCCGGATGCTCGATCACCTGGCGACCACGCAGGTCACTCAGGGGGTTACCCATCTTGAGACCTCGATCACACCGGACAACGACGCCAGCCGACGGCTCTTCAGCGCCTTCGCCCGCCGATGGGACGCCCCATTGGAGTGTTCGGAGCTGTTCGGAGCGGATTTGTTCGCCGAATCTCATCTGGCAGAAGAACTGTTTCGCATTGGACCGCTTCGGGTACACCAGCGTCGCCAGTGAGGGCGTGCCAAGGTTGAGATCACAAAATGGTCTCGGTAAGGTAACGAAAGCGCAAACGTGAGCCCCGACAGACCTAGGCCGGGGGCTACGAGCGGGGTGGTGGGTCGAGCCGAGATCACCCGCGGCACCAGTTTGATGTCGACCTGTCGTTCCGTTCCGTTGTATTTGACCGACGGACGGAGGAACTATGACGATTTTTGAAACCCTGGAATCCGAAGTACGAAGTTATTGCCGGTCCTGGCCGGTGATGTTCGACCGTGCCAGCGGCTCCCGAATGTGGGATGTCAACGGCAAGGAATACCTGGACTTTTTTGCCGGCGCCGGCGCGCTCAACTACGGCCACAACCACCCCGACCTGCGGGCACCGCTGCTGGAATACCTGAGCTCGGATCGAGTGGTGCACAGCCTCGACATGAACACCATCGCCAAGGCCGAGTTCCTGGAGCGCTTTAACGAGGTGATCCTCAAGCCCCGCGAGCTCAACTACAAGGTGCAATTTCCCGGACCCACGGGGACCAACGCGGTGGAGTCGGCGCTGAAGCTGGTGCGCAAGATCACCGGCCGCGAGAGCATCATCAGCTTTACCAACGCTTTTCACGGCATGACACTGGGCTCGCTGAGCGTCACCGGTAACTCGATGAAGCGCGGCGGCGCCGGAATCCCACTGGTGCACGCCACACCCATGCCCTACGACAACTACCTCGACGGCGTGGTGCCCGACTTCATCTGGTTCGAGCGCCTGCTCGAAGACAGCGGCAGCGGCCTGAACGACCCGGCGGGGGTGATCGTCGAGACCGTGCAGGGTGAAGGCGGAATCAACGTAGCCCGCTGGGAATGGTTGCGTGGCCTGTCCGACCTCTGCAAGCGCCACAATCTGCTGCTGATCGTCGATGACGTCCAGATGGGCTGCGGGCGGACCGGACCGTTCTTCAGCTTCGAGGCGGCCGGCATCGTTCCCGACATCGTCTGCCTGTCCAAGTCGATCAGCGGGTACGGGCTTCCGATGGCGTTGACGCTGCTGAAGCCGGAACTGGACGTGTGGGAACCGGGCGAGCACAACGGCACATTCCGCGGCCAGAACCCGTCGTTCGTGACCGCCGCTGCGGCGCTGAACTTCTGGACCGACAACCGCTTGGAGAAGTCGGTACTGCGCAAGGGCGAACTGATCGAACAGGCGCTGAACGACGTGGTGGACCCGATCCCCGGCGTCAGCACTCGGGGCCGCGGCCTGATCCGCGGTGTGGCCTTCGAACGCCCGGAGCTGGCCGGGGCAGTATGCCGTGAGGCCTTCGAGCGCGGCCTGCTGCTGGAGACCTCGGGCCCTGAAGGCGAAGTTGTAAAGCTGATGCCGCCGTTGGTCATTGATGATGACGACCTTGCCGAAGGCCTGACGATCGCCGCCCAGTCGATCGAAGCCGTCGCCGCCCGTGAACTAGCCGCAACCACGTCAGGAGCCCGCCGATGATCGTCCGTACCCTCGCCGAGATCAAGGGCACCGACCGCGACGTCCAGTCCAAGACGTGGAACAGCCAGCGGTTGCTACTGGCCCGCGACGGGCAGCGGTTCTCGATGCACGAGACGTGCCTGTACGCCGGTACCGAGACTTCGATGTGGTACGCCAACCACGTTGAGGCGGTGTACTGCGTCGGCGGTGAAGGTGAGTTGATCAACGACGAGACCGGCGAGGTGCACCCGCTGCATGACGGCACGCTGTACCTGCTCGACGGTCACGAGCACCATCGGGTGATCGCCCACACCGATCTGCGCATGGTGTGCGTATTCGACCCGCCGGTCACCGGGCAGGAGGTGCACGACGACACCGGCGCGTACCCCCTGCTCACTGAACAACCACAGGAGACGGCGTCGTGACGACCGTCTTCACCGATCGCTATCCCACGCGCAACAACGTCACGATCGGTATCGAACCGCGTCGCGACCCGGTGGTCTGGACCACCGAAGCCAACGGCGGTCCGTTGAGCCCGGCCCGTGTCGCTCAGTTCGATGCCGATGGCTTTCTGGCCGTCGACACCCTGGTGGACACCGACGTGGTGGCGGACCTGCGTAACGAGTTGGATCGCCTGCGTGCCGACGTCGCGCTGGCCTCCGGCGAGCGCTCGATCTGCGAGCGCGACAGCGGCCAGATCCGGTCGATCTTCGAGGTACACCGGATCAGCCCGGCGTTCGCCGCGCTGGTCGCCGACCCGCGCCTGGTGGGACCGGCCCGCCAACTGCTCGGCTCGGATGTCTATGTGCACCAGAGCCGGGTCAACTTCAAGCCGGGGTTCAACGGCCGAGAGTTTTACTGGCACTCCGATTTTGAGACCTGGCACGCCGAAGACGGCATGCCCACCCCACGCGCGGTCAGCGTCTCGGTGGCCCTGACCGAAAACCTGGACAGCAACGGATCGTTGATGATCATGCCCGGCTCGCACCGTTGGTTCGTATCGTGCCCGGGCCAGACCCCGCCGAACCACTACCGCTCGTCGCTCAAGCAGCAGGAGATCGGCACGCCCGACGACGCGAGCCTGACCTGGTTGGCCGATCAGCACGGGATTCGTCAGATCACCGGCCCAGCCGGGTCTGCGGTGTTCTTCGACTCCAACTGCATGCACGGGTCGAGCAGCAATATCACGCCGTATGCGCGCTCGAACGTGTTCATTGTCTACAACAGCGTGGACAACGCCCTGGTGGAGCCATTCGGCGCTGCCGTTCCGCGACCGACATTCATCGCCAGCCGCGTCTTCGACCCGGTGTAGACCGGGGCCGGCAAGGATCTAGCCGATCTTCTCGCCTAGCTCTTTGGCCGCCTCGACCAGCACTGCCGCCACTCCTCGGTACTGCGAACTGCTCAGTCGGTGAACGGGCGCCGCGGCATTGAGCGCCAGCAGCACACCCGGCGCACGCGTGGGAATGGGCACCGCGACCGAGGCAACTCCTTCCTCACTCCCCTCCCGGTTCACCGCGTAGCCCTGCTGGCGTATCCGACCGAGCTCGCGTTGCAGCTCTGTTCTGGTGCCGACCGAATGTGAGGTCACGCGCGGCAGCTCTTCGTCGGGATACAGGCGGGCGATGTCGGCATCAGACAAGCGCGCCAGCAGCGCCTTCCCGGTCGAGGTGCAGTGCGCAGGCATGGTTCGGCCGAGCCGCGAGGCGACCCGCACGGCAGCCTGTCCCTCGGCGGCGGCGATGAAACGAACGCCTGAGCCCTCAAGCATTCCAAGGTGCACTGACTCGTTGAGGCGCGCACTGAGGCGCAGCAGTACCGGTTTCGCCGCTCCTTCGATATCGGTGCGGTTGAACACTAAGAACGCCACGCTTATCAGCGCCGGCCCGGGGTGATAGGCCTTGGACGCCGGGTCCTGGCGTACGAAGCCCCGATACTGCAGCATCGCCAACAGACGGTGAGCGGTCGAGGATGCGACGCCCAAATGATTCGCCGCGTCGGTCAATCGGATCTGCGGCTGCTCCCCCAGCAACAGCAGAAGCTTCAGCGCCCTATCCACCGATCCGATCGGATACTGCGGCACACCCCGATCCGGGGCCGCGTCTCCGGGTGGCCAAATAGGCTCGTTATTCTGCATAGCAGAGACACTACTCAGCGTTGTTGACCTATAAACCCTGGTCCTGGCAGAGTTTTCTCCACGCCACAGGGATTTTCTCTGCATACCAGAAATTGGGCCTTCAAGACTGGAGACGCATCGATGAGTGATCACCGGCATGTCCTCGATGAGGTCAGGCGGGGAATGATCCCAGCGCACATCTACAACGACGCCGAGATCTTTGAACTCGAGAAGGAGCGGCTCTTCCGTCGCGCCTGGATGTTCGTGGCGCATGAGTCGGAGATCCCCCAAGACGGTGACTATGTCGTACGACGCCTGCTCAACGACTCCTTCATCATCGCCCGCGACTCCAAGGGCGACGTGCGGGCCATGTTCAACATGTGCCTGCATCGCGGGATGCAGATCTGCCGCGCCGAAATGGGTAATGCCTCCAATTTCCGCTGCCCCTACCACGGCTGGTCGTATCGCAACGACGGGCGCATCACCGGCCTGCCCTTCCACCAAGAGGCTTATGGCGGCGAGGCCGGCTTCTCCAAGCGCGGTCAGACGCTGTTGCCGGCACCGAGCCTGGCCAGTTACAACGGTCTGATCTTCATCAGCCTTGATCCCCAGGCTCCCCCGCTCGAAGAGTTTCTCGGCGACTTCAAGTTCTATCTCGACTTCTACACCAAGCAGAGCCGCAGCGGTCTTGAGGTCCGCGGCCCGCAACGATGGCGCATCAAAGCGAACTGGAAGATCGGCGTCGAGAACTTCGCCGGGGACATGTATCACACCCCGCATACCCACGCCTCTGTCGTCGATATCGGGCTGTTTCGTGAACCGAAGGCGCAGAAGCGTAAAGACGGTGCGACCTACTGGGCGACCTGCGGAGGCGGTACGACCTACAAGCTGCCGCCGGGCGACTTTGAGGAACGGATGCGCTATGTCGGCTACCCCGACGAGATGGTGGGGCGAATCAAGGAAGTGTGGTCCACCGACCATCAGCGCATGGTCGCCGACGACGGCTTCATGATCTCGGCGGCATCGTGCTTTCCCAATATGAGCCTGGTGCACAACTGGCCAAAGATTCAAGACAGCGAAGATGTGTTGCCGTTCATATCGATTCGTACCTGGCAGCCAATCAGTGAGAACGAAACCGAGGTGTACTCGTGGTTCGCGGTCGACGCGGCCGCCCCCGAGCAGTTCAAGAAAGACTCCTACAAGGCCTACCTGATGTGCTTTGGCTCCACGGGCATGTTCGAACAGGATGACGTGGAGAACTGGGTGTCGCTGACCAACACCGCTGCCGGCTCCATGGCCCGTCAACTGTTGCTCAACGGACGGATGGGCCTGCTCGCCGACGATACCCCGGTGGTCAACGCGTTACCGCCGGAGCTGTTCCATGGCCCAGGCACCGCTCAAGTCGGCTACAACGAGAACAATCAGCGGGCGATCCTCCGGATGTGGGCCGATCACCTCCAGATGGTTCCGGTAGCGACGGACACCGCAGCGCTGGGTACGCAGCGCGACGGAATCACCCCCCTGGTGCAGACCAACGGCACGTCGGCATGCGAGACAGCCTGCGAGGAGGCCCGGGTATGACATCCGCCGAGAAGAGTCAGCGGCCCGGGTTCGCCCGACCGAAAGATGCCGGCGGACCGTGGGAGCTGGCAGTTCTGGGTGATCACGCGCCGAAGACGGTCCGCAGCGGTAAGCCCTTGCCGTTCAACGATGCCCGCCATCTGCAGGCGCATCAGTTCTTGGTCGACGAGGCCTATCTGCTCGACGCACAGCAGTACACCGAATGGCTCGACACCCTCACCGAGGACATCCATTACTTCATGCCCGTCCGGGTGACCACCGCCTCGGCCGCTGGATTCGACACTTCGCCCGGCATGGCCCATTTCGACGAGAACAAATACTCGTTGAACCGGCGCGTCGCGCGCTTTGCGACCGAGCACGCCTGGACCGAAGACCCGCCGTCGCGGCTGCGCCATCACATCACCAATGTCCGCACCTTTGCCTGCGATGATGATCAACACCTGATCGTCGAGTCTGCCGAGCTGCTCTTCCGCAGCCGCGGCGATGTGAACGAGGCGGCGTTCGTCTCCTGCGGCCGTGAAGACCTACTGCGGCGCACTGGTGACCCATGGAAGTTGGCGCGGCGCACCATCTATGTCGATGAGTCGGTCCTGCGTATGCAGAACCTGGCGGTCTTCCTGTGAGCGCACTCGACGATCTCATGGCTAATGCGGTCGGTGACGCGATAACCATCGCCAACGAATTCACCGAAGTGACGCTGCACCGGGTCGACACTCGCAACGGTTCGCGGCTGCTGATCACGTCACCGAAGTCGGGGCAATGGATCAGTCTCGACGCCCTGGAACTTGAAGCATTGACCTGGCAGAACGCCTACACTCTGGCGGCGATGGTCGGCAACATGCATCAACCGCTCCTCTCGGACGACAGTGACCTGCCGTGACGCGATGGCTGGACGGTAAGCGGGCGCTCGTCGTCGGCGCCGGCTCGGGCATCGGCCGAGCAGTCGTCGACGCCTATCTCGACGAGGGTGCCCAGGTCGCGGTGTTGGAACGCGATCAGTCAAAGTGCGCTGCGTTGGCTAGTCAGTTGCCCGGAGTTCCGGTGACACAGGGCGATGCAACGACTGCCGAGGCAAACGAGCGCGCTGTCGCTGCCGCCGTTGCGGCTTTCGGCGGCCTGGACACGCTGGTCAACTGCGTTGGGATCTTCGACTTTTACAAGGGAATCACCGATATCTCGACCGAAGAGCTGGAGCCGGCGTTCGACGAGATGTTCAAGACGAACGTGCTGAGTCAGCTGCAGTCGGTGAAAGCCGCCGTCCCGGCGCTTCAAGCCCAGGAGCGTTCGTCGATCGTCCTCACCGAATCTGCATCGTCGTTCTACCCGGGCCGCGGCGGCGTACTTTACGTCGCGTCGAAGTTCGCCGTGCGCGGCCTGGTCAGCACTCTCGCCTATGAACTCGCGCCGCACATCCGGGTCAACGGCGTTGCGCCGGGCGGAACATTGAACACCGACCTGCGCGGTTTGCAGAACCTGTCGCTGGGCCATATCCGCCTGGACGACACCCCCAACCGGGCACGCGATCTCGCGGCACGCACCCCGCTCAATGTGGCGCTCACTCCGCAGGACCACGCCTGGAGTTACGTCTTCCTGGCATCAGACCGGTCCCGCGGTATCACAGCCGGGACTACACATCCCGACGGCGGATTCGGAATGACTACCGGGGGTACCGCGTGACCGGCGACGATCTGGCCCCGCTGCGGCTCGAGGTTGCGCAGGCCTGCCGTGTCGCTGCCGCCCGGGGCCTGGTGGACGGCATTCTCGGACACATCAGTGCCCGAGTCGACGAACAACACTTACTCGTGCGGTGTCGCAGCGACTCCGACGACGGAGTGGCATTCACTCGTCCCGACGACATTCGGCTCATCCGCTTTGACGGAACACCAGGCATGCCAGGGGAACTGGACGGATATCGGGTCCCCAACGAGCTGCCGATCCACGTCGAAACCCTGCTGGCCCATCCCGAACACCGGGCAGTGGCCCACCTGCATCCCCCGGCCGTCGTTGCCGCCGACCTGGCGGGCATCACGATCGAACCCATCTACGGGGCATTCGACATCCCCGGCGCATGGCTCGCCTACCGCGGCGTCCCGGTATACCCGCGGGCCGTGCTGATCCGCACCGCAGAACTCGGCAAAGAGATGGTCGCCGCCATGGCGGACAAGCCGGTGGTGATCTGCCGCGGCCATGGACTCACCAGTGCCGCAGCCACGGCTGCCCAGGCCGTCCTGCAGGCGATCAGCCTGGACCAACTGGCTTCGATGTCACTGCGGGTCCGCGCCGCGGGCGGCACGTTGATGCCGATCGACGAGGAAGATTGGGCAGATCTGCCCGATCTCGGCCCCGCGTTCACCGCGGACGCCGCCTGGCGCTACGAGCTGGCCCGGCTGGAGCAACGATGACTGGTCAGGCGGAGATCAGCGCCGAGATCGAGGCGATCCAGGCCGATTACCAGCGTGCGGGCCTCGACGAAAGCCAACCCAGGCTGGACTATCCGCCGTACCGCAGCAGCGTGCTGCGGCATCCCAAAAGTGCATTACACCCGGCAGACCCCGAGGGCGCCGAGCTCCAGGCGCCCTGTTTCGGCGAGGGCGACATCGCCCATCTGGACGCGGATCTGACGAGCCAGCACGCCGGCACGCCGATCGGTGAGCGCACGGTAGTGACCGGGCGGATCGTGGACAGCAACGGCAGGCCGGTGCGCCGGCAACTCGTCGAGATCTGGCAGGCCAACGCCAGCGGGCGCTACATCCATCAGGGGGATCAGCATCCGGCACCATTGGACCCCAATTTCACCGGAGCGGGGCGTTGCCTCACCGACGACGACGGGTTCTACCGCTTCACAACGATCAAGCCCGGCCCCTACCCATGGCGCAACCATCACAACGCCTGGCGTCCCGCGCATATCCATTTCTCCTTGTTCGGCAGTGATTTCACGCAGCGGATGATCACTCAGATGTACTTTCCGGGCGACCCGCTGTGCCCGTTGGACCCGATCTATCAGTCGATCACCGACCAGAAGGCTCGTGATCGGCTCGTCGCGATCTACGACCACGACATCACCAGCCACGAATGGGCTACCGGCTATCGGTGGGACATCGTGCTCACTGGCCCGGCCGCAACGCCTTTCGAGGATCATGATGACTGAGCTGACGGCCACGCCCGGGCAGACCATCGGCCCGTTCTTCGGCTACGCATTGCCGTTCGATCGGGGCAACGAGCTCGTACCCCCCGGCTCAGCCGGCGCCGTCCAGCTGCATGGCATCGTCACCGACGGCGCCGGGGCGCCCGTTCCCGACGCGCTGGTGGAGATCTGGCAGGCCGATGCGGGCGGCGCAGTGCCACGGACCAGTTCGCTTCGCCGCGGCGGCGACACCTTCAGCGGGTGGGGACGCGCTGCCACCGATGCCGACGGCCACTACAGCTTCACGACGGTGAAACCTGGGGTGCTGCATCAGTCGACACCATTCATCACCGTCGCCGTGTTTGCGCGGGGCCTGCTGAACCGGCTGTTGACCCGTGCTTATTTTCCCGGCGATCAACTCGACACAGACCGACTGTTGAACTCCGTTGCGGCTGACCGTCGTCATACCCTCATCACGGTGCCCGACAAGCATGGATTTCGCTTCGACATCCGGCTGCAGGGCGCCGACGAGACGGTATTCCTGCGCTATCGGGGGCAACCATGACCGACTTGTTGTGGCCCGGCGACCACCGGGCCGGGCCGATCTTCAGCGACGCGGCCTACCTGGCTGCGCTGCTGCGAGTCGAAAGTGCCTGGCTCGGCGTGCTTGTCGACGCCGATATCGCGCCGGAGTCGGCACGGGCCGACCTGACCGTGGCGGTCTCGGCAGCGGACGCCGAAGCGCTGGCCATGGCTGCCGAAACGACCGGCAACCCGGTGCCGGGCCTGCTCGAATTACTCCGCGAACGCACCGGTGGCGAACCGGCACGCTGGCTGCACCGTGGCCTGACCAGCCAGGACATCGTCGACACCGCGCTGATGCTCTGCCTGCGAGACGCATTGGATCGCGTTCGCCACGAGCTCAGCACCCAAGTACGCACCCTGGCCGCGCTGGCCGCGACCTACCGTGACAGCCCCATGCTGGCCCGCACCTTGACGCAACCCGCGTTGCCCACCACAGTCGGCATGAAGTTGGCCAACTGGCTGACCGGACTTTTGGACGGCGCCGACTGTGTCGCCACACTGCCGCAGCTTTCGGTGCAGGCCGGCGGCGCCGCGGGAACTATGGCCGCTGCCAGCGAGTTAGCCGGTTCGCCTGCCGATGCCATAAGCCTGTCCGGACGATTGGCCGCAGCCCTCGGCCTTGCCGAAGGCCCACCGTGGCACACCACTCGCTCAGTCATCACCCGCGTCGGCGACGCGCTGGTGACATGTTGCGACGCCTGGTCCCACATCGCCAATGACGTTGCGGCGAGCGGCAGGCCCGAGATCGGTGAACTGGCCGAGGGCCGCGGCGGCGGTTCATCGACGATGCCGCACAAGAACAATCCGGTGTTATCCGTACTGATCCGCCGTACTGCCTTGGTAGCACCGCCGCTGGCCGCCAGCCTGCACGCCGCGTCGGCAGGCAGCATCGATGAGCGTTCCGACGGCGGCTGGCACGCCGAATGGGCGGCCCTGCGGACCCTGTCCCGCTATACCGTCGTAGCCGCCGCGCAGACAACAGACCTGCTCGCCGGACTGGTCATCGACACCGACCGCGCCGCGACGAATCTCGCCGCCGCCGGCGATCTGCTCGGGGAGCAGCGGGCGATGACCGAACTGACCGGGAAACCAACTCGGGGCGACTACACCGGGGCGACAAGCCATCTCATCGATGCCGTGCTGCAACGCGCGCACCACCACTTGGAGGCAACATGAGCGTGCCGCGGCTGGTCGGCACCGACTTCGGCGGACCGCCGAACGCGGACCTGCTGCTGCTCGGGCCATCGCTCGGGACATCGGCAGCCGCCCTGTGGGGCTTGGCCGCTGAACAACTCGCCGAGCGTCTGCGCGTCGTCGCGTGGGACCTTCCCGGCCACGGTCGTAGTCCGGCAGCTTCCTTCCGGATGCCAGACCTGGCGGCAGGCGTGCTGGCCTTGGTGGACGAGATCGCGCCGCGCGCGGCGTTCCATTACGCCGGCAATTCGATCGGTGGTGCGGTCGGCTTGCAGTTGCTGCTCGATGCCCCTGAGCGGGTGTCGAGTGCCACGCTGCAATGCACTGGCGCCGCCATCGGTCGAGCAGCGGATTGGGCGATACGCGCGGACACCGTCCGCACATCGGGCACCGGCGCGGTCGTCGAGGCTTCCCTGCAGCGCTGGTTCGCACCCGGTTTCATCGATCGAGCGCCGGGGCTGGTCGCGGCACTGGTGGATGCGCTGCGCGGCACCGACGACGAATCGTATGCCCAAGCATGCGAGGCACTGGCCGACTTCGATGTCACCGCACGACTCGGTCAGATCGCGGCGCCGGTGTTGGCCATTGCCGGTTCCCATGATGGTGCTACTCCCCCGGAGTTGCTGGGGCGCATCGCTTCCGGTGTCCAACACGGCCGCCTGGTGGTGCTCGACGATGTCGGCCACCTTGCACCGGTCGAGGCCCCCAAGGCGACGGTGAACCTCATTCTCGCCCATCTGATGGTGCCGGATCCGGTCTACACCGCGGGTATGTCGGTGCGCCGACAGGTCCTGGGCGACGAACACGTCGACCGCACGATCGCACGCACCACCGAGTTCACCGCCGACTTTCAAGACCTGATCACCCGTTACGCGTGGGGCAACATCTGGACCCGAGAGGGCCTCGACCGACGCAGTCGCTCGATCGTCACCCTGACCGCCCTGGTGGCTCGGGGCCACCACGAGGAGCTGGCCATGCATCTGCGCGCGGCGCGCCGCAACGGCCTGTCCAACGACGAGATCAAAGAGGTGCTGTTGCAGACCGCCATCTATTGCGGTGTACCCGATGCCAATACCGCGTTCCGCATCGCCGCGCGGGTGCTGGCCGACCACGACGGCTCTGAGGGCGAACGGTGAGCCGTGCCGTAGTCTGTGACACCACCGCCGAAGCAGTTTCCGGAGTCGCCGACGGCGCAACGGTTTTGGTAGGCGGATTCGGATTGGCCGGCCTGCCCACCGTGCTGATCGATGCACTGATCGCTCAGGGCGCTCACGATCTGACCATCGTCAGCAACAATGCGGGCACAGCTGACACCGGGCTGGCAGCACTGCTGGCCGCCGGGCGGGTCCGCAAACTGATCTGTTCGTTTCCTCGCCAGTCCGATTCCTATGTGTTCGACGGCCTGTATCGCGCCGGCAAGATCGAGCTGGAACTCGTGCCGCAGGGCAACCTCGCCGAACGCATCCGCGCTGCGGGTGCGGGTATCGGAGCGTTTTACTGCCCCACCGGTGTTGGCACGCTGCTCACCGAGGGCAAGGAGATTCGGACCATCGACGGGCGGGACTATGCCCTGGAGTACCCCATCCACGCCGATGTCGCGTTGATCCGCGCCTACGTCGGGGATCGCTCGGGAAATCTGGTGTATCGCAAGACCGCCCGCAACTTCGGCCCGGTGATGGCTACCGCTGCCGAGCTGACGGTCGCCGAAGTGTCCCGTGTCGTCGACACCGGCCAGCTCGATCCCGAAGCGATTGTCACGCCGGGCATCTACGTCGATCGAATCTTGGAGACCCACCCGTGACCCCGACGCCTGCCAACACCGTCGAGCATGTTGACCGCGGTCCCCTGACCCGCGACGAACTCGCCGCCGTCATCGCCCGGGATGTCCCGGCGGGTTCCTATGTCAATCTCGGCATCGGGCAGCCCACGCTGGTCGCCGATCACCTGGCACCCGACGACGCGGTGGTACTGCACACCGAGAACGGCATGCTGGGCATGGGACCCGCCGCACGGGGCGAGGACGTCGATTCCGACCTCACCAATGCCGGCAAGATTGCGGTGACCGAGATGCCCGGGGCCTCCTACTTCCATCACGCCGACTCCTTCGCGATGATGCGCGGCGGACACATCGACGTATGCGTGCTGGGAGCATTACAAGTCAGTCAGTACGGCGACCTGGCCAACTGGCATACCGGGGAACCGGGCGCGATCCCCGCCGTCGGAGGCGCAATGGACTTGGCGATCGGAGCCAAGAAGGTGTTCGTAATGATGGATCTGTTCACCAAAGACGGTGCCGCCAAACTGGTTCCGTCGTGCACCTACCCGCTGACCGGTCTGCGCTGCGTCAGCAGGGTCTATACCGAGCACGCCATCATCGACATCGACAGGGCCACCGGAACGATCCGGGCACGCGAAACCTTCGGCACCACCGCCGCTGACCTCGCGGCGAGATTGCCCGTCAGTTTCAGCTAATCCAGCGCGCTATCCACGATGATGCGGCCCGGCCCAAGCCAATAGGGCCCCATCACCGCAGCCGCGTCAGAGCAGGCTCAGGATCCGATCACCGGTGGCGACGGTCGACAGCTTCTGCCCACCGCGGGTAGCCAGGTGCTGCTCGACGGCAGCATCGACCCGAGCGGCCGCCTCGTGCTCGCCAATGTGGTTGAGCAGCATGGCCACCGACGTCACCGCCGCGGTCGGGTCGGCGATGCCCTGCCCGGCGATGTCAGGGGCACTGCCGTGCACCGGTTCGAACATCGACGGGTTGGCGCCGGTGGCGTCGATGTTGCCGCTGGCCGCCAGCCCGATCCCGCCGCAGACGGCACCCGCGATGTCGGTGATGATATCGCCGAACAGGTTGTCGGTGACGATCACATCGAAGCGGCCGGGGTCGGTGACCAGGTAGATCGTGGCGGCATCCACATGGGCGTAGGCAGTCTCGACGTCCGGGTAGTCCTTGCCGATCTCGGCCACCGTGCGGGTCCACAGCGACCCGGCGTAAGCCAGCACGTTGTTCTTGTGCACCAGGGTCAGGTGCTTGCGCCGGGCGCGGGCCTGCTCGAAGGCGAATCGGACCACCCGGGCCACCCCGAACGCGGTGTTGACGCTGACCTCGGTGGCGACCTCGTGCGGGGTGCCGACCCGCAGCGCCCCGCCGTTACCGGTGTAGGGCCCCTCGGTGCCTTCGCGGACCACCAGGAAGTCGATTTCGCCCGGATCAGCCAGCGGGCTGGAAACCCCCGAGTACAACCGGCTGGGACGCAGATTGATGTGGTGGTCCAGAGCGAAGCGGGCGCGCAGCAGCAAGCCGCGCTCCAGCACGCCCGACTGCACCGACGGGTCGCCGATCGCGCCAAGCAGGATCACGTCGTGGCCGCGGATCTCTTCCAGTACCGAATCCGGCAGTACCTCGCCGGTAGCGTGATAACGCTTGGCGCCCAAGTCGTATTTGGTCTTCTCGGTACCCGGCAGCACCGCATCGAGCACCTTGATGGCTTCTGCGATGACCTCCGGGCCGATCCCGTCGCCGGGGATGACGGCAAGCTTGAGGCTCATGTCAGGTCTACCTCTTCAATCTTGTTGGCGCCCACCGCAGCAGTGATCGCCGACTGCACGTCGGCAGGCACCTCGCGGTCGACCCGCAGCAGGACAGTGGCCGCGGGGCCTTCGGCGTCTTCGGACAGCTGCGCGGCATGGATGTTGATGCCCGCCGACCCCAGCAGGGTGCCGATCTTGCCGAGCGCTCCGGGCTGGTCGGAATAGTTGATGATCAGGTTGACGCCCTGGGCCCGCAGGTCGAAGTGCCGGCCGTTGATCTCGACGATCTTCTCCACCTGCTGGGTGCCGGACAGCGTGCCGGCAACGGTGACGGTCGACCCGTCGGCGGCGACTGCCTTGAGCTCGACGACGCTGCGGTGGTTGGGGCTTTCGGTGGCGGTGCCGATCTCGGCGTCCACACCGCGCTCGGCCGCCAGGGCCGGCGCGTTGACGAACGTCACCGGGTCTTCGATGACCGCCGAGAACAGTCCGCGCAACGCCGACAAGCGCAGCACACCAACATCTTCGGAGGCCAGTTCGCCGCGTACCTGCACCGACAGTGACACCGGCAGCCCGTCGGAGAGCGCACCCGCCAGCAGGCCGAGCTTGCGCACCAGGTCCAGCCAGGGCGCGACTTCCTCGCTGACCGCGCCACCGCCGACATTGACCGCGTCGGGAACGAATTCCCCGGCCAGCGCCAGCTTCACGCTCTTGGCGACGTCGGTGCCGGCCCGGTCCTGCGCCTCGGCGGTAGAGGCACCCAGGTGTGGGGTCACCACCACCTGCGGCAGGTCGAACAGCGGCGAGTCGGTGCACGGTTCGGTGGCGAACACGTCCAGCCCGGCGGCCCGGACATGGCCGCTGGTGATCGCCTCGGCCAGTGCCGCCTCGTCGATCAACCCACCACGGGCCGCGTTGACGATGATCACCCCGGGCTTGGTCTTGGCCAGGTTTTCCTTGCCGATCAGGCCCGCGGTTTCGGGGGTCTTCGGCAGGTGCACCGAGATGAAGTCGGCGCGGCCGAGCAGCTCGTCGAGGGTGAGCAGCTCGATGCCGAGCTGGGCGGCGCGGGCAGCCGATACGTACGGGTCGTAGGCGACGATGTGGGCGCCGAACGCGGCCAGCCGCGCCGCGACCAGCTGTCCGATGCGCCCCAGGCCCACCACGCCGACGGTGTGGTCGTAGATCTCGGTGCCGGAGAACGACGACCGCTTCCACTGCTTGCCGTGCAGCGAGGCGTCGGCGGCAGGGATCTCGCGGGCGGCGGCGAGCATCAGCGCGATCGCATGCTCGGCGGCGCTGTGGATGTTCGAGGTCGGGGCGTTGACCACCAGCACCCCGCGGGCGGTGGCGGCTTCGACGTCGACGTTATCCAGGCCGACCCCAGCCCGCGCCACGATCTTGAGCTTGGTGCCGGCCGCGAGGACCTCGGCGTCGACGGTGGTGGCCGAGCGCACCAGCAGCGCGTCGGCTTCCGGTACCGCGGCCAGCAGCTTCTCCCGGTCTGGGCCGTCCACCCAGCGAACCTCGACCTGGTCGCCGAGGGCGGCGACGGTGGATTGGGCGAGTTTGTCAGCGATCAAAACCACGGGCAGAGTCACCCGGACAGCCTAGTGGCCGGTCGCAAGCGCGGCGGAGCCGGGCGCAGTGGGCGGTGCAATACGTGGAGAGTGACCGTGCGCCCTACGCGTACACGGTCGGCCTGCGTGAACACGGGCTGCCCGAGCTGCTGGTGACGGGTCTGCCGCCGGAGCGGACGGCCCGGTTACTCGACAACGGCGGCGTCCGGCAGCCGGTATTGGGGGTGCGCCCCGATTTAGCCGCATAGCGCGGACCGCTCCCTACTATCGACGGATGGACGTCACCGTCGTAGGTAGTGGACCCAACGGCCTTGCAGCCGCCGTCATCTGTGCCCGTGCCGGCCTGTCGGTTCAGGTTCTGGAGGCCCAGCCCACATTCGGGGGCGGTGCACGCACTGCCCCCGATCCGGAATTCGGCGACGTCGCCCATGACATCTGCTCGGCAGTACATCCGCTGGGGTTGGCATCGCCGTTCTTCACCGAGTTCGATCTGGCCGCCCGGGGTGTGCAGCTGACGGCGCCCGAGATCTCCTATGGCAATCCGCTGGATCACCGGCCGGCGGCAATCGCCTACCGGGATCTGGACCGCACCTGCGCAGAGTTGGAGCACGGTTCCTCCTGGCGGCGGCTGCTCGGCCCACTGGTCGACGACAGCCAGTCCGTAGTGAAGTTTCTGCTGGGCGACAAACGATCCGTGCCGTCCGGGATCGCGACGGTCGCCCGGCTGGGGTTACGGATGGCCGAGCAGGCCGGCCCGGCCTGGAACGCCACGCTGTCCGGCGAGGATGCCCAGGCCCTCTACACCGGGGTGGCCGCGCACACGATCTCGCGACTGCCGTCGGTGACCTCGGCCGGTGCGGGCATGATGCTGGCGACGCTTGGTCATACGGTCGGCTGGCCCATCCCGGTCGGCGGCAGCCAGGCGATCACCGATGCACTCATCGCGGACCTGACCGCACACGGCGGCCAGCTGGCCACCGATAACCCGGTGCGAAAGCCGCCCGGTGGCGTGGTGCTGTTCGACACCGCTCCGACCGAGCTGCTGCCGATCTACGGGGACGAGCTACCGGCCCGGTATGCGAAGGCACTGCGCCGTTACCGG
>Ga0153956_1000926_pt1 | contig 29293 bp, 30 predicted proteins | sample TSFL040MetaG_FD_104704 | JGI IMG/M metagenome (GOLD analysis project Ga0153956, IMG submission 104704) | Attine ant fungus gardens microbial communities from Florida, USA - TSFL040 MetaG | ecosystem: Host-associated > Fungi > Mycelium > Unclassified | place: USA: Florida, Wekiwa Springs... | reverse complement strand
TCGTCGATCCTGTTTTCGTAAAAAAGAGGCTCAAGATGCGTGCGTATAACAGCATCGAAGAACTGCCCAATCCGTTGCCGATCTTTCCCTTGTCCGGCGTGTTGCTGCTGCCGCGCGGGCAATTGCCGCTGAACGTGTTCGAGCCGCGCTACTTGGCGATGGTGGATTCGGCCATGTCGGGCGGGCGCATCATTGGCATGATCCAGCCGTCCGAACCGGAAGAGAAGGCGCTGACGCCGAAGCTTTCCTCCGTCGGCTGCGCGGGCCGTGTGACGTCCTATCGTGAAACCGATGACGGACGTTATCTCATCACGCTCACGGGCGTCTGCCGCTTCCGCATCAAGACGGAGCTGATCACCCATGCCCCGTTCCGCGCCGTCGATCCGGAATATGCACCCTTTGCGGGCGATCTTGTCGCCAATGACGAAAACGATTTTCCGCGCGACCGCGTGATCGATGCGCTGAAGGATTATCTCTCCAAGCGCGACCTGAAAGCGGATTGGCGCTCGGTGATGACCGCGCCGCCCGAAACCTTGGTGAACGCGCTGGCGATGCTGTGTCCGTTCGAACCGGCGGAAAAACAGGCGATCCTGGAAGCCGATGACTGGCATGCCCGTGTGGCGACCTTGGTGGCATTGCTGGAAATGGCGGGCGCACCGGCACCATCCGGCGGCACGACGATTAATTAAATGGAACTCGATCCCAAACTTCTTTCCATGCTGGTGTGCCCGGTGACGCGCATGCCGCTGAAATATGATCCCGCGAAGAACGAGCTTGTGAGCAAGTCTGCCGGTCTCGCTTATCCCGTCCGCGGCGGCGTGCCGATCATGCTCGAAGGCGAAGCGCGCGAGCTTTCCGAAGCCGAGCGGTCATGAGCACCGATATCTGGCCCAGCGAACTGCGCCTCGATCCGGCGAAAACGACGCTCACTGTCGCGTTCGAGAATGGCGACCGCTTCCAGCTTCCCGCCGAATATCTGCGCATCGAAAGCCCCAGCGCCGAAGTGCAGGGCCATGCCGCCAGCCAGAAGGTGACGGTGGGCGGCAAGAAGGCTGTGAAGATCACGGGGCTGGAGCCGGTGGGCAATTACGCCGTGCGCATCCTCTTCGACGACGGCCACGACACCGGGCTTTATTCATGGGACTGGCTGCATGAACTTGGCCGCGACCAGAACAAGAAGTGGGCGGCGTATCTCAAGGCGCTCGGCGCACAGGGGCTCACGCGCTAGATTCACCCTCCCCTTGAGGGAGGGTCGATAAAATTCGAAGCGTAGCGAAGAATTTTTCGGGGAGGGGTCCTGCTCGAACGTTCGCGCATTGACCCCTCCCCGAAATTTGCTTCACTGCGTTTTGCAAATTTCGACCCTCCCTCAAGGGGAGGGTGGGCGTTGGAGCGCTCACCCACATGAAAATCAACGATCCCGGCGTGGACTTGAAGATGGGGTCTTACGCGCCGGCCAACAGGCCGAAGCCAGGCCAGATTCCGCCACCGAATCCGCGCGGGCGCATCGCTGTGGTGCGCGGGCAGGATGGCACGCGCTACCGCGACATCTATCACCAGTCGCTGATGGCATCGTGGCCGGTGTTCATTCTCGGCCTGCTCGGCATCTTCGTAGCGATCAATCTCATCTTCGCCGCGCTCTACATGACCGATCCGCGCGGGCTTTCGAACGCCGCGCCGGGCGATTTCTGGGCGCGTTTCATCTTCAGCGTCCAGACGATGGGTTCCATCGCCTACACAGACATGGTGCCGAAATCGCATTATGTGGATGTGATCGTGATGGCCGAAGCTTTTGTCGGCATTCTCTATATCGGCATGCTGACGGCGGTTATGTTCGCGCGTCTATCGCGGCCCGCGGCGCGTTTCTTGTTCTCCAACGTCGCGGTGATCCTGCAATACCACAACACGCCGACCTTGATGTTCCGCGCCGCCAACCAGCGCGGCAATCAGGTGCTGGATGCGAGCATCAACGTCACGCTGGCGCGCACCACGACCAGTCCCGAAGGCATCACCATGCGCCGCTTCGAGGAGTTGCAACTCGTGCGCAGCCGCACGTCGCTCTTCGCACTGTCCTGGACGGTCATGCATTGTATCGACGAGAAAAGCCCGCTCTACGGCGTGACGCCGGAGATCATGCAGGAATTCGACATGGAGATCGTCGTGCTGCTTAGCGGGCGCGACGACGTTCTGGCGGACACCATCTACGCCCGGCATACCTATTCCCCCGATTGCATCCTGTGGGATCGCAAGTTCGTGGACGTGATTTCCACCACCCCGCAGGGCCGCCTGATCGTGGATCTGGCGCTTTTCCACGACACGGAGCCGCACCTCACTTGAGGGGGTGGGCGGCGGCGGCTAGGCTTTCGCCGCCATGGAAAAATTCACCACGCTCACTGCCGTAGCGGCACCCTTGCCCATGATCAATGTCGACACCGACATGATCATCCCCAAGCAATTCCTGAAGACGACCCAGCGCACGGGGCTCGGCAAGGCGCTCTTCCATGAGCTTCGCACCAACCAGGATGGCAGCGAGAACCCGGATTTCGTGCTGAACAGGCCGGCCTACAAGACGGCGAAGATTTTGGTCGCTGGCGCCAATTTCGGCTGCGGCTCATCGCGCGAGCATGCTGCATGGTCGCTGCTGGATTTCGGTTTCCGCGTCGTGTTCGCGCCGAGCTTCGCGGACATCTTCTACAACAACTGTTTCAAGAACGGCATTCTGCCGATCGCGCTGCCGCAGGACATCATCGACAAGCTGATAGACGATGCGGAACGCGGCGCCAATGCCGTCATCACCGTCGACCTGGAGAAACAGGAAGTGCGCGGCCCGGATGGCGGCACGGTGAAATTCGAGATCGATCCCTTCCGCAAGCAATGCCTGATGAACGGCTGGGACGATATCGGCCTCACCTTGCGCAACGAGAAGAAAATCTCCGATTACGAATCCAGACAGGCGGCGTGGCTGTGAGCGAACAGGTTCTGCGCGAAGAGAAGGACGGGCTCGTCACGCTGACGCTGAATCGGCCGCAGAAGCTGAATGCGCTCAATCATTCGGTGTTCAAGGATCTGGCCGCGCATCTGGATTGGATCGAAGCGAACGCGGCGAAAGTGGGCTGCGTGATCCTGCGCGGCACGGGCCGCAGTTTCTGTGCCGGTCATGATCTGGACGATATCTCCGGGGGCGGCGAAGGCCTTTCCGTCTCGCATTTCGAGACGCGCACCATCGAGCGCATGTCCGATCTGCCGATGCCGGTGGTTTGCGTGGTGCAGGGCCATTGCCTGACGGGCGGGCTGGAACTGGCGCTGGGCGCGGACATCATCATTGCATCCGAAAGCGCGAAGTTCGCGGACACGCATGGCAAATGGGATCTGGTGCCGGTGTGGGGCATGAGCCAGCGCCTGCCGCGCCGTGTCGGCAAGGCCAAGGCGATGGAGATGATGTTCACCTCGCGCAATTATTCCGGCCGCGAAGCCGCGGAGATGGGTCTCGCCAATGTCTGCGTCGCGGATGCGGAGCTGGATGCGGCGGTGGCGCAATTCGCGAAAGAGGTTCTCGCCAATAGCTGGCGCAGCAACGCGGCGAACAAGACGCTGCTGAAAGACACCGACGGGTTGACCGAGAAAGCCGGTCTTGCCCATGAGCTGCACCGCACCGTCGGCCGCGGCAACGAAATGGGCGAACGCCTCGCGAGAATGAGAAAGTAATTCAACAAGATGGCCGGGACGCGCTTCGCTGCCCGGCCATGACGGGATTCTAATGACACACAATATTCTGCTCACCCCCGGTGATGGCATCGGGCCTGAAGTGATCGATGAGACGCAGCGCGTCCTCGGCTGGTTTTCCAAGAACCGCAATTTCGCGTTTCACACCGAAAGCGCGCCGATCGGCGGCATTGCCTATGAGACCACCGGCAATCCCGCGCCGGATTCCACCATCGAGAAAGCGAAGAAGGCTGACGCGGTGTTGTTCGGCGCTGTCGGCGGGCCGCAATGGGACAAGCTGCCCTTCGACCAGAAACCGGAACGCGGCATCCTGCGCCTGCGCAAGGATCTGGCGCTGTTCGCCAATTTGCGCCCCGCGCTGTGCTTCGACGCGCTGAAGGATGCGTCGTCGCTGAAGCCGGAGATCGTGTCGGGCCTCGACATCCTCATCGTGCGCGAGCTGACCGGCGGCGTTTATTTCGGTGAGCCGAAAGAAACCACGACGCTGCCCAATGGCGAGAAGCGCGCGGTGGATACGCAGGTCTATACGACGCATGAGATCGAACGCATCGCGCGTGTGGCCTTCGAACTGGCGGGGTTGCGCAGCAAGCGCGTGGCGAGCGCCGAGAAATCCAACGTCATGGTCACCGGCGTGTTGTGGCGCGAGGTGGTGAGCAAGGTCCACAAAGAAGAATTCCCGCAGATCGAACTCAGCCATGTGTTGGCCGATAATTGCGCCATGCAGCTTGTGCGCAATCCCAAGCAGTACGATGTCATCGTCACCGACAATCTGTTCGGCGACGTGTTGTCAGACGAAGCGGCGCAGCTCACCGGTTCCATCGGCATGCTGCCGTCGGCGTCACTGGGCGCGAAACAGGCGAACGGCAAGCAGGCTGCGCTCTATGAGCCGATCCATGGCAGCGCGCCGGACATCGTGGGCAAGGGTGTCGCCAATCCCATCGCCTGCATCCTCTCTTTCGCGATGTGCCTGCGCTATTCCTTCGGCCGCATCGAGGATGCGCAGCTTGTGGAACGTGCGGTGGATCGCGTGCTGGCCGACGGCTTCCGCACCGCCGACATCATGCAGCCCGGCATGACCAAACTCGGCACCGCGCAGATGACGGACGCGATCCTGAAGGCGCTGGACAAGCTGGCGGCATGATTCCGCTTTTTCCGGTGAAAAGTGGTATATGGGACGCTTCTTAAGCGGTCCATTCCATGCGCCTCACGCTCCATACCGATTTCGCCCTGCGCCTGCTGATGCTGCTGGCGCTGGAGCCGGACACGCTCCACACCATCGAGGAAGTGGCGACGCGCTACCGCATCTCGAAAAACCATTTGATGAAGGTGGCGCAGACGCTGGCGCAGGAAGGCTTCATCGAAAGCGTGCGCGGCCGCAATGGTGGCCTCCGGCTCGCCAAGCCGGCCGAGCGCATCAATGTCGGCCAGGTGGTGCGCACCACCGAAGACGGCATGAACCTCGTGGAATGTTTTTCCCGCGAAACCAACACCTGCGTGGTGGCGGGCGCCTGCGGCTTGCGCGGGCCGCTGGATGAGGCGCTCGCCGCGTTCCTCGCCGTGCTGAACAAATACTCGCTGGCCGATCTCATCGCCAATCCGGCCACTTACCGGCGCATGGAGCGCCTGCTCGCGGGCTAGCCCGCCAAATCGCCGCATCGGGCAAAAAGTAGCATTGCATATACCTCTTTATGGCATAAAACAGGTATTAGAAATGCTTGTTTAAGCGGCCATGACCTTCGTCGTCACCGATGCCTGCATCAAGTGCAAGTACATGGACTGTGTGGAGGTCTGTCCGGTCGATTGCTTCTACGAAGGCGAGAACATGCTCGTCATCGATCCGGATGTCTGCATCGATTGCGGCGTCTGTGAGCCGGAATGTCCCGCCGAGGCGATTCATCCCGATACCAGATCTGGCCTCGAACGCTGGCTGGAGCTGAACGCGAAATTCGCGAAACGCTGGCCCAACATCATCGCCAAGAAAGCACCGCCCGCCGACGCGAAAGCCTGGGACGGCGTGCCCGACAAATATCCCGAACATTTCAGCGAACACCCTGGGAGTGATTGACCATGCTTGAAGCGCAACTCGAAACGCCGCTTGAAACCCAAGCCCGCGAGACATTCTTTTACGTCGCGCCGCCCGTCCGTGCCGTTCGCCGCACGCACGCTCTGTCCACGACGATCCACGAACAGATGCATCCGGGCGTTTACAAGGTGGCGCTCGCCTGTTGGATGGGATTGCTCGGCGTCTTTGTTATCACATTCTTCTCCAGCGCCAACGCACTTTTCATGGTGGTGATCGACTGCGTCTATGCCGCGATGTTCTTCGGCATCCCGTGGATTTTTCACCGCATGACGCCGCAGAACGGATCTGCGCCGCGCGATTTCTTCAGCTTCCTGAACGGGCGGCTCGATACGATCTACGGCCCGATCCGCGCCAGCGAAGCCTTGTTGCAGGTGATCCTGGTGCCGCTGGTGCTGGGCATCGGTGGCATCGCCATCGGCCTCATCATCCAGTCCGCCCGTGCGGTGCACTGAGGACGCGCGCCTCCACGCGCGCCTTCCGCGTTCCGGAAGATGGATGGCCTCCCTCCATCTTCCGGAATGTCTGGCTTAAGGCTCGATCACCACTTTGCCGATGACCTTGCGGGTGGTGAGCATGTGCATCGCGTCCACCGCTCGCGATAGCGGGAAGCGGGCGTGAATGTGCGGGCGGATTTTGCCGTCGGCGAGAAGCTGATCGACAGCGGCGATGTTCTCGCGGCCTTTCTCCGGAAACTTGCGGCCATACTCGCCGGCGCGCACGCCGACGACGGAGAAGCCTTTGATCAGCGGCATGTTCACGCTGACGGTGGGGATGCGTCCCGAGGTGAAGCCGACGATCAAAATGCGGCCGTTGAAATTGATACAGCGCGTGCTTTCGTCGAACACATCGCCGCCGACCGGATCGTAGATCACGTCCGCGCCGCGCCCGCCGGTCAGTTCCTTCACCGCCTCGCGAAAGCCGGAAGAGGGCAGCACATGATTGGCGCCATAGTCTTTCAGGAAAGCGCGCTTTTCATTGGACGATGCGGTGGCGATCACCGTCGCACCCAGCACCCTGCCGAGATCGACCGCTGCCAGCCCGACGCCACCCGCTGCGCCCTGCACCAGCAGCGTCTCGCCTTTCGCAAGCTCGCCGCGCCGCACCAGCGACACATAAGCGGTGAGATAGGCGGTGGTGTAAGCGGATGCGATGGCATAATCCGCCGAGCCGGGAATAGGGCGATACGAACTCTCCGGTCCTTGCGCTTCTTGCGCAAAGCCGCCGGACAGCGCGCCGCCGACCGCACGGTCGCCAACCTTGAAGCGCGTGACGCCAGAACCAACCGCGATCACGTCGCCCGCGCGTTCACCGCCGACCACAAACGGTAGCTCCGGCTTGTGCTGATACTTGCCCTGAATCATCAGCACATCGGGAAAGTTCACTGCCGCCGCGCGCACGCGGATGCGCACATCGTTCGTGCCCAATTCGGGCAACATCACATCTTCGATGGTCGCCGTGCCGATATCGTCCGCATTGGCGCGGCAGAGGAGGGCTTTCATGCCGCGTCGCTGCCGCCCATATGCGGCAGCGAGCGGATGCCGCCGAGGAATAGCGCCGTCGCGAAATCCGCGGCGGCTTTGGCATCGGCTTCCGAACGGCGCGCCATGCGCTCCGACATTTCGAACGCCACGCCCACGATGGCCGCCATCAGGTAATCCGCATCCACCGGCGGGAAGAGCCCGCGCGCGATAGCCTTCTCGATGTCCTCGCGCAATTCATCGAAACCGGCCACGACTTCGGGCGTGTCCATGCGCATGCGCATCGTGTCGGCGTTGTGGCGCAGCGCGCGCACGTCCACGCCGTCGCGCAGCACGAATTCGAAGAAGGTCTGGAAGGTGGCGGAGATGAATTCTTCGACGGTGCCGGCCTTCTCGCGTGCTTCGCGCAGCTTGGGGCGGATGACGAGCGCGGTCTCGTCCTGCATCGCCTGATACACTTCTTCCTTGGACTGGAAGTAATTGTAGAAGGTGCCACTGGCGAGCGGCGTGGCGCGGATGATGTCGCGCACGGTGGTGGCGCCATAGCCATGCTCCGCGAAGACAATGCGCGCCGCGTCCAGGATGATCTGGCGGTTCTGCTGCTTGGTCTGTTCGCGTTTGCCGGTTGCTTTGGCGGCCGGGCGGGAAGGAGGCGGGGCCGTTTCGGTCTGTTCCATCGGGCTCTCTGTTATGGGGCCGGGACTCTACAGATCGGTGACACGCCGTCAACTTCCTAAGGATTGCAGCGGCTTAGGACGCCTTTGCCAGAGGTTGGCTGGCTTTTGCCCGCGCCTTGCCGCGTTGCCACTCGGCTTTGATCTCCCGGCAATAGCGGTCGAAGTTCACCTGCATGGTGTGGCGGCGCGACGAGTAATAATGGCCGATGTCGCGGCCTTCATCCTCCGCGATGGTCTTCTCCATCTCCGCCACGCTCGGCAGCGCATAACCGCCCGCCAGATAGTCCGCCATCCAGCGCGCCTGCTGTTCGGCGAAGTTCACCAAAGTGGGCAGCGGCTGGGCCAGGCCCATGAAGAACAGATTGTCGATGCCCGGCTTCACGATGCGCTTGAACAGCGAGATGTGGTTGTTCTCCACCTTCACATCCTGATCGTCGAGGAACGGGAACGAGACGTTGTAGCCCGTGGCATAGATGATCGCGTCGATCTCTTCCTCGCGGCCGTCATCGAACAAAACCTTCTTGCCGCGCTTCTCTTTTATGTTCTTCACCACCGTGATGTCGCCGCAGCCCACACGCGTGAGGAATTCGCCGGAGACGGAAGGATGCGCGTCCGCCGGATGGTGCGCGGGTTCGGGCAATCCGTAATTGCTCATGTGGCCGACAGCTTTCACGATGAGCCGCTTGGTCATCGCGCGCACCAGCCATGTCGGCATCCATGCCGGGGCCACGCCTTTGTCCGGCGGCGCGCCGTTGATGTATTTGGGGAAGATCCACACGCCGCGGCGCGCGGCCACGAACAGCTTCTTGGCGATCGGCTTCTGCGAAAGCTCGGATGCGATATCCATCGCCGAATTGCCCATGCCGACGACCAGCACGTTCTTGCCGCGCAGATCATGCGGTTCGAAGGGCGTCAGATAATTGTGCGAATGGATTTCGGGGCCGTCGAATGTGCCGGGGAATTGCGGAATGTAGTGATCCCAGTGGTGGCCGTTGCAGACAAACAGCGCATCGTAATCGCGCGTCTCGCCGGTGGAGAGGGTCACCTTCCATTTTCCGTTCGCGTCGCGCACCGCACGTTTCACCTCGGTGTTCATGGTGATGCGGTCGCGCAGGCCGAAATGATCGATGTAATCGTTGAAATACTGCACGATCTGCGAATGGTGCGGATAATCGGGGAAGCTGTCCGGGATCGGAAAATCCGTGAACTGCATCCGGTATTTCGACGTGTCGATATGCAGCGACTGGTAACAGGACGAACGGCCGTTGGGATTGTTGTAAAGCCAGTTGCCGCCGATGGCGCTGGACATCTCGAAGCAATCGAACGGAAGCCCGCGATCCTTCAGCGCTTTCGCCGTGGTGAAACCGGAGCAACCCGCGCCCACGATGCAGGATTTCGGCAAGGCCATGTCGCGCTCACAAATATCTTTCGCTGCCGATGATAGGTGCGCGCCATTCCCGCACAAGCCGCTTTAAGTTGACCGAACGGCAATCGGTTGACTTCGCGTCGCGTTGGGATTTGATCCAGTCATGTCCGACGCGCCCGAATGGCTGAAACACGCCAAGAAGCACATGAACCTGACGCCCTATCTCGCAGGCATCGGCGGCGAGATCGTGGATATCGGCACGCCCGCGCGCGCACGGGTTCCCTATTCGGAGAAACTCATCGGCGATCCGGAAACCGGCGTGGTGCATGGCGGCGTCATCACCGGCCTACTCGATCATACCAGTGGCCTCGCGGTGATGGTGAAGCTGCGCGAGCCCATGCCCATCGCCACGCTGGATCTGCGCATCGATTACATGCGCCCCGCCAAGCCGCATCAGGACATCATCGCCGAATGCGAATGCGTGCGCGTCACCCATGAAGTCGCCTTCGTGCGCGGCACGGCGCATCAGGGCGATGCGAAAGATCCCATCGCGCTGTGCACTGGCGCGTTCATGATCATCCGCGGCGGCGTCCACGGCATCCCGGTGACGCCATGAGCGATTATCGCAGCGGCGATCCGGCGAAGCTGATGGAGGCGATCCCCTATTGCCGCCATCTCGGCATCACCACGTCTGTCGAGAATGGCGCGCTGTTGCTCACCATGCCGTTCGCGCAACGTCTCATCGGCAATCCGGCGCTGCCCGCATTGCATGGCGGTGTGATCGGTTCGTTGCTGGAAACCGCGGCCATCGCGCAGGTGATCTACGAGATACGCGGTGAGCGCTTGCCCAAGCCGGTGGATATCACCGTCGATTATCTCAGAAGCGGCCGCGCCGTGGACAGTTACGCGCGCGCCCGCATCGCGCGGCAAGGCAAGCGCGTGGTCAATGTGCATGCCGAGATGTGGCAGGAAGACGAAGCCAAACCCGTCGCCGCGTTGCGCGGGCATTTCCTGCTTTAGTTCAGCGGGCCTTCGCCGCCGACGGAGATGCGGCCCGCACCGAGCAGTGCCACGGCCAATCCGCCGAACAGATAGAGCATCTGTGTTTCCAGCACATAGCCGCCCTGATCGTTCAATCCGGCCAGCATGCCCATGTGCACCAGCACGATCGCCACGATCATGTTGATGACGACGAGCGCGCCGCCAAGGCGTGCGAACAATCCCAGGATCAGCAGAATCGGTGCCAGCACTTCGCCGGCGTAAACGCCGAAAGCCAGATAGTCGGGAAGGCCGTGCGCGCCGATCATCGCGCGGATGGGATCGATGCCGGTGAGGATTTTGTGCACGCCATGAAAGAGCAGAAGCGCACCCAAGGTGAGCCGCAGCACCAGTTTGCCGAAATCATCCATAGTCATGTGCGTTCCCGAAACACGTCACGCGCGCATCTTACGCCCTGCAACCGCAAGGAGAATGACGCTGCGATGAATCCTGCGTTTATGGTTTCCGCGCGCGCTAAGCCCTTGGCGCTGCGGGCAGACTGAAATTAACACGTATTACCGATGATCGGCGCCGACCGCTTCGCTGACGGTCGCGAAGCCGTCGCGCGCCAGACAGGCGCTCAATTCGCGCTTGATGCGCGCGACGAGTCCGGGGCCGGAATAGGCAAGCGCGGTGTAGAGCTGCACCAGCGATGCGCCCGCGCGTATCTTCGCATAAGCATCCGCGCCGCTGGCGACGCCGCCCACACCTACCAGCGTCAGTTTCGCGCCGACGCGCTGGCGCAAGGCTTTCAGGATAGCGGTGGATGGCGTCATCAATGGCGCGCCGGAAAGGCCGCCGCTCTCGCCTGCTTGTTTGCTTTTCAGCCAGGGCGGCCGCGCGATGGTGGTGTTGGTGGCGATGATGCCTTCGATGCCGGAGGCGAGGGTGACGTCCGCGATGTCATCCAGAGCATCGGGTGTCACGTCGGGCGCGATCTTCAGGAGGATCGGCATGTGTGCACGGCCGCGCGCGCGTGCGTTGGTAATCGTCTCCAGGAGCTTTTGCAATTCGTCCTTGTTCTGGAGGCCGCGCAGGCCAGGCGTGTTGGGCGAAGAGATGTTCGCGGTGATGTAGCTCGCGAAGGGCGCCAAAGCCGCGAAACACAATTCGTAATCGGCGATGCGGTCGTCGCTGTCCTTGTTCGCGCCGATATTGATGCCGACGATGCCGCGTTTCGTGCGCCGCGCGAGTTTCGCCGCCATCGCATCCATACCGCCATTGTTGAAGCCCATGCGGTTGATGACGGCGCGGTCGGCGCGCAAACGGAAGAGACGTGGTTGCGGATTGCCCGCTTGCGGGCGCGGCGTAACGCTGCCGCATTCCACGAAACCAAAGCCGAATTTCAGCATCGCATCGGGAACGTCGGCGTCCTTGTCGAAACCGGCGGCGAGTCCGATGGGATTGGGAAAGTTCATGCCGAGCGCGGTGAGCGCCAGGCGCGGATCGTCGGCGCGCGCCGCAGGCAACAGCGGCGATGCTTTCCGCAACAGGCGCAAGGTCGCGCGATGCGCCGTCTCCGGCGGCAGAAGGCGAAGTGCGGCGGCGCCCAAATCTGTCAGCATTTCTTGCGCGATTCCTGATCCGACGCGCCGCATAGTCGCTCTTGCGCGCCGGGTCAAATCCTCCTAGGATAAATAGCGGATCACTGGACTTCATTCATATGGCGCGCAACAGCAGCAAAATTCTCACGCATGAGCAGGTTTGGAACGCGCTGGATCTTCTCGCGGAGAACCACGACATGTCGGCGTCAGGTTTGGCGAAGGCTGCGGGCCTCGATCCCACCACCTTCAACAAATCCAAACGCGTGGGACCGGACGGGCGTTTGCGCTGGCCATCCACGGAAAGCGTCGCCAAATCGCTGCAGGCAACCGGTGCGAGCTTCGAAGAATACACGTCCTATGCCGTGCGCGGCACCAAACCGCCGCGTTATGTGTCGCGTCCCGTGCCGCTGATCGGCATGGCGCAAGCGGGCAGCAAGGGCTTCTTCGACGATGCCGGATTTCCGGCGGGCGCGGGCTGGGATGAAATCCCGTTCCCCGATCTGAACGACGAGCACGCCTATTCGCTCGAGATCGCGGGCGACTCCATGCTGCCGATCTATCGCGATGGCGACCGCATCGTGGTCTCGCCCGCGCAGAATGTGCGCCGCAACGACCGTGTGGTCGTGAAGACGACCGGCGGCGAAGTCATGTGCAAGCAAGTGGGCCGCCTCACGGCGCAGCGCGTCGAGCTGAAATCGCTCAACCCGGAATATGACGATCGCGCTTTCGCCATCACCGAGCTGGCGTTCATGCACCGCATCATCTGGTCTTCGCAGTAGTCAGGGCCAGTGATCAGGGATTGCCCTGATCGCGCGAGACCAGCGCGGTGTAAGCATCCATGTCGCCTTTTTTCAGCGCCGCGAGCAGCTCGGTCGCGCGCGCCTGCACGAATGTTTCGTAAACGCCATGGGCATTGCCGTCACGCGCCCGTATCAACGCGTCCTCGATCTTCTTGCGGAAGGCGTTGGGATTGTAGGCCGACAGCGTGAGCGCATATTGATAGCGTAGCGCGACGTTCCCCGGCGCCAGCGCGAAGGCTTTGTCGAACGCGGCCATGCCCTGATCCGCGGCCGCGCCATACATCATGTGGCCGAGGCGCGGCCCGCCCTTGTGCACGATCTCGATATTCCAGCCGCCCAGCGCCGCCCAGGCGAACGCATTGTTCGGATCGGCGGCAAGCGCCGCGTCGAGATTTTCCTTCGCCTGCGTGGCGTAACCTTGCGTCATCACCGTGAACGCGCCGACCAGACGGCCTTCACGCCCGAGCGAGACCGCGAGAAAGATATGGCCGTCCGCGTTTTTGGGATCGGCTGCGATGGCCTTGCGGGCATATCCTTCCGCCCGCTTCAGGCATTCCAGACAGGGCGTGTTGCGCATCGTCTCGGCCGCCAACGCCGCGCGCGCGGCAAGCGCGAATCCGGCGGCATCGTTTTGCGCGACGCCCGCGGCGATGGCCGCATCGTATTTGCCTTGCTCATAAAGATCGAAAGGCGCCGCCTGCGCCGCACCGGCGCCGGCAAGCGCGAATAGCAAACCGAGCGCCAGCCTCATGCCGCGCCCGTGAATTCTCCGGCAAGCGCGCGGCGGATCATGCCTGCGGTTTCGCGGCAGCCGAACAGCGCGGCGAAGGAGCCGAAACGCGGCCCCTGACTCTGGCCGAACAGCACTTCGTAGATCGCCTTGAACCAGTCGCGCAGCGGTTCGAACTGGTGTCGCTTGCCGACTTCATAGACCGCGTTCTGCACGGTTTCGGAATCGCGTTCGTCGCCCAGCTTTTCCAGCACGTCGGCGAGATCGGACAGCGCGGCGCGCTCCTTGTCGTTCGCCGCGCGATATTGCTTCGTCGGCTTCACGAAGTCGTCGTAATATTTGATTGCATAACCGACGAGACGATCGAGGCCCGGATTGTCTGTGGGATTGGCCTGCGGCGCGTACGCCTTGATGAAACCCCACAACAGATCGCGGTTCTGCGCGTTGGATGCGCTCACCAGCGTGAGCAGCAGTGCGAAACTGACCGGATAAGTTTCCGTCGGCGGATTGCCGTTGTGGATGTGGAAGACGGGATTTTCCAGCTTCTGTTCGGCGCTCGTCTCGTTCGAATTATAGCTGCGCAGAAGATCGATGTAGTCATCCACGGCTTTGGGGATCACATCGAAATAGAGCTTCTTCGCCGTGCGCGGCTTCTGGAACATGAACAGCGCGATGGATTCTTCCGGCCCATAGGTCAGCCATTCGTCAATGGTGAGGCCGTTGCCTTTCGACTTGGAGATCTTCTGGCCTTTGTCGTCGAGGAACAGTTCGAACACGAAATGCTCCGGCGGCTCACCGCCCGCGATGGTGCAAATCCTGTCATAGAGGCCCTGGTTCGGCTGATGGTCCTTGCCGAACATTTCGTAATCGATGCCGAGCGCCGCCCAGCGCATGCCGAAATCCGGCTTCCATTGCAGCTTGCAATGCCCGCCTTTGACGGACACGGTTTCTTCGCTGCCGTCTTCCTCGATATAGGTGATCGTGCCCTTCGCGGCGTCGTGGCTGACCACGCGTGCGAGCAATACTTTCCCGGAGCGCGGACTCACGGGCAGGAACGGCGAATAGGTCGATGCGCGCTCTTCGCCCAGAGTCGGCAGCATCACCTTCATCACCTCATCGTACTTCGCCAGCACATGCATCAGGGCGTCGTCATAGACGCCGGACTTGTACATGTCGGTCGCGCTGCGGAAGTCGTATTCGAAATGAAAGCGGTCGAGGAACGCGCACAGACGCGTATTCATGTTGCGGCCATAGCTTTCCGCGGTGCCGAACGGATCGGGGATGTCGGTCAGCGGCTTGCCCAGATTGGCCGCCATCATCTCCTTGTTGGGGACGTTGTCGGGAACTTTCCGCAAGCCGTCCATGTCGTCCGACATGGCGATCAGCTTGGTGGGAATATCGGACATCAGTTCGAAGGCCCGGCGCACCCAGGTGGTGCGGGCGACTTCGCCGAAGGTGCCGATATGGGGGAGTCCCGAGGGGCCGTAACCCGTCTCGAACAGCACGACGTCCGTCTTTTGTCCCGTTTTGGCACGTTTTTCGATGCGCGCGACGACTTTGCGGGCTTCTTCGAAGGGCCATGCGCGGGCGGCGAGCGCCGCTTCGCGCGAGGGTTTGAACGTGCCGGACGGCATGGGGGAAACCTTGAACTTAAGCGTTTGGAAAGGGGGAAAAACCTAGTATCTGCAAGGGGAACACGTCAATGAGCGCACCGCCGCAGGACATGCGTGACACATCGCCGAATGGCGATGCGAAGCCGCGCACCGTGCCCGCCGAACGCATCGACATCCTCTTCCGTATGGGAAGGTTGTATCTCTTCCTGCCTTTTTCTGCCTTGTGCATCGCCGCTGCGTTCTATCGCCATTACATCCCGGCGTGGATCGCGCTCATGCCGCTTCTGCTGCAGATCGCCACCACCATTGCCACGCGCGAATTCGTCGAACGCTATGAGCGACGCGATCCCGGCGAAGATGTCATGGACTGGGCCAATCGCTACGTCTGGTACTCCGGCGCATCCGGTGTCGCCTGGGGGCTCGGTGCGGTCATCTGGTTCGTTCCCGGATATTTTCCGGCGCAGGCTTTTCTCGCACTCGCCTTCATGGGCATGACAGCGGCGGAGTTCATCGCGCGCTCATCCTATCGCCCCGCTTATTTCGCGCATGCGTTCTTCTCGCTGACGCCGCTCATCATCCTGCTGACATGCGAAGGCAATGTGTATGCGGGCCTCGCGGCGCTGCTGGTGCTGTTCTTCAGCGGCGTGCTCTATGGCTATTGCGATAACATCGCCAAGCTGCTCGACGAAAGCATCGCGCTACGCCACACCAATGCCGGCCTCGTCGTGAGCCTCGCAGCCGAACGCGATGCCGCGGAGAAAGCGCGTGAAGTGGCGGAAAAAAGCACGCGTGCCAAATCCGCCTTCATCGCCAATGTCAGCCATGAAATCCGCACGCCGCTGAACGCGCTGCTCGGCATGGCGCAGCTTCTCGACCAGAGCGAGCTGGACCAGCGCCAGAAGAGCCATGTGAAGATCCTGCTGGAAGCCGGGCGCAGCCTGAAAATCCTGCTCGACGACGTGATTGCCCTGTCGCGCGACGAATCCGACGTCGTGCCACTCAGCGAGGACGATTGCGACGCCGCGCAAGCCGCACGCACCGTTGCGCGCATGCTTCAGCCGCGCGCCTGGGAAAAGCAGATCAACATCACCGTCACCACGGCCAACAACCTGCCGCGCGTCGCCGCCGATCCGCGCCGCGTGCGCCAGATATTGCTCAAGCTCGCCGACAATGCGGTGAAGTTCACCGAACGCGGCGGCGTGGAGATCCGCGTCGATGCGCTGGCCGGCGAAGACGATCGCATGATGCTGCGCTTCAGCGTGTCGGACACGGGCCTTGGCTTCACGCCGGACGTCGCCGAACGTCTGTTCGAGCCGTTCACGCCGGGCGATGGGACCTATGCGCGCCGCAACGATGGCGCGGGCCTCGGGCTCGCCGTCGCCAAGCGCCGCGTCGAAAGTCTCGGCGGTGACATCGGATTCAGCAGCGCCGTGGGCGAGGGCGCGCAATTCTGGTTCACCATTCCGGCCTTGCGCGCGCAGGAAGTACCGAAATTCGAAGCCGTCGCGCTCACCACCGATGCGGCGCCGCCATCCGGCCTCACATTCCTGATCGCGCTGGCGGATGAAACGCTGCGCAAGCCGATCCTCGATTATCTGGAGCCGTTCGGAAATCGTCTCGTCGTCACCAGCGCGCTGGCCGAAGCGATCGGACGCGCGGGCCGCGAGAATTTCGATGCGATCATCGTCGGCGCCGTCGATGCGGACATGCTGGCGGGTGCGCCGGGCGTGCGCGCACCGATCCTGGCGTTGGTCTCCGGTGGCATGCGCGCGCCCGAAGCGGTGGGCGAAGTGCTGCGTTGGCCCGCCAATGCCGCCGCATTGTATCTGGCGCTGCAGGAGCTTTTGGGCCGCGGCGCGGACGTGACACAAGACGTCGTGCCGCCATCGCCATCCGTCGCGGCGATCGACGCGCCCGCATTCGCCGCGCTGGAAAAATCGCTCGGCCTCACCACGCTGATCGAGATTCTGCAATCCTACATGCAGACGGCGGAAGATCTCTGCCGCGATCTGTCCGACGCCAGTGGACAGGAGCAATGGGACGATGCCGCGCGTATCGCGCAAGACATCGCCGGCGCGGCCGGTGGGCTCGGTCTTGCGGCGCTTACGCAGGCCGCACGCGGCTTCACGCAGAAAGCACGCGAAGGCGGCTCGCCTGACAATCTGCGCGAAGCCGCTGACACCGTGATGGACGAGCACCAGCGCGTTTGCCGCGCGCTCGCCAATCTTTATCCGGACTTGGCGGCGTAATCCCGCTTCGTCCTTTCTTTCCCTGCGCGTTCGGCCTATTGAGCACAAATGCCGAACGAACTGCGCGCCAGCCTTGATTTTCCTGCGCTTATCCCTGCGCCCACGGGTGCGGTGATCGCGGATGCGCATGGCGCGGTGGCAAGCGTGGATTTCGAAGCCGCGCGCCGCCTGTTCCGTTCGGGCGACGTGATCGTGGCGCATGCGCTGTTCGTGGCGGGGCGATTGAAGGTGCAACCCGCGCGTCCGCTGTTCGATGCGATGGAGTTGTTCGCCTTCGTGCGGCCCGCGACGCCTTGCGTGCCGAGCGCCCTGGGTCTGGCACGCGCTTGCGGCTTGCTGCCGCCGAACACGCCGGAAGATTCTGCGACGGCGCTGCAAGAAGCGGTGAACATTCTTCTCGATGAGCTGGCATCCAAACCCGAGGCCGAGCGCGCGCAAATTCGTGCACTGGCATCGACCCTGGAGAAATCCGGCTGGCGCTGGGCGCCTTATGTGTTGGACAGCGTGGGCAAACCGGAAACCGCGCTGTCTCCCATCGCCGGTTTCGATGCGTGGCGCGGTCTGCCGCAATGGGAAGACGAGCCTGCGCCCGACAAGCCGGGATCGTTGCCGGTCGATGCGAACGAAGCGCGCCATCGCCTCGCGCAGCTTGTCGGCGATGCGGGCGAAGTGCGGCCCGAACAGGAAGACTACGCGGAAGACGCGACCTATGCCTTCAGCGCGCGCGAACGCGCCGGTGCGCCGAAGATCGCGTTGATCGAAGCGGGTACCGGCACGGGCAAGACGCTCGGCTATCTCGCGCCCGCATCGGTGTGGTCGGAAAAGAACGGTCCGGGGCTTTGGCTTTCGACATACACACGCAATCTGCAACGGCAGATCGTGCAGGAACTCGCGCGGCTTTATCCCGATCCCGCCGAGCGCGATGAGAAAGCCGTCGTCCGCAAAGGCCGCGAGAATTATCTGTGCCTGCTGAATTTCGAAGAAGCGGCGAAACGCACTGCGCTCGCGCCCGGACAACGCACCGTCGCGCTGGGATTGATCGCGCGCTGGGTGAGTGCGACGCGCGATGGCGATATGTCGGGCGTTGGCTTTCCCGCGTTTCTCGCAAGCTCGATTCCACTCGGCGAAATCACGGATCGTCGCGGCGAATGCGTCTATGCGGCGTGCCCGCATTACCGCACCTGTTTCATCGAACGCGTCATCCGCCGCTCGAAGAATGCGCCCATCGTCGTCGCCAATCATGCGCTGGTGATCGCGCAAGCGGCAGGCGAAAGCGCGAGCGTGGATGAAACCACCGATCAGCCGCTGGAACGGCGCGTGCGCTATGTCTTCGATGAAGGCCATCATCTCTTCGATGCGGCGGACAGTGGCTTTGCGGCGTTTCTCTCCGGCGTCGAGATGGCCGATCTGCGCCGCTGGATACGCGGTCCCGAAGGCCGTGCGCGTACGCGCATGCGCGGGTTGGAAGAACGGCTGAAAGACATCATCGCGGACGACATTCCCGCGCGCGAAAGCCTGGAAGAATGCATGCACGCATCGGCCACGCTCACCAGCGAAGGATGGTTGTCGCGCCTGCACAACGCTGCACCACGCGGTCCCGGCGAAGTGTTTCTCGCCGCGGCCTACAGCCATGTGAAAGCACGCAGTTCGAACGAAGACGCGTTCTATTCGCTGGAAGCCGACACCGAACCGATGGGCGACGAATTGCGCGATGCCGCGCGGCAACTCGGCGTCGGCCTCGCACGGCTTTCCACGCCGCTGCTTTCGCTCGCATATCGCCTGCGCAAGCAGATCACGGAGAAAGCGAAAGAACTGGAAACCTGGCAGCGTGCGCGCATCGAAGCGGCGGCGCGGGGGCTGGAGAAACGCGCAAAGATCATCGTGCCGGAATGGATCGCGATGCTGTCGTCGCTGGAACATGGCGACCGGCGCGACGAATTCGTGGACTGGTTCGAGATCGAACGCGAAGACGGCCGCGACTATGACATTGGCCTGTGGCGGCATTGGATCGATCCCACCATCCCGCTCGCCAGCGAAGTGCTCACGCCCGCGCATGGCGCGCTCATCACCTCCGCCACCTTGCGCGATGCGGACGGCACCGAAGATCACTGGCAATCAGCGGAAGTCCGTACCGGCGCGGCGCATCTGCCCGAACCGCCCAAACGCGCCAGCTACGGCTCGCCGTTCAACTATGCCGAACAAGCGCGCATCTTCGTCATCAAGGACGTGAACCGCCGCGACGCCGATCAGGTCGCGTCTGCCTATAAAGAACTGTTCCTCGCATCCGGTGGCGGCGCGCTCGGATTGTTCACGGCGGTTCGCACCTTGCGTGCTGTCGAGCAGCGTATCGCAACGCCGCTCGCCGAATCCGGAATCAATCTCTACGCGCAGCATGTGGACCGGCTCGACACCGGCGCATTGGTCGATCTGTTTCGTCTGGAAGAAAACGCCTGCCTGCTTGGCACCGATGCGTTGCGCGATGGCGTCGATGTGCCGGGCCGTTCGCTCCGTCTCGCTGTGTTCGACAAGGTGCCGTGGCCCAAGCCGACGATCCTTCACAAATCCCGCCGCGCGCGCTTCGGCAAATCTTATGACGACCTGCTTACGCGCCTGCGCCTGAAACAGGCATTCGGCCGCCTCATCCGTACGCAGCACGACAAGGGCGTGTTCGTGATTCTGGAACCGGCCACGCCATCGCGGCTTCTCTCAGCCTTCCCGCCCGATGCGCCGGTCAGCCGCTGCGGCTTGGCCGAAGCGCTTGCCGAAATCCGTGGGTTTCTCGGCGACCCGGCGTGACCGCCGATAGGTGAACACCTATAACCGCCCCATGGCGGAGACAGCGGAAAACCTCTTTGGCGGCGAGCAACCGGCGGGTGATTCCTATGGCCGCAACTCGACCGGAATCCTGCCCAGCCATGTGCTGAAAAGGCTGATCCGCGCGCGCAAAGAGATTCTCTCCACCGAAGATATGGAGGACGCGCAGGTTCAGCCCGCGAGCATCGATCTGCGCCTTGGGCCGGTCGCCTATCGCGTCCGCGCCAGCTTCCTGCCCGGGCCCAACGCCACGGTGATGGACAAGCTGCAATCGGTCTTCATGCATGAGATCGACCTCACCAACGGCGCGGTGTTGGAAACCAACTGCGTCTATATCGTGCCGCTGCTGGAGCATGCCGATTTTTCCGCGCGCGTGTCCGGCACCGCCAATCCGAAAAGCTCCACGGGCCGCATCGATGTGTTTGTGCGCCTCATCACCGACCGCGCGCAGGCATTTGATCGCGTGGACGCCGGCTATCGCGGCCCGCTTTATGCGGAGATTTCACCGCGCACCTTCCCGGTGCTGGTGCGCAAAGGCTCCAAGCTGAACCAATTGCGCATCCGCCACGGCTCGCCGCAATTCACCGATACCCAGCTTCGCCGCTTGCATGCGGAGCATCCTCTCGTCGATGTCGAACCGGATATCGACAACGGCCTTGGTTTCTCCATCGATCTCAAAGGCGATGGCGGCCGCATCGGCTGGCGCGCCAAGCGCCACACCGGAATGATTGACGTCGACAAACGCGGCGCGCTCAACCCGCATGATTATTGGGAATCGATCGAGGCCAACCGCCAAGGCAACCTGATCCTCGATCCGGACGAGTTCTACATTCTGGTCAGCCGCGAGGCGATCGCGATTCCGCCGGACTATGCCGCCGAGATGGTGCCGTTCGATCCGCTGGTGGGCGAATTCCGCGTCCACTATGCGGGCTTCTTCGATCCGGGATTCGGTTACGAGAAGAATCAGCCGCCCTCCGCGCGGGGCGTGTTGGAGGTCCGTTCGCGGGAAGTGCCGTTTATTCTGGAGCATGGCCAGATCATCGGCCGTCTGGTTTTCGAGCGCCTGACAGACCCGCCGCCGGAGGTTTATGGGCAGGGCATTGGGTCCAACTACCAGCGCCAGGGACTCAAGCTTTCCAAGCACTTCGCGCAACTTTAACCTTTTGCTAAACGCCAGTTGCGCGATTGATTTACCCCGCCACTTCCACGCGATTTTTTGTGGCGAATAATCCACACTCTGTTGCAAAAACCGCAGATCAGCCCTGCGGAAGCTTGCACATCGAGGCTCAGACGGCATTCTTCCCCTCGCCGCGGGTCCAACGGCATAGGGGGCTAAGCCCGCGGTTAATTGGGTCCGCATTGAAGGGGGCAGCATGGGACGGCTACGGCGTTAAACCGCCGGCCGTCCCATGGTTTTTTGGGGCTGCGGGTCCGCCTCGTCCTCCCCCCTTTGTGACAAGGTTGCAATAAGGCTAAGTCCGCGATTCCGTTGCTTGAAATACGGCGTCTGGTAGAATTGGGGCAGGGCCGAGACGGGTGAAATCCGATCCCGGCCGAGGGAAAGTTATGCGTGTTCGTTTTTATCTTGCTGGCCTGGCGGTGGTTGCCGCCTTTGCCGCGAGCATGTCGCTCGCTGCGGCGCAGCGTGGCGCGTTGCCTTCCGCGCAGCTCGACCGCTTTTCCTTCGGTGATGCAGATACAGTCGCCGCCCCGCAGCTTTTCTCGGCCTATGAGCCGCTCGCGATTGCGAACGATACGCCGTTCCAGAATTTCAAATCGGATCTGGCGGCCCATCATCTTCTGGCCGGTGGCACGGCCGCGGCGGTCGCCGATAGAGGCGTGAACAACGTCGTGTTCTCCGCGCCGTTGACCGAGGGGCTTTCGCTGAACTTCGCCTACAACCTCGACCGGCAGAGCCGCTTTGGCGGTTACGATCTGCAACACGGCGCCGATTTCGATGGGTTGTTCCTGTCACCCTCCGCCGTGAGCGCGCCTTATGCGGCCTTCGACAGCAACGCATTCGTCGGCGCCACCGTCGCGCTCGCACGCGATCTGCATCTCAGCTTTGGCCGCTCGATGATGGACAACGGCGGCAGCGGTTACGATGCGCCGGCGTTCTCCTACCTTACGCAGGCGCGCGCGCTGCAAAATCGTTTGGATCGGCAAAGCGCCGTCACATCGCAGGCGGGACTGGATTGGAATTTCGCGCGTTGGGGCGGCCTCGGCCTCACGGCATCCAACACGCTTGAGCGGCGCGATCCTTTTGGCGCTGGCCTGGCCGATAGCGCGAGCACGAATGCGGTTGGCGTTTCGGCCCGCGTCGGTTTCGGTTCGGGTTGGGTGACGACCGTGTCGTATGGCGAAGGCATCACACAGCTCGATCTGCGCAGCACCAACATTCCATCCAGTTCCGACACGCTGCACAGCCGCGCCTATAGCGTGGCCATCGCCAAGCACGGTCTCTTCGCGAACAATGACAGCCTGGGCCTCGCGGTCAGCCGTCCGTTGCAATCCTTCTCCGGCGGTCTTGGTTTGACGGCGGATCTGGGCGATTTCGGCGGCATTCTCTCGAGCAATGCACTGACCAATCGCTCGCCGGAAACCGATTTCGAAATGGGCTATGTGACCACCTTCTTCGACGGCGCGCTGGCGTTGCAGGCCAATGCCGCCTGGCAGCAGAACCTCGCGGGCCAGCCCGGTGTGAACTCGCTGGCCGTTCTGAGCCGGGCGAAGATCAACTTCTGATCCTTCGCGAGATAAATACGCGGAAAGGCCGGGATTTCTCCCGGCCTTTTTGTTTTTGACGGGGCAGGGCGCGGCCCGCTACAACGCCCCGCTCCCGCAATTTCAGGTGAATGCCATGGCCGGTCCGGAATTCGTTTATGTGATGAAAGGTCTCTCGAAGACCTATCCCGGCGGCAAGCAGGTGCTCAAAGACATCTGGCTGTCGTTCTATCCCGGCGCGAAGATCGGCATCGTCGGCGTGAACGGCGCGGGCAAATCCACGCTGATGAAAATCATGGCCGGCATGGACCCGGATTTCACCGGCGAAGCGTGGGCTGCCAAGGGCGTGCGCATGGGCTACCTGCCGCAGGAGCCGCAACTCGATCCCACCAAGAACGTGCGCGACAACGTGATGGAAGGCGTCGCCGCCAAGAAGGCGCTGGTCGATCGCTACAACGAACTCGCTGCCAATTACTCCGACGAAACCGCCGACGAAATGGGCAAGCTGCAGGACGAGATCGAGGCGCAAGGCTTGTGGGATCTCGACTCTCAGGTCGATCAGGCGATGGACGCGCTACGCTGCCCCGAAGGCGACGCCGAAGTCTCCACGCTGTCGGGCGGCGAGCGCCGCCGCGTGGCGCTGTGCAAGCTTCTGCTCGACGCGCCAGATGTGATGCTGCTCGACGAACCCACCAACCATCTCGACGCGGAGTCGGTGGAGTGGCTGGAGAAGACGCTGCGCGAATACAAAGGCTGCATCATCCTCGTCACCCACGATCGCTACTTCCTCGACAATGTGACGGGCTGGATTCTGGAACTCGACCGCGGCCGCGGCATTCCGCACGAAGGCAATTACTCGTCCTTCCTCGTGGTGCAGGAAAAGCGCCTGCGCCAGGAAGGCGCGGAGGAAGCCGCGCAGGAACGCGCCATCGCGCAGGAACGGGAATGGATCGAGAAATCGCCCAAGGCGCGTCAGGCCAAGTCGAAGGCGCGCATCAACGCGTATGAAGAACTCGTCGCCAAGAGCAACGAAGCGCGCGTCGTCACCAACCAGATCATTATCCCGGTGGCCGAGCGTCTGGGCAGCGTGGTGATCGAAGCCGAAGGTCTCGCCAAAGGTTATGGCGATCGTCTTCTTTATGAGAACGTGAACTTCACTCTGCCGCCGGGCGGTATTGTCGGCGTGATCGGTCCCAACGGCGCGGGCAAGACGACACTGTTCCGCATGCTCACGGGACAGGAAAAGCCGGATGCCGGCACGTTGAAGGTCGGTCCCACCGTGCAGCTCGGTTATGTCGACCAGAGCCGCGATGCGCTCGATCCCAATAAAACCGTGTGGCAGGAAATCTCCGACGGCCTCGACGTGCTGGAACTGGGCAACAAGCGCACGATGAACAGCCGCGCTTATGTTGGCGCGTTCAACTTCAAGGGCGGTGACCAGCAGAAGAAGGTCGGCCAGCTATCGGGCGGTGAGCGCAACCGCGTTCACCTGGCCAAGATGCTGAAGTCCGGCGCAAACCTCTTGCTGCTCGACGAACCGACCAACGATCTGGACGTCGACACGTTGCGCGCGCTGGAATCGGCGCTCGAAGAATTCGCCGGTTGCGCGATGATCATCAGCCATGATCGCTGGTTCCTCGACCGTATCGCCACGCACATGATGGCGTTCGAAGGCGACAGCCATGTCGAATGGTTCGAAGGCAACTACCAGGATTACGAAGCGGATAAGAAGCGCCGCCTCGGCATCGACGCCGACCAGCCGCATCGCATCAAGTACAAGAGGTTTGCACGCGCCTAATAGGTGTGGACTCTTCGCACCCGGCGCACCGGCTCTTCGCCGGCCGCGAGATAGTTGTTCATCTTGGCTGTGCGATTGCGCAGCTTGTCGATCAGCTTCGGCAGCGTGTTGCCGCGCTGCGCCAGGAATTCCTCATACTGGATCCGCTGATTGACCGCGATCCATGCGCCACGGACGCACAGATCGACGATGAGCGGTTTGTCCGCCGCGTTGAGCACCCGGAAATCGATCTCATCGGCATTCACCGAACGATTACCGGTTTCATCGAGCTGGAAGGCCTGAACGATGGTGTCGTTCGAGGACCGGTCCACCGAAGCTTCGACCTTGAGCTGCTGCACGCGCCAGAGTTCGCGCTCGTAGAGCGAAAGCTCCAGATCGTTGAACGCTTTCACAAAGGCTTCGAGCTGCTCGGTGGGCGCGTTCTGCGCCTTCGCGCCCAGCGCATAGAGTGCGACGCGGCGCGTATCGGTGATGGGCGCCAGCAGGGCCACAAACTGTTTGTGTTTTTCCGCGTGCGGCAGCGCCGGATTGTTCAGAATCGCCAGCCCTTGCTTGACGTAGTCCTGAACGAAGTCTTCGGCCTTGTTCGCGTGGGCCGCCGGTGCACACAGGAGGAATAGAGCTGACGCGGCAATAGCCGGCGCGCAGCGCGCAAACTTCCACAAGCCCCCAAAGGCGTCCAAGACGCGGCCCCCATGCCCCAACCGTCGCAAACTATAGGCGCAAAATCGCAGGCCTTCCCATGGGCAAAAGTGGGTTCACCCGCGGCTTTGCGTCTTAAGGTTAGTTGCTCCCGGGGGAACCGCCATTGCGGATATTGGCCGCGCGGGCCTGCAGGTCCGTGGTCAGGGCTTTAACGTCGTTATTGTGCTGCGTCAGGAACGCGGTGAACTGGTCGCGTTGCTGAAGGGACAGCCAGATGCCCATCACGCTGGCATCGATCACCTGCAGCTTGCCGCCGGCGTTGGAGACGCGGAAATCGACCTCGGGGTCATTGGCCGAGGGGCTGCCATCCGGCTCCAGCACCTGTGTCTGCACGATGAAATCGCCCGGCGCGCGCTCCACCGAGCCGGTGACCTTCAGCGTCTCGCCGGAATAATGCGCAAATTGTTCCTGATAGACGGCAGCGGCGTAGCCCCGAAAGGCTTGCGTGAAGGCATCCACATCGGCGGGCGGCGCGGATTTCGCGGCGGGGCCCAAGGTGAACAGCGCGATGCGCCGGATATCGATCAGCGATTCCAGAAAGGCCTGGAATTGCGTCTGCTTGGCATCGCGCGACAGCGATGTGTCTTTCAGGATTGTCAGGCCCTTCTGCGCATTGTCCTGGATGAAGCTCTCCGCGGGTGTCGCGGCCTGTGCTGCGGCGATTCCCAGAGTGAGTGCAAAGGCAGCGGCCGCAAACAGGCGAGCCGATGCCGATTGGAGCTTCATACGCATAGCGCCTCGACGGATTTTCGGTGTACGCGCAACTTGGGCGCGGCTTGTGGCAAGTTGATGGCGGCGGAAAAGAAAATGCCGCGGCGTGGCGGCCGCGGCATTTGCTGTCGAAGAGTTGGAACTTTGACTATTTGCCGCTGAGGCTGCCGCCGGCCCGCACGCGCGTCGCGCGTTCCTTCAGGTTCGCGGTCAGCGCTTTCACGCTGTTGTTGTTCTGGGACAGGAACGAGGTGAAATCGTCCTGCTCGGTGATCGCCAGATCCAAGCCCAGCACCGTGATGTCGCCGACCGTGAAATGGCCGGGCGTTCCGAAGATGCGGAAATCCACGGTGATCGGATCCGAACCTTTTTGCGCATGCGGATCGACGAGAACAGTCGTCACCAGAAAATCGTCGGCCTTGCGCTGCTGCGATCCGGTCACCTTCAACGTCTGGCCGGAATATTTCGTGAATTCGGATTCATAGACCGCGAACGCATATTCGCGGAAGGCATCTTCAAATGCCGCCAGATCGGCCGGGGACGTGGAGTTCTTCACCGGTCCCAGCGTGTAGTCGGCGATGCGCTTCAGATCCGTCAGCTTGAGCAGGAAGCTGCGGAATTCCTCGCGCTTCTCCGCTTGCGATCCGTTGCCATTCAGGATCGTCAGGCCTTTCTGCACATTGTTCTGCACGAAATCTTCGGCGGGCGTTGCGGCGCGCGCTGCGGCGAACGGCATGGCGAGGGCAACGACGGCGGCCAATGCGAGAAGGCGAAAGGCGCCGGTGACATGGGTGCGTGTGAAAGCTTGAATCATGATCTGCTCCGATTATTCGGCGGGAACGGGCGCGATGATCGCGGCGGGTTGTGGCAAGTTCGTGGCGGCCCGCCGCTTCACAGGTCCGGGAGATTCTTTACGTCCGGCCGCCCGTTGCGGATTTCGTTGTTGCGCAACTGACGATACAGACTGCGGACGGATGCATAATAATCGACCGACCCGCGCTCGATGTTCTGCAGCGTGTCCATGTTGCGCGACTTGACGTCGATGACCACCAGATAACGCCGGCCCGCGGAATACCAGAAATGTTCGCGCAGGCTGATATAGGTCGTCGGGTCAAAGAAGATATCCACCACCTGGCCGAAGGCGTCGCGCGGCGGATCGGGACCGAAGAAGGGCAGGACCATATAGGGCCCTTCGCCGACTCCCCATGTCGCGAGCGTCTGGCCGAAATCTTCCGAGTGGAAGGGGATGTTGAAATCGGTGGCCGGATCGAACAAGCCGCCGACACCCAATGTCGAGTTGAGCGTGAAGCGGCCCAGCGTGTCGCCGGCGCGATGCACTTCACCTTGCAGCACGTCGTTCACGAAGGTGACGGGCAGATCGAGATTCTGCAGGAAATTGTGGATGCCCGTGCGCGCGGGTGTGGGCACCACGGCGATATAGGCGCCGGCGCTCGGCGCGATCACGAATTTGTCGAGCTTCTGGTCGAAGTCGAAGACCGAGCGATTGGTCTGCTCGTAGGGATCGTTCTGCCCGGTCGGATCGGTCGCGCAGCCCGCGAGCAGCAGGCCGAAAGCCACGACCAGTAGTGTGTTCAGTCCCCGCATCATCGTCCCAGCGCTATTCTCATATCTTTGCATAACGCACGAACCGTCTTTCGGTCGCGCAGTGCCGTTCCACTCCCGGTTGCTTATGAATCGCAACCAGCCCCGCAGCCATAGGTAGGGTTACCATATCCGCCATCAAGGGACAGCGGAGGGGATCACAGTGTTCCCTAAAAAACTGTCGCTGTTGCCAAGAATTCACCAACTATTTCCCGGATTTCTGGCTCCGCCCCGATTTGCATACTCATATAAAGATATGTTTATATGATGCGCGAATTGGAGGTCCGTAATGGACGAATTGCTGGCCATGCTGCGTGCCGCTGCCGACCCCACCCGGCTGCGCCTGCTGCTGATCCTGCGGGAGGCGGAGCTGACCGTCTCCGAGCTGACCCAGATCCTGGGCCAGAGCCAGCCGCGCGTCTCCCGCCATCTCAAATTGTTGTGTGATGCCGGGCTGATCCTGCGGTTCAAGGAAGGAAGCTGGGTCTTCTACCGCAGCGCCGAGAAGGGCGCAGGATCGGAGCTTGGCAGTGTGCTCGCCACCCTGGCCGAACGCGATGCCGACACCTTGGCCTCCGACCGCCGCCGCCTTGTTGCCGTGCGCGAAGCCCGCGCCGCGGAAGCCGCCGCGTTCTTCAAGGCGAATGCCGACGATTGGGAGCGCATCCGTTCGCTGCATGCGCCGGAGAAGGATGTCGAAGACGGAATCGCGCGCCTGCTGCAGACGCAGCCGGTGGAATCGGTGCTCGACGCCGGCACCGGCACGGGCCGCATGCTGGAATTGCTCGCGCCCAATATCAAACATGGCGTCGGCATCGATGTGAGCCCGGAAATGCTCGCCATCGCGCGCGATCGTCTCGCCAGCGCGAAGATCCAGCATTGCCAGGTGCGTTTGAGCGACGTGTTCCGCATGCCCTTCGCCAACGGCTCATCCGACAATGGCTTCGATGCGGCGCTGTTTCATCAGGTGCTGCATTATCTGGACGATCCGCAGGCCGCCGTCGCCGAAGCCGCGCGCGTGCTGAAGCCGGGCGGGCGCATTCTCATTGTCGATTTCGCGCCGCACGATCTGGAATTCCTGCGCAGCGAGCTGGCGCATCGCCGCCTCGGATTCTCCGACAAGGAAGTGCAGGGCTGGTTCGAGGCGCTCAATCTCAAGCCGGTCGACTCCGTCGCCATTGCGCCGCATACAGGCGGCACCGGAAAGCTCATCGTAAAAATCTGGGTCGCGGCCACCGCCGCGCGCACCCATCATAAGAAAGTCGCCGCATGAGTTTGCGCCGCCTGGCGCGCGATACGCGCCCCTTGAAAGTCAGCTTCGAATTCTCGCCGCCGAAGACGCCGGAAGCGGAAGAGAATCTGTGGCGTTGCATCCGCCGTCTGGAGCCGCTGAAGCCGGATTTCGTTTCGGTGACCTATGGCGCGGGCGGTTCCACGCGCGACCGCACGCACAACACGGTCAAACGCATCGTGGACGAAACCTCGCTGTCGCCTGCCGCCCATCTGACCTGCGTGGCGCATAGCCAAGGCGAAATCCGCGAGATCGTGCGCGGTTATTGGGACGCGGGTATCCGTCACATCGTGGCGCTGCGTGGCGACATGCCGAACATGCAGGGCAAATATCAGGCGCCCGCAGAC
>Ga0153956_1000924_pt1 | contig 29334 bp, 27 predicted proteins | sample TSFL040MetaG_FD_104704 | JGI IMG/M metagenome (GOLD analysis project Ga0153956, IMG submission 104704) | Attine ant fungus gardens microbial communities from Florida, USA - TSFL040 MetaG | ecosystem: Host-associated > Fungi > Mycelium > Unclassified | place: USA: Florida, Wekiwa Springs... | reverse complement strand
GACTTCCGGCAGGTCGAAGTCGTGACCGCCGGCATCTGTCGCCGCTTCGGCCGTTCACGGACGATGTCGATGCCGCTTCAGGGAATGCATCGCATGATTCTCGACATCCTCCGTCATACCCCGCCGTGGGTTTTCGCGCTGTTCGCGTGGCTGGTGTGGATGGGTGCCAAGCGCCTGCAGCCCTCCACGCGCGGCCTGCGCCGCGTCTATCTCGTCCCCACGGTGTTCATCGCCTGGGGGCTTTCCGGCCTGGCGCAGCGCGCGGCCGCGTTGCCGGATGCCGGCCTGCATTGGCTGCTCGGCGCGATCGTCGGCGTCGGCCTTGGCCTGATGCTGCGGCAGGTGGTGCAGGTCGACCACCAGCGCGGGCTCGTGATGCAGGCGGCGAGCGTGCTGCCGCTGCTGCGGAACGTCGCGATTTTCGGCAGTCACTATGTGCTCAATGTGTTGGCCGTGCTGGACCCGCGCGCGGCCGGCGACATCCTCGGCTGGGACGTCGTCGTGTCCGGATTGAGCGCGGGCTACTTCTTCGGCTGGGCGATCCGCTTCGCGCTGGCCTGCCGCGCCGCGCCGCAAACCGATCTCGGTGCGCCATCGCCAGCCGGAGCCGCGACCGCCTGACGCCATCCATCGTCGATGGACGCCGCCGCGGACCACGCGATTCCCGCTGCGACCGCCCCGCTGTTCTGCGCCCGCGCGGGCGCCGCCGATCTCGACGTCGCCGTCACCGACATCCGCCCGCAGGCGTGGCTGCCACTCACGCCGCCGACCGGATTCCACGGCTGCTTCGCCGAGCAGGACCGAGGCGCCCATCCTTCGGCACTGCCGTGATGGCGTTTCGATGCGATCATCGGCGTTTTCCTCGACGGAGAACGCGATGAAATCCTGGTTTGCCGGCCTGCTCTGCGCAGGCGTCGCGGTGAGCGCCCTGGCGCATGCCGAGAGCGCGGACGATCGCTTCAAGGCGCTGTATACGAAGGAATGGAGCTGGCGCCAGCAGCAGTTCGGCGGCTACGACGACGAGGACAGCCAGCCGGATCCGCGCGACAACCATCTGCCCGACGTCGGCGCCGCGGCGCAGAAGGCGCGTCTCGCATACTGGAACGACGTGCTCAAGCAGCTCGACGCGATTCCGGCGAAGGCGCTGTCGGCGGAGAACCAGGTCAATCTCGCCGTGTACCGGCCGCAGGTCGAGGATCTTGCCGCGGAGATCCGCTTCCGCGGCTACGAGATGCCGTTCAACAGCGACTCGCAGTTCTGGTCCGGCCTCGGCTTCATGGCGCGGCGGCCGCTGAAGACCGCGCAGGACGCGCGCAGCTACATCGCCAAGCTCGACGACGTGCCGCGCTACTTCGGGCAGCAGACCGACAACATGCGCGCCGGACTGAAGCGCGGCTTCAGCGTGCCGCAGGCGGTGCTGGCCGGTCGCGACGTGTCGATCGCGAGCTACGCCGAGGTGAAATCGCCGGAGGACAGCGAGTTCTACAAGCCGCTGAAGTCGTTGCCCTCGACGATCCCGGCGGACGAGCAGGCGAAGCTGCGCGCCGACGCGGTGCGCGCGATCCGCGAGAACGTGATTCCGTCCTACGCGAAGCTGCTGAAGTTCTTCCGCGAAGACTACGTCCCGCACGCGCGTGCGACGCTCGCCGCCGAAGCGATGCCGGACGGCAAGGCGTACTACCGCCAGCAGATCAAGGAATACACGACGCTCGATCTCGATCCCGAGGCGATCCACCGGATCGGCCTGGAGGAGGTCGCGCGCATCGACGCGCAGATGCAGGAGACGATGAAGCGGACCGGCTTCAAGGGCGACTTCCCGGCGTTCCTGCACTTCCTGCGCACCGACCCGCAGTTCTACGCGAAGACGCCGGAAGAACTGCTGATGCGCGCGGCGTGGATCGCCAAGCAGGTCGACGGCAAGCTCGACCGCTTCTTCGGCCTGCTGCCGCGCGGACGTTTCGGCATCGAGCCGGTGCCGGCCTCGATCGCGCCGTTCTGGACCGCCGGCCGCGGCGGCGCGCACACCTACTGGGTCAACACCTACGACCTGCCCTCGCGCCCGCTCTACAACCTGCCCGCCCTGACCCTGCACGAATCCGCGCCGGGCCACTCACTGCAGGGCGCGCTGGCCGAGGAGCAGAAGGACCAGCCCGAATTCCGCAGCAAGAACTACATCTCGGCCTACGGCGAGGGCTGGGCGCTGTACTGCGAGAAGCTTGGCCAGGAGATGGACATCTACCACACGCCGTACGAGGAATTCGGCCGCGAAACCTACGAGATGTGGCGCGCCGCGCGGCTGGTCATCGACACCGGCATCCACCACAAGGGCTGGACGCGCCAGCAGGCGATCGACTATCTCGCCTCGCACACCGCGTTGAGCACGCATGAAGTGGAAACCGAAGTCGACCGCTACATCTCGTGGCCGGGACAGGCGCTCAGCTACAAGCTCGGCGAACTGAAGATCGTCGAGCTGCGCGCACGCGCGGAAAAGACGCTCGGCGACAGGTTCGACCTGCGCGCGTTCCACGACGCGGTGCTCGCCGAAGGCTCGGTGCCGCTGCCGGTGCTGGAACGGCGCATCGACGCGTTCATCGCCGCGGCGGCCAAGCCGAAGACCTGATCGCGCATCGCCGCCTCGCTCGTCGAACGGGCGAGGCGGCGACGGCTCAGAACCGATAGCCGATCGCGATGCCGTAGACCCACGGATCGATCTTCACGGTGCCGACCTTGGCGCCGTCGACCTTCGCGTCGGTCTCGATGTTCATCCAGCGCACGTCGGCGGTGAGCAGCCAGCGTTCGGCGAAACGCACGTCGAAGCCCGCGTGCACGGCGCCGCCCCAGGAATCGGACAGGTCGAGCCGCGCGCCCGACAACGGGCCGGTTTCGCGGATGCCGAAGAAGCGCGTGTAGTTGAGGCCGACGCCGATGAACGGCGAGAACTGCTCCTGCGGCATGAAGTGGTACTGCACGCTGACAGTCGGCGGCAGGTGCTTGACGTCCGCGGCCTTGGCGCCGTTCAACGTGACCTCGTGCTTGAACGGCAGCGCGCCGAGCACTTCCATGCCCCAGTTCGGCGTGACGAGGTATTCGAGGCTGATCGTGGGGCGCGCATCGTCGCCGACGCCGACCTTCAGCGCGCCTCCGGCGAGACGGCCGTTGTCCGATTTCGGCGCTACCTGGTGCGCGCCGAGCTTGAGTACCCAGTCACCCGCTTCCCCGGCCTGCACCGTTCCCGTGATACCGGCCAGCAGCGCCGCCAATCCGATCGCTTTGCAACTCATTGCGTGATTCTCCTTGTCGTGGGCGACGGCGCCACGCGAAGTGCAGCGAAAGATCCGCCGTCACTCACCCGCTAGCAATCCGCGTACCCGCGAAATCACGCGACAAGTGCAAAATGCAGCACATTCCCATTGTTACAAAACGACGCAAATGCGCACTTTTGCCGAAGTGACCGGCCGACGGCGTCAGGGGCCGCCAGCATCCTTCGGAGCAGGTTTGGGCGCCGGCTTTCCCGCTTTCGGCTTCGGCACTGCCGGCTTCGGAGCAACCGGCTGTTTCACAGCGCCGGCTTTTTCCGCGGCGCTTTGCGCCCACGCCTGGAGCAGCGCCTTGCGCGCGTCCTCCTCGCCTCCTTCCGGAGCCTCGGCCGGCGGTGGCATCGCCGGATTGCCGGTGTCGACATAGCGAGCGAGGCGTGCGACCTGCTCGCCGAGCACGGCATCGACTTGCGGGGCGAGCTGATCGAGTCCGCTGGCAGCCGCGCCGTTGACGCGGTATTCGACGTCGAGCGCAGCCGCGCCGTCGTCACCGCTGCGGATCCAGAAACTCAGCACACCCTTCAGCGCGAGTTCCTGCAACGGACCGAGCGCGCCGTCGATGCGCAGCAGCTTTTCCGGCAATGCCATCAATACGCGACCGTGCTCGACGCTGCCGCCGGACCAGCGTTCGCAGAAACACCCGCCGGCAGTGGCGCCGAGCTGGAGGTTGGCGGCCTTGCCGGAGAACGTGTGCTCGTCGCTCCACCAGCGCTGCACCTGCACGAGATCGGCCCAGGCTTTCGCCGGCGCCGCGTGCACGGGCACCGACCAGGCGAGGAAAAACCCGTCGGCGGAGGCCTGCCTCACGTCGGCATGCGCGCCGCCCGCGCACAACGCGAGCGCGAATCCGAGACCGGGGCGTGAACGGTTCATGCGTGGCATCGCGAAGATTCCCATGCGGCGCGCGCGACCGATGTCATGGCCACGGCGGTGTTCAGAAGTCCGCGCCGTTGGCCCAGCCTTCGCCGCTGCCGCGCTGGAACACGGCGTCGCCCGCCAGCACGTCGCCGGCCGGAATCGAGGGTTGCTCGGCGAGCGCCGCGTAGATCGGGCGGAAGTCCGGACGAGTCGCGTCCATCAGTTGCTCGAAGCTGTCGATGACGAAATAGGTCTTCTGGTAGGTATCGATGCGATACCGCGTGCGCATGATGCGCTCCATGTCGAAGCCGATTCGGTTCGGCGCCGCCGATTCGAGGCAGTGGATCGACTCGCCCTTCGAGCTGACGATGCCGGAACCGTAGATGCGCAAGCCGTCGTCCTGGCGGATCAACCCGAATTCGACCGTGTACCAGTACAGGCGCGTCAGGTTGACCAGCGCCTCGGCGCCGATGCCGTGCGCCTTCACGCCGCCGCGGCCGTACGCCTGCATGTAGTCGGCGAATACCGGGTTCAGCAGCAGCGGCACGTGGCCAAACAGGTCGTGGAAGAGGTCCGGCTCGGCGAGATAGTCGAGCTGCTCGGGCTTCCGGATCCACCAGGTGACCGGGAAGCGCCGGTTCGCCAGGTGATCGAAGAACGTCAGCTCCGGCAGCAGGCCCTCGACGCCGACGAGTTGCCAGCCGGTCGCCTTCGCGAGCACTTCGTTGAGGTCGTCGAAGCGCGGGATCGCATCCGGCGTCATGCGGAAGCGCTGCTGGTTGTCGACGAACTCCTTGCAGGCGCGCCCCTTCAACACCTCTCGCTGGCGCTCGAACAAGGTCGCCCAGGTCCGGTGGTCGGTGCGCGAGTAGTTTTCCCACTGCTGCTCGACCACGCTGGTCGTGTAGACCGGGACGTAGCCCTTGTCGGTCTGCTGGTGTTCGACGCGGCGCGGGGTGGAGGCGTTCATGCGGCAATCCGGTGGTTCATCGGCGACAGCTTAGCGCGGTTCGCCCTGCACGCGCTCCGCGGTCAGTGCAGGGTCGGCGGCGGATTGCCGGCATTGCGCGGACGAAACGCGATCACGCGGCCGTTGCGGTCGTCGCCGGGACTGCGCTGCCACAACACCGGCACGCGCTCGGCGCGCGGCAGTTCGAGTTCGTCGTCGACCGGCGTAACGGCGGCTTCGTCCTCTTCCCAGCTGTAGCGCTTGCGCGGCGGCGACGGGTCGCGTGCGTGCAGGAGGAAAGCCGCCAGCACGCCGGCGATCGCGCCGGCGAGGTGGTACTCGAAACTGATGCGCTCCTCGCCGGGCAGCACCGACAGCAGCATGCCGCCGTACAGGAAGAACACCGCCAACGACGTGACCACGGCGAGACGATCGCGCCGGATCAGGCCCATCACGAACAGGAAGAACATCAAGCCGTGCGTGATGCCGCTGGCGCCGACGTGCACGGAATCGCGCGCGAACAGCCACACGCCGATGCCAGAAACGATCCAGATCAACGGCAACGCAAAGCGCGCCGCACGCGGATAGCAGTACAAGGTCAGTGTTGCGAGCAGGCCGAACGGCAAGGTGTTCGACATCAGGTGATCGAACGAGGCGTGCGCGAATGGCGCGGTGAGCACGCCGACCAGCCCGCGCCACTGGCGCGGACGAATGCCGAGATCGTCCATCGGCCAGCCGAGCAGCCACGCACCGAGCCAGGCGATCCAGATGCCGGCAAGCAGCGCCGCGGCGCCGAGCACGGCGTAGCGCACGCGATCGCGGTCGCGTGCGACGCTGAGTGCGGTCGGTTCGGGCAGGGGCCGGGCGATGTCCATCCCGCAACGGTGGGGGCACGCCGATACCGGCGCAAGAGCCGCAGTGGCCGCCTCGACCGCGCCGGCGCCCTTCAGCCGTCTCGCGTGGGCCGCGGCATCACCAGGCTGGCGGCGATCGAGGCGCCGATCAGGCAGGCGACGATGCCGAGCGCGAGGCCGATCGGGATCTTGTACACGTCGGCCAGCAGCATCTTCGCGCCGATGAACAGCAACACCGAGGCGAGCCCGTAACCGAGCAGGTGGAAGCGCTCGGCCGCGCCGGCGAGCAGGAAGAACATCGCGCGCAGGCCGAGCACGGCGAACACGTTCGAGGTCAGCACGACGAACGGATCCTCGGTGACCGCGAAGATCGCCGGGATCGAATCGACCGCGAAGATCACGTCGGTCACCGCGACCAGCACCATCACGACGAACAGCGGCGTGTACCAGCGGCGCCCGCTCTCGACCACGCTGAGCGCATTGCCGCGGAAGTCGTGCGTCAGGTGCAGGCGCGCACGCATCCAGCGCAGGATCGGGTTGCTGTCGAGATCCGGCTCCTGGTTCGTCGACAGCAGCATCTTCACGCCGGTCACGATCAGGAACAGGCCGAACAGGTAGAGGATCCAGTGGAACTTCGCGACCAGTGCCGCGCCGACGAAGATGAGGATCGCACGCAGCACGATCGCGCCGAGCGCGCCGAGCATCAATGCGCGCTGGCGCAGTTCGGCCGGGACACCGAAATAGTTGAACAACATCAGGAACACGAAGATGTTGTCGACTGCGAGTGCCTTCTCCACCAGGTAGCCGGTGAGGAATTCCAGGCCGATCTCGTTGGCGAGCGCGCGGCCCGCGTGCGCGTCGAGCCACCACCACAGGCCGAGGTTGAACGCGAGCGCCAACGCGACCCAGGCGAGGCTCCACCACAGCGCTTCGCGGAACGACACGCGATGCGCGCCCGCCGTTCGCAGCACGAGAAAATCGATCGCCAGCGCCAGCGTCACGATGACGCCGAACGCTGCCCAAAGCCCGGTTGTTCCGATGGATTGCATGGCCTGCTCCGAAAACGCAAAACCCCGTGAGCCAACGGCGCACGGGGCCTCGTTTTCACAGGGCACACCTTCGCCGTAGACGGCGAAGGTCTTGCTCGCGGATGCGCCCGAATCGGCGATCCACCTGCCGGACCGGAGCTGCGGAATCGAAGGAAACCGGGCTCGTGTTGACGATCGCGGCAGCGGGAGCTACTCCCCTTCTGCTGGGCGCACCCTAACCGGTACGCGGCTCCCTGGCAAGGACGGCTGCGGCGGCGCCGGAACGAGCCTGCGGCGCTCAGTGCACCAGGATCACGCGCAGCGCATACAGCAACGCGATCACCACCAGCACGACCACGCTGGCCGCGATCAGGCCGGCGACGACACGCATCGCGCGCACGCCCTCGGAGCCCTCCTTTGCATCGAAGCCGAACTCGCGCACCTGTTGTCCGACCCAGTCCAGCATCTGCCGCGCAGACGCTGCCGTGCTGGTCAGCGTGCCACCGGCGAGCGCGAGCCGCGCGCGCATTTTCGATTCGTCGCCGTTCACCGCGCGCGCGCTGTCGGCGAGGTTGGCGTTCTTGGCCTTTTCCGCCGCCTCGCTTTGCAACTGCTTCGCCTCGCCTTCGCCACGCACAAGCGCTTGCGCGAGGCGCGCGTCGGCCAGCCGCGGATCGACGAGACTGCGCGCCTGTGCATCCGCGGTCGACTTCGCCAGCGAGGGATCGAGCGCCTCGCCGCTGCGTCGCGGATCGGCCAACTGCGTCGGCGAGCGCGGATCGTTCGCCGGTTGGCGCAGCTGGGTCGCATCGTTCGCGCCGCCAGCGGCGGACCTCGCCTGCGCCAGCAGCGCATCCTTGGCGAGCTGCGCGTTCTGCTGGTTGGCAAGGACCGCTTCTTCCGCCGCCGATTGAGCCGCCTGCGCGGCATTGGCCGTGGAAGATCCTTGCTGCGGCGTCTGCGCCGCGGCTTGCTCGGCCAGACCGGCGGCCAGCGGCATTCCGGCGAGCATCGCCGCTCCCGCCATCGTCTGCGCCATCGGCGCGCCGCTGCCTGCGGCCGTGCCGCCCGATGCCGTTCCCGCCTGCTGCCCCGGCAAGCCCTGCCGGGTTGCCGCATCCTTGCCATCGCGAATCTGGCCCTGGACATCATGGACATCACCGCCGGGCGCATCCGCGCGCGCGCCATCGCGCGCCATCGGCGTGGAATGATCCACGCCCGAACGCTGCGAAGCGGAGTCGGTCGACGGGTTGGGCGGATTGGACGAAGGCTGATCCGGTACCCGGTTGTTCGGCTCGCCGCCCGAACGTGGCGTCTGCCCGCCCATCGCCGATGGATTCTGGGGCTGCCACCGATCCGTCGGCGAATCACCAAACAGAACCGTGGTCAGATGACCGAGCGTGTCGCCCAGGCCGGATATCAGGCCCGACTGCGAGCCTTGGTAGTGACCGCCACCGACGTTGCCGTTGCCGCCGAAATTTCCGTTGTTGCCGGGATTCCCGTTGTCCCCGAACTTGCCGGTGCCGTACCTGCCGTTGTTGTTGTGGCTGCCGTAACGGCCATTGCCGCCGCCATTCTTGCCGTCGCCGTCGACGTCTCCATCGCCACCGCGATCGTTCCTGCCTTCCGAGCCGCTCTCGACGTCGCCGGGCCTCCCCGCCCGATCGTTGCTCGGATCGGCACGGTCCGGATGAAGGGGAGGAAGCGAATCCTGCGCGTCGTCGTTCTCGCCGGTGGCCGACGTGGATCCGTCGCTGCCGCGATTGTTCACTCCGTCCATGCCGGATTCGGCGCCCTTGGGGGGGTTGAGAATCGTGTCGTTGGCGTATGTGACGCCCGAAGGGCGGCCGACAGTTGACATGGCGCGCTCCAATCGCCGCACCCGGAATCGGGCATGCCGGTGAACTTATACCCTGCATGCCCGGCACAGGGATTGGGGAAAACCCGAGGATTCGCCGCCGTATGGCGGCGTTCGCGCGCGCATGCACCGCCTGCGGGCACGACGGCTTCGCTATCATTCGTGGATGAATCACAAAGCACCGGGCGCACTGCCCCTGATCCAGCTCAAGACCGATCGCCGCTCGAATCATCCCTGGATCTTCCAGAAGATGGTCGAGAAGCCGGAAATGAAGCCAAAACCCGGCACGATCGTCGACATTGTCGACCGTGAAGGCCACTTTGCCGGCCGCGGCTTCTACAACGGCCATTCGCGCATTTCCTTGCGCGTGCTGACCCAGGATCCCGACGAGGCGGTCGACGAGGCATTCTTCGCGCGGCGCATCGCCGACGCGATCGCCCTGCGCCGCGACCTGCTCAAGCTCGATGCGGTCACCGACGCCTGCCGGCTGGTCCACTCGGAGGGCGACGGCCTGTCCGGCCTCGTCGTCGACCGCTTCGCCGACACGCTGGTCGTCGAATACTTCTCGGCCGGCATGTTCAGGCAGCGCGACCTGATCAAGCGCTGCCTGCTGGAGCACTACCCCGACGCGAGCATCTACGCGTTCGCCGAGGAGCACGTGCAGAAACAGGAGAGCTTCGACTGCGCCGTTCCGCCGACGCCGGCGCCGAGCGTGATCCACGAGCACGGCGTGCAGTTCCATGCCGCGCCCGGCACCAAGCACAAGACCGGCTTCTTCGCCGACCAGCGCGACAACCGCAAGCTGCTGTCGGAGTTCTGCGAAGGCAAACGCGTGCTCGACCTGTGCTGCAACTCCGGCGGCTTCGCGATCTACGCGAAGACGATCGGCGGCGCGAAGGACGTCGTCGGCGTCGACCTCGACGAGGAAATCCTCGAGGTCGCCGCGAAGAACGCCTACCTCAACAAGGTCAAGGTGCGCTTCGTGCAGGCCGACATCTTCCACTGGCTGCGCGATTTCCAGGGCAATCGCGCCGAGAAGTTCGACGTCGTGATCCTCGACCCGGCCAAGATGACGCGCGACCGCGAGCAGGTGATCCCGGCGCTGAAGAAGTACCTCGACATGAACAAGCTCGCGCTCGGCGCGGTGAAGCCGGGCGGCATCTTCCTGACCTGCTCGTGCACCGGGCTCGTCAGCGAGGAACAGTTCCTCGACATGCTGCGCCGCGCCGCGTTCTATGCCGGTCGCACCGTGCAGGTGCTGAAGGTCACGGGCGCCGGCCCGGATCATCCGTGGCAGGCGCACGTGCCCGAATCGCGCTATCTCAAGGCCGCGTTCTGCCGCGTCGAGTGACGCCGCACGGCAGGGCGGCGCGACGCACCGCCCTGCGTTCGCCGGCGCCTCACGTCTTCGGCGCGGATCCGGCCCTTGAGGGAATGCGGTCGGCAAGCACGAGTTCGACCTTCGCGGCCTTGCCGGCGCGCCGATAGTCCACGGCGAGTTTCGTGCCCGGCGGGAGTTCGCGCAGGCGCTGGCGCCAGTCCGGCAAGGTTCGTGCGGCGATCCTCTCGCCGTCGACCGCCGTGATCCGATCGTCCAAGCGCAGGCCCGCACGCGCCGCCGCGCTGTCCGGCGCGACATCGGCCACGGCTAGCGCGTCGCCGTCGCCGAGCAACCACAGGCCGCTGCGGTCGAACACGTCGGGCTTGCCGAAATTCGCGTTCGGCGCGAGGTACATCGTCCTGTTCGCGTAGTCGAACGCGACCGTGAAGCGCTTCAGCACGCCGCCGCCGAGATTGGCGGAGATGTCGGGACTCGCGAACGCGCCCTTGTCGCCGGTGTAGATGTCGCCGGCGATCGCATCGATCGTCAATGCGCCGAGCTGCAGGCTGCCGAAGCGCGCGGGCCGGCCGCGGGCCGGGCCGCCGACGCCCCAGCCCGTCACCGCTTCCGGCGCGGGATGGTATTTCGCGACCAGGCCGTGTTCGCGCGCGAACGGCGCGTGCAGGGTCAGCGACACGCGCGAGCCGGTATCCACGCTGATGCGCGCGGGCACGCCATCGAGCACGCCCTGCACGATCGGGATGCGATCGGCCAGCACGAACGGCACCGCGCTCGCGTTGGCCGGCGGCACGAACTTCGCCGGATCGACGAGCACCAGCTCGCCTTTCGCATAGTCGATCGTGACGCCGAAGCGGCGGAACATCTCGTAGCCGACCAGGCCGTCGCTGTCGACGCCCTCGACCGCCGACAGCTTGCCGAGGTCCATGATCAGGAACACCGGCTCGGCGAGCACCGCGTCGCCGATACGTATCTCGCCCGCGTGCGCGAACGCGACGTCGACCATCTCGTCTCCGACGCCGCGGCCGCCGAGCTTGCCTTCGCCCGCGATGCCGAACTTCTTCGCCGCGGCCGGCGTCAGCAGGTTCGAACCGCCGGTGTCGACGAGGAAGCGCGCCGGCTTGCCGTCGATCGACCCGTGCACGTAGATATGGTTGCTGGCGAGCTCGAACGGCACGCGCGTGCTGCCGCCGGCCGCGTCGATGCGCGCCGTCGCGACCATCGCCGGCATCGCGAAATCGGCATCGGCGACCGGCACGTCGATGGCGATCTTCTCGATGCGCTGCTCGCTGCGTGTGCGCGGATCGGTGCGTCCCGCCGCGTCGGTGAGGTCGCTGGCGACGTGGAACGGCAGGCGCAGGCCATCGACGCTGCGCCAGTCGCCGAAGATCGTGGTCGCGACGCCGTCGGCCTGCTTCTGCTGCGTGCGCGCCAGCAGGTGGGTCCGCGCGTCGAACCACAACGTGACGGCGTCGCCGCCCTGTGGGGTGGCGACGACGACGGCATAGCGACGGCCATCGAGTTCGCGCGCCTCCGGCTCGGCGTAGGTCGCCGCGATGCGCGCCGGATACCAGTAGCCGCGCGCATCGAGCCACGCCTGGCTGCGCGCGCGGCGTTTCGCTTCCGGCGCATCCTGCGCGGCGACTTCGCCGCCGGGATCGCGCGACCAGGCCGCATGGCCGTCGTAGCCGTCGGCGCCTTCGATCGGTCCGAGCCGGTAGCGATCCGAGGAGCGCCCGCTCGCCACGTCCGTCAGCGCCTCGAACGTGCCCTCCAGGCCACCGGTGGCGAGCGTGCCGTTCATGCGCAGGCTGCGCACCGAGTCCCAGCGTGCGCCGCCGCTCGCGCTCTTGCCTTGCGCGAACAGGTCTTCCACCGCCCCGGCTTGCGCCAGCGTGCACGCGCACGCCGCCAGCGCCGCGAACATGATCGTCATTGCCTGCCTCATCGAACCTCTCCCGGGATCCCGGCGCGCTTGCGCAGCGCCTGCGTTGTTTGAATAATCGTTTCAAATTTCAAAATAGGCAAGCCAACCAATGGCACGGATGAAGAAAGGCGGCGTGATCGAGGACGCCGGCGAAATCGGCCTTCTGGCCTCGCCGACTCGCATCGAGATCGTCGACACGCTGGAAGCGCTGGGCGCACCGGCCTCGGTCGCCGAGCTCGCGGCACATCTCGGCCGCCCGGCGGACGGCCTCTACTACCACCTGCGCCAGCTTGCCGCGGGCGGCCTGATCGAGGAACTGGACGCACCCGATGGCCGCCGCTATCGCAGGCGTTCCGCCGATCCGCTGCGCCTGCGCTACCGGCCCGGCGCGACCGCGAACGCCGATGCGGTCGGGCGCGTCGCGGCGAGCGTATTGCGCGTCGCGGGGCGCGACTTCGCGCGCGCGCTGGCCGACCCGGATTCCGTCGTCGACGGCCCTCGGCGCGAGCTCTGGGCCGCGCGCGGCAAGGGTTGGGTCGGCGCGGGCGAACTCGCGGAAATCAATCGCCTGCTGTCGCGCTTGACCGAACTGCTGCAGCGTCCGCGCCCGGCGCGCGGCGGCAAGCTGGTCGCGCTGTCGTGGGTGCTCGCGCCGCTCGATGCGAAGGCACCGCGCCGCGCCACGGCGACGGTTCCGCGCACGCGCGCGAAACCCGCCGGCGCGACGCCACGGCGATCACGCTAGACTTCGCGTCCGCATCACGGCGCAGCGCCGACGACGAGTCCGCCCATGAAGAAGACACCGAAGACCGCACCGATCGACCAGCCGCCGGTGGACCAGGCCCAGGCAGAGGACGCCGTGCGCACCTTGTTGCGCTGGGCCGGCGAGGATCCCGCGCGCGAAGGCCTGCTGGACACGCCCAAGCGCGTCGCCAAGGCGTATCGGGACTGGTTTTCCGGCTACGCGATCGATCCGGCCGAATACCTCGGGCGCACGTTCGAGGAAGTCGCCGGCTACGACGAGATGATCGTGCTGCGCGACATCCCGTTCGAGTCGTTCTGCGAACACCACATGGCGCCGATCATCGGCCGCGCGCACGTCGGCTACCTGCCGACCGACAAGGTCGTCGGCATCTCCAAACTCGCGCGCGTCGTCGACGCCTATGCGCGCCGCTTCCAGGTGCAGGAGAAGCTGACCGCGCAGATCGCGCACTGCATCGGCATGGTGCTGAAGCCGCGCGGCGTCGGCGTGGTGATCGACGCCACGCACCAATGCATGACCACGCGCGGCGTGCACAAGCGCGGCGTGTCGATGGTCACCAGCCAGATGCTCGGTTCGTTCCGCGAGGACGCGCGCACGCGCGCCGAGTTCCTGCGCTTCATCGACATCGACAACCACCGCTGAGCCCGATCGCTCCCGAGCGCCGCCGCGGCGACAGGCGACGCTTGCGCTTCGCCTGACTCCGGCGCGGCCGTCCTCTCGGCGGACGGCCACCTCGCGGATCGGCCCGCGCGTGCGCGCGCCGCGCGGGCAAGCGCGCGACACGCGGATCGGCTATCGTGCGCGCCCGTGCAGCACGCTCCGGATACCCGCTTGAACACCGCCGCCACCGAGCCACGCCGCGCCGCCGTCATCTTCATCTTCATCACGGTGCTGATCGACATCCTGTCGTTCGGCATCGTGATCCCGGTACTGCCGCACCTGATCGAGCAGCTCGGCGGCGGCGGCATCGCCAAGGCGGCGATGTGGGTCGGCGTGTTCGGCACCTTGTTCGCGGCGATCCAGTTCGTCTGCGCGCCGATCCAGGGCGCGCTGTCCGACCGCTACGGCCGGCGTCCGGTGATCCTGCTGTCCAACCTCGGCATCGGCATCGATTTCCTGTTCATGGCGCTGGTCAACTCGATCCCGCTGCTGCTGATCGGGCGCTTCTTCTCCGGCGCGCTGGCCGCGAGCTTCACCACCGCGAACGCGTACATCGCCGACGTCACCCCGCCGGAGAAGCGCGCGGCGAGTTTCGGCCTGCTCGGTTCCGCGTTCGGCATCGGTTTCATCATCGGCCCGGCGCTCGGCGGCTTTCTCGGCGGCTTCGACGTGCGCCTGCCGTTCTATGCGGCGGCGCTGCTCGCGCTGACCAATTTCTGCTACGGCTTCTTCATCCTGCCGGAGTCGCTGCCGTCGGAACGGCGCAGCGCGCGGCTGGACTGGAGCCACGCCAATCCGCTCGGCTCGCTGCTGCTGCTCAAGCGGTATCGGCAGGTGTTCGGCCTCGCCAGCGTGGTGCTGCTGACCAATCTCGCGCACTACGTGCTGCAGAGCGTGTTCGTGCTGTACGCGGATTACCGCTACGCGTGGGGACCGCAACAGGTCGGCTACACGCTCGCGCTGGTCGGCGCCTGCAATGCGATCGTGCAGGCATGGCTCGTGCGCAAGCTGGTGCCGAGGATCGGCGAACGACGCACCCTGCTGATCGGCGTCGCGTTCGGCGTGGCCGGATTCGCGTGCATGGCGTTGGCCGGCAACAGCCTCGTGTTCCTGCTCGGCGTGCCGCTGCTGGCGCTGTGGGGACTGGCTGGGCCCGCGACGCAGGCCTTGATGACGCATCAGGTCGATCCACGCGAGCAGGGTCGCCTGCAAGGCGCGGTGTCGAGTCTGGCCAGCCTCGCCGGCATCTTCGGACCGGCGTTGTTCACGCAGGTGTTCGCGCTGTTCATCAGCGACCGTGCGCCGCTGCACCTGCCGGGCGCGCCGTTCCTGCTGTCGTCCGCGTTGCTGGCAAGCGCATGGATCGTGGCGGTGCTGGTCACGCGCGGCACGCCGGCGCGCATCGACACGGCGCTGCCGGATGCCGGCGTCGTGCCGGAAGCCTTGCCGGTGCGCGACGTGCAGCCGCCCGCGGAATCACGCTGAACGGTCGTCGTCGATCACGCGGCGGGGGCACTTTCGGCACTCCCCGGCCGCCCCCACCTTTCCCGACCATGACACCGTCGCCGTGACCGACGGTTCCAACGCGGAGTTCCCCGATGCTGACGTTCGTGCTCTGGTTGCTGCTGCTCGTGTTCTGCTGGCCGCTGGCGCTGCTCGCGCTGGTCCTCTATCCGCTGGTATGGCTGATCCTGCTGCCGTTCCGGCTCGTGGGCTTCGCGGTCGAAGGCGTGTTCGAGCTGTTGCGCGCGATCATCCTGTTGCCGGCGCGCATCCTCGGCGGCCGGCCGGCGACGCGTTGATCGCCGTGCCGACGCCCGATCCGCGCATCGGCGAGGTTCTCGCGTTCTGGTTCGGCGACGACGGCGACGACGCGAACGTCATCGCCGCGCAAGGGCCGCTCTGGTTCCGTGGCGGCGACGCCGTCGACGCGCGGATCCGCGATCGCTTCGCCGCGCAGCGCGAGGATGCCGTCGCGGGCCGCCTGAATGATGACTGGGGCGCGACGCCGCGCGGACAGCTTGCGCGCGTGATCCTCGTCGACCAGTTTTCGCGCAACCTGTTCCGCGACGACCCGCGCGCATTCGAGCACGACACGCTCGCGCGCCAATGGACGGACACGGCGCTGGACGAAGGCACGGATCGCCTGCTGCGCCCGATCGAGCGCGTGTTCCTGTACCTGCCGCTCGAACACGCCGAGTCGCTGGCCGACCAGCGGCGCTCGGTGCGAGCATTCGAGGCATTGGTCGACGAAGCGCCTGCACCGCTGCACGACGCGTTCGCGAACTATCTCGACTATGCGCGCCGGCATCACGACGTGATCGCGCGCTTCGGCCGTTTCCCGCACCGCAACGCAGTGCTCGGACGGCCTTCGACGACCGAGGAAATCGAGTTCCTGCGACAGCCAGGCTCGAGTTTCTAGCCGTCGCCGAAACGCCCGGCCGCCTTCAGCGCGTCGACTTCGGCGTCCTCGAACAGGCGCGAGCGGGTGAGGAACCTGACGCCCTCGCCGTTCTCCAGCGAGAACATGCCGCCACGACCCTCGACGACGTCGATGATGAGCTGCGTGTGCTTCCAGTACTCGAATTGCGACGGACTGATGTAGAACGGCGCGCCGCCGATCTCGCCGAGCAGCACGTCGCGATCGCCGACGATGAACTCCGATTGCGGATAGCACATCGGCGACGAACCGTCGCAGCAGCCGCCGGACTGATGGAACAGCAGCGGTCCGTGCCGCGCGCGCAGGCGCTCGACCAGCGCGATGGCCGGATCGAGCGCGATGACTTGTGGCGGCGTGTTAAACCTCATGGCGATGCACAACTCCGGATCACGGCAGCCGCCCGCGGACGGCTGCCGTGGCCACGAACTAGAAGAAGCCGAGCGCCTTGGTCGAATAGCTGACCAGCAGGTTCTTGGTCTGCTGGTAGTGGTCGAGCATCATCTTGTGGTTCTCGCGACCGATGCCCGACTGCTTGTAGCCGCCGAACGCCGCGTGCGCCGGATAGGCGTGGTAGCAGTTCGTCCATACGCGGCCGGCCTGGATGCCGCGGCCCATGCGATAGCAGCGGTTCGCCTCGCGGCTCCACACGCCGGCGCCGAGTCCGTACAAGGTGTCGTTGGCGATCGACAAGGCGTCCTCCTCGTCCTTGAACGTCGTCACCGAGACGACCGGCCCGAATATCTCCTCCTGGAAGATGCGCATCCGGTTGTTGCCCTGGAACACGGTCGGCTTGACGTAGTAGCCGCCCTTGAGATCGCCGTCGAGCGCGGCGCGCTCGCCGCCGATCAGCACCTTCGCGCCTTCCTGCCTGCCGATGTCGATGTAGCTCAGGATCTTCTCGAGCTGCTCGTTCGAGGCCTGCGCGCCGATCATTGTCGCCGGGTCGAGCGGGCTGCCCTGCCTGATCGCGGCGACACGCTCGAGCGCCTTCTCGATGAAGCGTTCGTAGATCGATTCCTGGATCAAGGCGCGGCTCGGACAGGTGCACACTTCGCCCTGGTTCAAGGCGAATAGCACGAAACCCTCGATCGCCTTGTCGAGGAAATCGTCGTCGCGCGCCATCACGTCGTCGAAGAACACGTTCGGCGACTTGCCGCCGAGTTCGAGCGTGACCGGAATCAGGTTCTGGCTCGCATACTGCGAGATCAGGCGGCCGGTGGTGGTTTCGCCGGTGAACGCGATCTTCGCGATGCGCGGACTCGACGCCAGCGGCTTGCCGGCTTCGAGGCCGAAACCGTTGACGATGTTGAGCACGCCCGGCGGCAGCAGGTCGCCGACCAGCTCCGCCCACACCAGGATGCTGACCGGCGTCTGCTCGGCCGGCTTCAGCACGACGCAATTGCCCGCGGCGAGCGCCGGCGCGAGCTTCCACGCGGCCATCAGGATCGGGAAGTTCCACGGAATGATCTGCCCGACCACGCCGAGCGGCTCGTGGAATTCGTAGGCGACCATGTCGTTGTCGATGATGCCGATCGATCCTTCCTGCGCGCGGATGCAGCCGGCGAAATAGCGGAAATGGTCGATCGCGAGCGGAATGTCCGCCGCGCGCGTCTCGCGCAGCGGCTTGCCGTTGTCCCAGGTTTCCGCGTGCGCGAGCAGGTCGAGGTTCTGCTCCATGCGATCGGCGATGCGATTGAGGATGTTCGCGCGCTCGGCCGGCGAGGTCTGGCCCCACGCGACCTTCGCCTTGTGCGCCGCGTCGAGCGCGAATTCGACATCGTCCTTGTCCGAACGCGGGATCTCGCAGAACGGCCTGCCGGTGACCGGCGTGACGTTTTCGAAGTACTTGCCGTTCGTCGGCGCGACCCAGCGGCCTCCGATGAAGTTCTCGTAGCGACTCTTGAAAGGCACCTGCACCGCGAGGTGCTGTTGTTCGAGCTTGGTCATGGCGTTGCTCCGTTGACGGGGGACAATTCCCCGACAGCACGCGCTGTGCCAGCACCGATCGATGCTGCGGCGTAGCAACCACCAGAGATCGCACTACGAGCGCTTCCGGAACGGATATTCCGCAGCGCGACAAAAGCGACGAGCGAATGCACTTGCACGCGTCGCGAATAGGCGTGTACTTGAGCGACACCACGCCGCGTGGTGTCGCAAATTGCGACGCTTCCTGGAAATGGACATGGCCCAGCATTCGACGCATTCCGGCCTGCTCGCCGCACGTCGGCAATTCTTTTCGGCCGGTGAACGACCCACCGGACTGGTCCCGAACGTGATCCTGGAGTCGTGGCAGCGCTGCGCCGCGCTCGGCCTCGCGGCCCGCCATCATCCGGAGGTCGAGCCGCTCGGTCCGTCGGCGCTGCACGAATTGCAGGACCGCTACGATTCGCTGCGCCGGCTGTGCCGGCCCGAACTCGAAGCGCTGCACGCGAGCGCGCGCGCGGCCGGGGCGATCGCGATCCTGACCGGCCCCGACGGCCTCGTGCTCGACGCGGTCGGCCACGCCGCCTTCCTCGACAAGGCCGCACGCGTCTCGCTGCGCCCCGGCGTGCCGTGGAGCGAAGGCGCGACCGGAACGAACGCGATCGGCACCGCGCTGGTCGAGCGCCGCGCGGTCGAGGTGCGCGGCGGCGAGCACTATTTCGAACCGCATCGCATCCTCAGTTGTTCGGCCGCGCCGATCCTCGATCCGTTCGGGCGCCTCGCCGGCGTGCTCGATCTCTCCGGCGAAGCCAGCGTGCACCACGTGCACGCGCTGGGCATGGTCCAGCTCGCGGTCGCGCAGATCGAGCACCGGCTGATCGACGAGGTCCGCGCGGATCGCGAGCTGCTCCGCCTGCACAGCGACCCGGCCCTGCTCGGCACGTCGCTCGAAGGCGTGCTGATGTTCGAAGGACACCGGCTCGTCGCGGCCAACCGCTACGCACTGGCCTTGCTCGGCCTCGACTGGAGCGAGCTCGGTCGCCGCCGCTACGACGAACTGTTCAGCGGCGCCATGCCGAAACCGGGCACGGACGCGACCGTGCGCGACCATTTCGGCAACGAGCTGCACGCGCGGCGCCAGGGCCGGCCCGCCGCGCGCGGCATCGGCGTCCCTCCGCCTTCCCCACCCTCCCGCTTCGTGCCGACGCGTGCGCCGCAACCGGTGCTCGACGCGGATCTCGATGCGCAGCTGGCGCGCGCCGTGCGCGTGCTGAATGCAGACATCCCGGTATTGCTTCAAGGCGAGACCGGCACCGGCAAGGAAGTCTTCGCGCGCGAACTGCATCGGCGCAGCGCGCGCGGCGACAAGCCGTTCGTCGCGATCAATTGCGCGGCGCTGCCGGAAAGCCTGATCGAGTCCGAGCTGTTCGGCTACGCGCCGGGCGCGTTCACCGGCGCACGACGCGAAGGATCGTCGGGCCTGCTGCGCGAGGCGGATGGCGGCGTACTGTTCCTCGACGAACTCGGCGACATGCCGCTCGCGCTGCAATCGCGCCTGTTGCGCGTGCTGCAGGAGCGCGAAGTCACCGCGCTCGGCAGCAGCCGCGCGACGCCGATCGATTTCGCGCTGATCGCGGCCTCGCACCACGACCTCGCGCAAGCGGTCGAGGCGCAGGCGTTCCGCGCCGACCTCTACTACCGGATCGCGCAATCGTGCATCCGCCTGCCGCCGCTGCGCGAGCGCGCGGACCTCGGCGGCCTGGTCGGCGACATCTGGAATTCACTCGGCGCGCCCTCGGCCGGCCTGTTTCTCGGCGACGACGCGCGCGACGCGCTTGCGTCCTGCGCCTGGCCCGGCAACTTCCGCCAGCTGGTCGGCGTGCTGCGCACGCTGATCGCGCTGGCGGATCCCGGCACGACGATCGGGCGCGACATGCTGCCGACGCCAGTGCTCGGCGCGCCGAAGGCACAGCCGTCCGCGGCGGCCTCCGCACCCGCAACCACGGGTGTCGCACCGCTTGCCGACATTGCGTGCGACGCGATGCGCAAGGCGCTCAGCGAGACCGGCGGCAATACCTCGGAAGCCGCGCGCCGGCTCGGCGTCAGCCGCAGCACGCTGTATCGCCGGCTGCGTTCGTCGGGCTAGGCACGCCCGCTGCCTCCCGTCGCCGGCGCGTCAGCCGCCGACCTCGGCCGCCGCGAACGCGAGCCGCTCGCCCGACACGCTCGCCTCCGCCAGCACGCGCTCCCGCGTGACCTTGATGAGCCAGGTGTGCTGTTCCAGCGGTTGCGGTTGGCGGAACGCGTGCGCATCGAGCACGGCCCAGGCATCGCGATGCAGCGGGTCGCGTACCGAGCGATAGCGGATCAGCGCGATGCCGGCTTCGCGCGCGGCGTGCGCGAGCGCCTGCGTCGCGACGTAGTCCGCCGGGTCTTCCCATTGGCGCCGCTGGCGATCGAGCGGCGGCTGCGTCAGCGCGACGCCGTTGCCGCCCACGCTGGCGCGGAAGGCCGTATGCGGTACCGGCGGCAAGTCCGGCGTGCCGGGCGAATCGGCGAGGAAGCGCAGGCGCCAGTACGCGACCTCGGCCAACGCGGTGTGGACCATGTCGGCACCGTACCAGACGCCGGGATCGCCGATCGCGCGGAAGCGCGAACCCGACGGCAGCGGCGCGGGATAACGGAACGGCGTCGCCAGCAAGTAGTGCAGATGCTGCGCCTCGGGCGGCAACGGCGGCTTGCTCGCGTCGAGCAGGTCCTCGAGCATGCTTTGCTCGTCGAGCGTGTCGACCAGGCGCATCGTCGACGCGCGATGCTGCGCCTCGACCACGCGCCACGGCTTCGCGCTGATGCGCCGCGCGGCTTTCTTCAGGCTGTCACGGCTCGGCGTCATCGCACGTCCTCCACGGCGTCGACGATCGCAGCGCCGCGTCGCAGCGGACGCGACACGCGCATTCCGCTACAGCCGCGCGCGTGCGCTGTCGAGATAGTGCAGCACGTGGATCAGTCCCTCGGCGCTGCGCAGGCGATCGAGCGGCTTCGCGCCGCCGAACGCGGCATTCGGCGAACCGAGCCAGAGGCGCGCGGCGGCATCGTTCGAGCCGACGATCGCATCGAGCGAGCGGAACACGCGCAACCACAGCCTGGCCAGTTCACCGGCCTTGCTGTCCGGATCGAGCGGCGCTCGCGCGCTGGCCGCGCGCGACATCGTCGAGGCGCTGACGCCGACGATCTCGGCCAGCATGCGCTGCGGCACGCCGAGCACGTCGGCGGCGCGCAACGCGGCCTTGGTCAGCACTGCGCCGGGATCGGGCGCGGCGGCCTTCTTGCGCAGGACGGAAGGAGACATCGAGGACATCGCGGCACCCCGTGGCATATTTCATGTGAAATATTCCTCTTATTTTGTTTCAAATGCAAAGCCATGGCCGTCAGAAACCCGCAACGCCGGCGCGATGCAGATGCGCGAGCAGCGCGCGGACGTCCGCCCGCGGGGCCGCCGCCGCGACGTCCGACTCGTCGAGGCCGAGCGCACGCAGCCACGCCGCGCGCGGTTGCCGCCGCGCTTGCGCGAAGGCCGCCAGCAACGCTTCCGCGCGCGTCGCGCCGATGCCGGGAACCGCGGCGAGCCGGTCGCGATCGAGATCGAGCCAGTCGACGACATCCGCGACCAACCCCGCGTCGACCAGCCGCCGCCAGGTACCGACGCCTACGCCTTCGATCGCCAGTCCGTGCCTGCCGCCGAGCCATGCGAGCCGCGCGAGGAACTGGCGCTCGCAACCCGGCAGCGGACGCCAGCAGGTCGTCGTGTCGTGCGCACGCGCATCCGGCGCATCGACGTGCATGCGCTGCCGCGCGCGCCACACGACCGAATCCAGGCGCGGGACCGTCAGGCCGGCGAGCGTCAGCGCGACCTGGTCGCCGGGCCGGATGTCGAGTTCGCGCCAGCGTGCGAGCGACCCGGCGCTGACGCGGCGGATCGTGCGGTCGTCCAGGCGCACCGGCGCGAGTTCGAGCACCGGCGTGACGCGACCGCTGCGGCCGACCGGAAAGTCCACGGCGACGACCTCGGCCAACGCCTGTGCCGGCGGATATTTCCATGCGACCGCCCATTCGGGCGGCTTCGCGCGCCAGCTCGATGCCGGCGGTCGATGTCCCTGGCGGACCACGATGCCGTCGGCCGCGAACGGCAAGGGCGCGTGGAACCAATGCTCGCGCCAGCCGCGCACCTCGTCGATATCCTCGACCGCGACGGTGAACGCGACCGCATCGGCGAAACCGAACGCGCGCAGGCCGGCGAGACGTTCCTCCATCGACTCCGGGCCATCCGGCCAATCCCAGACGAACAAGCCGATGCGCCGCGCGGCATCGGCATCCAGCCGCTCGCGGGCGAGCGCGCCGGCGACCTTCGAACGCGCACCGACGCTGCCTTGCGCCGCCTGCACGTGGCCGTCGAGGCGCCAATGGAGTTCGCCCTGCAGCACCACCCGCCGCGGCGAGTCGCCGAGCCGTTTCGGGATTGCGTCGACGGCCTGCACCTTCGTGGTCCAATCCTCGCCCCGCGCCCCGTCGCCGCGGCTGGTTGCCTGCCGCAGCAGGCCGTCGACATAGAGCAAGGTCACGGCGACGCCGTCGACCTTCGGCTGCATCCACAGGTCCGCGTCGCCGCGCGCGTGCATCCACGCGGCGAGCGCGCCGGCATCGGCGAGCTTGGCAAGCCCGGTCTGCGCCACCGGCGGGCGCGCCGTGGCGCGCGTGCCCCGCAGCGGATCGGATGCCGCGGGCGCCTGTCGCGGGAAGCACGCGCGCCACTGCGCGTAGCGCGCGCGGGCCTGGTCGTACAAGGTGTCGTCGATCGGCGACGTGCCGTCGCGGTGGTAGGCCAGATCCCACGCCTGCAACTGCCGGTCGAGCGCGCCGAGTTCGCGCCGTGCCCGGTCCGGCGCCCATGCCGGGCAATCGCCGGCCGCCGCCGTCGCTGCAATCAGCAGCCATCCCGCCAATGCCGGCACTGCGCGTCCTTCGTAGCCTCGCCTGCGGACAGGCTACGCACGACCCGCGCGGGAAACGAGCGCGACCCGCAGTCCGTTCGCGTAGGAAATCGGCGACTCAGCCGAAGAACCAGTAGCACACCGCGATCGAAGCGAGCACGCCGGCAAGATCGGCCAGCAGCGCGCAGCCGACCGCATGGCGCGCGCGCTGGATGCCGACCGCGCCGAAATACACGGCGAGCACGTAGAACGTGGTTTCGGTACTGCCCTGCACGGTCGCCGCGAGCAGCGCCGGGAAGCTGTCGACGCCGTGCGTCTTCATCGTCTCGATCAGCATCGCCCGCGCGGCGCTGCCGGAGAACGGCTTGACCAGCGCGGTCGGCAACGCATCGACGAAGCGCGTGTCGACACCGGCTGCGTGCGCGAGCCAGCGGATGCCGTCGAGGGCGAAGTCGAGCGCCCCGGATGCGCGCAATACGCCGACCGCGCACAGCATCGCGACCAGATACGGCAGCAGGTCCTTCGAGACCTCGAAGCCCTGTTTCGCGCCCTCCACGAAACTTTCGTACACGGGAACCCTGCGCCACGCGCCGGCGATCAGGAACGCGATCACGATCGCGAACAGCGTGAAGTTGCCGAGCAGCGACGACAGCGGCGCCAGTGCGGCCGCGGACAGCGTCGCCAGCAGCGCGATGAAGCCGCTGAGCAGCAGCGCGATCGACAGCATCCAGACCAGCACCACCGGATCGCGCAGCTTCAGCTTCTGCATGAACGCGACGCCGAGCAGGCCGACCAGGGTCGACGCGCTGGTCGCGAGCAGGATCGGCACGAACACCAGGGTCGGATCGTGCGCGCCCTGTTGCGCGCGATACATGAAGATCGACACCGGCAGCAGGGTCAGCGACGACGCGTTCAGCACGAGGAACAGGATCTGCGCATTGCTCGCGGTGTCCGCGCTCGGGTTCAGCGTCTGCAGCTCGCGCATCGCGCGCAGGCCGATCGGCGTCGCCGCGTTGTCCAGGCCGAGCAGGTTCGCGGCGAAGTTCAAGGTGATCAGACCGATCGCCGGGTGCCCGCGCGGCACCTCGGGCATCAGCCGCGCGAACAGCGGCCCGAGCGCGCGCGCGAACAGGTCGATCAGGCCGGCGCGCTCGGCGATGCGCAGGAAGCCGAGCCAGAGCGTGAGCGTGCCGAACAGCAGGATCATCACCTCGACCGACAGGCGCGCCATGTCGAACAGGCTGCCGACCATCGCGGCGAACACGCCGGCATTGCCGCCGACCAGCCATTGCGCCAGCGCGGCGACGGCGGCGGTCATGAAGAAACCGAGCCAGAGGCGGTTGAGCATGGACGTATCCGGCCGCGGCCGGGCGCCGCCCGGCGATGCTAGCAGGCCGCCATCGGCGAACGCCGCAGGCGCGCGGCGCCACGCCGCGACGACCCCAGCTAGGGTCGACCCTAGCTGGGGTACGCCCCGGGATGAAACGCTCGATACGCAAGGGTACGGTAGCGCCGTCCTCGCCAACGGATGGCGTTCCCTGACCGATCGAGGCTCGCCATGTCCCCTGTCTCCGCCATCCGCCCGAACGAATCCGCGTTCCGCGAAGTCCAGCCGACCGACACGCAATACGCGAAGGCGGCCGACCTCGCACCCGCCTCGGCCCTGCGCGCAGGCGGCGGCGACACCAGCACGCGCATCGACGGCAACGCGACCAACGCGGGCGGCCGCACCACCTCGCACACGGCGGACGGCAAGGCGATCGCGGTCGACCCGCTGCAAAAGGACGGCGACATCACGATCGCGCGCGAACGCACGATCGTGCAGGAGGGCCGCGACCAGTACGTGAGTTCGGACCAGCTCGTCGTGACCACCGGCAGCGGCAACGACAAGATCAGCGTGAAGAACAACACCGACGGCTCGCTCGCGGTGCAGGTGAACGGCAAGTCCTACCAGCTGGAAATGGCCAAGGGCCAGTTGCTGACCCTGCGCACCGGCGCCGGCAACGACGTCGTCGACGTCGCCTCCGACGTGAAGGTCAACCTGATCGTCGACGCCGGCGACGGCGACGACACGATCACAACCGGCGCCGGCGACGACATCGTCTACGGCGGCAACGGCAACGACACCATCAGGACCGGCGCCGGCAGCGACTACGTCGAGGCGGGCAACGGCGACGACGTGGTCGACGCGGGTGCCGGCAACGACGTCGTCTACGGCGGCGACGGCAACGACACGCTGTCCGGCGGCGCCGGCAACGACTACATCGAGGGCGGCAACGGCAACGACGTGCTCAATGGCGGCACCGGCCAGGACATGCTCTCCGGCGGCAACGGCGACGATCGCATCGAGAGCGGCAGCGGCAACGACCGCGTCTACACCGGCGAAGGCAAGGACACGGTCGTCAATTCGTCGGGCAAGGACGTGGTCTACGCGCAACAGGGCATCGACACGTTCAGCGCCGCCAAGGGAGCGAGCAACCAGGTCGTCAACGTCGACCTGACCGGTTCGCCCGGCAGCAAGGGCCTGAAGATCGAGGGTTCGCCCGCATTCGTGCAGCGCGTGCAGGCGGACATCGACTTCCTGAAATCCTCGCCGGTCGGCCGCCAGATGCTGGCCGAGTACGACAACGCCGCAGCCAAGGGCAACACGGTCACGATCCGCGAGCTCGCCAACGAGGACAACGGCTACACGATGCCGGACACCAACGGCACCTGGGCCGACACCGAACTCGGCCGCAGCGGCCCCGGCAAGGGCGACGACGCGGTCATCGCCTACAACCCGTCGTTCCACATGGCCGAGTTCCCGGCCCCGGTCGGCGTGCTGTACCACGAGATGTCGCATGCGTACGACGCGGTCAACGGCTTCTTCCAGCCCGGCGACTACAGCGGCAGCGACGCGCAGGATCGCAACGCCGGCGTGCCGAACTCCGAACGCCAGGCGGTCGGCCTCGACAACAGCGGCATCGCCTACGACTTCGACCACGATCCGACCACCCCGAACACTACGGCCAATCCGATCGCGCTGACCGAAAACGGCCTGCGCGCGGAACTCGGCCTGCCGCTGCGTTTGCACTACGCGCTCTGAGTACAGGGCAGTTGGCGGGGCGTACGCGAACCCCCTGCGCGTGCGCCCCGCCCACTCGCTCCCGCAACGGTCTAGACTCGACCGCATGCGAACCACGCCCGCCTTGCTCGCGCTCGCGCTGCTCTGCAGCGCGAGCGCGTTTTCACGTTCGCCGAACCCGGCCGCCCCGCCCATGCCCACGACTTCCGCCCCGACCGCCGTCCTCGTCGAAGACCACGGCCTCGCGCTGCACGCGCAGTTCGACTACACCGCATCGACGCGCGCGCTGCACGTTCGATACACGATCGAGAACAAGGGCGACACGGCGATGGCCGTGTTCGATCGCGGCGACAGCGTCGCCGTCGCGACGCACAAGCTCGAACCCGGCGCCGTTCCCGCGCCATTGACCGAAGCGGGCGACGGCGCACTGACCTTGAGCCAGCGCGCATTGCCGTTGCCGGCGCACGCGCCGACGGTACCGCGCATCCCGCTGGCCGCCCGCCTCGACGCCGGCCATTCGCTCGAGGGCGCTTTCAGCGCCAGTGCCGACGCGCTGACGGCCGGCTCCCCGATCACGCGCGTACGCGCCTGCATCGGCGTCGCCGCGTTCTCGGACGAACTGTTCTCCGAACCGGAAACGGTCGGCAAGCTGCAGATCCTGCGCGCCTCGTTCAAGGCGGTCGCGCGACAACGGCTGCTGTGCACGCCGTGGTTCGACCTTGCGTCGCAAGCGTTCGCCAAGGACTGATCCGGCCCAGAGGCATTTGAGCGATGCCTCGCGCGATGCGACGATGCGGCATGGCCACGAAACCCCATTCCCCCGCCAGCGAGCGCAACCGCGATCCGATCCTCGCGGTACTGCGCGACTTCTTCGCCGGCCGCCGCCACGTGCTGGAAATCGGCAGCGGCACCGGACAGCATGCGGCGCACTTCGCGGCCGCCTTGCCGCACCTCACGTGGCAAGCCTCCGATCGCGACGAGAACCTGCCCGGCGTGCGCGCCTGGCTCGGCGAGGCCGCGTTGCCGAACACGCCGGAGCCGCTGCGGCTCGATGTCGCGCTTGACGCGTGGCCGTCCGATCGCTTCGACGCGGTGTACAGCGCGAACACGCTTCACATCATGGCCTGGCCCGAGGTCGAGGCGTTCTTCGCCGCGCTGCCGGGCGCCACGACGGACGACGCGAAGCTCGCGATCTACGGTCCGTTCAACGTCGACGGGCAGTTCACCAGCGACAGCAATGCCGCGTTCGACGCCGCGCTGAAGGCGCGCTCACCCCACATGGGCATCCGCGACGGTGCGGCGGTCGACACGCTCGCGCGCCGGGCCGGCTTCGTCCTCGTCGACGACGTCGCGATGCCGGCGAACAATCGCACGCGCCTGTGGCGGCGCCGCGCGTGAGCACGCCGCTGCTGCTCGCCTGGAGCGGCGGCAAGGATTCCGCGCTCGCCCTGCACTGCCTGCTCGGCGATCCACGCTGGCGCATCGCGGGGCTGCTGACGACGGTCACGCAGGATTACGAGCGCATCAGCATCCACGGCGTGCGCCGCGCGATCCTGCACAGGCAGGCGGAACGGTCGCGGCTTCCGCTGATCGAGGCGCGGATTCCGGCGCAGGCGACGAACGCGGTCTACGAAACGGCATTCGCCGACGCCCTGGCCAGCGCGCGCGCCGGCGCGCCCGGCATCGAAACGATCGCGTTCGGCGACCTGGCCCTCGCCGACATCCGCGCGTATCGCGAACGGCAGCTCGCGCGCCTCGGCTGGCGCGCGGTGTTTCCGCTGTGGGGCGCGGATACGCGCGAACTCGCGCAACGATTCGTCGCCGACGGTTTTCGCGCGACCGTGTGCTGCGTCGACACGCAGCAGCTGGACGCGTCGTTCTGCGGCCGCGAATTCGACGCGCAGCTGCTGGCCGACCTGCCCGCGTCCTGCGATCCCTGCGGCGAGAACGGCGAATTCCACACCTGCGTCCATGCGATGCCGTCGTGGCGCGAGCCGCTCGCGCTCGTGCGCGGCGAGCAGGTGTTGCGCGACCACCGATTCCGGTACGTCGACCTGATCGAGGCGAAAGCGGCCGGCGCCTCATCCTGAGGAGGCAAGCGGCCAGCGGCCCGGACGCCTTCACGAATTCCGAATGCGCTTTCCTCGATTTCTCCACGACAAGTCCATCGTTGACGCGAGATTCGCCGATATCGTGGCGTCGTCGGGATCGCCGATTCCGGAACACGAGGATCCACGAACGAAAGCCGCCGACATCCGGAGCAAGAATCCGGATCGGCACGCTGGAGCGCCTTCCTCCGCCGAGCCACTCCCTCGCGGACCGACCACAGGCGCAGACGGTTTTGGCCGGTGCATCGTTCACGGTGCCCTCCCCAACGTCATCCGGTTGCAGGCTGCTGCCCCCAGCCATCCCCGCAACCATCGATGCACCGGCCTTTATTTGTGCGATCCGTCCGGGATCGCTGCACTCTGCCCGGCCGTCATGGAGGACGGAAGGATTCGACCTCGGCTAGTCCACTCGCGGCCATCCACGGCCGCACTTCTCAACAACAGCACCCGGCCGCGTCAGCAGCGACGTACTCCACAGTGATCGCCTTCAAGCTTGGCGCGTGCCTTCCTGCCACTCGAATCGATAGCCGACGCCGTAGACCGATGCGACCGGATCGACGCCCATGCCGACCAGCTTGCGGCGCAGGTTCTTGACGTGGCTGTCGACCGTGCGATCGCTGACGATGCGGTGGTCCGCATACAGCGCGTCGATCAGCTGCGTGCGCGAAAACACCCGCCCCGGCTGCGCGGCGAGCTTGCGCAGCAAACGGAATTCGACCGGCGTGAGACTGAGCGGGCGGCCGTGCACGCGCGCCTCGAACCGCGCTTCGTCGAGCTCGATGGGCGGCGGTTCCGTGTTCGCGACCGCGTGCGCCCGGCGCAGCACCGATCGCACGCGCGCGACGACTTCGCGCGGACTGAACGGCTTGCAGATATAGTCGTCGGCGCCGAGCTCGAGGCCGAGCAGGCGGTCGATCTCCTCGACGCGCGCGGTCACCATCAGGATCGGCACGTTCGAGAACGCCCGCACGCCGCGGCAGATCGCGAGTCCGTCCGCGCCGGGCAGCATGACGTCGAGCAGCACCGCGTCCGGCGCCTGCTCGCGGATCCATTCGACCGCACCCTCGCCGGTTTCGCGCACGCTGACGCGATAGCCGGATGCGGCCAGGTAGTCGTGCAGCAAGGCGGCGATCTTCGGTTCGTCCTCGACGACGAGGACATGCGCGGCGACGGCGTTCATGGGCGTTCCTCTTCGGCGACCGGCAGATGCACCGCGACGCGCAGGCCGCCGAGCGACGACGCGGCGACGTCGATGCGG
>Ga0153956_1000923_pt1 | contig 29336 bp, 31 predicted proteins | sample TSFL040MetaG_FD_104704 | JGI IMG/M metagenome (GOLD analysis project Ga0153956, IMG submission 104704) | Attine ant fungus gardens microbial communities from Florida, USA - TSFL040 MetaG | ecosystem: Host-associated > Fungi > Mycelium > Unclassified | place: USA: Florida, Wekiwa Springs... | reverse complement strand
CGCGCCTGGGGAGGCCGGGTGCGGGCCCGGCTCGCGGCGCTGCTCGACGCCTTCGCCGCCAACCCCGACCTGGCCAGCTTCGAGCTCGGCGTGCCGCCCGCCGCAGGAGGTGAGATCGCCGCCGGCGGCCACGCCTTCCTCGACCGCCTGCTCGAGGCCCTGGTGGCGGGACGGCCGAAGAGCGCCCGCCGACCTTCGCGGGCGACAGAGCAGAGCCTCGCCGGCGGCCTCGCGGCCCTCGTCCTCGCCAAGGTCGAAGCAGGCGAGGGCGAAAAGCTGAGCGCGCTGCTGCCGGACCTGGTCGAGCTGGTGCTGACCTCCTACCTGGGCCGCGAGAAAGCGGTAGCCGAGGCGACGCGGGGATAGGCAGGCGGCGGCGAGGACCGCGCGCACCGGAGCCTAGCCCGATGCGCTCGACAGCGCCCCCGGAAGGGCATGCCCTTGCCGCAGCCCGCGCACGTCGACCCGCCAGGCCTTCGGCCGCAGACCACCTAGGTCCACCCGCGGCAACGGACGCACGGTCAGCTTCGGCGACCGGGGGAGAGCGGCGAACTGCTCAACCCTCGCGCAGGCTCGTCGCGGGTAGAACCACACCGACGCGTCTCCGCCGACCTCGATCACCGCCTTCGGCACGCTGCCCCATGCCGCCGCGCTTTTTTCCCGCGCCTCGCGCTCGGCCCTACGGGCGCGCGCGGCAGTCACTTCTGCCTCGCCGTGCGGCCCGAACCGCACGCGTCGGCGTGCGACGATCGGGCGAAGCGGTGCCCGATCGGGCGAATGGAGGCCAGGCATGCCGCGGCGTCCCGCATAGCCCGCTCGCCCAGGCGATCTCCTCGGCCGAGACCGCGTGTCGGCCGGCCAGGTCGGCCAGGGTGCGGGCAACGCGCAGCAGGCGAGGCTCGTCATCGACGCCGAACAACCCATCCGTGCGCAGGTCGACCAGTGCTTCACTGCCGTCGCGGCGCAGCTCGCACCTACGCACCTCCGCCGCCGTCATCCGGGCGTTGCAACGACCGCGACCGAGCCGCGCTTCCTGGCGCTCGCGCGCCGCGCGGACCCGCTCGCGGACCGTCGCCGAGGACTCCCCGGGCGCCCCGCCGATCCCCTCGGCGCTCGGCTGCGCCACCGCGGCGAGCAGGTCGATGCGGTCGGCCAGCGCACCGCTCAACTTCCCCTGCTAGCGCTGGACCGACGAAGCAGGCAGGTGCAATCGGGGTCCTCCTCACCGCGCCCGCACGGACACGGGTTCGAGGCGGCGACCAGCATGAAGCGACAGGGCAGGTGTCGCCTCCCCGACGCCCGCACGATCGACACCTCGCCCGCCTCGAGCGGCGCCCGCAGCGCCTCCAATACCTTGCGGCGGAACTCGCAGAGCTCGTCGAGAAAGAGGACTCCGCGGTGGGCCAGCGTGATCTCCCCGGGGCGCGGCGGCGCGCCGCCACCGATCAGGCCCGCGGCGCTGATCGTGTGGTGCGGCGCGCGGAACGGGCGCCCGGCGGACAACCCGCCGGGCCGTCCGGTGGCGCCGGCGACCCGCGCGACCTCCAGCGCCTCGGTCTCGCTCAGCGGTGGCAGGATCGAGGGCAGGCGGCTCGCCGCCAGCGACTTCCCGGCTCCCGGCGGTCCCACCATGAGGAGCGAGTGGCCCCCGGCCGCGGCCACCTCGAGCGCGTGGCGCAGGTGCGGCTGGCCCCGCAGGTCGGCGAGGTCGGGTGCGCCCGGCACCGGGTCGGGCCGCAGTCGCAGCGGCGCCAAGAGCGCGTAGGCGAGCGGGAAGCCCGCGGCAGACAGGGCAACCACCACAGGATCCGGAGGAACGGAGACGGCGAGCGCGATGAGCTCCGCAATAGCCAGGGCGAGAGCGAAGCGACAGGCCCCGCCGGCCAGCGCTTCCCCGAGCAAGGTGACGAGGAGGAGCGGCACGCCGGTCGCAGCGCCCGTCGACAGCGTGTCCCTCCTTGCTCCGTCCGCGATCGGCTCCGTCTGATCCGCTTCTTGAAATAGGGCTTGCGCAGGGTCTTGCGGACCTCGTCAAGCACCTCGGGGCAGACGACCACCTCGAAGCTCGCCCCCGCGAGCGCGGCGAAGAGCAACCTCGGCGGTTTCTCGCTGAACGGGTCTACGATCCCCGACGCCAGCGTGTTGGGATCGGCGACGAGTCGCTTCAACCCGATTGCGCAGCACGCCCGGCCGCTCGCTCCCGCCTCACCTCGCGCGCGGCTTTGACAGCTTCGCGTTCGATCTCCTCAGAAGGGACTCCGGCAAAGCGCGCCCTGATCCGCTCGATTGCCTCATCACCTTCTTTGATCACCGCCAGGTCGTCCATCAGCTCGCGCTCGCTCTTCTGTGGATCTCGCTCGCGCAGCACCTTCAGCACCCGGGCGTCGCGCTCCACTGCCTCTAGCGCCTCCAAGGCAACCGGCAACTGCTCGTCGGGGAGCTTCTTCAGAACCTGCTCGGCTCGCTCGCGAGTAGTCATGGCCCAAAGGGTACCGTCCACCGTCGCCGTCCCCGGCCCTGTCGCGGCATCCGCGGGCCCGTGCGGAGCCACGCCAAGCCGACGATGAGTCGCCCGTCCCATCGTCTCGGATGTAGCGGTGATGTAGCGGTAAGCGACTGGCAAGGCCCGGAAGCGGCCGGAAGGTAGCGGCGGAGAAACTCTCGGCCCGACCCCTGGATCCCCTTTCCCAGAGCCAAATCACGGCACAAAGCGGCGAGCTGCGGAATGCGCCCGACTGGATTCGAACCAGTGACCTTCGGTTTCGTAGGCCGGAAGACCGTGGCGCTGCAAGCTGCCTCCTCGCCTCGATGCGACCGGAATGCGACCGACACGGCGGACCCGAAGAGTCAGGTCCCGCCGAGGACCCGGCCCTCCTTGAGCGCCCGGTGGACCAAGCTGCCTGGCACTCCACGTCGCTCCTCCGCCTCGCGACGGCGGTAGATGACGAGGTCGATAGCAACCCCGAGCCCTCGCAACTCCTTTCGCAGCCTTCCGTACTCCTCGCCGCGCCGGGCAAAGTCCGGCTCGATTACGAGCAGGTCGAGGTCGCTGTCCGGCCGCGCCTCTCCATGAACACGCGAGCCGAAGAGAATGATCTCCGCGCCCGGCGCCGCCGCCGTAAGCCTGCGCCCAACCTCCTCGATCAAGTCCTCGTCGGTCATCGCCATGGGCTCGAAACCGTAGTTGCCTTTCGCGACAGGCTCCACCACGAATGCCCTGAGAAGCCGAGGAATGAGCGTCATTAGAAGGGATCGACGGGTTCCGGGAATACGCTGGAGACGTGCCCTTTGACCGTGACAAGTTGATGATCCTCGCGACCGACCGCCGAACTCACATTCAGAGCAACGGTCGGCCTCGCTTCGATCTGACGGACGAGGAGATCCGGCGATCCACCCGGACCGCCATGCGCGTTGCAGATGCATCGGGGTCCCACGAGGACGCACGGGCCGACACGAACACTGCTCTGCCTGCATCGGCAGCCCGGCATCCAAGCATGGATGGTAGGGGCGGCGACAACGTCGCCGGCGCCTCCTCGCCGTGATCCGTATTCGCGCGGTCGTGGATTGCTAGGTGGACCACTACGTCGGGACCGCCCCTACTACCGATCTGGACCCGGCAACTGAAAGTCCAAGGCGGCCAGGATGTCGGTCATCGCGACCACGAATGCGGGGTCATCCAACTCGGGAGTCCTTGACCTCGGGTTCGTCAACTTCACAGCCACCACCATTCCCACGACGCGATCGTCGTCGTCAACAACAATCGCCCCCGAGTCCCCCGGCTTCGCGAAAGGCGCATCGGGATCGGCGCCATAGACGAAAAACCCTCGGACGTATTCGCGATCGCAGCCAGCGCTTGGCGCCAGCACCTTCAATGAGCGTACGTCCGGATCCAGCATCCCTGAGGTCAGATGCGGCGTCGTCATCCCCCGCTTGTAGACCGGGATCTCCTCTCGGATCTGATCCAGATCTAGTGGTCGACCTGACATCTGCGTCTCTCGAAGCACGTTTCCAGCCTCGACATCGTTATCCAGAAGGACGAGACTAGCGTCAATCTCTACCTCCTCGCATGGCTCTGCCGGGTGGCTTCCGGCAACGAATCCGAGCCGGGGATCACCGGATCCCGGCGCGACATTTTGGGTTAGCAGGACCTCGGTCGGGTTTTGGCCGTGCGCGGCAGACAAGCTGCCAACTACGTGTGCCGCGGTCAGCGCCAGCGGTTCGCCATCAGGTCCTTTGACCCCCATCCCCAGAGTCCCTGCGTCATGAAAGCGCCCATACTCATCGAGACCTGCGGGATAGATGCAGGCGCCGGGCGCGACCTTCAGAGGACGTCGAGCCAGGGCTACGGGCGCTCGGAGACCGGGAGAACTGCGTTGACGAACGGCGCCGTCACGGTCGTGCGCACAGGCAAACCCTCGTATGCCGTTACAAAGTCGACTTGCTTCGTCAGCTCGACATCGAGGTAGGTCTGATCGCCTCGATCTCGCACGCAGACCGACGAAAACTCGCTCTCGCCGCGGTGCTCGCGGAAGAAGGCGATGCGGATCTCTTCTTTTCGCTCTCTATCCATTGTCGTTCCTAAATCGGAAGCATAGTCAGATTTCTGAAATTCGGCAAATGAAAATTGTAACCACGACGACAAAGACGTCCTGCCTTTTGAAGGCTCTCCGTAGGCTCCCGGCGATCGCCGGGAGCCTAGCTTCAACATCGGACCGACTATCACCTGGATAATAAGAATGATAATTCCGATGCCAGAAACTGGCTTTGAATTCGGCCGATGTAGCTCGTGCTGGTCATACGGATGCGCATTTCTAAGAATCCATCCGAACGCATGGTCCGATGCTCTTGTCGTTGCCAACCGCTCGGTTAGCTCTTGTCAGTTCACGGCCTCCCGCACCACCTCAAAGCTCTGCCGCAAGGCGTGGGTGTACCTCGCGAGCATCGTCTCGACGCGGTGACCAGCAATCTCAGCCAGGTCCGCGTCATTGACTCCAGCTGCGCGTAGGTGCGTGACGTAGCTATGTCGGCACTCATGCGGGCGGATGTCGAAACCGGACGCCTCCTTGGCGGGCCTCCACACATCGCGATAGAAGTTCCGCTCGCGCCACATCCGACCGCTCGGCGTCGGGAAGAGCAGCTCGCAATCCGGGCCGTTGAGGTTGATCTGCGCTTCGAACATCCAGGCCAGGGTCGCCGGTACCGGCACCACCCGGCCCGCGCCCTCCTCCCCGTGGTCGGTCTTGGTGCCCTCGAGGACGACTCCCTCGTGGGCGGTGCGGCGAACCTGGAGCGTCTCGCCGTCGAAGTCCTCGGATCGTAACGGCAGCACCTCCCCCAACCTCATGCCGGTGTCGGTGAAGGTCCGCACCAGCGCCTCGTAACGACCCGCCGCCTTGGCGAAGCGGTGCATCTCCTCGAAGCTGAAGACCCGGATCGGGCGGCGTTTCTTCTGCGCCCTCGGATCGGTCGCCCGGATGCGGACGCCCTTGAACGGGTTGAGGTCGCAGACTTCGTCGGTGATCGCGTCCTCGGCCATCGCCGAGAGCGAGCGGAGGATGCCGACAGCCCCGGTGGTCGCCCGACCTTCGGTCTTCAACATGTGGTCGACCAGGATCAGGGCGTGGCGGCGGCGCAGCTCGCGGAGCGGCCAATCCTTCAACGCGATCCCCTCGACCTCAACGTCGACCAGGCGGCCGATCCGATGCTCGTTGGTCGCGTTGGTCCGCTCCGACCTGGGATGCCGCTCGGTCCAGGTCGCGAAGTAATCGCCCAGGGTGTCGGGTTTGCCGGAAAGGCCGTAGGCCTCGTCGATCGCCCGTTGCGCGTCTGCCTTGCGGTTGAAGGTGCCCTTGCCTCGGTTCCAGGTGGGCTTGGCGTAGCGACGCTTCCCGTCGCGACCCGTATAGCGGGCGAGCCACACCACCTTGCCCGAGGGGTTCCTGCGTCTGATCGGCGACTCGCGCGTCATGCCGCCGCGTCCCTGTGTCTCGCGAGGAAGTCCTCCACGTCGGCGGGGTCGATCCGGCGCGATGCGCCGAGCTTGTAGCTGGGCAGCTCGCCCCGGCGGATCCAGTTGCGGATCGTCCGGTCTGAGACCGCCAGGTAGGCGGCGAGGGTGCGCTCGGTGAAGAAGGTCCGACCTTCGGCTTTTGCGGTCACACCATGTATGGCGGGCGAGGAGGCCGATTGCACCGGGTGATCGCCTAAATGTTTCCTATAAATCCCCGCGAGACCGAAGGTCAGGGCCTCCCCGCCTCCTCCTAGATGCGGCCTCCGCACGGCGGAGCCGTGCCAAAATCGGCCGCCCGAGCGGGCGGTCGGCGCCCAGCCCGGACGCCTCGATCCCTCGCCGCGCCGCCTTCGTCTCCGGCGGCGTCCGGAGGCCCGAACCGAAGGGTTCATAGTGTGTCGTGCTGCGCTGGCTCCTTCCTTCGGCTGGGTTGGTGATGGGGTGTGAGGGGCTCTGCTGTCGGTGTGAGGGGCTCTGCTGTTGGTGTTTGAGCCTGCTCTCGTCCTCTCGCTGATCGCTGCCTTGGCCCTTGGCTCTCTCGCTCCTCTCTGGCTCAGGTCTTCCTTGCCTCTATGACCTCTTCTCGATCGGCTCATCTATCCGGCTGCCTCGTCTGCGTCCGGTCTCGGTGACGATGGGATCGAGGTGGTGCCGAAGGCGAATGCCCCGTCGGGCGCAGGGCTCGGCACGACCCAGACGATCCCGTCGAGGAGTTCCCCCGGCGGGACGGCCATCGCGCCCGCGATCCGGATCAACGTGTCGATGCGGCAGACACGTTCGCCCTTCTCCAGCTTCCCGATCTCGGTCCGGTGCAGCGAGGCGCGTAGCCCGAGCCGCTCCTGCGAGAGGTCTTCGCGTTTGCGGATCCGGCGCAGGTTCCTGCCGAAGCGCTCGGCGACGGCGCGGGCCTGCTCACGCTCGGCCATCGTTGTCGCTTTTCGGCGGTGTCTCCACGACGAGGACGCCCTTCGTCTCCACGTGCGGGGTCCAGGCGATGCCGTCGAAGAGATCGGCCGCCTCGACACCGAGGCCTCCGACCAGCCGCACCAGCGTCTCGTAGCGCGGCAACCTCTCGCCCGCCTCCATCAGGCTGACCTGGGTCCGGTGGATACCGGCGCGGAAGGCCAGCTCCTCCTGGGTCAGGTCGGCCTCGTCGCGCAGTCGCCGCAGGTTCGCGGCGAAGCGGGCCGCGAGGCGCCTATCCATCGTCGCCGTCCCCTCTCACACCGGGGGCAGGTCGGTCGGGCTCCCAGGAGATCCCCTCCAACCACTGGCAGGGAGAGACACCGAGGGCGGTGCCGATCCTGATCAGCGTATGGAGCCTCGACTGTCGCCGCCCGTTCTCGATCAGGCTGAACTGGGTCCGGTGGACCTCGGACCTCAGGGCCAGCTCTTCCTGGGTGATGTCGAGGAAGCGGCGGCGTTGCCTGATCCGCCGGCCCACCTGTCTGGCGACCTCGGCTTCGAAGGCCTCCATCAGCCCAGCTCGAAGCCGAGCTCCGCCATCTGGCGGACGGGCCTCACCGGGACCAGCAGGTCGCCCTGCCTGCGGATCAGGCCGCCGGCGAAGAGGGCGCGAACCGCGATTTCGAAGGCGTCGGCTTCGGCCCAGTCCTCCGGATCGCGGACGCGGTCGATCCGGGCCTCGTCGTAGGTCATCAAGGCCGGGAACTCCCTCAGAAGGTTGTTCAGGACCGAGGCCTGCTCCTCCTCGTAGGAAGGACTATGGGCCGGCTTCCGATGCCAGTAGGGACCGGTCTCGCCCTCGGACATATCTTGTGGGTGCATGGGAGCTTCGCCTCCTGTGCCATGCCCCCGGCTGTTAGCGCAGCGCGGGGGCGCTTTTTGTCTGTGTTTCGTCACAGTAGCAAGACTAGAAATATAGTTCTAGTCAGCCGAACGAGCAAGATTCTGAGAACGTCCCCGCTATGGCTCAATCACGGCGTCCGCAGCCCGCGCTCGGCAAGGCGATCCGAGAATCGAGAGAAGCGCGCGAGCTGACGCAGGAGGATCTCGCGGCGGCTGCCAAGACCACCGTGCGCACCTTGTCCCAGATCGAGACCGGGATGGCCAATCCCACCTGGGCGACCGTCGATGAGATCGCCGGCGCCCTCGGCCTCTCGATCGCCGACCTGGCGAAGCTCGCCGAGAAGCACAAGTAGCGTCGACGGCCCAAACGGCCTCCCCATCCGGTCGGTCGCAAATCCGACCGCCGCGATCACGAACCTTAGGGCGATGAGTGGCCCATTGAAATCCGGGTGGGAGAGCAGACGCTTGGAGCTTCTGGAAAAAGCCAAGCGCATGAAGCGTGCGGCAGTCGTCGATCGAGACGAGCTACTAGAGCTTCAGACGGAGATCAGGGAGCTTGAGCGACGGATCGATCGGCCCAATTCCGCGGGTTCTACCGCGGATCGCGTCTTTCCGTCACTTCAGGCCGAACGGACGAGTCGCGTTCCCGTCCCGATCGAGCACGGTCGACAGGTGCGGAATTGCGCGTTTGGGAAGTGCGACGGGTCTGGATGGATGCTGCGTGAAGACGAAGATGTCGCCGATCCCTGCGCCTGCCAACGTCTTCCCCGCGATCGCGAGGCGCGCAGACAGACCCGGAGGATCCTTCGGAAGGGAATAGCCCCGGGCAGAGACTCCGCGTTCTTCTTTGAAGTCAATGACCAAGCGCGAACGACTCTTCGTGCGTATGCGGCCGACGTCACGCGCTGCGTCGGCGAGGGCACCGGACTCTGGGCTGTTGGGTCGGTCGACTTGATCGCGCAGGCGAGCGCCTTCCTTGCGGCAGAGGCTATGCGGGCTGAAATTTCGGTCCTGCTTTACCCCGGCGACGAGCTACTCGGTCGACTCCGACGTCTCGCGGCGGAGAACTTCGGATGTATCGACCGAGAGATCTATCGGCGGCTAGCGGAGGTCGATCTCTTGGTGATCGACGGACTCGACGCCGCCTCCCAGGGTGTCCGGTTACCGGAGGTTGGCGGATCAGAATCAGACCATGAATCGACGCCGGAAGAGGAGGCACGAAGTGGCCCCTATCTGCCGGGTATGTGGATGCAGGATCTCGAATATATGGACCAGATTTTCGACGAGCGGCTGAATGCGGCAAAGGCCACGGTAGTTACGACGAGTGCGGCGCCAGCGCTCCTTGAGGATGAGTGGCTTCATCTGCCCGGGTCTTGGGCAGATCGAGATGGTTCGAGGTCGTTCAGCGAGCCAAAGAGGAGGAAGCTGGTAGTCGGACACCTGCTTTCCCGCATCCATGGTCTCTGCGGAGAGCCTGCTCGACTCGCTCCCGAAAAAAGTTCTGTCCGAACGATTTCGCATTCTGGAATGGATGCGAACCGGCAACGCCGAACGGCTGCATGACTACCTCCATTGCGAGGCTCGTCTGGAGTTCGTCGTCTCCCTGGTCGGACACGGAACGGCGCAGGCTCTAGTCACTGACGACTTTGGCACGGCATGTAGAGAGGCTGAATTTCACGCCTCCGGTCTCCTCGGCCGTGGAGTGCATTCCCGGGTCCCCGCCAGTACCCACGAGCTTCACCGAGAGCAACGAATGACTTGGACGCACTCCGACCGCTCCCGGGGAGCCTTGACGATGGGCCGCCTTGCGCATCATCAGGCACTCTGCCCGGACGCCGAACCCCAGGGCCTAGTCGCGGTGCTTGGAAAGAGATCGGGAACTCCCATTCTCTTTATCGCGACGGGGCAGGGCGCGCGCGGCGAACATCATCTCGATCTTCTGCGCAAGAGAGCACCAGGAATTCGTCTCAAACCGTTCCCCGCCATCGATATCCGAGGCGCAATCGTCCCGAGCAAGACCGGCATGACCCATTTCGGATCGGTCGCGGTGCGCTCCTACCTGTCGCCGTTGCCCGGCGAAAACGTCGATGCAGGGCGACGAGCCGCGTAGACAGCGTTTTCCAGAGCTGCGCCCCACCTGTTCTCGCTGACTTCCACGACCGCTTGGGCGACTCCGCCCGACGGACCCTAATGGTCTGGACCGGTCCTCTCCGATCATCGACACGAACCTCGTCGGCAATCGCGCTGTTGCGCCTGGCACGCATGGGTTACTGGTCGCCGATGTGACCAGGATGTGACACGGACCTTCCGGAACGCCCCGGAAACGAGAGGCACCCTCCGGAAAGCTGATCGGGGGCCAGGCCGAAGGTTTGGCTCTGGGCCGGGAAAGGCGGGGCGAGGAGCGGCACCCGCAGGAATGCGCCCGACTGGATTCGAACCAGTGACCTTCGGTTTCGTAGACCGACGCTCTATCCGGCTGAGCTACGGGCGCGTGTCCTGGGAAGTGGCGTGTTGGGGTGGCCGCTTCGCGGGAGCGGGAGATTCTAGCTGCGGACGACCATTGCGGCCCAGCGGCCTGAGTTGTGGGCGACTTGGACCTCGATGTCGAAGGTGGTGGAGACGGCCTCGGAGGTGAGGACGGCGGCGATTTGGCCGGCGGCGACGATGGCGCCGTCGCGGATGAGGAGGGCGTGGGTGGTGGAGGTCGGGATCTCCTCGAGGTGGTGGGTGACGGTGACGGTGGGGAGGTCGGGGTTGGCGTCGGCCATGGTGTCGAGGGAGGCGATGAGGCGCTCGCGGCTGGGGAGGTCCAGGCCGGTGGTGGGCTCGTCGAGGAGGAGGAGGTCGGGTTCGTCCATCAGGGACCTCGCGAGGAGGAGCCTTTGGCGCTCGCCTTGGGAGCAGTCTTCGAAGCGGCGCTCGCGCAGGGCATCGACGCCGATTTCCGCGATCAGGCGATCGGCCCGGGCGCGGTCCTCGTCGGTGATCCGGTCGCGCAGGAGGGCGATGCTCCCCGTGGCCCCGGTGAGGACGACCTCCTCACCGGTGTAGCGGCCGCGGATTTTGCGCGAGAGGCCCGGCTCCAGGGTCCCGATCGATTCGCGCAGCCTCCGCATGTCGACCGCGCCCAGGGTCTCCCCCAGCACCTCGACCGTGCCGTCGGAGGGATGGGAGACGGCCGCGGCCAGGTTGAGCAGCGTCGTCTTCCCCGCCCCGTTCGGTCCCAGGACCACCCAGTGCTGGCCGGGCTCCACGGTCCAGTCGACGTCGTGCAGCAGGACGGCGCGGCGTTCCTCGGCGGCGACCCAGCGCCACACGGTCACCTCCGACATCCGGATCGCGGCCATCGCTACTTCGACGCGGTCAGGAGTCCGCGGACTCTTGATCTTTGAGGCGGACGTTCCAGTCGACCGTCGCGGTGGCGACGACGTCGCCCTCGCCGTCGGTCATCTCGACCTCGACCGAGAAGTCGACGCGGCCGTCCTGGTCCAGGGTCGCGAGGGCCTCGGCGGCGGGCATCCCGAGCTTCGCCTTCGCCTCGACCGCGCCGCGCGCGACCTTGACGTAGGAGATCTCGGCGCTGCGCGCGAGCGGGGTCACGTCGCCCATGCGGACCGCGAAGGCGCCGACGAAGGCCGCCCCGCTCGCCGTCTCGGCGACCCCGAAGAGCGCCCCGGCGTGCTGGCTGCCGACGTGGTTGTGAAGCTCGGGCCGGTCGGGCAGGACCGCCGTCGCCGCGCCCTCCGACATCTCCGTCACCTCGATGCCCATGTGGGAGATGTAGGGGACGGCGACCGCCATCCCTTTGGCGATCGCGTCGAAGTCGATGTCCATCTCCGGACCCTACCGACCGCGGAACTCCGCGTGCCCCGGGCCGCCGTGCTCGAGGAAGGTGCGCACGGCGTTCTGCAGGTCCTCGGTGGCGAAGAGGTCGGCCGCCTCGGTGCGCACCACGTCGTCCGCCGCGGGCAGGCCGCCTTCGCGGAAGCGGCGCAGGATGCGCTTCGTCATCGCGTGCGCCTTGGTCGGGCCGGCGGCGAGCTCCTCGGCAAGCGCGCGCGAGCGCGCCTCGAACTCGTCCTCGGGATAGATCTCGTTGACGACGCCCCAGCGCTCCAGCTCCTCCGCGCCGAAGATGCCGCCGCTCATCACGAACTGGCGCGCGCGCCCGGAGCCCGCCCGCTCGGCGAGCCGCTGCGTCCCGCCCATCGACGGCGTCAGCCCGACCACTTTCTCCACCAGGCCGAACTTGGCGCTCGGGGTGGCGACGATGAGATCGCAGGCGAGCGCCACCTCGAAGGCGGCGGTGAGGGTGAGCGCGTGGGCGGCGAAGACGACCGGGCAGGGCAGCTCTTCGAGCGCGTCGATGATCTGCAGGAGGCCGGTCCAGAGCTCCGAGCCCTGCTCGGGCGTGAGCCCCGCGAAGACGTTGACGTCGACCCCGCCGGAGACGGCGCGCCCGGCGGCGTTGACGAGGACCGCGCGCGGCGGCTCGTTCGTCAGGCCGAGCACGGCGGCGCCGAGATCGTCCATCATCGCCGCGTCGAAGAGGTTCAGCGGCGGGCTGTCGAGGGTGAGGATCGTGAGGCCGCCGGGGTCTGCCTCGACCCGGACGACCGGCGTGCGGTCACTCATGAGAGGACCCTATCCGGCGCCGGTGCGCGTTCGCACTTATCCGCGCTATCCGCGGATAAGTGCGAACGCGCTCACGGCACCCGGTGGACCTCGAAGAGGTTCGTCCCCAGTTCCTGGTCGGGCAGGCCGGCGAGGATGCCGATCAGCTCGCCGGAGTGGGCGACGCCGTGTTTGGCGGCGATCGCGCCGCAGTCGTCGAGCAGCTCGCGGATGTCCTCGTTCGGCGGGCTCTGCACGGCGGTCACGCCGAAGAGGAGCGCCAGCCGGCGCACGGTCTCGAGGCGCGGCGAGAGCGCCAGCACCGGCACGTTCGGCCGGTGGGCGGAGAGGATGCGCGCGGTGCGGCCGCTCGTCGTCGGCACGACCAGCGCTTTCAGCCCGAGCCGGTAGACCGCGCCGACGGCGCTCTGCGCGACCGAGTCGGCGACGTCGGTGCTCGCCTGGTCGGTGCGGCTGAAGAGCCACTCGCCGTAACGGAGGTCGGGCTCGGTGGTGCGGGCGATGCGGTCCATCACGCGCACGGCCTCGATCGGGTTCTCGCCGACCGCGGTCTCCTCGGAGAGCATCACCGCGTCGGTGCCGTCGTAGATCGCGTTGGCGACGTCGGTCACCTCGGCGCGGGTCGGCCGCCGCGCGGTCACCATCGAGGCCAGCATCTGGGTCGCGGTGACGACCGGCTTCGACATCCGCCCGGCGGTGCGGATCAGGCGCTTCTGCAGGATCGGCACCTCCGCCAGCGGCACTTCGATGCCGAGATCGCCGCGCGCGACCATGATCCCGCCGGTCGCCGCCCCGACGATCTCCTCGACGTTCTGCGCCGCCTGCTGGCGCTCGATCTTCGCGATCAGCGGGATGTCGGAGCCGAGGCCGCGCAGGCGCTCCTCGACCGGCACCAGATCGGCGGCGGTGGAGACGAAGGAGACGGCGAGCAGGTCGATCCCCTCTTTGACCGCGAAGTCGACCCAGGTGAGGTCGCGCTCGGTCGCGGCCGGGAGCTCGGTGGCGCCGCCGGGGATGTTCATCCCCTTATGTGAGCTGAGGGTGCCGCCGACCTCGACCTCCGCGTCGACCCCGTCGGTGAGCTGGTCCCCCACCCGCAGCCGGATCGCGCCGTCGGCGAGGTAGACGATCTCGTTCTCCCGCAGGCGGGTGACGCCGGACCAGGAGACGGGGATCGTCTCGCGGTCGCCCTCGAGCTCGCGCGTCGTGAGGGTCACGTGCATGCCGGTCTCGAGCTCGGCGTAGTCGTCGCGGATCGAGCCGATGCGGAGCTTCGGGCCGGGCAGGTCCCCAAGGATCGCCACCTGGCGGCCGAGCGTGTCGGCGGCCTTGCGGATCGTCTCGATCGTCTGCGCGTGTTTGTCGGGGCCGGCGTGGGAGAAGTTGAGGCGGAAGACGTCGGCGCCGGCCGCGATCAGCTGCTCGAGCACGCCAAGGTCCCAGGAGGCGGGGCCGACGGTGGCGATGATCTTGGTGCGCCGGTCGAGGTGGGCGCTGGGCTTGGCGAGAGGATAGGAAGACATTCCGCTCCAGAGTAGTGAGCGCGGCGCCTGGAGCGTGAACGGACGGTGACCGGGGTCGCCGTTCGGGGGGAGCGCCGGGCCTGCACGCTCGCGTGTGTGAGATGACTCCGGTTGACGTGACACCGATCTCTGTAGCCTTCCCGGCCATGGCGACTTCACCGAGTGCGGTCGAGAACCGCCGCGATCCTGGGGAGGAGAAAGCGCTCGCGGGCCCGCTGTTTCCGGAGCTCGTCGGCGCCGCACCTCCCTCCCCCGCCGGGCCGATCGACGACGCCGAGCTGGCGGCGCTCACCCCGGCGCCCAACATCGAACTGCCGAAGCTCGCCCAGACCGCGCGCTTCTCCATGCGCCAGATCGAGTTCGTCTTCAAGGCGCGCCGCGAGCTCGGCGAAGTGTTCCGGATGCGCGGCGTCGTCCCCGGCGGTCCGGTCATCACCAGCCACCCGGACCACGTCAAATCGCTCTTCACCGCCAAGCCCGAGCAGGCCCCGTCGCTGACCGGCGAATCGCCGCTGCGGCCGATCCTGGGACAGGGCTCGGTGCTCACCGCGGTCGGCCCGCGCCACATGCGCCAGCGCAAACTGCTGCTGCCGCCGTTCCACGGCGAGGCGATCGCCCAGTACGTCGAGATGATCACCGAGGCGGCGGAGCGGGAGATCGACGGGTGGCCGGTCGGCGAGCCGATGGCGCTGGCGCCGCGGATGCAGGCGATCACCCTCGACGTGATCATGGCCGGGATCTTCGGCGTCGAGGGCAAGCCCGCGCCGGGGACGCCGGAGGCGGCGCTGCGCCTGGCGATCCGCAAGACCGTCGCCGCCTCGACCTGGCCGACCTCGCAGCTGACCGAACTCCTCCACGTCGGGCGCGAGGAGGCGATGGGACCGATGAAGCTCGGCCTCGCGATGCTCGACCGACCGACCTACGCGGTGATCCGCGAGCGCCGCCGAGCGACCGACCTCGATGAGCGGCACGACATCCTCTCGATCCTCCTCCAGGCGCGGACCGAGGAGGGCGAGGCGCTGGACGACAAAGAACTCCGCGACGAGCTCCTCACCCTCGTCCTCGCCGGCCACGAGACGACGGCCAACTCCCTCTCATGGGCCTGGGAGCGCCTCACCCGCAATCCGGAGCCGCACGCGGCGCTGGTCGAGGCGGTCCGCCGCGACGAAGGTGCCGAGGAGCGCGTCGAGGCCACGATCATCGAGACGATGCGCAACCGCCCCGTCATCCCGATCATCGGCCGCCGCGTCCAGGTCCCCTGGCGCCTCGGCGACTACGGCGTCGAGCCCGGCACCGCGATCGCGATGTCGATCCTCCTCGTCCACCACCGCGAGGACGTCTACCCCGACCCCTTCGCCTTCCGCCCCGAGCGCTGGCTCGGCCGCAAGCCCGGCACCTACGACTGGATCCCCTTCGGCGGCGGCATCCGCCGCTGCCTCGGCGCCGCCCTCGCGATGGCCGAGCAACGCGTCGTCCTCACCACCATGGCCCGCCGCCTCGACCTCGCCCCCGACCGCGAGGCCCCCGAGCGCGCCATGCACCGCAACGTGACGATGATCCCATCCCGCGGCGCAAGAGTCGTCATCGCGGCGAAGCACTGACGGCGCGCCGCGACGCCTGAGCGGGCGACCTGTGTCACGCGCCGCAACCGCGGTCGACCTACGTAAACCTATGGCTAACGAAGGTCGCCCGCGCCCAGATCCCCCGAGCGCCTATCGAGGCGGGCGATTCGACCGGTAGTCGTCGAAATCACGCATCAGCTCAAGCACTTTGTGGCCCAACTTCACCAAAAGAAAGAGGGCAGAGATCGCGAACGCGACGTACGAGAAGTAGGCGAGGGTGTGGAGACCGATCAAGCAAGAAGACGCGATGCAGTGGACAGAAATCCACTGCTGGGATCAGTCCAAACCGCTTTTACGTTTTCGGGCAGCTGGCCGTGGGGAACGGTGACGGACTCGTACTCCTGCGGCGGCGTGGGCCAGCCTGGGCAGGACGCAGGGAGCGAGACGAGGGGAGCGCACAGTTAGTGCGTGACCCGAGCTGAGCGACTGAGGACGCACCCAGGCGCCCCCACGCCGCCGCAGGACGGAGAGGGAGGGATTCGAACCCTCGAGAGAGCTTGCGCCCCCTACTCGCTTAGCAGGCGAGTGCCTTCAGCCACTCGGCCACCTCTCCGGACACCGCGGGCCGGGATGCGGTCCGCGAGGGACGGATTGTAGGTACTGAGACGGGAGCGCGGGGATAGGGTGGGGCGGGTGTCCTTGCCGCCCCAGCAGTCGCACCAGAGATACGAGCGGATCTTTGCCGAGATCGAGGCGCCTTTCGCCTTTGTGGATCTGGACGCGATGTGGGCCAACGCGGACCAGTTGCTGGACCGGGCGGGACGCAAGCCGATCCGGGTGGCGACGAAGTCGTTGCGGTGTCGTGCGCTGATCGAGGAGATCTTGGGACGGGACGCGCGCTTCGCCGGGTTGATGACCTACACGCTGCCCGAGACCCTCTGGCTCGCCGAACACGGCCACGAGGACCTGCTGCTCGCCTACCCGACCGCCGACACCTCGGCACTGCGGGAGCTGGCGCTGCGCTCGGCCGCCGACCCGGAACGGGCACCGCTGGTGATGATCGATTGTGTCGAGCACCTGGAGGCGATCGAGGAAGTGCTCGGCGCCGACGCGCCGCCGATCCGCGTCTGCATCGACATCGATGCCAGCTGGTGGGCGCTCGGCGGGCGGATCAAGGTCGGGCCGAAGCGCTCGCCCGTCCACACCGTCGAGCAGGCGGTGGCGCTGGCGCGCGAGATCGAACGCCGGCCGCAGATCGAACTCGACGCGCTGATGGCCTACGAGGGCCAGATCGCGGGCGTCGGCGACGAGCCGCCCGGCCGCCGCCTGCGCGCCGCCGCGATCCGCTTCATGCAGAAGCGCTCGGCGAAGGAGCTGGCCGAGCGCCGCGCCGCGATCGTCGCCGCGATCGGCGAGTTCTGCGAGCTGCCGATCGTCAACGGCGGCGGCACCGGCAGCCTCGAGACGACCGGCGCCGAGGAGGCGGTGACCGAGGTGACCGCCGGCTCCGGCTTCTACGCCCCCACGCTCTTCGACAACTACAGCCGCTTCACGCCGACCCCGGCGGCCGGCTACGCGCTGCCGATCGTCCGCAAGCCGGCGCCGGAGATGGCGACCGCGCTCGGCGGCGGCTACCTCGCCAGCGGGGCGGGCGACGCCGCGCGGCTCCCCTCGCCATGGCTGCCGGAGGGGCTGAAGCTCGACCCCGAGGAGGGCGCCGGCGAGGTCCAGACCCCGCTGCTCGGCCCGCCCGCCGCGGACCTCCACGTCGGTGACCGCGTCTACATGCGCCACGCCAAGGCGGGCGAGCTCTGCGAGCGCTTCGACGTCCTCCACCTGGTCGAAGGTGACCGCATCGTCGACGTCGTCCCCACGTATAGGGGTGAGGGGAAGACGTTCCTTTAGACGGGGAGGCGGCGCCTCTTCGCGTGGGACGCATGAGTTTGCGGCTAGCGCGGCCGTCACCGGTGCGTCATCGCAGGCGCATGTCGTGAGAGAGATGCCGGGAAGTCACCCTTCCGTGCGTCTTACCCAGACGCACAATCGTTCGGCGGTGCATTGGTGTCGCTATAGCCACACCAATGCTTCACTGACGCCCTCGGCCCTGTTTCGGGTCCTCTCTTCAGCACGGACCGGTCGCGGAAGTCGGGAGTTCGTGACGGACCCGTGCCCGGTGTTTCACGCGAGACCCTCACGTCCTGGGCGTCTCATGGAGGTCACAGCCTGCCAGGACCTCCATGAGACGCCCAGGACCCATCTCGGACGGCCATCCCCGCCCCGAACAACGCCCCTAAGAGCCCAGAACCCGCTCCGTATAAGCGTTGGCGAAAACACGCCCCGGATCCAAAGCGTCGCGGGCCGCCTGGAACTCGGCCCAGCGCGGGTAGCGCGGCGCCAGGGTCGCGGCCGTCTGGAAGTGGCGCTTGCCCCAGTGGGGGCGGCCGCCGTAGTCGTTCATGATCGACTCGACCGCCTCGAAGTACGGGCGCCACTCCATTCCCCGGTACTGGTGGACGGCGATGTAGGCGGTGTCGCGTTCGTGGGCGGCGCTCAGGAGCGCGTCGTCGCCGGCCGCCACGCGCACCTCGATCGGGAAGAAGACCGGATAACGGTTCGAGCGCACCCACTCGACCACCCGGCGCACCGCGGTCGGGCCGTCGGCGCGCGGCACCGCGTACTCCATCTCGGTGAAGCGGACGTTGCGCTGGTTGACGAAGATCCGGTCGCTGCGGTCCTGGTTGTTCGTCCCCGTCGCGACCAGGCCGGCGAACCGCGCCAGCGCCGGGATCGTCCGCGGCAGCGCCTTACCGGTCGCCGCCATCGCCTCCAGCGCCCAGTTCTCCAGCAGCACGTCGTTCAGCAGGGCGACGACGCGGCTCTTCGGCTTCGGCGCCTCCGAAGTGCGGTTGCGCTCCAGCACCAGCGCCCGGTCGGAGTAGGGGAAGGTGAAGAGCTCGAAGTGGTCGTTGCGCCCGGCGTACTCGTCGAAGCGGTCGAGGACGTCGGCGAGCTGGTGCGCCGAGTCTTCCCGCCGCAGCGTGAAGGCGGGGAAGCAGCGGAGCGTCACCGCGCTGAGCGCCCCCAGCGCGCCGATCCCGATCCGCGCCGCGCGCAGCAGCGCCGCGTCGTCCGAGGGTCCGGCGCCGGCGCCGGTCGCGTCCCCGCCCCCGGCCGCGCTCAGCTCGCGCACGCTGCCGTCGGCGAGGACCATCTCCACCGCCTCGACCCGCGCCGAGATGTTGCCGAACCCCGCGCCGGTCCCGTGGGTCCCGGTCGAAATCGCCCCGGCGACGGTCTGCGCGTCGATGTCCCCCATGTTCTCGAGCGCCAGCCCGAGCCCGGCGAGTTCCTCGTTCAGGTCGCGCAGAACGGTCCCGGCGCCGACGCGCACGAGGCCGCTCTCGCGGTCCGCGTCGAGCACCCCGCGCAGCGCGTCGAGCCGCACCATCGTCGCGTCGGTCATCGCCGCTTCGGTGAAGGAGTGTCCCGACCCCGTGACCTTGACCTTCTCCCCCGCGGCCGCCGCCGCCCCGACCGCCTCCGCCAGCTCCTCCCGCGAGCGCGGCGCGAGCACGCGCGCCGGCCGGCAGCGCTGGTCCCCCGCCCAGTTCGCCCAGTCCCCGGTCTTCGTCACCCCCGCCATCGCCCCCAGTATCGCGAAGCAGAGGGAGGGCCGGGAACGAAGACGGCGCCCGGCTACGTCTTCGCCGCGACGGGCTCCGGCTCCGGCCCGAGCGCGCGGAAGGCGTAGACGATCGTCAGGACCAGGAGGACGGCGATGCCGATGCTCGGCGCCCCGTCCCCGGTCACCCCGGCGACCGCCGCCCCGACGACCCCGCCCAGCACCTGCGCCGCCGCCCACGCCATGTTGGTGACGGCGACCGCGTAGCCCTGGTGGAGGCCGCTCGCGTCGGCGGCGTCGGAGATCAGCGTCATCGCCGGCGCGAAGCAGAGGCCGGAGCCGAGCGAGGTCAGGAGCAGGGCGATGATCACCGTCGCCAGCGAGTCGGCGAAGGCGTAGAAGACCATCGACACCGCGCAGATCGCCATCCCCAGCACGTAGGGCGCGCGGCGGCCGACCTTGTCGGACATGCGGCCGGCGAGCGGGGCCAGCACCGACTCGATCGCCGCGCCGCCGATGAAGCCGACCGCGATCAGCGCGTGGCCGCCGCCCAGGTCGTTCACCCGCAGCGGCAGGAGCACGTCGATCGCGCCGAACATCAGGGACGGCGAGGACACGAAGATCGCCGCCTCCACCAGCGGGCGGTCGACGAGGCAGGCGAGGACCTCGCGCAGCGGCTGGTTCTCCCGCACCACCGTGTCGGGGAAGCGCGAGGCGATGTAGGCGAGCGCGAGGGAGACGATGAGGACCGCCGAGAAGACCGGCTCGGTGCCGATCGACCCCGCCAGCGCGCCCAGCGCCGGCCCCAGCAGCGACCCCGCCACCGCGGTCCCGAGCGCCGTGCCGATCACCTGCCCGCGCTGGTCGTCGGGGTAGCTGTTGATGATCCAGGTCAGCGCGCCGGACCAGATCAGCGCACCCGCGACGCCCTGGATGAAGCGCGCCGCGTCGAGCGGCCAGGGCGAGTCGAGGATCCCGAAGAGGAAGCTCGCGAAGCCGAGCCCGCACAGTCCCCAGATCACCGTCCGGCGCGGCCCGAAGCGACTGGCGACGTACCCGCCCGGCAGCGCCGCCGCCAGCGTCCCCGCCGCATAGGCCGCCGACAGGATCCCCGCCTGCGCCGTCGACATATGGAGGTCGTCCACATATTCCGGCAGCAACGGCGCGATGGCCGTGAAGAAGGTGAGGTCGAGGAAGACCATCGCCGAGGCGAGCACGAGAAGACGACGCATGCCACCATCCAATCAGCCTCAGGAGGGGTGGCAGAGCGGTTGAATGCGGCGGCCTTGAAAGCCGTTGGGCCTCGCAAGGGGTCTCGTGGGTTCGAATCCCACCCCCTCCGTCATGCGAGAGGGGCCCCACGGTGGGGCCCCTCTCGTCTGGTCCGGTTGAGCTTCGGGTCAGCCGAGGCTCACCTTCTTCGCCTTGCCTTCGGCGACCACCACGCGGACCGAGAGCTTCGCCTTCGGGTGGTTCGCGATCGCCTTGGCGAGCGATTTGCTCGGCTCCAACTTCACCTTCTTCCGCTTCCCGGCGGCAACCGCCACCGGGACCTTCATGCCGACCTTGCCGTCGCTGATCTCGAGGATCGCGTGGCAGGTGCCGGCGGTGCCGCTGCAGGCGACCGTCGCCAGCAGCTTGCCGCCCTTGAACCTGACCCCGCCGAGGATGCGGGCGGCGGGCTTCTTGAACGGCGGCGGCGCCTCCGGCTTGGCCGGCGGTGACGTGGGGGTCGACGGCGTCGCCGGGGCGAGCCCGGTCGGCGGCGTCACCACGCTGTCTTCGACGTACTTCAGCGCCGGCGCGAACTTCGTCTGCTGCGCACCGTGCGCCTCGAGCTCGAACGCGTAGGCCATCCCCAGCAGTTCGGGGTCGGAGTAGTCCGGCCCCTCCAGCTGGAGGTTGTCGGGCTGCCCGACCGGGTTGACGCCGGCCGGGAAGATCGCCGTCGGGACGCCGGCGTTCGAGGACTGCGGGTCGAGCCGCAGCCCGGTGCTGGTTTCGCGGGCGAAGCTCGATTCGTTCGAATCGTTCAGGTGGATCGTCGACTGCTCTCCGGCGAACACCACCGCGTCGACGCCTTCGTTGTGCATCCATTCGCCGAGCAGCGCCTGGTAGGCCTGCCGATAGCGGACGAATTCTTCGACCGATTTGTCGCTCATCGCGCCTGCTCCGGTGTACACGGTGGAGGCGGAGCGCAGCTGCGGGATTCGCAACTGGCTGTTGGTGATTTCAGGCGGCGATTTGTAGGGACTGTTGGGATGGTCCTGAATCCATTTGAGCCAACCCTCGTAGCCGGTGTCACCGGTGATCGCGAACCCCGATTTGCTCAGTTCCGGGGCGGCGGTGATTTTCTTCATCGTGGCACCGGCCGCTTCGAAGTATTTGAACTCTTCCTTCATCGCGTTCATGGTGCCTTCGTCGCCCCAGGGGCTGGTGAACTCGAGGTCGTAGTAGCCGATCGTCTTGCCCTCGAGCGCATCGGGCTTGAGGTAGGAGCCCCAGTCGGTCGGTCGGCGACCTTCCCAACCCGCGCCCTCGAGGCCCTGGGCGTACTCCCCGGGGTCACGCTGGGCGATCGTGTCGAGCACCAACGCCTGGTCTTCCGTGGTGCGGGTGATCACACCGCAGTAGTCCTGGATGTAGGTGAGCGGCATGACGCCCTGGCAGGTGGTCAGGCCGTCGGTGCCGCGCAGCGACACCAGGCTGGCGGCGCTGGAGGGTCCCCAGAGCGAGTCACCGGTCTGGGTGCCGAGCGCGGCGGCGGCCATGTTGGTCGCCACGGCGACGGCGGAGCCACCGCTCGAGCCGATCGAGGACTTCGACGGATCGAAGGCGTTCCACACCTGTCCGAAGGCGCTCGCGCTGTAGAAGCCCGAGTTGGCGAATTCGGACAGGTTCGCCTTGCCGATGATGATCGCCCCGGCTTCCTTCAGCCTCTGGACGATGAACGAGTCCTTTTCCGGGACGTAGTTTTCGAACACGAGGCTGCCGCCCGTGGTCGGCATTTCGGTGGTGTCGTAGATGTCCTTGGCCGCGATCGGGATCCCCAGCAGGGGCGCCGTGTCGCCTTCGGCCCGGAGCGTGTCGGCTTCGCGGGCCTCCGCCATCGCGTTCGGGTTGACCGAGATCATCGCGTGGAACCCGAGCGGCCCGCCGTTGTAGGCGGCGATCCGGTCGAGGTAGGCCTTCATGATCTGGGCGGCGGTGGTTTCACCGTCTTCCATCGCGGCGAGCTCGTCGGTGATCGACTTGCCGACCACGTCGTAGGGCGAGTTCGTCGTCGGTTCGGGCTGTTCGACCACGGGCGCCGGGACGTTGATCACGTGGGCGGCGCATTCGGCCGGGTTGTAGGTGGGTTTGGACGCTTTGATCGACGCTTCGGTCCAGTTCACGATCGAGCACAGCTGCCCCGTGGTGAGGCCGGTGAGATCGGGTGCCGCGGCGAGTTCACCCGCCAGGCTTTCCACCGCCGCCTTCTGCGAGCCGGCCGCCGGAGCCGCCCCGCCCGCGGGCGTTTTGGTTTTTTCCGAGAGGCCGATCACGACGTAGTGCACCAGCGAGCGGGTCTGCCCGGGCTGCAGCGTGAAGTGGTTGATGAAGCCGTAGAAGTTGGCTTCGTCGCCGCTCGTCTGCAGCGGTTTGTTGAACGGGTCGGTGAGGAAATCGCTGGTCTGGGTGAAGGACGAGCCGGCCGTGCCGAGCACGGTGGCCGATGGTCCGGTCTGGGACGCGGACGCGAGGACGCCGACTTCGGAGGGAACCTCGACCGCGACCCAGGAGTCGGCGGGCGTGGCCGTGGTGTCACCGCTCGAGGTCGCGAACATCGCGCTCTGGTGGTTGGTCGGTGAGGTCAGGCCGTACCCGAGCTGACCACCGAAGTCGATGTCGACGCTGAGCGCCGAGCGCCCTTCGTTGGTGAAGGTGTCAAAGAAGCGGGCGTAGTTTTTTTCCTGGTTGACGACCAGCGAACGGGTCACGGCGACCCCGCCCAGCGAGACAGCGTGGTGGGAGCTGAAGGTGTTCGAGCCGTCGTAGGTGAGGCCGAATCCGCGCATCAACACACCGTTCAGGAGCGGCGTCTTCGGGGCGCCGTCGACCTGCATGCGGATGCCGCCGTAGCCCTGCAGGGATTTGGTCGCGGTCGACTGGATGCTGCCGGTGTCGAGCCCGGGGACGGCGGCGTCGTTGACACCCCAGTAGTCCTGGTTGGTGTCGTAGACGTAGTTCATGGCGGAGGCCCGGTGGGCGATGAAAAGCATCGCGAGGAGGGAGAGAGCGAACGCGAGGCCAAGCGTCCGACTCCTGCGTGGGGGGTCCGCCGCGAGTGGGCGGAGGGAGTTGAGGTGACTCAAGTGCACTCCTTCGAGGGTCCGGTGGGGGAAGGGAGGAACCCTGCTCGCTCGCGGACGACCGCACCTTGGACAGCCGTCCAAAGATCGGTAGTCGGCATTTGGCCCCGCTGGCCTGTGGAGCAAATGCGCGGTCGTCCTTTGGCCAGTCCAGAGGGCCAAAGGACGACCGCTCGGGCTGCCCTAGCTGAACGGCCCACGCACCTACTGGACAGCTGAGGAGAGTGTCCGACCTCCGACGGAGGCTGTGGTCGCCACGACTGCGACCTCCGAGGAGGACGGACATGACAGACGGTAGGTGCAGGTTCGGACCCCGTGCGAAGAAGGAGATGGTGACGCGCCTTCTCGCCGGCGAGAAGGCGCGTGCGATCGCCCGGAGCACGGGCTGCTCGCCGACCACGGTGACCACGACCAGGGACCGTTGGCTCGAGGCGAACGAGGCGATGTCGTCGGGCATCGGGTATTCGATCCAGTTGACGGCCCCCGAGCGCAGCGCCGCGATCCGCGCCGCCGGGTCCGGCAGCGGCTTCAGGATCAGCTTTTCGAGCTTCGGTGCGCCGGCCCAGTAGTCGGGGTTCGGCAGCAGTTCCAGTTCCTGGCCCTGGGTCTCGGAGCCGAACTCGAACGGGCCGGTGCCGACCGGGTGCGCGCCGAACCCCTTCACGCCCTCCTTCTTCACCGCCGTCGGGCTGGCCATGAAGGCGGTGGTGATGTCCTCCGGCAGGTGCGAGTCCGGCGCCAGCGTCTTCAGCTTGACTTCGTACGGCCTTCTTCGGCCGATTCGACGATCCCGGCGAAGGTCGCCGCCTGGCCGATCAGTTCCGGCGAGGTCCACTTGAAGTGGGGGTCGGTGTAGCGCCTGAAGTTGAAGACGACGGCGGCCGCGTCGAACGGCGTACCGTCGGTGAAGGTGACGCCTTCGCGCAGCTTGAAGGTCCATTCGGTGGCGGCCGCGTTCGCCTTCCAGGAGGTCGCCAGGTCCGGTTTGAGAGGCGGGATCTCGGTCGACTGTTGGAGGTCGTAACCGGTCAGCCCGTCGTAGAGCTGGAAGCCGACCAGCCGATGGCCTTCGTACCCCTGGGTGGCGGCGAGGGCGGTGTCGAGCGGCGGGATGTTGACCGCCGTCATCCCGATCGTCAGCGTGCCGCCGGGCTTGCCCGGGACCGTCGCCGAGGCCTCCGTCCCCATCGCCTCCCCCGGTCCGGCGGAAGGCGACTGGCCCTCTGCAGCCGGAGACGGCGACGACGAGGGCGAGGGCGGCGAGGGCGAGCAGGGCGGCGCGGAGCCGCGTCGCGGCGAACGGCGCCCGCGGCCGTCGGCGCGACCTGAGTGGCCCACTCACCGCCGCCCGCCGATCCGGCCCGCGATCCGCTCCGGGCTCGCGGCGAGGAGCGTCCGCGTGTACTCGTCGCGCGGTTCGCTCCAGACCTCCTTCGCCGGGCCTTCCTCGACGATCTTCCCCTTGTTCATGACCAGCACCCGATCGGAGATGTGCTCGACCACGGAGAGGTCGTGGGTGATGAAGAGGAAGGCGACGCCGGTGTCCCGCTGCAGCCGCGCGAGCAGGTTCAGCACCTGCGCCTGGACGCTCTTGTCGAGCGCCGAGACGGCCTCGTCGCAGATCACCAGCTCCGGGTCGGTGGCGAGCGCGCGGGCGATCGCGGCCCGCTGCAGCTGCCCGCCGGAGAGCGCCGACGGCCGCCGGGTCGCGTAGCTCGCGCCGAGCCCCACCTTCTCGAGCAGCTCGCCGGCGCGCGCCTTGGCCTTCGCCGCGTCCCAACCGTGGACGGTGAGGTTGAAGGCGATCGAGGCACCGACCGTGAGCCGCGGGTTGAACGAGGTCTGCGGGTTCTGGGGGACGAACTGGAGCCGCTTGCGCAGCCCGCGCAGGCGCTTGCCGCGCGCCGTGCGAGGTCGGTGTCGCCGAAGCGCAGGTTGCCGGAGTCGGCATCGAGCAGCCTCAGCGTCATCCGCGCGGTGGTCGACTTGCCGCAGCCGGACTCGCCGACGATCCCGACCGTCTCCCCCGGGTTGACGACGAAGCTGACGTCGTCGACGGCGCGGACCCCGCCACCGTAGGACTTGACCAGGTGCTCGGCGGCGAGCAGCGGCTCAGACACGGTCCGGCACCGCCCCGTCGATCACGATGCAGGCGCTGCGGTGCCCGGGCGCGACCTCGTTCAGCGGCGGCAGCCGCAGCCCGCAGGGCTCGGCCGCGAAGCGGCAGCGCGGCGCGAAGGCGCAGGCGTCCTCGCGGTGGCCGTCGCCGGGGACGGGCGGCACGCCGGGAATCGCGCGCAGCTCGCCGCGGGGGATCTCGGGGCTCGGCAGCGCGTCGAGCAGGGCGGCGGTGTAGGGATGGGCGGGCGCGGCGAGGACCTCCTCGATCGGCCCCGTCTCCACCAGCCGCCCCGCGTACATCACCGCGACGTCGTCGCCGATCGCGCGGGCCACGCCGACGTCGTGGGTGACGAAGAGGAGCGCCGTGTCGAGCTCCGCCTGCAGCTCGGCGAAGAGCTCGAGGATCTGCGCCTGGACGGTGACGTCGAGCGCCGTCGTCGGCTCGTCGGCGATCAGCACCTTCGGGTCGCAGGCGATCGCGATCGCGATCGCGGCGCGCTGGCGCAGGCCGCCGGAGAGCTCGTAGGGGTAGGAGCGCGCGGCTCGCGCCGGATCCGGGAAGCTGACCCGCTCCAACAGCTCGAGCGCGCGAGCCTTCGCCTCGCCCTTGCCGGCGACGACGTGGCGGGTGAGCAGCACCTCGGCCAGCTGGTCGCCGATCCGCACCAGCGGGTCGAGCGAGGCCGACGGGTCCTGGGGGACCATCGCGATCGCGCAGCCGCGCAGACGGCGCAGCTGGGACTCCGGCGCGCCGAGCAGCTCGACGTCCCCGAGCCGCACGCTGCCGTCGACCGCGGCCTTCGGCCCAGGCAGTCCCAGGATCGCCCGCCCGGTCACCGACTTGCCGGACCCGACTCGCCGAGCAGGACGAGCGTGCGTCCCGGGGTCAGCTCGAAGCCGACGTCCCGCACCACCTTCACCGCGCGCTCGGCCTTGCCGAAGGAGACCTCGAGGCTCGTGACCGCGAGGGTCGTCTCGACCGCGACGCTCACGAGGGGCTCCGATCGGAGACCGAGAGGAGCTTGCCGAGCCCGTCGCCGAGCAGGTTGAAGCCGACCGCGGCGGCGAAGATCGGGACCGTCGGGAGGACCGAGAGGATCGGCCGCTCGTAGCTCGTCTGGCGGAGTTCGTTCAGCATCGAGCCCCAGTCGGCCTGCGGGGCGACGACGCCGAGGCCGAGGAAGGAGAGGCCGGCCGCGTAGACGATCGCCAGGCCGACGAGGCTGGTGCAGTAGACGAGCAGCGGCGGCGCGATGTTGGGAAGCACCTGGCGGACCGCGATGCGCGGCATCGAGGCGCCGCTGGCCCGGGCGGCCTCCATGAAGTCCTCGGAGCGCAGGCGCAGGACCTCGCCCTCGACGATGCGGGCGATCGGCGCGATCAGGACGATCGAGAGCGAGATGATCGCGTTGCCGACGCCCGGGCCGAGCGCCGCGCCGATCGCGATCGCCAGCAGGATCGCCGGGAAGGCGTAGACGACGTCGAGCGTCCGCATCACCGCGCTGCGCACCCAGCGGTGCCGGGAGAGCGCGGCGAGCATCCCGAGCGCGGTGCCGAAGAGGCCGGCGATCAGGACCGGGACGATCCCGGCGACCAGGGTCGGCCGGGCGCCGACGATCAGCCGGCTGAGGATGTCGCGGCCCTGACCGTCGGTCCCCAGCGGGTGGCCGACCACGCCGACGTTCCAGAGGCGGTGGGTGATCGAGCCGGCGGTCGGGGAGTCGGGCGCCAGCAGCGGGCCGAAGACGGCGAGGAAGAGGAGGAAGGCGACGATGCCGCCGCCGAAGTAGACCTCCGTCGGCAGGCCACGGAGTCGGGCGGCCTGCCGACCGAGCGCGAGCCGGCGCCGCGGGCGCGGGAGCGTTGCGACCGAGCCCTCCATCAGGGGCACCTATTCCCTCACCCGCGGGTCGACGACGGCGTGCAGGCTGTCGACCAGGACGTTGACGAGGACGAGGATCGTGGCGGAGACGAGGACGCCGGCCTCGATCACCGACATGTCCCGGGCCGAGATCGCCTGGTAGATGAGCTGTCCCAGGCCGGGCCAGTTGAAGATGGTTTCGACGAAGAGGACGCCGCCGAGCAGGTAGCCGACCTGGAGGCCGGCGATCGTCAGACGACGACGCTGACCCCGATCAGGATCGGGATCGCGAGGAGGATGCGGCGGGCGACGAAGCGGAGCACGGCGGGCACATTGCGGGGCCTCTGTAACGGGAATCGATCCGCCCGGTTACGCCGAAGTTACGCCGGGTCGGGCGGCGCGGATCGCGCGGTGGGGAGCGGTTTGCGGGACGTGCGCACCTCGTTCCGCCGCCAAACGCCCGCGGTCGCGCCGATCCGCCGGGCGGGTGTGGAGCCTTACCGCCGCATAGGACCGGTAAGGCTCCACACCGCGGTCGGCTCAGGGCTCGAAGCGAGCGGCGGCCGGGCCGAGCTTCGCCCGCACCCTCCGCACGTGGACGTCGACCGTCCGGGTCGAGCCCGCGAACTCGTATCCCCAGACGCGGTCGAGCAGCAGCTCGCGCGAGAAGACGCGGCGCGGGTGGGTGGCGAGGAAGCGCAGCAGCTCGTACTCCACGTGGGTCAGCTCGACGCGACGCTCGCCGACCCGCGCCTCGTGGGTGGCGAAGTCGAGCGCCAGAGCGCCGACGACGAGCCGCTCGCCGTCCCCTTCGCCGCCGAGCCGGTGGACCGAGCGGGCGATCCGCAGCCGCAGCTCCGCCTCCGTGAGCGGCGTGCGCAGCAGCTCGTCGGCGAGCGGCGCGGGCCCGGCGGCGGGCAACGCCTCCGGGGTCAGGACGAGGAGCAGCGGGACGGTGTCGAGCCGTTCGTCCCCGCGCAGCTCGGCCAGCGTCGCGTCGGCCCGGCCGACCGACTCCGACCCGGCGGCGACGACCGCGACCTCCGGCCCCGCGCCGCCTTCGAGCTCGGCGCCGATCGCGTCGGCCTCCACCCGCACCGGTTCGTAGCCGCTCTCCGCCAGCAGCGCGCCGATCGACTGCGCCGGGCCGCCCTCGAGGGCGAAGATCCAGGCCCGGCGCACGGAGGTCCGGCGCTCAGGACTGGTCGAGGCTCAGCAAGGGGGCGGGGCTGCGGTGCACCTCGACGTCGGTCGCCCGGGTCGAGAACGCGTAACGGTCGGCACGGATGTAACAGACCGCGAAGTCGTAGGAACGGCCGCCGTCGTCGCAGATCACCTGCTCGCCGAGCATCACCGCGGCGCCCGGCGCCACCTCCAGCAGGCTCGCGACCGAGGGGTCGGCGTTGACGCATCCGAGCACCCGTTCGGAGCTGCCGATGGTGAGGTCGGAGTCGCGCAGCAGCTGGTACCAGTCGGTGCGGAACGGCGTCCCGGACAGCGCGTCGGCCTCCGGGAAGGCGACGTAGTTGGTCGCCACCCCCTGCGGGGCGCCGTCGAAGTTCGACACGTACTCCAGGCGCAGCACCTTCTCCCCCGCCGCCAGCCCGAGCTTGGTGGCGACGAACTCCGGGGCCGGGACGACCGATTCGTCGAGCGGCTCGGGCCGCGCCCGGTCGAGCAGCCCGCCGTCCTTCTTTTCCCCGTGGATTTCCGACAGCCCGGTGACGAACCGGTCACGGACGGCGCACGTGCCGCCGTTCGACCACGCCCTCGCTGCGCAGCATCGCCAGCGACTGGCGCACCGCCGCCCGCTGCACCCCGAAGCTCTCCATCAGCTCGTT
>Ga0153956_1000922_pt1 | contig 29338 bp, 29 predicted proteins | sample TSFL040MetaG_FD_104704 | JGI IMG/M metagenome (GOLD analysis project Ga0153956, IMG submission 104704) | Attine ant fungus gardens microbial communities from Florida, USA - TSFL040 MetaG | ecosystem: Host-associated > Fungi > Mycelium > Unclassified | place: USA: Florida, Wekiwa Springs... | reverse complement strand
TTACTCGAACTGGGAACTGTCGGCGGACCGCGCCAACAGTGCCCGCCGCGCGCTGCTCGACGGCGAATATCCGGAAAACAAAGTGCTGACCGTGCAGGGCATGGGCGCCTCGGCCCCGTATAAACCGGAAGCGCCCACCGATCCGATCAACCGCCGCATCGCCATCATCGTGCTGAAAAAATCCGTCGAGGAGGCATTGCTCGGTCAAAAGGGCGTCGAAAGCGACAAGGTCATCGAAACCCAAGGCAAGGCGCTGGATCCCGTCAGCCAGCAACCGCCGTCCAGCGCCGGCGCCGCCAACTGACTCCGTTCGGCAGGCCGCGGGCATTCAGCCCAGCGGGCCCTGCCGGAACATGAAGTACACCGCGCCCACCAGGCACAATCCCGCCCAGATGAAATCCAGCCGGAACGGCTGCTTCATATAAAACACCGCGAACGGCACGAACAGCGTCAGCGTGATGACTTCCTGCAGGATTTTCAGCTGCGAGAGATTCAGAGCGGTGTAGCCGATCCGATTGGCCGGCACCTGGAGCATGTACTCGAACAGCGCGATTCCCCAGCTGGCAAACGCGGCGACCCACCAGGGCTTGTCGTGCAGATTGCGCAGGTGCGCATACCAGGCGAAGGTCATGAAGACATTGGAAAACACCAGTAACACGGTGGTTTGCAGGAGAACGGACGGCACTCGGCACCTCTTTTTTCACAACAGGTTTTATTAAAAACTTTTCGCGCCAGCGCCCGGCTGTCAGGAAAACCCGCCATTTGCGCCGGCATGGAACGCCGCATCCCGCGTTGCAAAACCCGGCTCGCGGCAGCAGCCGACACACCGGGCGACCCCAGCGCGGCGATGGCATATCGAAGTAAGAATAAATTCTTTTGCCCGCAATCCGGCCGATGCTAATTTTGCCTGCAATTGCCGTGTTCCCCGCGCTGCGATGGGCAAGATGTCCCGCAACCCCAAGCCAACCGAGGTGCGACCATGAGTATTACGTCCCTGAACCCACGCAACCAATTTCGCGGAGCGGTCTCCGACATCACCATCGGCCCCGTGCTCAGCGAAATCGAAGTGCAGACGCCTTCGGGCCTGGTCACCTCCGTGGTGACGACGCGAGCGGTGCGCGAACTGGAATTGCAAATCGGCACCGAAGTGATCGCCATGGTGAAGGCGACGGACGTCGCCCTGGCAAAACTGGATTGAACAACAGCGCGCCGCCTCAGGCGGCATCGCTCGCGGCGAGCCTGAACCAGCCGGCGATACTGTAGCGCTCCACCGTGGCCGGACGCACTTCGTGGGGAAACTCCTCGCTGAGAAAAAACAGCGCCGTGCCGCCCTGAGGCTCGGCCCTGATCAGCTCGCGCTCCGCCGCATCCCACAGCACCAGCTCCCCGCCTTGTCCCGGGCGCCACGGTTCATTCAGGTAGATGACCGTCGACAGGATGCGGCGCGCGCCGCTGCCGCGCAGGCTGTCGCGGTGGCGCCGATAAAAGGCGCCGGGCGCATAGCGCGCGTAATGGGCCTCATAGTCGAACAAACCCAGAAACAGTTCGCGGTTGAGCGCGAGCCTCAGGCTATCCATGCGCGCGAGGAACGCTTCCTGCGCCGCGCCCGCGCCGGTCAGCCACAGCGTTTCATCCGAGCGCACCGCCGGCGCCAGCTGCCGCGCTTGCGCGCGTCCCACCGCGGCCGGAACCAGTTGCCCGCGCCGCGCCAGCAGGTCCGCGCGCAGCGCCGCCACCGCGTCATCCGGCAGAAAGCCGGGACAGTGGCACCAACCCTCGGCATGAAGCGCCCGCGCAATCGTCGTCGTATCCACTCAACCGCCACCCGCCCGCATTGATCTGCGCGCAAAGTAAGCGCTTTTTCCGCACCCGGCAACAAGCAGCGCATGCGGGGGTGTTTTCAGCTATGCTCTGCCGCTGCGAGCGCCGGCACCCCGCCGGCCAATTTCCATAAAACGATAACGACAGTCGTGTTGGCAATGAAGATTCTGGTCATCGAAGACGATCCGGACATGCGCGAGTTCCTGGTGCAAGGGCTCGGCCGCGCCGGGCATCAGGTGGAAACGGCGGCGGACGGCCCCAGCGGCCTCGACAGCGCCACCCAGGGCAACTGCGACCTCATCATCCTCGATCGCATGCTGCCCGGCCTGGACGGCATCTCGGTGCTGCAGGCTTTGCGCGGCACGGGGCAGACCACGCCGGTGCTGATGCTGAGCGCCCTGGGCGATGTCGATCACCGGGTCAGCGGCCTGCAGCACGGCGCCGACGATTACCTGGCCAAGCCGTTTTCCTTCGTCGAACTGACCGCGCGTGTCGAGGCGCTGCATCGCCGCGACAACAAGCCCACCGACGCCACCACACTGCAACTGGCCGATCTGAAACTGGACCTGATCGCGCATACGGCTCAGCGCGACAGCCAGAACATCGACCTGTGGCCCCTGGAATTCCGCCTACTGGAATACCTGCTGCGCAACGCGGGCCGCGTGGTGACCCGCAATATGTTGCTGGAAAATGTCTGGAATCTGAATTTCGATCCGCAGACCAACGTGGTCGAGGTTCACATGAGCCGGCTGCGCGGCAAGATCGACAAGGGTTTTTCCACGCGCCTTATTCACACGGTTAGAGGTTCCGGTTATGTCTTACGCGAGCCCTGATATGGGCGCGCCCAGCCCGACGACCCAGCGCCGCTTCTGGCGCAGCTCGTGGGTACGCATCACCATGCTGTCCTGGCTCGCGCTGTGGCTGCTGAACGCGCTGGTGGTGATCGGACTGTACAACTTCACCCTGAACGCGCTGGTCGGCAACATCGCCAACACCATCAACGCCAAGATCGACAAGCGCCTGTCCGCCTGGCCCAGGCAGCTGCCGGCGCACGCCGGCGTGACCAGCTGGCTGTACCGGCAACTCGCGGTCGAAATCGCCGACCTGCAGGATTGCGTGGCCCTGTTCGACAGCGACGGCGAATTGCAGCTCGCCAACATCAACCATACCGGCCAGCCGGAATTCCGCTACCGCGATTTCCGCACAACCGCCTACAACGGCCATCGCTGGCGCGGCTCCGACGGCGACAAGGACGTATCCACCTGCCTCGTCACCGACCGCGTGCTCACCGATGGCGGGCGCCTCACCTTCGGCGTTCCCTTCGACAACTATCTCGCCACCGTGCGCCAGCTCGACAAGCTGCGCTTCTGGGGCCTGCTCCTGACCGCCACGTTTTCGCTGGCCATCGCGTACCTGCTCAGCCGGCGTTCCCTGAGGGGGATGCGCGCACTGTACGAAGTCTGCGACCGCGTCGCGGCCGGCGACCTGAAGCAGCGGATTCCCATCAAAGGCAATGACGACGACATCGATCACATCGCCACCGCCATCAACCACATGCTCGATCAGATCGAGGGCCTGATGGAAGGCGTCCGCGAGGTGTCCGACGCCATCGCGCACGATTTGAAAACGCCGCTGGCGCGGCTGCGCGGCCAGCTGGAACTGTTGCTCAGCATTTCCGAGCGCAGCGACGAGGCCATCGATGCCGTGATCGCCGAAGCGGACCAGGTGCTGAGCGCCTTCAACGCCCTGCTCCGCATCGCCCAGCTCGAACAAGGCACGCGCCGGCAGGCTTTCGTACATTTCGATTTCAACGTGGTGCTGCAACAGGCCAGCGATATTTACGAGTTGGTTTTTGCCGACAAAAACATTCGCTTCCATATCGAACCGCCGGCGCAGACGATGCCGGTCTACGGCGATCGCGACCTGTGGCTGCAGGCGGTCAGCAATCTGCTCGACAACGCCTATAAATACACGCCGGAAGGCGGCGCGGTAGCGCTGGGCCTGCAGCGCGACGAACAGTTCGTGCAGTTGCGCGTCACCGACTCCGGGCCCGGTATTCCGCGCAGCGAGCATAAAAACGTGTTCAAGCGTTTTTATCGTCTCGACAAACACCGCAGTCAGAAAGGCACCGGTTTGGGCCTGAGCCTGGTGGCCGCCGTATGCAAGGTGCATCAGGCCCACATTGAACTGGACAATGACTCGGGTCTCGTCGTGCTCATCCGTATACCCATCGACAAGCACGCGGAACCGCCGGAAATACCGTAAAAAGCGCCGTTTTTCCGGGGCCGCGCTGCAAAATGCGCAGGAATCGAGCTGCTGCCTATAGGTATAAATACACGGCAGGGCTTTCTTCGCCAGCCATCGCCAAGCCGGATAAAAGACGCTAGAATGCGCGGCCATTTAATCCGCTACCGACTGTCCTCTGCCGCCTTAGTAATATAAGAGCGCGTCAATATGGGGCTTGGGCAAAGTGTAGCGCCCCAGCAGAGACAGTGATGACCCATACCGACTTTTCCAGCCTCGGCCTGCCCGAGTCTTTGTTAAATACCCTGACCCGCCTCGGCTACGAGAAACCTTCTCCGATTCAGGCGCAATCCATTCCAGCCCTGCTCAGCGGCCGCGATCTGATCGGCCAGGCCCAGACCGGCACCGGTAAAACCGCCGCGTTCGCATTGCCGATCCTGGCCGGCCTCTCTAACACCTCCACCATGGCGCAATCGCCGCAGGCGCTGGTGCTGGCGCCGACCCGCGAACTCGCCATGCAGGTCGCGGAAGCCTTTCAGCGCTACAGCGAAAACCTCGGGCACTGCCGCGTGCTCGCCGTTTACGGCGGCCAATCCATGCGCGACCAGTTGCGTGAGCTCAAGCGCGGCGTGCAGATCGTGGTCGGCACGCCGGGCCGCCTGCTCGATCATCTCAACCGCAACAGCCTCGACCTGAGCGCGCTGCGCTGGGTGGTCATGGACGAGGCGGACGAAATGCTGCGCATGGGCTTCATCGACGATGTCGAGGCGATTCTCGCGCACACCGGCGGCAATCAGCAGACCGCGCTGTTTTCCGCGACCATGCCGCCGCGCATCAAGCACATCGCCGATCGTTACCTGCGCGAACCCGAGCGCGTGACCATTCCCGCCGCCACCACGACCGTCGCCGCCATCGAGCAGCGCGTGGTGTGGGTGCGCCAGCGGGAAAAATCCGCGGCGGTGCTACGCCTGCTCGCGGCCGAGGATTTCGACGCGGTGATCATTTTCACCCGCACCCGCGAAAGCACCTCGGAACTGGCCGAACAATTGTCCAATGCCGGTTACGCCGCGACGGCGATCAACGGCGACATGAACCAGGCCCAGCGCGAGCAGACCATTTCCCTGCTCAAACAGGGCAAGATCGATATTCTCGTCGCCACCGACGTGGCCGCCCGCGGCCTCGACGTGGAGCGCATCAGCCACGTCATCAATTACGATCTGCCCCACGAATTCGACACCTACGTGCATCGTATCGGCCGGACCGGACGCGCCGGCCGCAGCGGCAAGGCGATCCTGCTGGCCGACCCGCGCGATCGCCGCCAGATTCGCGCGCTCGAACACACCACGCGGCAACCCTTGCAGGCGCTGGACATGCCCAGCGACGAAGCCCTGCTGCAACGCCGCACCGATCGTTTCCGCCAGAAGCTCGCCGAGCGCCTGGGTCATGCCGATGGCGCCGCGTGGCATGCGCTGGCGGAAGAATTGCGCAGCGAACTCGGCCAGACGGTCACCGATCTCGCCGCCGGCCTGCTGGCATTGATGGCCGATCAGCACGGCCTCAACGCCAAACTGCCGCCCGCGCCGTCGCCGGTCAATGTCAACGGCTCGTTCGAGCGCAGCCCGCGCGATCCGTCGCAGCGCCGCGAACGCATGCGCGGCGACGCCAACGCGCCGACCGAACGCTATCGCCTGGCGGTGGGCCGCTCGCATCAGATCAAGGTGGGCGATATCGTCGGCGCCATCGCCAATGAAGCCGGCATCGACAGCGCCCTGATCGGACGCATTCAGTTGTTCGACGATTTCAGCACGGTCGATCTGCCCCAGGGCATGCCCAAGGATGTCCTGCAACATTTGCAAACCGTGCGCGTGCGCAATCACCCTTTGAGCCCGCGCCTGGCCGAAGCCGGCGAGCTGGCCGAAGCGCCGCGCCGCCCGCGCGGCGATGGCTACGGCAAACGCGAAGGCCGGCCGCCGCGCACGGGCGGGCGCCCGGGAGCGCCGAAACGCGAGTACGAGGCGATGGATTCATCGCCGCGCAAAAAACTCGCGCTGAAACATTGATCACGTTCAAAATCATCCTGCGAGGGAAATAACAATGTTCAAGGTCAACGAGTATTTCGAAGGCAAGGTGAAATCCATCGCCTTCCAGGGCGAGCAGCTGCCGGCAACCGTCGGTGTCATGGCTCCCGGCAACTATGAATTCGGCACCAGCCAGCGCGAAGTGATGACGGTGATCAGCGGCGCGCTCACGGTTAAACTGCCGGGCGCCAGCGATTGGCAAACCTTTCGCGCGGGCTCGCATTTCGAAGTGGCCGCCAACGAGAAATTCCAGTTGCAGGTAGCCGCCGACACCGCCTATCTGTGCACCTACGGCTGAAGCTGTAGTACGGCCTGAAACTAGTAGTACGCACTGAAACTGTAGTACGAACTGAAACTGTAGTACGCAAAAAAAATACGCCGGGGCCGCAAGGCTTCCGGCGCTATCCGCCCAAAGTCGTTTTCTCCTCGCACTGTTTTCCCTCCACACCCGTTGCATCCGCACAATGCATCGATTGTGCAAATACCGAGAATATCCGCGTCCTGGCTCGCCACAGCGTGGCGCCTCCCATTCTTTCGCTATAGGCTACCGGCAATCGTCGACGGAGCCGCGCCTTGCGTATCCAATACAAATTATTCCTCGCCCTGTTCTGTGCCAGCCTGTTGCTGGTCGCGGCCGTTATGCTGCTGGCTCAGTGGAGCGTGGCGCGCGGCATGCTGGACTATGTGAACAATCGCCAGGTGCAGCGCTCCCAGGCGGTGGCCGCGGAGCTGGCCGATTTCTACCGAGAGGCCGGCAGCTGGCAACCGCTGCGCGATGAGCCCAGACTGTTCCGCCGCATCGTGTTCAACGCCCTCGACACCAACCAGCCGCCGCCCCACGGCCTGCCGCGACCGTCAATGCCGCTGGCCCTGCTCGACGCGCAGGAGCAACTGGTGGCCGGCGCGCCGCCGCATCCGCCGGTCGCGCGCGTGCGCATCGAGATGGATGAAGCCACGATCGGCTGGCTGGTGGTGCCGCAGGTGCGCGAAATCCGCAGCGGATTCGAGGAAGAGTTTCTGCGCCACCAACGCTTCTCGCTGATTCTGATCGGCACCGCGTTGATCGCGGTCACCGCGCTGATCGCCCTGCCGCTGGCGCGCCACTTGGTCAAACCCATTCGCCAGCTCAACCGCGGCACCCATCAACTCACGCAGGGCAATTACGCCATCGCGCTCCCGGTGACCCGCGACGATGAGCTCGGGCGCCTCGCCCGCGACTTCAACGAGCTTGCGCATACGCTCGCCGCCAACGACAGCAGCCGCAAACGCTGGCTGGCCGATATGTCGCACGAATTGCGCACGCCGCTGGCGATTCTGCGCGGCGAAGTGGAGGCCATGCTCGATGGCGTGCGTCCGCTGACCACGGAAAACCTGCAATCGATACAGCAGGAAGTGCAACACCTGAGCCGCCTCGCCGACGATCTGCATGCGCTGACCAGCGCCGACGTGGGCGGCCTGCAATATCGGAAAAGCGATTGCGACGTGGCGGAGTTGTGGCGCGAACAATGCGCCGCTCACGCCAGCCATTTCACGCAGGCGGGGCTGCGCCTGGAAGCAAATATTCCCGAAACGCCGATCACGCTCTATGGCGACGAAGGACGGCTGCGCCAGCTGCTCGACAATCTGCTCGACAACAGTCGCAAATACACGCACACAGGCGGCGCCGTGCGCGTCACCTTGCGCGCGAATGCGCACACCGTCGAATTGCTGGTCGAGGACACGGCACCCGGCGTGCCCATCGAAGCGCTACCGAAATTGTTCGACCATCTGTTCCGTGTCGAGGATTCGCGCAATCGCAGCACCGGCGGCTCCGGATTGGGACTCGCCATTTGCCAGCGCATCGTCAGCGCGCATCAGGGCGAAATCACCGCCGCGCTTTCGCCACTGGGCGGCCTGCAGATCCGCGTCACGTTTCCGCAGACGCCGGACGGCGCTGCGTAATTCACTCACTCCCAGCAACGAGGACGTTCATGACTCCCGATACCGTGCTGATCGTCGAAGACGAGCCCAAGCTCGCCAGCCTGCTGGCGGATTATCTGCGCCAGGCCGGTTTTGCGCCGCATTGCGTCAGTGATGGATTGGAAGTCATCGACACCGTAAAACACCTGCAACCCAGCGCCGTTTTGCTCGATCTGATGCTGCCCGGCAAAGATGGCATTACCTTGTGCCGGGAGTTGCGCGCCTTTTCCAATGTTCCCATTCTGATGGTGACCGCGCTCGTCGAAGAAGTGGATCGCCTGCTCGGCCTGGAGCTGGGTGCCGACGATTACATCTGCAAACCCTTCAGTCCGCGCGAAGTCGTGTCGCGTGTCAAAGCCGTGCTGCGGCGCAGCCGTCAGACGGCGGAGCCCGCAGCGGCCGGGTTGATACTCGATGAACATCGCCTGGAAGTCCGGCTCGAACAAAATACCGTGGCGCTCACGGCGGTGGAGTTCCAGTTACTGAAACGTCTGGCCGCGGAGCCCGGCCGGATTTTTTCGCGCGAACAGCTGATGGCCCACATGTACAACGACCATCGCGTGGTCAGCGACCGGACCATCGACAGCCACATCAAAAAATTGCGCAAGAAATTGGCCGAGACGTGGCCGGGCAAGGAATTCATTCACTCGGTTTATGGTGCGGGCTATCGCTTCGATGCCAACGGCGAATCGACGGGCACCTGAACGCGCCGCGCAAAGCGGCGCTTCCCGATTACACCGCCACGCCGACACGCAAGGTGAATACCACGGTGGAGCCGACGCCCACTTCGCTGTTCACCGTGATATCTCCACCCATCAGTCGCACCAGTTGCGCACAGATCGCCAGACCCAGCCCCGAACTCTCGCCCGGCGAATCCGACTGCCAGGGAGCGAACAACGAATTGAGTTGGCCGGGAGGAATGCCGCGCCCGGTGTCCTCGACAAAACAGTGCAATTCATAATGATGCTGCCCGATGCGGCGCACCGAAGTGACGCCGACGGAAATGCAACCGCTATCGGTGAACTTCAGCGCATTGTGAATCAGGTTGGTGAAAATCTGCCGGATACGGGTCATATCGCCCACGGCGCGCTCCGGCAGTTCGTCCAGATCGCCGCGCAGCCGTATGTTTTTTTGCCGCGCCAGCGGCTCGAAAGTATCCACGACGCTTTTCAGGCAATTGCGCAGCGGCATTTCCGCCGGCATCAGCTGGAACGATGACGATTTAATTGTGGCGAAGTTCAACAGATCGTTCGACAGTTCGGACAAATGCTGGCCACTGCTGAACAGCAGTTCGACATAGTGACGCTGGCGCGCGTCGAGCGCCGTTTGCGCCAGCAATTCAGCCATGCCCAGCACGCCGTGCACCGAGGTTCGCAACTCATGCGCAACGCAGGCGTAGAAACGCTCGCGCGTCTCCTCCTGCGCGAGCTTTTCGCGCAGCGCCACCACTTCTCTGCGCGCACCCAGCGGATCCAGGTAAACCCGAATACAACTTTGGTGCCGGAACGCGAAATATTCGAACCAGAGTGAATGGCCGGCGCTGTCGAGAACGGGCAGCTCCACGTGCTCCACGGGGCGGTCGTTATGCGGCCGCAACAGCTCCACATTGAGCCCTGGCCCATTATTGAAATCGATGAAATCCGAGAGAGTCCGGCCGGCACAATAGTAACGATCGAAGCCCAGCTGCTGGCACCAGGCGGTGTTCACTCCGATGATCCGGCCGAAATGATTCAACAGAGCGACAGGGGAAGGGATTTGCTCCGATAACGCGGAGAAGCCGAGAATCTCATCCGATGCATTGTAGAAAACTGTCGATGGCTGGCTGAGCCTCAACAGTACGTTGGTTCGTCCATCGTCGTCCATAACCACGCTCCTTCAAGTACGCGCGCTGTCTGATCGCGGCAACACCACGAAGCAAACAATCCACCTCGAATCCCATTTCGAGCAGGCTCAATCATCCGAACGCGCGACGGCGATCACGTCACTCCGCCGTTACCATTTCCATTGCGGCGATTATTCCGGCGTGCATGGTCGTCCCTCAATAGGAGAAATCTTCCAGCAGAGCTGCTTTCAAAGGTGCAAAGTTTTGCGTTTGTGCCGTAACCAAAGGCCAGCCCACCGGCCATGCCGGGGCGCGATCATACTCGCCGCTTCTCTCACATCAAATATCCAAAGCCATCCGGGCAATTTTTTTTTGCGCAATTTTTCACGCTTTTCGCAAATCACCGGCTTTTTCCGTCATACAAGTTCAATCAGAACGCGTATGCCACATCGGCGCCCACCGTGCGCGGCGTGCGAACACATGTGCAATCGCCAGCGCCGGATCACCCAGAGCGGTAGCAAAAACCACATACGCTTCATCCATAAGTTTTTACCCTAAAGGCTCATTTGATCTTGCCGGCCTTTTCAGCCAGAGGAGTTGTCCGCCAGGTCAGGTGCGCGTTCAGCAAGGTGTACGCAACATGCGCCGCCGGCCAGGGGATTTTCCTGATCCGGCCTGTGCCCATCGAGATAGGTCTAGCTCAGCGCCAATAGCAAACCGGTCGGCGGCGCCGCGGTGATATCCAACTCGGCCCCTTTAACCACCGCCTGCTTCGACGCATTGATGGTATCGGTGAGCACAACCTTGCCGGGATCGACCACGTCGACCTGCATGTCTTTATAAGAAGTTTTAAAAGTGGCGGCGCTGACGCGCACGCGCCGTTCCCAGAATTACGACTTGATCTCCAGCTCCAGAGTATCGACCTGCTCGGGTTTATACGCGGAAAAATCCTCGGCGCACCTTGCAGCAGCACTTCGCGCTTTTGTGCGGTAACGATGACCTCATCCAAACCGGGTGTTCGTCCGGGTTCGAAAAATGCCGTGGCGGGAAAAAGAACATCAACACAGGCGACACAAGAACCATAACGCGTCATCGGCATTCGCAACTCCATTTACATAGAGCTTTACAAAAGGCGGCCAGGGGGAATTTCCTTAGGGAACCTCTGAAAAACGACTGCGCTTGCCGATGCTGCGTTAAAAATGAGCTAAAAATCCTCATTTATTTGCGTATAAACTGCGGTTTTTCGCTCATTTTTGCCTTGCCTCGGCTGCGCTCGCTACGTTTTTCAGAGGTTCTTTAGCGTGCGGAATGCTGAACGCTTCGGACACACTAACGACTGGCCGCCGCGAACTGTGTGAAGTGATCAAAGACAGAAAAGGGCCTTCAAAACATTGCCATCAAAAACATCGTCTCTGTTATTTGTCCGCTTGATTTTTTCTTGCATGGAAATTTCGCGAGCATGCGCAGGACTGTGCATCCAGCCTTTTCTCTTCGCGTCAAAAATTTAATTTTCCGCTTCGTCGCAAGACTAAAAACGCGCAAAATAAGCGGGGAATACAGTACAGGCTTTCAGCCGTGTACCGATCCCCGCCTCAGGCTCCATTTGCCTTGCCCCGCGACACCGCCGCCAGTGCGCCATCGCTTTCCCAATCGTTGCGCACTGCTTGCACATTTGTTGCACCATCGCCCCGTAATCTGTCCCTGAAACAAAACCACCACCAGGAGCAAGACCATGACCATGAAGAAACTGCTTCTCGCCTGCTGTCTCGGTACTGCCGTCATCGCCGCCTACGCACAACCCCAGCCGCAAGGCCAGGATCTGGACAAGCGCGTGAGCTATCTGCAGAAGAGCCTGCAGCTGAACGATGCCCAAGCGCAGAAAATCAAACCGATCCTGCAACAGTCGGAACAGCAGCGGCAGGCGCTGATGGACAAATACAAACCACAATTCCAGGCGTTTCATGACGACATGAAAAACCTGAAGGACCAGACCCATTCCCAGCTCGCCGGCGTGCTGACCCCCGCCCAGCTGCAGGCTCTGGAAGCGCAAGAGAAAGCGCACAAACACTTCGGCGGTGGCCGCGGCCACGGCGGACACCCCGGCCACCGGCCGGAAGGCGGCAAAACGCAACCGCCCGCAGCCGAATAACCCTCTTCCGCGACCCCAGCGGAACTCTTCAGGCCGCCCCCAGCGGCCTTTTTTTATGCCGATTTTTCGCCAACCCGTCGATTGGATTCACCGCGGGCATCCTGCATACTGCCCCGCGCAAATGCTCCTGAGATGAATCCCGCAATGCCTATTCGATCCCGAACCCTGTCGCTCGCGCTCACGCTTCTGTTGTCCTGTGCCGCGCTCTTCGCCTGGAGCGACACGGCTCATCCGGCCAACGGCGCCCAGCCGGCGTCCGGCGACGAGAACCATGCCCCCGACGTTCCCGTCATCGCGCCGAGTCTGCAGGACCAACTGCGCCAACTGCTGGACAGCATCGATCGCAAGGAGCGGGCGCTGGATACGCTGCGGCAGCACCGGGCCAAGGTCGAGGGCAGCGAAGCCACTGAGCTGGACAAGGAGATCGAGAGCTCCTCCAAGCAGCTGACCGAGCTGCGCCAGCAATTCGTGCAACTGGCCACCGACGATTTTTCCTTCGACATCGCCAGCTACAACCAGACGCCGCAGTTCGATATCAACTGGCAGCAGGATTTGATTCAGGTGATCTATCCGCTGCTACGCGAAATGAAAGAGCTCACCGAACGGCCCCGCCTGATCGAGCAGCTCAACGGCGAAATCAATTTCTACCGCGAGCATGCCGACAGCCTGACCAAAGGCGCCGCGCACCTCGATTCGCTGATCGCCAACACCAAGGATCCGAAGCTGTTGCAGGGCCTCAAACTGGTGGCGAAGAAAATCAACGAGCGCCAGACGGATACCGAGCAGAAACTGTCCGGCCTGGAGCGGCAATTGAAGGATTTGCAGGATCACAACGAGCCCTTGTGGCCGTCGATCCGTGAAGGGATGCGCACCTTTGCCACCAGCGTCATCCTGCATCTGCTGCTGGCGAGCATCAGCGCCATTGCCGCGTTCTACCTGCTGCAATTGTTGGGACGGCTGCCCCTGCGGCTGATCGCCGCCGATCAGGCCGAGCGCTGGGTGTTCGTCGAACGCAGCGCCCGCCTGCTCACCAAGGTCATCTGCGTCATCGGCTCGATCATCGTTTTTCTGATGGTCCTCTACGCCTTCGGCGCCTGGGTTTTACTGGCGCTTACCGTCATCGTCATCCTCGGCCTGCTGTTCAGCCTCAAGGGGCTGGTGCCCGATTATCTGGTCGAACTGCGCACCTTGTTCAACCTCGGCTCCGTGCGCCAGGGCGAGCGGTTGATTTACAACAACCTGCCATGGCGGGTGCAGGAGCTGGACGTTTACACCCTGCTCTACAACCCGAGCCTGAGCGGCCTGATGCGTGTGCCGCTGACCAAGATCTCTCACCTCAGCTCGCGCCCTTTCCATAAGGAAGAGCCCTGGTTCCCGACCCGAATCGACGATTTCGTCCAGCTTTCCGATGGCGTATTCGGCCGGGTCGAACAGCAGACGCCGGAAATGGTGATTCTCAACTGCAGCGACACGCAGATGACTTACCGCACCGAGCAATTCCTCATGCTGCGCCCGCAAAACCTGTCGGTGCGGGGCTTCAGCGTCAGCACCGAATTCGGCATCAGCTACCGCCACCAGCGCGAAGCCACCACCCGTATCGCCGACATATTCCGCGCCGAACTGAATGACGCGATGAAACAAACGCCGTTCGCCGCATTCAACACGGCGGTTTTCGTCGAGCTGAAAACAGCGGCTCCGTCTTCGCTGATATTCCTGCTCGGCGCCGGTTTCAAAGGCGCGGCGGCGGAAAATTATTCGCGCATCCAACGCTGGCTCCAGATCAGCGCGGTCGAATGCGCCAACAAACACGGCTGGGACATTCCGTTCCCGCAGATCACCGTTCATTACGACAAGGAAGAACCGGCCACGGAAACCAGTGGAGCGTCGGCATGAGCATCTGGGTCGATGCGGACGCGTGTCCGCGCATCCTGAAAGAAGTCCTGTATCGCGCCGCGGAACGGGTTCGCCGTCCGCTGATTCTGGTTGCCCATCAGGGCCTGCAGATTCCGGCTTCCATCTGGATACGCCGGGTGCAGGTGGAACAGGGATTCGATGCCGCGGATCGCTATATCGCGGAGCGCGCGGGCACCGGAGACCTGGTGATCACCAACGACATACCGCTGGCCGCGCAGGTGATCGAACGCGGCGCCGGCGTCATCAATGCGCGCGGAGAAGTGCTGGATCGGGAAAATATTCGCGAGCGGCTGCGCGTGCGCAACCTGATGGAAGAACTGCGCAACAGCGGCCAGATCACCGGCGGCCCGCCGCCGCTCGACAACAGCGACAAGGCCCGCTTCGCCAACGCCCTGGATCGCTGGCTGGCGCGGCACCCCACGCCGCCCGCGCCAGATCCCGCCTCCTGAAACGGGTCAGTGTTGTCCGCTGAGTTCGAGCCGGACCGAGGCCACCGCTGAGCCGAGCCGGTCGCGCAGCAAGGGCAACCAGCTCTCCAGCTGACCATGCAAAGTCCAGGGCGGATTGATCACGAAAACCCCGCTGCCGTACATTCCAAATTCGCCCTGCGGTTCTTCGACCTGCAATTCGGCGCGCAATGCGGGCAAGCCCAGGGCGGTCAACCGCTCCGGCAAACGCTGCGCCTCAACCCGGCTCAACAACGGGTACCACACCATATAAACCCCGTTGGCAAAACGCCGCTGCGCATCGATCAACGCATCGATCACGCGCTGGTAATCCTCTTTCAGCTCATAGGGAGGATCGATCAGCACCAGCGCCCGCCGGAGCGGCGGCGGCAATACCGCCTTGAGGCCGGCGAATCCGTCGCCGACGCTGATTTGCACGCGGCGGTCGCGCGCGAAATGCTCGTGCAAAACAGCCTGGTCCTGTGGATGCATTTCGAACAGACGCAGGCGGTCCTGCGATCTCAGCAGATGCGCGGCGAAGGCCGGCGACCCGGGATAATGCTCCAGCCCGCCTTGCGGATTCAGCGCCGCGATCGCGTCGAAATACGCGGCGAGCGCGTCCGGACGTTGTTCCCACAGCGCGCCGATGCCGCCTGCGAATTCCGCGTTTTTTTGCGCCTCGTCACTGCTCAGGCGATAAGCGCCGGCGCCCGCATGCGTATCGATGTACCAGAACGGTTTATCTTTTTGCAGCAAATATTCAAGGATCAAAACCAGCACGGAATGCTTGAGCACATCGGCGTGATTACCAGCGTGAAAAGCGTGACGATAACTCAGCATAAAAAGAATCCGGTGCGAAACGGCCGTCGTAATGTGAAGAGCTTCATAGTTTGAAAGCCGCCTCAACCCAATGCAACAACCGACGAATTTAGTTCAGGAAAGGTTCAGTTTAACGAGCGCAATCTGTGTGGGAAAAGCGCGAGTTGTTCCGATCGCGCAGGGCACAGGAGAAAACATCATGAAAATGCTCTGGTTAAGCGCTGTCACCGCCACCTGTTTGCTGTTCGGCTCCGTGGCCAACGCCGGAGATCGCCATCGCGATTGGGATCGCCACGAGTGGCGCGACCATCACTATGACGATCGCGCGTACCATCGCGGCTGGGGCCGCCCCGCTTATCGTGAAGTTTATTACCGGCCGGCGGAGGTCTACTACCGTCCAGTTTACCGCCCGGCTCCTGTCCCGGTCCCCGTGGTCTACGAACCGGTCCGCGGCTACAGCAACGGTGCGGTTCACGGCACCATCAGTGTAGGTTTTTAAGCTCCATCCAGTCTCTGTCTTCTGTTTTGTTTGCGCCGCCGGCCCGTCCGGCGGCGCGTTTTATTTCCCCCCGCCGTCATTCCAGATCATTTCCGCCACTGATTTTATCCGTTAGACCGGTTAAATCCGTCAAATCAATTAAACCTGTTAGAAACGATGCTCCCGTCGCCGAACTCAGCACATTGCATTCGGCGCGCAATAATTGCAGCTTGGCGGAACGGGCCAGCTTTTTGATCGCGGCTTCACGGCGCGAGGCCGAACCGCGGTCGTGCCCGGTTTCCAGATACACCACCGCCTCCGGCCTGCGCCCGCGGAAAAATTTGGCGCCGTTTTTTTGCGTCCGGTGCTGCTGCCAGCGGCGGGAGAGATCGTTGGTGATGCCGGTGTAATAGAGACCGTCGTCGGCCCTGATCATATATACCAGCCATTCTGCGGCTGTCTGCTGAGGCATTTCGCCTGCTCCGCCTGCGCCAGTCCCCCGCGGACCGAAACCCGGCTCGACTATACCGGCTCGCGACCAGGCGAGAAACTCCGCAAGCCGACGCCCCGGGGAGCTATGTTAGAATGCGCGCCCTTTGCGCACCGCCCGCAAGATTGATTTCGAACATCCGCATTTTCGACAGGTCAATTTTTCACCATGAATTTTGTTGCAGGACAGCGCTGGCTCAGCCATGCCGACACTGAACTCGGCCTTGGCATTGTGTCCGTCGTGGAAATGCGCCGCGTCACCGTCGCGTTTCCGGCGACCGGCGAAGAACGTACCTATGCATCCAACAATGCCCCGCTCAGCCGCATAGCCTATCGGGCAGGCGATACCATCCAGACTCACGACGACCAGGAACTGACCGTCATCGCCGTCAATGAACTGCGCGGACTGCTGTTCTATACCGCGGTCGATACCGAGGGCCGCGAGCAGGTCATTCCCGAACAGCATCTGAGCGCGCGCGTGCAGCTGACCGCGCCGCAGCAGCGGCTGAGCAGCGGCCAGAGCGACAACAACGCGGCCTTCCAGTTGCGCATGGCCACCCTGCAACACCGGCATCGCCTGCAGCAGTCCAGCGTCGCCGGATTGCTCGGCGCGCGCACCAGCCTGTTGCCGCACCAGTTGTACATCGCCAACACCGTGGCCCATCGCCACGCGCCGCGCGTTTTGCTCGCGGACGAAGTCGGCCTCGGCAAAACCATCGAGGCGGGCCTCATCATCCACCAGCAATTACATAACGGCCGCGCCGCGCGCGTGCTGGTCATGGTGCCCGCCAGCCTGCAGCATCAATGGCTGGTGGAAATGCTGCGCCGCTTCAACCTGCATTTCGCGCTGTTCGATGCCGCGCGTTTGCGGGCCCTGCGCGAAGACGGGTCCGCGGATACCGAAGACGATGGCGATGAACCGGCCGTCAAAAGAGCCAGTGTTTTCGATTTTGTCGACGAGCCGCCGCCCGCGCCGGAACCGGAAATCGACTTCTCCCTCCCCAATCCGTTCGAAAGCGAGCAGCTGGTGCTGTGCAGCATCGACTGGCTGGCGAAGGACAATGTCGCCCGCGCGCTGGCGAATGCCGCGCCCTGGGATTTGCTGGTTGTGGACGAGGCGCATCACCTGCACTGGTCGCCGCAGCAGGCCAGCCCCGAATACCGCTGTGTCGAAGAACTCGCCTCGCGCAGCGCCGGCCTGATCCTGTTGACCGCGACACCCGAACAAGCCGGCGTCGACAGTCATTTCGCGAGGCTGCGCCTGCTCGATCCCGCGCGTTTTCACGATCTGGAAACCTTCAAGCGCGAACAGGACGGCTATCAGCGGCTCAATGCGCTGGTGCGCGGCCTGCTGGAACAGGAAGGCGCCATCGCCGGCGAATTGCTCGCCGAATTGCGCCAGTATTTCGACGACGCCAGTTTTGCCGATGCCATCGCCGCCGATCGCAGCCGCGAGGCCATCATCCAGCAACTGCTCGACCGCAACGGCACCGGCCGCGTTTTGTTCCGCAACACCCGCGCCGCGGTGGCGGGTTTTCCCGAACGCAGGCTCAATCCCTATCCGCTGCCCTTGCCGGAACTTTACGCCGCGCACAAAGCCAAGCTCTATCCGGAGCGCGGCCACGCCGAAACGCAGTGGCTGAAAGACGATGCCCGCGTTGCCTGGCTGGAGCAGTTGCTGAAGAAATTGCGTCCGGCCAAGGTGCTGATCATCTGCGCGCACGCCGACACGGCCATTGCGCTGGAGCAACACCTGCATCTGCGCGCCGGTATCCGCTGCGCCGCCTTCCATGAAGGACTGACGCTGATCGAACGCGATCGCGCCTCCGCCTGGTTCGCCGAAGCGGAGCTTGGCGCGCAGGCGCTGGTGTGCTCGGAAATCGGCAGCGAAGGCCGCAATTTCCAGTTCGCCCAACACCTCGTGCTGTTCGATCTGCCGCTCAATCCCGATCTGCTGGAACAGCGCATCGGGCGCCTGGACCGCATCGGCCAGGGCTCGGTGATCGACATTCACGTGCCGTATTTCGAGCACAGCGCACAGGCCGTGCTGTTCCGCTGGTTTCATGAAGGGCTCGATCTGTTCCGGCAAAGTTTTTCCGCCGGATACACGCTGTACGAACAATTCAGCGAACGCTTGCAGGCGCAATTGCAGCAGCCGGAATCCGGCGCGCTCGACGCGCTCATCGCCGACACGCTCGAGCGGGCGCAGGCAACGCGCGTCGCCTTGCAAAACGGCCGCGACGCGTTGCTGGAGCTGAATTCCTGCAACCAGGCCGTGGCTGAACAACTGATCGCGGCCATCGGCACCGAGGAACAGAGCGATGCCCTGCGCAACTACATGGAGCAGGCCTGGAATTATTTCGGCGTCGACAGCGAAAGCCATTCGGGCGAGGCCTTGATCCTGCGCCCGTCGGAACAGCTGCTCAGCAGTTTTCCGTCGCTGCCGGACGACGGCATCACCGTCAGCTTCGCCCGCGAACAGGCGCTCAGCCGCGAGGACATGGAATTTCTCACCTGGGAACACCCGATGGTGGACGGCGTCATCGATCTGATTCTCAGCGCCGAGCACGGCAATGCTTGCGTGGCCAGTATCAGTGTCAAGGGCCTGCAACCGGGAACGCTGCTGCTGGAAGCGGTTTACACCGTGCATTGCCCCGCGCCGAAATCCCTGCAACTGGAACGTTTTCTGCCGCTCACGCCGATTCGCGTGCTGGTGGACCAGCGCGGCAAAAATCTCAGCGCGGTGCTGGACCACGCCAAGCTCAGCGCGCTGTGCTCCAATGTTCCGCGCACCACCGCGCCGGGCGTTCTCACGCAGGTTCGGGAAGAGCTGGTCGGCATGCAGGAACACGCCGCGGGCATCGCCGCCGCCGAACTGCCCGCCCTGTTGTCCCGGGCCGAATCGGCGCTCACCGAACAGCTGGGGGGCGAGCTGGCGCGGATCACCGCGTTGCGCGCGATCAACCCGGCAATCCGTCCCGAGGAAATCGCCTTCTTCGAGCGCCAGCTGGAACAATGCCGCTCGGCGATAACCGGCGCAACGCTGGAACTGCAAGCCCTGCGCATCGTGGTCAACACCTGAGAAAATGAACGTGGCGGGGCCGCTGGCGGTTCACGGCGCGCCCTGTTACGCTCGGGGCCTCCTCATTGACCGGAACGCCCCCATGAACCCCGCTTCCTTTCCCGTCGCCGGCAACGGCGCCGAACGCATCGAGTTGATTCTGCGCATGGCCAATCGCCACGGCCTGATCACAGGTGCAACCGGCACGGGTAAAACCGTCACCCTGCAAACACTGGCCGAAGGTTTTTCCAGCCACGGCGTGCCGGTGTTCATGGCCGATGTCAAAGGTGATCTTTCCGGTCTCGCCCGTCCCGGCAACCTGGATGACCGGCTGCAACAACGCCTGGACGCGCTCGCCATCGACGATTACCAGCCGCGCGCTTTTCCCGTCGTGCTCTGGGATCTGTACGGCGTGCGCGGCCACCCGGTGCGCGCGACCGTTTCCAGCATGGGGCCGCAAGTGCTCGCCAACCTGCTGGACCTGAACGACGTGCAAACCGGCGTGCTGTACGCCACGTTCAAAATAGCCGACGCCAACGGCCTGTTGCTGCTCGACCTGAAAGACCTGCGCGCGATGATCGGCTGGGTGGGCGAGCACAGCAGGGAACTGCAAAGCCAGTACGGCAATTTGAGCAGCGCCAGCATCGCCGCGATTCAACGGCAGCTGCTTGTGCTCGAAGAACAGGACGCCGAAAAATTCTTCGGCGAACCGCAGCTGCAACTCGCCGACCTGATGCAGGTGGATTATTCCGGTGACGGCGTCGTCAGCATTTTCGACGCGACCGCGTTGATGACACGGCCGCGGCTTTACGCCATGTTCCTGCTCTGGCTGTTGTCGGAGCTGTTCGAAGAATTGCCCGAAGTCGGCGACATGGAAAAACCCAAGCTGGTTTTCTTCTTCGATGAGGCGCATCTGCTGTTCAACGACGCGCCCAAGGCGCTCGTTGAAAAAATCGAACAGGTGGTTCGCCTGATCCGCTCCAAAGGCGTGGGCATTTATTTCGTCACGCAAAACCCGTTGGACGTCCCCGACAATATTCTCGGCCAGCTCGGCAATCGCGTGCAGCACGCGTTGCGCGCGTTCAGCCCCAAGGATCAAAAAGCGGTGCGCGCGGCGGCGCAGACATTCCGCGCCAACAGCCATCTCGACACCGAACGCGCCATTACCGAATTGGGCGTGGGCGAAGCGCTGATATCCCTGCTCGACGACAAAGGCCAGCCGCAGCCGGTGCAACGCGCGCTCATCATGCCGCCGCGCTCGCGCATCGGCCCGCTCACCGACGCCGAACGCGGCGAGCAATTGCAGCGCTCGCCCCTGCGCGGCCGCTACGACCAGCCGCTGGACCGGGAATCCGCCTACGAGATATTGGCGGCGCGCGCGGACAAGCAACACGAGCAACAACAGACACAACCGGCTCCGGGCAAATCCTCCAGCCAGGCCGAGGAAATCATCGAGGCTTTTGCCAAGAGCGCGGCGCGCGCGGTCGGCAGCCAGCTCGGCCGGCAGATTCTGCGCGGCGTCTTGGGCTCCCTGCTGGGCGGTGGAAAAAAACGCTGATTTTATTTTTTATCTTTTCTGAAATTTCGCCGACCCCGGTCGGCACGACAACGAGCGAACGATGGCCCTCAAAGCAACGATTTTCAAAGCCGATCTCAACATTGCCGATATGGACCGGGATTATTACGCCGACCACAGCCTGACCATCGCCCGCCATCCCTCGGAAACCGACGAGCGCATGATGGTGCGTCTGCTCGCGTTCGCGCGTCACGCGCACGAGCGCCTGCAATTCACCAAGGGGCTGAGCGCGGACGACGAGGCCGATATCTGGCAGAAAAGCCTGTCGGATGAGCTTGAAGTGTGGATCGATGTCGGCCAGCCCGACGAGCGCCGCATCCGCAAAGCCTGCAACCGCGCCCAGCGTGTCTTGCTGTATGTCTACGGCGGCAGGGGCGCCGATCTGTGGTGGCAGCAAAACGCGGACAAGCTGCAGCGCTTCGATAATCTCGCCGTTTTCAATTTGCCGAAGGAAGAGACCGACGAACTCGCGGCGCTGGCGCAGCGCAGCATGCGCCTGCAATGCACGCTTCAGGACAATCAGCTCTGGCTCAACGACGGCGAACGCTCGGTGCAAATCAACCCCGTTATCTGGCAGACCGCCCGCGCCTGAAAAACCCACCCGCAGGACACACCGCGCGCCCTCGCCGATGCCCACAATGGGCGCAGGGCCCGCATCCAGGCCCGTGTTAATCTCGAACCGCCGGCACCCGTCCGGGCGCCCGGCGGCCGGCCGATGAGGCCTCCTCCATAACACTCCCCCCATAACAAAAAAGGGCGACATCGTGAGCGCGGCGAATCTGACGGACCGGAACTTCGACATGGCGCTGGAACATCTGCAGTGCGGCCGCCTTGCCCAGGCGCAGGCCGTCTGCTGGCGGATTCTCGAATCGGACCCCATAGACTCCGATGCGCTGTTCCTGTCGGGAATGATCGCCTATCAGCAGGGCGATCTGGAAAATGCCGCAAGCTATCTCACCCGCGCGCTGCAGCAGACACCGGACGATCCGGAAGCGCTGCATATCCTGGGGATCATCGCGTATCTGCAACAGCGTTACGAAACCGCCATTGCGCTGCTCCGGCAAACGCTCTCGCTGCAGCCGGATTTCGCCGAGGCCCATTATCATCTGGCGAATGCGCTGATGCTGCACGGCGAAGTCGACGCCAGCGTGATCAGCTATCGCCAGGCCATCGCGCTGCAGCCGAACTATGCGGAATCCTATGGCAACCTGGGCAAAGTGCTGCAGGCCCAGGGCAAACTCGACGAAGCCATTGCCAGCTTTGAACGCGCGCTGGAACTGAAACCCGATTACAGCGATGCGCAAAACGATTTAGCGCGCGCGCTCTCTCTACAGCAAGAATTGCAGGCGGAGGCCGCGCTGTCGATTCCGCGCCTGCATCGGCAACGGGATGCGTTTTCGCAAACAACATCGCCACCTTTTGACGAACAGGCACTGGCGCAAGTGACACAGCAGTTCAACAAGCACGGCTATGCGCTCGCGCCCGGTTTTCTGCCGCCGGAAATCTGCGCCATCGCGACCACCTACACGCTGTTCAAACGCGATCTCGAAAACAACCTGGAGGCGGAGATTCATCAGGTTCCGAATACACACTCGGTGTACGGCGATCATCTGATGGAAAGCCTGATGCTGCACGCCCTGCCCTGGGTGGAAAAAATCTGCGGCGTGAAACTGCTGCCCACCTACTCCTACTATCGTGTCTACAAACCCGGCGATGAGCTGAAAAAACACACCGACCGTGCCGCGTGCGAAATCAGTGTCTCGCTGTGCCTGGGCAGCCATTACCTCGACGCGCCGGAAGATTTCGGCTGGGGCTTGTGGGCGCGCGCGCGCCGTGGCGCGGCACGGGAATACAAAATGCGCAGCGGCGATGCGCTCATCTACCGGGGCATGGATGTATTACACTGGCGCGAACCGTTCGAGGCCCATCAAGGTTCCTATTTATGCCAGGTATTCCTGCACTATGTCGATGCCGACGGTCCCCACGCCGAATGGCGCTTCGACAAACGCCCGCGCCTGGGCACCCACTATCCCGGCGCCAACAACAACCCCTGATCGCCGGGGTGCCAGGCCATGTTCGATAAACGGGATCTGCTGAAGCTGGCCAACATGCCCATGCCTTTCGGCAAATACAAGGGCCGCGTATTGATAGAATTACCGGAGCCTTATCTGGTATGGTTCGCGCGCACCGGTTTTCCCGACGGCCAGCTGGGCCAATTGCTGCAACTGGCGCTGGAAGTCAAAATCAACGGACTGGAGCACATCCTGCAACCGCTGAAGGGAAAATCCTGGAACAACGAAGCAACAAACGACTGAGACCAGCCGCATGACCCTCGATGTTTTTTTCCAGCAACTGAACAGCAATCCCGAATCCGTGGAATTCCAGCAAGTCATCGACTTGATTTCAGAGCACTACGAATACACCCCCACCCGCTTCAGCAACGGCATCGGTCCCGATCAGGCGGTCAACGCCGCGGGAACCAACGAAGGCTCCTGCCGCATTTTCGCGTTCGCGCAGCTGAACAGCCTCGATGTGGCGCAAACGCTGGCCTGCTTCGGCAAGTTTTACCGGGAAGATGTGCTGCAACATCCGCAGGGAAACGACCACGCCAATATCCGCAATTTCATGCGTCATGGCTGGGAAGGTATTCAATTCGAGGGAGTCGCGCTGCGCAGCAGGTAACGCGCGCGGATCGTTGAAACGCGGGCCGGCCGCAACCGGCCCGCGCGCCATCACCACATCAGATCGTCCGGGATTTTGTAATCCGCGTAGGGATCGTCCTCGTCGGCTTCCGCCGCCGGCGCCACGTTGTTCACGAGCACATAGCCCGCGTCGCGCTGCTGAATTTTTTCCGCAACCGCCTTCGGCACGACCTCGTACTTGTCATCGAATTTGACGATGGCCAACCAGCCGTTGCTGAGCTGGTTGAGCATGACTTCGGTCACCGATATTTTCTTGATCGTGGTGCCGTCCTTGAAGTTGTAGGACAGCTGGCCGCCATCGCGCGGCAGGCGGCTGGTCTCGATCAGCTGCTTGATCTGGGCAACGATCGCTTTCTGCCGGGCCTGCTCGTCGCGCTGGAAATTGAGCTGGCGATCATGCTCGGCTTTTTCCTGCTGCGCCTGCTCCCGCTGCTGCTTGTTGTCATCGGCCACTTCAATACGGTGCTTGCGCTGGTAGTTTTCCTGCTTGCGGCGGTCCTTGTTGAAATCCTTGACCTGCTTTTGCGCAACCAGACCAGCCTTCAGCAATTGGTCCTGTAATGAATTGGCCATGTTCAAGCTCTCACTCCTGGGGTGCCTTGAATTCCCGCGGCACGTTGTAATCGAAACATTTTTCCTCGACGCGCTCGCAGAAACGCCAGCCCTGCGCGGTGCGCACGAATTTGTCGTTGTACCAGAGACCGTAGAACATCACGTGGCGCTCGCCGCCCGGGATATCGGCCAGCATCGGGTTGAAGCAGAGAATGCGCGAGGACGCTTTGTCGCCGTCGACCTTGATGGCGAAGTTGCCGATCATGTGCGAATACATCGGGAAGGTCGGCAATACTTGCCGGAGCCATTCCTTGACCTCGGGAAAACGTCCGTCGATGCCGCCCATGGGCCGGTAATCGATATAGGCATCCTGCGTGAATACATTGTCCAGCTCGTCGAACTGGCGGCGGTCGATGGCACTGGCGTAGTCCACCATCAGTTGCTGGATTTCAAGACGATCAGAAATTTCCTGCAGGCTCAGCATGACAACTCCTCGCTAACATTCTCTAATTATTCGTTGGGCGGGTTCTATTATTTGGACGTGGTTACGACCGGCAAAAAATACAAAAATTCCTTCGGGGTGAACCGTATCAATTCAAGCGGTGCGGCGCCAGCTGAATGGTTTCGACGCGCGCGCCCAGCATCACGGTGCCGCCATGATAGCGCTCGTCTCCGGTCGAGGTAAACTCGAACAGGTACGAGCGCCGCACGCGCAGGCTGCCGCCGGCGTCGCGCTTGAACCAGAATCCGCGCAAGACCACGCTGTCGTCGAGCAACTGCACGCCCATGTTTGCGCAATGATTGCGCGTGGCCTGGAAGGCCAGCTCCTTCACCGCCTGCGACTGCCACCAGAATACGCCGATGACGGCCAACGCGCCGAACAGCAAAACATCCACCAGATCGAAAGTCATACCGATGCCATTTATTATCAACGCGCGCCCGGCCGCATCCGATGCCCTCGAACTCAGCCGATTCGCGCCTGTTCCTGCGTGCTCAAACACACCTGATACAGGCGGTTGAGGTTTTCCATCACCGAAAACCCGAATTTTTTCTGTTGCGCCTTGGCGCGCGCCTTGAGCTCGGGCTCGCGCAGCGCATTGCGCTGGCGACAGGCCATGATCACCCAGTTGCCGCTGGGCACGGTACAGGTATAGACCTCGGCGAACAATTCATCGATAGCCTCCAGCGTGGCGTGCTCGCCGCGATGTTCCTCCCAACAGTTGATGACCAGCCAGCCGCCATCGTTGAGCAGGCCCGCGCAGGCCTCGATGTACCAGGGCTGGAAAAACTGCGGATCCATGCCCTCGGCGCCATAAATATCGCTGAACAGGATGTCGGTTTTTGCGATCTCTTCGGCTTCGATGAATTCGCCGACATCCTGGTTGATGATGTGCAGGCGCTCATCGCGCGGCAACTGGAAATAGCGATGCGCGACCTTGATCACGCCGGACCGCAACTCCACCGCGCGCAGACGCAGCTCCGGCAAATGATGGTGCAGGCACGTGGCCAGCGCGCCGCCGCCAAGCCCCACCAGAATGGCGTCGCGCGGGCGCGCGAACAGCAATGGCAGCAACATCGCGCGCGTGTAGTCGTGCTGCAATAAAAACGGCTCCGCCTTGAGCACGCAGGTCTGTTCCTCGCCTTCTCCGAAAGAGAGATAACGCTTGGGCCCATCGTCGAAAACCTGGATCGGGCCATGTTCGTCGTAGGTTCGGAAAATTTCTTTGCCCAGAGGGGAATCGTTCATGTTTCTACCACCAACATCATGATCCCGCTCACTCCCCGCCAACCAGCAGCGGTTTGACACGCTCGTACCAGCGCTGCAGGTTGGGGCAGTTCTGCGGGACTTTTTCCTTGATCCAAGCGGCGAAATCGACCGTGACGAACGCATCGATATCGGCAAACGACAGCTCGTCGCCAACGATGAACTGGCGATCCTGCAGGTGTTGTTCGAGCGCCCAGAAAAAGATCTGCAGGCGCTTGCGCCCGCGCTCCACCAGCTCGGGAATCTGCTCGATTTTTTCAGCGCCCGGCACGGCGCGATGCTTGAAGGCTTCGCTGTGATTGCGCAGGCTCTCTGCCACCGCCAGGAAACCATCGGTGAAAATGAACTGATCCCAGCTCAGGATCTGCGCCTGCCGCAATGGATCGGTTCCGAACAGCGGCCGCTGCGGATACAGCTTTTCCAGATACCAGCAGATGGCGATGCCGTCGCACAGCGCGCCGCCGTCGTCGAGCTGCAACGTGGGCACCACGCAGCGCGGATTGATGGCCTGGAAATGCGGCGAGAATTGCTCGTGCTTGCGCAGATCGACCTGCTCGGTCGGCAGCTCGATGCCTTTGTACGCGATGAACAGATTGACGCGGCGCGGATTCGGCGCCGGATCGTAAGTGAACAATTTCATGGGCTCAGTTCTCCGATAAGGTGAACACGCGTTCTTTGAGGGTTTCGCCATTGACGATGATGGCGAGACGGTGGCGACCGGCGAAGTGACGGCGCGTCGTCATTTGCCGCAGGCTGTGGCGCTTGCGGAAACTGCGCGCGCTCTCTCCGTATTCGCCTTCGGCGAGCTTGAAGATTTTGCGCGCGTGCCGGCCATTCGCCTTCACGAAATCGATGCCGTATTCGATGCGCAGTCGCCCCAGGCGCGGCTGCCCGCTCAGTTGCACCTCGAAATTCAGATCGTCGCCGATGCACAGCTCGGCGCTTTCAAGCTGCAGGCGCCGGACACCGACATGCGCGGCCCGCGCATACGCAAACAGATCCAGCGCCCGCGGATGCGCGCGCTTGAGCAAGCTGCGACAGCCGTGCTTGATGATCCAGTCGGTGTGCGGATGCGAGTCGCGCCAGCGCCGGGCCCACTCCAGCGTGATATCCGGGTGGTCCTTGGCGATATCGTTGAGATGATTGGCGACGCTGCGCCGCACATAGGGCGAGGGATCGGCGCGCAGCTGGTCGAGCAGCGGCAATACCGGCGCCGGGTCGCGCTTGAATTCGGGCAGCGCCATCGCCCACGGCAGGCGCGGCCGGCTGCCCTCGGAGGCGAGGCGGCGCAGATGCTCGTCGTCGTCCCGGCTCCAGGCCAGCATCTGTTTCAGCATGCGCGGCGCATCGCGCAGCAGGAACGGGCGCACCGCGAATTCCGAGCTGGAGTAGCGCGTGAAACAGGCCAGGGCGCGCATCGACGGCTGCCAGTGCTCGAGGCCGTGGGTTTCCACGTAATCGGGAAATACCATCGCCGGCAGGCTGCCGAATTGCGGCGCCACATCCACCAGCACGTTCAAAGCCTCGACATAGGGCATGGCCAGCTCGCGCTGCATGCAGAGATTGATATGGCGCATGCGCGCCTTCAGTTCGCGCTGCTCCCACGAGGCATCGAACACCGTCTTCCGGAAACGCGACGCGGAAAAGGCGCCGTGTCGCGCGGCCAGCGCCGCGCCGAGCCGGGACACGAATTCCGGAGAGTACAGTTCCTTGAGAGGAGCGACCATTGTGCTTTTCCGTTCTCCGATTGCGCTTTCCGTTCTCCGACGGCGTGGATTATTTCTGCTAAGGTTCGTCACTATACTGAGGAACCCGCGAAATTGTCTTCCGGACTTTTCCTGGGCCCGGATAACGCAATCCGGACGATCCTCCGAATCGTGTCATCTACGGATAAGCTGGCGGAAAAATAAACAATGCAGGAGCGAACTCTCGCGGTCCTGGCGTTCGCTCTGCTGTTCGCCTTCGACCTGCTGCACGGCGCGCGAAGCCATGCGGAACCGGTGATCAGCCGTGGCGACGACCCCGTGCCGGTGTTGTCCCAGGCCGGCTACTGGTACGACGCCGGCGGCCAGGTCGATGCCGAAGCGATCACCAGCGGCGGTTTCGACCGGCAATTCAGCCCGTTCCGTGAAACCTTTCTCCACGCCATGCCCGGCCGGCAATGGTGGCGCTTCGCTGTGCGCAACGAACAGGACCAGAGCAATCTGGTGCTGATGGTGCAGAGCCTGATGATCGCCGAGCTGGAAATCGCCTGGCGCGACGCCCAGGGGCTGCATGTCTACCGGACCGGGCGCGAGGTGCGCTTCAGCGAGCGCCCCATCGCCACCATCATTCCCGCCCTGCCCCTGCGCATTGCGCCCGGAGCGACGCAAACGGTCTACCTGCGCATCAAGCCCATCGTCGATCTGCAGCTTCGACCGGAGATCACCACCGAGCTGAACCTGATCGAATTCGTGCAGGCGCGCTCCTGGCTGTTGCTGCTGATGGCCGGGATCATGATCGGGGTCGGCCTCTACATCCTGGTTCTGGCCGCGATGAGCGGCGAATGGCGCAGCGTCGGCTGGTATACCGGCATCATGATCTGCAGCGCCCTCATGTTGCTGGCCCGTTACGGGCTGCTCGCGCCGTTCACCGACGGCAACCCGTATCTGCAACTGTCCGGGCTGATTCCTCTGACCGCGCTGGAACGCGCCTGCACGTTCCAGTTCGTGCGCAGCCTGTTCCGCACCCACGAGCGCTATCCGCTGATCGACCATTGCTGCGTGGTCCTCTGCGCCCTCGCGCTGGCGTTCATACCGCTGCATTTCGTCTGGGACAGCGCCACGCTGATCCACTGGAACCTGCCGCAATCCTTCCTGACCAGCCTCGCGCTGATCGCCATGTCGCTGTACCTGACGCGCCAACGCGACGAGCAGGCGCCGCTGTTTCTCACCGGGATCGTCATTTATCTGGCCTTGCAGGGCACCTACAACCTCGTGATCCTGCATTGGCTGCCCTACAACATCGTGACCCGTTACTGCCTGGAGCTGGGCACGCTGGTGCTGACCCTGACCTACACCCTGCTGCTGTCCGACCGGCTCGGGCGCTACCGCCACGAAAATTCGCGGCTGGAGACCGCCGCCGCCGTCGCCCACGCCGAAAACCGCGCCAAGAGCGAGCTGCTGGCGATCATGAGCCACGAGATACGCACGCCGCTGAATGGCGTGCTGGGCATGGTCGAGCTGCTGCAGGGCACCGCGCTGGACACCACCCAGCGGCTCTACACCAACACCATCCAAAGTTCCGGAAAAACCCTGCTGACCGTCATCAACGACATCCTGGACTTTTCCAAGGCCGAGGCCGGCAAGATGGCGCTGGAACACCGGCCCTTCGATCTGGCGGAGCTGGTGGAGGAAATCGTTGCCCCGTACCGCGCCAGCGCCGGCCGCAACGTCGCGCTGCTGGCCTCGGTGGCGCCGGAAAC
>Ga0153956_1000921_pt1 | contig 29346 bp, 33 predicted proteins | sample TSFL040MetaG_FD_104704 | JGI IMG/M metagenome (GOLD analysis project Ga0153956, IMG submission 104704) | Attine ant fungus gardens microbial communities from Florida, USA - TSFL040 MetaG | ecosystem: Host-associated > Fungi > Mycelium > Unclassified | place: USA: Florida, Wekiwa Springs... | reverse complement strand
GGCGGCCTGCTCAACGCCATCGTCGGCTCGGTGATCATGACCGTGCTCGGCGTCGGCATCGGCGCGCCGCTCGGTCTGTTCGCCGGCACCTATCTCGCCGAGTACGGCCGCAACGACAAGCTGACCTCGGTGATCCGGTTCATCAACGACATCCTGCTGTCGGCGCCCTCGATCATCATCGGCCTGTTCATCTATGGTGCGGTGGTCATGCCGATGGGTGGCTTCTCGGCGCTGGCCGGTTCGCTAGCGCTCGCGGTGATCGTGATTCCGGTCGTGGTGCGCACGACCGAGGACATGCTGCTGCTGGTGCCCAATCCGCTGCGCGAGGCGGCCTCCGCGCTCGGTTTGCCGCGCTCGCTGGTCATCAAGCGGATCGCCTATCGCGCGGCGCGCTCGGGTCTCATCACCGGTATTCTGCTGGCGACGGCGCGTGTCGCCGGCGAAACCGCGCCGCTGCTGTTCACCGCCCTGAGCAATCAATTCTTCAGCCTGGATCCGACCAGGGCGATCGCCAACCTTCCCGTCACCATCAACAATTTCGTGCAGAGCCCCTACGCCTATTGGAAGGAATTGGCGTGGTCGGGCGCGCTGCTGATTACGCTGACCGTGCTGACGCTCAATATTGTCGCGCGGCTGCTCGGCTCTGAAAGGACCGCAAAATGACCGACGTCTCAACGATCGCTGCTTCCCGTCCGCCGGTGCCGCCGCCATCCGTTGTCCCGGACGGCCCGGCCAAGGTCACGGTGCGTAACCTGAACTTCTATTATGGCCAGCATCACGCGCTGAAGAACATCAACCTCGTGCTCGGTGCGAACAAGGTGACGGCCTTCATCGGTCCGTCGGGTTGCGGCAAGTCCACGCTGCTGCGCATTTTCAACCGGATGTACGATCTCTATCCGGGCCAGCGGGCCGAGGGCGATATCACGCTCGACAGCACCGACATCCTCGATCCGAAGCTCGACCTCAATCTGCTGCGTGCGCGGATCGGCATGGTGTTCCAGAAGCCGACGCCGTTTCCGATGACGATCTATGAGAACATCGCTTTCGGCGTTCGGCTCTACGAAAAGATTTCCAAATCGGAGATGGATGACCGCGTCGAGCAGGCGCTGCGCGGCGGCGCGTTGTGGAACGAGGTCAAGGACAAGCTCAACGCCTCTGGCCTCAGCCTGTCGGGCGGCCAGCAGCAGCGCCTGTGCATCGCGCGCACGGTGGCGGTGCGCCCCGAGGTGATCCTGTTCGACGAACCCTGTTCGGCGCTCGATCCGATCTCGACCGCCAAGGTCGAGGAACTGATCGCTGAACTGAAGAAGGACTACACGATCGCCATCGTGACCCATAACATGCAGCAGGCGGCGCGCTGCTCGGACTACACCGCGTTCATGTATCTCGGCGAGCTGATCGAGTTCGACGAGACCAGCAAGATTTTCACATCGCCGGCCGACCGCCGGACCCAGGATTACATTACCGGACGCTTCGGCTGACGGGCTTCGGTGTCGGAGAATTAAAATGGCAATGGAACATACCGCGAAGGCGTTCGACGAGGATCTGCAGGAACTGGCTCGCCTTGTTGCGGAGATGGGCGGGCTGGTCGAGCGGCAGATTCTGGATTCGGTGGATGCGCTGATTCGTCGCGACATCAATCTGAGCGCGCGCGTCGTCAGCACCGATGTCGAACTCGACAAGCTGCAGCACATGATCGAGGAGCGCGGCGTGCTCACCATCGCGCGCCGCCAGCCGATGGCGGTCGATCTGCGCGAGATCGTCGGCGCCCTGCGGGTGGCTACCGACCTCGAGCGGATGGGCGATCTGTCGAAGAACATCGCCAAGCGCGTCTCGCAGATCGACAGCGATTTCCATCCGCTGAAGCTGATCCGCGGGCTGGAGCACATGACCGACCTCGTGCAGTCGCAGGTCAAGGCCGTGCTCGACGCCTATGCCGCCCATGACGTCCCCGCCGCCATGCTGGTCTGGAAGGGCGACGAGGAGGTGGACGCGATCTGTACCTCGCTGTTCCGCGAACTCCTGACTTACATGATGGAAGATCCGCGGAATATCGGCTTCTGTATCCACCTGATGTTCTGCGCCAAGAACATCGAGCGGATCGGCGACCATGCAACCAATATCGCCGAAACGGTGTTCTACATGATCGAGGGGCAGCCGATTGGCGCGGCGCGGCCAAAGGGCGACATGACGAACTTCTCCAGCACATCATCCGTGGGTTAAAAGGAATTCCATGAACGCAAGAATTCTGGTCGTCGAGGATGAGGAGGCGCTGTCGACGTTGCTACGCTACAATCTCGACGCGGAAGGTTACGACGTCGAGACAGTGGCGCGTGGCGACGATGCAGACACGAGATTGAAGGAGCGGATACCGGATCTCGTGGTGCTCGACTGGATGCTGCCGGGTTTGTCCGGCATCGAACTGTGCCGCAGGCTGCGGGCGCGGCCGGAAACCAAGCAATTGCCGATCATCATGCTGACCGCGCGTGGCGAGGAAAGCGAGCGCGTGCGTGGCCTCGCCACCGGCGCGGACGATTACATCGTCAAGCCGTTCTCGGTGCCGGAACTGCTGGCGCGGGTGAAGGGCCTGCTGCGGCGCGCGAGCCCGGAGCGCCTTGCCAACGTGCTGGTCTATGGAGACATCGAACTCGACCGCGAGAAGCGCCGCGTGGCGCGCTCCGGCCGGCCGATCGATCTCGGTCCGACGGAATACCGGCTGCTTGAATTCTTCCTGCAGCATCCCGGGCGCGTGTTCAGCCGCGAGCAGTTGCTCGACGGCGTCTGGGGCCGCGACATCTATATCGACGAGCGCACCGTGGACGTGCACATCGGCCGCTTGCGCAAGCTGCTGAACCCCGGCGAGGAGCAGGACCCGATCCGTACCGTGCGCGGCGCGGGCTACGCGCTCGACGATCGTTTCGCCAAGGTGGAAGGCTGATCGTCCCGCGCCGCTGCGTGGATAATCGTAGATCAACAAAAAGCCCGCCGGTGAGGCGGGCTTTTTCGTTTGTTCGGCGGGATAGCGTTATTTGTTCGGCCTGCGGTCGCGCCGCCGGTCGCCCGCGGGCTGGTAGGCGACGCGTGAATGGTGCGCGCAATAGGGCAGGCCGCCGAGCGCCTTGCCGCCGCAGAAGAAGAACTCGGTGCTGCCGGGGTCGCCGACCGGCCAGTGGCAGGTGTCTTCCGTCAATTCGAGCAGCGTGCGGCGCTGGTTCATCGGCACCACGTTGTCGATCGCGATCGGATCGGGCTCCGCCTCGACCTCATAGGCATGGGCGAGCGCGGTGTTGCCGCGCGACATCGGGCGGCTGATGCGCATCATGTGCTGCGGGGCGCGCACCTTGCGCTGGCGTGGCGCGGCCGATGAGGGGCTCTTGGCGCGGCCCGACAGGCCGAGCCGGTGGACCTTGCCGATCACGGCGTTGCGCGTGATGTTCCCCAGTTCAGCGGCGATCTGGCTCGCCGAGAGACCGGACTCCCACAATTTCTTGAGCTGTTCGACGCGATCGTCGGTCCAATTCATCACCGTCATCGCTCTCTTCCTTCTCTCTCGTGCGCGGAAGGTGAATCCCGCGCTCAGATTGATGGTTCCGAAAATCCCTGCGGTCAGAATCCCTTAGCCCTCGCCGGTGGGAAGCACCGGACGCTTGGCCGCTTCGAGGATTCAGAATTTAGGACGCCGCACGAGATGTCGTAGCCAGTGGAAGAAACGCTACAATATGGCGTGACTCGCGCGCAAGAGTCTGCCTACGCAGTCCACATGTTCCGAATCAGTCATGCACACCAAATCGCGGATTCAGGGCTCGCCGCGCGGGCCGTGGCAGCGGGCAGGAATGGGGCAAAACGGGTTCTCTGGTGTGTTGACAGCCAAGACATGCGGAGAGGATAATCACGCAATGCCGCCCCGTCGGGGCGGCATGTTTCATTTTTGCGGACCGTCTTGACCGGAGGAATCTCGCGGTTCCGGGGCCGGTCCACCGTTCGTCCTGTCAGGTTGCCATGACCACCAGCGCTTTGTCTCATCTCATGCCGGTCTTCGCCCGGGTCGATCTCGCTTTTGAACGGGGCGAGGGCGCCTGGCTCATCGCGACCGACGGCGAGCGTTATCTCGATTTCACCAGCGGCGTCGCGGTGAACGCGCTCGGCCACGCGCATCCTCATCTGGTCGAAGCGGTGCAGGCGCAGGCCGCCAAGCTCTGGCACATGTCGAATCTCTTCAAGAGCCCGGACGGCGAGAAGGTTGCCGCGCGGCTCTGCGAGAACAGTTTTGCCGACGACGTGTTCTTCGCCAATTCCGGCGCCGAGGCGATGGAATGCGCCATCAAGGTGACGCGCAAATATCACGCGGCCAAAGGCCATCCGGAACGCTATCGCATCATCACGTTCGAAGGCGCATTCCACGGCCGCACGCTGGCGACGCTCGCCGCAGGCGGACAGGAAAAATATCTCGACGGGTTCGGCCCCAGGGTCGAAGGCTTCGATCAGGTGCCGCTCGGCGACATCGAGGCGGTGAAGAAGGCGATCGGGCCGCAAACCGCCGGCATTTTGATCGAGCCGCTGCAGGGCGAGGGCGGCGTGCGCGAGCCCGCGCATGCGTTCTTCAAGGCGCTGCGCGAATTGTGCGACGACAAGGGCCTGCTTTTGGTGTTCGACGAGGTGCAGACCGGCATGGGCCGCACCGGTGAACTGTTCGCCTACAAGCGGCTCGGCGTCACGCCCGATGTGATGGCGCTTGCCAAGGCGCTCGGCGGCGGTTTCCCGATCGGCGCCTGCCTTGCGACGCGTGAAGCGGCGTCGGGCATGAGCGCGGGCAGCCATGGATCGACCTTTGGCGGCAACCCGCTGGCGATCGCGGCGGCGTCCGCCGTGCTCGACGTGATGCTGGCGCCGGGCTTCTTCGATCATGTGAAGCACTCCTCCTTGCTGCTGAAGCAGAAGCTCGCGTCCGTCGTTGACCGTTATCCGAACGTGCTGCGCGAAGTGCGCGGCGAAGGTTTGCTGATCGGCCTGCAGGCGGTGGTGCCGTCGTCCGATCTCATCGCGGCGCTGCGTGAGGAAAAACTCCTGACCGTCGGCGCCGGTGAAAATGTCGTGCGGCTGCTGCCGCCGTTGATCGTATCGGAAGCTGAGATCGAGGAATCCGTCGGACGCCTTGAGAAAGCTTGCGCGAGATTGGCGAAAAATCTGCCAGCCGCGCGCACCGGGGAAGCCGTATCATGAGCAAGACACTGCGCCACTTTCTGGATATCTCCGACCTGCCGCTGCAGGACCTGCGTGCGATCCTCGATGCATCGCTGGCGATGAAGAAGAACCTGAAGGCGGGCCAGCCGGATCGTCCGCTCAAGGACAAGACGCTGGCGATGATCTTCGAGCGTCCCTCGACGCGCACCCGCGTGTCGTTCGAGGTCGGCATGCGCCAGCTCGGCGGCGAGGCAATCATGCTGACCGGGCAGGAGATGCAGCTCGGCCGTGGCGAGACCTTTGCCGATACCGCGCGCGTGCTGTCGCGTTTTGTCGATATCATCATGATCCGCATTCTCAGCCATGACGCGCTGGCCGAGATGGTGGAGTTCGCGACTGTGCCGGTCATCAACGGCCTGACGCGGCGCTCACACCCGACCCAGGTGATGGCCGACGTCATGACCTTTGAGGAGCATCGTGGGCCGATTAAAGGCCGCACAGTGGCGTGGGTTGGCGACGATAACAACGTAATGGCGTCATGGGCGCATGCGGCGGAACGTTTCGGTTTTACGCTGCGCGTGGCGACGCCGCCGCAATTGGCGCCGAACAAGCGGCTGCGCGACTGGATCAAGGCCACCAATGCGCCGATCGTGCCCGGTACCGATGCGAGGGAAGCCGTGCGCGGCGCTGACTGCGTCGTGACCGACACCTGGATGTCGATGGGCGACAAGGATGCCGAGCAGCGGCACACCCTGCTGCAGCCCTATCAGGTCGATGAGAAGCTGATGTCGCTGGCGAAGCCGGATGCGATCTTCATGCATTGTCTTCCCGCGCATCGCGGCGAGGAGGTCACCGATGAGGTGATCGACGGGCCGCAATCGGTGGTGTTCGACGAAGCGGAAAACCGCCTCCACGCGCACAAGGGCATTCTTGCCTGGTGCCTCGGCGCTGTCGGTTAAGCGCTGCCGCGCTTGAATCGGGGCAGTCGCTCCTTACATTGCGGTCTTGCTTGAGAAAGGACGCCTCATGGCGGATCAAGGTTCTGTGCGCGCGCCGTCGGCGGTCCCTGTCGACGATGCGGTGCTTCCGTTTGAAGTCAGCGAACTCGATGTTCGCGGGCGGCTGACCCGCTTGGGCCCCGCGCTCGACGACATTCTGATGCGTCACGATTATCCCGCGCCGGTCGGCAAGCTGCTCGGTGAGGCCATCGTGCTGACGACGCTGCTTGGCACGTCGCTGAAATTCGATGGCCGCTTCATCCTGCAGACCCAAACCGATGGTCCGGTGTCGCTGATGGTGGTCGATTTTATTGCACCTGACCGGCTGCGCGCCTATGCGCGGTTCGACAAGGCGCGGTTGAAGCCCGGCCTGTCCTCCGGCGAACTGCTCGGGCACGGTCATCTCGCGATGACCATCGACCAGGGGCCGGACATGAGCCGCTACCAGGGCCTTGTCGCCCTGGAAGGCGGATCGCTGGAGGATGCCGCGCACGAATATTTTCTGCGCTCGGAGCAGATTCCGACGCGAGTGCGGCTCGCGGTCGGCGAGGAATTGCGCGGTGGCGGCGATGGGCCGAAGCATCGCTGGCGCGGCGGCGGCGCGCTGATGCAGTTTCTGCCGAAGGCGCCGGAGCGCGCCAAGCAGGTCGATCTCGATCCGGGCGATGCGCCGGAAGGCAGTATGCCGCATGTCGTGGAAGAAGACGATGCATGGACAGAGAGCCAGTCGCTGTTCGCGACCATTGAGGACGTCGAGCTGATCGATCCCGATCTATCCGGCGAGCGGCTTCTGTTCCGGCTGTTCCATGAGCGCGGCGTGCGCGTGTTTCCGAGCCTGCCGTTGCTTGCAAGTTGCACCTGTTCGCGCGACGCGGTCGCGGGCATGTTGGCGAGCTTCGATCCGCAGGATCGCGCCGACATGGTGGAGAACGGCAAGGTCGTGGTGACGTGCGAGTTTTGCAGCTCGACCTATGAATTCACGCCGCAGGAAGCTGGCGTGGAGGAGTAGGGGTCCGTCAGTTCAGCGTTCGTTTAAGGTCGGGACTGTCGAGCGAGAACAACGGAATCGCGAGGTCGAATGTCTCGCCGCCCTCCGTCACCATCTGATAGCTGCCGGTCATGAAGCCCGAAGGCGTCGTGAGCGGCACGCCGCTGGTGTACTCATAGCGATCGCCCGGTGCGATGACGGGCTGTTCGCCGACCACGCCTTCGCCGCGCACCTCCTGCTGCTGGCCAAGGCCGTCGGTGATGATCCAGTGACGGGTCTTGAGCTGGACGCTTTCATGGCCCTCGTTCACGATCGCGATGCTGTAGGCCCAGAAAAATTGCCGGTTTTCGGGGGAGGAGCGTTCGGGAAGGAACTCGGGTTCGACGAGGACTTCGATCTGGCGGGTGACGGCGCGGTACATGGCTTCAATCGGTCTGTTGGACGCCGATGATAGGCCCAAGCGCGCTCCATGGCAAAACGAGCCGGGCTTAAAGAAGGCCAAGTTTAAGGGGCAGACTGCCGTTCAAGCACGGTTCAGGCTGGACCGTGCATTCCTTGCCGTGCCCGGGAAAATGCAAATCGGAGTGAGGTTCCCGGCAAAGGTTTACGGCGGCTTGCCGGCCCGCTCTGTGCTGCCGCAATGTCCGCCGCGCGCTCTTTGAACCGTCGAGCCGATGACAACCCCGACCGTTTTAGTTTCCAATACAAAGGCTGTGCCGCCGGATGCCGGGACGTCCGTTCTTCCGGGGGGAGCAGGCGAGCGTGAATTGCGGCTCGATCTGTTTCGAGGGCTCGCGTTGTGGCTGATCTTTATCGACCATCTGCCGCCGAACATCCTGACCTGGCTGACCATCCGCAATTACGGATTCAGCGACGCCACCGAGATCTTCATTTTCATTTCGGGGTACACTGCCGCCTTCGTCTATAGCCGGGCGATGGACGAGCGCGGCTTCATCATTTCGAGCGCGCGCATCTTCAAGCGGGTGTGGCAGATCTATGTCGCGCACGTCTTCCTGTTCATGATCTATCTCGCCGAGATTTCCTATATCGCGACGAGTTTCGAGAACCCGCTTTATTCGGAAGAAATGGGGATTCTCGATTTCCTCAAATATCCGGACGTTACCATCGTCGAAGCACTGCTTCTGAAGTTCAAGCCGGTGAACATGGACGTGCTGCCGCTTTATATCGTGCTGATGCTGGCGCTGCCGTTCGCACTCTGGCTGATGCGCCGCATTCCCGACACCACGCTGGCGCTGGCGGTCCTGCTCTATGCGCTGACCTGGCAATTCGGGTTTGCGCTGCCTGCCTATCCGCATGGTGTGTGGGTGTTCAATCCGTTCGCGTGGCAGTTGTTGTTCGTGTTCGGCGCATGGTGTGCGCTGGGCGGCGCGCGGCGGATGGCGCCGATCCTCGCCTCGCGCGTTACCTTTGTGCTGGCGGTGGCCTATCTGCTGTTCGCCTTCTATGTGACGCTGACCTGGCACGTTCCGCAGTTGCACGGCTATTTGCCGGGCTGGCTGGAAAGCTGGATGTACCCGATCAACAAGACCGACCTCGACGTGCTGCGCTTTGCTCATTTCCTGGCGCTCGCGACGGTCACGGTCCGTTTCCTGCGCAAGGACTGGCCGGGTCTGACATCGCCCTGGCTGCGGCCGATCATCCTGTGCGGGCAGCATTCGCTGGAGATTTTCTGCATCGGCGTGTTTCTCGCCTTCGCGGGGCATTTCGTTCTGGCGGAAACATCGGGTGGAGCAGGGCTGCATTTCGTCATTAGTATGACCGGCCTGGTCATCATGTCGTGCGCCGCGTGGCTGTTGTCATGGTACAAGGCCGAGGTGAGCAAGAGCGGCAAGCAGCCGGTCATGGCCGTGAGTGCCGATCTGGTCGGGAGCAATTGATGAATATCGTGCGGATCGCGCGGGTGACGGTTCTGGCGCTGGTCCCGGCCTGGCTGGCGGTGACGCCGGTTCTGGCCGACGACGCCCATTTCTGCTCCGTGCCCGCTTATCTGCTCAGCACCGACAGTACCCTGCCGAAGGTCGCGGAAGCCTTCAAGGCGCGCGCGCCGATCCGCGTGCTCATTATCGGCAGCCGCTCCTCCGTCTTGAGCGGGCCGGACGGCGCCGCAAGCTCCTATCCGGCGCGCTTCGAGGCGGCGCTGCGCGATAAATTGCCCGGCATCGCGATCAGCGTTGTCACCGACCTGCATCCGCGGGAGATGGCCGCCGATGTCGCGGGAAAGATCGAGAAGATCGTGCAGGAGCGCAATCCGACGCTGGTGGTGTGGCAGACCGGCACCGTCGATGCGATGCGCGCGATCGATCCGGATGATTTTCGTGCCGCGCTCGATACCGGCATGGCGGCTTTGCAAAAGGCGAACGCCGACGTGATCCTGATGAACCTGCAATACAGCCCCCGCATGGAAACGGTGCTGGCGGCGACCAACTACAACGACACGATCCGTGTCGTGGCGCAGGAGCATGGCGCGCCGCTGTTCGACCGGTTTGCGATCATGCGGGCCTGGAGCGAAGCGGGCGATTTCGACCTGTTCGCGCGGGCCCGCAGCATCGGCGTCGCCGCGCGGGTGCATGATTGCATCGGGCGGGCGCTGTCCAGGCTCGTGATCGAGGCCGCTCGTATCAACCCGTCCGAACTCGGAGGCCGCTGACGATGCGGCGGCGTTCTCATAGTCTGCTCATGCTGGCGGGGCTTCTCGGTGCGCTCGTGAGCGCGCCGTGCCTGGCTGGAGAGACAGCCGCAACGAAGGAGGCGGCACCGCAGCGGAGCCTTCCTGGCAAGGCGCTCGATGCCGCGAAAAATGCCGCGAGCCGCGCCGGTGATGTTCTCACGCGCATTCCGTGTCTGCCGCCTAAGGGGGCGGGCGCGGTTTCCGCGTCGCTGCCGCGCGTGGCGCGCAAGCTCCATGCAGGCGAACCGATCACCATCGTCGCGCTGGGATCGTCGTCCACCGCGGGTTACGGCACGTCATCGTCGGCCTACACCTATCCGAGCCGTCTGGCCGAACAGCTTCGGAGAAAATATCCGCGCGCGCGGATCAGCGTCATCAATCGCGGCATGGGCGGTCAGGAAGTGCCGCAGATGATGGAGCGGCTGCAATCGAGCGTGCTCGATTCCAGTCCCGATCTGGTGATCTGGCAGCTCGGCACCAACCTTGTGGTGCGCGGCGAAGATTCATCCGGCGTTGCCGCGCTGGTGGAATCCGGTGTTTCCAAAATGCAGGCGGCAGGTGCCGACGTGGTGCTGATCGATCCGCAATATGTGCCCGCCGTGACGGCGAAAAAGGAGGGCGCGAGCCGGATGGTGAGGCTGATCCGCGAGGTCGGGCGGCTGCGTCACGTCTCCGTTTTCCCGCGCTTCGAGGTGATGCGGCAATGGCATGAAGACGAGAAGATGCCGTTCGAGAGTTTCTCGATCGCCGACGGGCTGCACATGAACGATTGGGGCTATGCCTGTTTCGCCCAGTTGCTCGGCGACACCATCATCAAGTCGGTCGATGAAGCCAAAGCCGAACCCGGCGCGGAAAGGCCGGGGAACGTCATTGGGTTGCGACCGATGTGAATCGTCACGATTCAAGAGTGTCATTGCCGGGCATAGCCCGTCAAAGACGGGCGTGAACGCCCTCTTGATCCGGCAATCCATTTCGTTCTTCAGAAAGATGGATGCGCGGATCAAGTCCGCGCATGACGATGAGTGAACGAGGCGAGTATAAACGCCTCACGCCTTCTCCAAAGCACCCTGCACGTCCTCGATCAGGTCGTCGGCGTGCTCAAGCCCGACCGAGAAACGGATGAAGCCGTCGCCGATGCCAAGTTCGGCGCGCTCATCCGGCGTCAGGCGCTGATGCGTCGTGGTGGCGGGATGGGTGACGATGCTCTTGGAGTCGCCGAGATTGTTGGAAATGCAGGCGACCTGGAACGCGTTCAGGGCGCGGAATGCGGCCGCCTTGCCGCCCTTCACCTCGAACCCGACCATGGTGGAGCCAGCGCGCATCTGCTTCTTGATGATGTCGGCCTGCGGATGGTCGGCGCGGCCCGGATAGATCAGCCGCGTGACTTTCGGATGGCTGGCGATCACGTCGGCGATCTTCGCGGCACTTTCGGTTTGCGCCTTGACGCGCACACCGAGCGTTTCCAATCCCTTCAACAGCACCCATGCATTGAACGGCGACATCGAAGGGCCGGTCTGGCGGAAGAAATTATGGATGTGCTCCATGATAAATTCTTCCGACGACAAAATGATGCCGCCCAGGCAGCGGCCCTGTCCGTCGATGTGTTTGGTTGCCGAATAGACGACGACATCCGCGCCAAGTTCGAGCGGGCTCTGCCACAGTGGCGTCGCGAACACGTTGTCCACGACGAGGCGCGCGCCGCCTTGGCGGGCGATCTCGGCCACCGCTGCGATGTCGACGACCTCAAGCGTGGGGTTGGTCGGGCTCTCGAGAAACAGGGTCTTGGTGTTGGGACGCATCGCCTTGCGCCAGGCATCGAGATCGCGGCCGTCCACCAGAGTGGAGGTGATGCCGTAGCGCGGCAGCAGCGTGTCGATGACGTAGCGGCACGAGCCGAACAGCGCCTTTGCCGCGACGACGTGGTCGCCGGCTTGCAGCGGCGCGAGCATGGCGGTGGTCATCGCCGCCATGCCGGTCGCGAACGCGCGCCCGGATTCGGCGCCTTCAAGCGCGGCCATGCGGCGCTCGAACATCGACACCGTGGGATTGGAGAAACGCGAATAGATGAATCCCGGGCTGTCGCCCGTGAAGCGCGCCTCGCATTCCTCCGCGGTCGCGTAGACGAAACCTTGTGTCAGAAACAGCGATTCAGACATCTCGCCGAATTCCGAGCGGATCGTTCCGGCATGGACGAGGCGGGTTTCGGGGCGGTAGCGGGCGGGATTAGGGGCGCTTTTTGCGTCGGACATTGTGACCTCCAATGGCGCCTTGCCAGAAAGCAAGGCACAAAAAACCGGCCTGGAAAAAATCCAACGGCCGGGGGCACAAGGTCCGGGGCCTGTTTAGCGACTTGTTTTACGTGGCTGCAAGCCGGCCGGCCCAAATCACCACGGGATAAGTATGACGCTTAATCCGCACGGCCCTTTCCGTCAAGCAACCCATCGGATAACGGGGTAAGGTTCTATGCATAGCTCACTCCCGAGGGGACCGGATTTGGCCTTCTCTCTCCCAGCCAACGCCAACGGTATTCTGCCCGATCGCATGATCGTGGCCATGGAAGAAGACGGCCTGATCCTGCCGGCGTATCCGTTCGTGGAAAGCCAGATCCAGCCCGCGAGCCTCGATTTGCGTCTGGGGGAAGTCGCTTACCGGGTGCGCGCGAGTTTTCTGCCCGGACCGGATGTCACGGTCGCCGAGCGCATCGACGAGTTGAAGCTGCACGAGGTCGATCTGTCCGACGGCGCGGTGCTGGAGACGAATTGCGTTTACATCGTGCCGCTGCTGGAGAGTCTCGCGCTGCCGCCGTCGATCCTGGCGTCCGCCAATCCGAAGAGCTCGACCGGCCGCCTCGACGTCTTCACCCGCGTGATTGCCGATGGCACCCGCCGCTTCGACATGATCGGCGCGGGCTATCATGGCCCGCTCTATGCCGAGATCAGCCCGAAGACGTTTCCCGTCCTGCTGCGGGAGGGGTCGCGGTTGTCGCAAATCCGCTTCCGCACCGGCGCGCCGTTGCTCGACACTGACGAACTTGAGGCGCTGCACCAGCGCGAGCCTCTGGTCGATTGCGACAACGCCGATCTGACCGGCGGCGTTGCGGTCAGCGTCGATCTGTCGGGCGAAGGCTCGAATGGTTTCGTCGGCTATCGTGCCAAGCGTCATACCGGTGTCGTCGATATCGACCGGCGCGGCGGTTACGCGATCGATGATTTCTGGGAGCCGATCCGTGCCCGGCCGGACGGCAGCCTGATCCTCGATCCGGGCGAGTTCTATATCCTCGCCTCGAAGGAGGCGGTGCAGGTGCCGCCGAACTATGCCGCCGAAATGGTGCCGTTCGACCCGCTGGTTGGTGAATTCCGCGTCCATTATGCGGGCTTCTTCGATCCCGGCTTCGGCCATGCGGGCGCGGGCGGCCAGGGATCGCGCGCGGTGCTGGAGGTGCGCTCGCGCGAGGTGCCCTTCATTCTCGAACACGGCCAGATCGTCGGGCGCCTTGTTTACGAAAAGATGCTGGCGCCGCCGCAGACGCTGTACGGCACCCGCATCGCGTCGAATTATCAGGGGCAGGGGCTGAAGCTATCCAAGCATTTCCGCGCGCCGGTCTGATGGCGCGTTTGGTTAACGCCGCTTCGCCTCGTTGCAAAATGCGGACGGTTGGGCGATGGTGGCGCCGCTGCGTGAAGACGCGGCACTCGCGGGCGTAGTTCAATGGTAGAACGGCAGCTTCCCAAGCTGCATACGAGGGTTCGATTCCCTTCGCCCGCTCCAAACACCCTCCTCGTTCCATCTGTGACGCTTTGACCACGCAGTTCCATCGGACTGCATCCGTCGTGCAACACCACATCGAAATCATCCGCGTTTAGACACGCCGATCTGGACAAAGCTCCGGACTCGCAACACGCTGTCGATGCCTCGGTGACACAGCGGGGCGGGGAGCGCGACGATGAGATTCGTGACCGGATTGTTGGCAGGCGTATTGCTGCTGGCCGGGCTGACGGCGAGCCAGGCGGTGGTCCGCATCTCCGATGATCGTGGCGGGCGCATCGGCACCTATGTCGATAAATATCAAAGCATCCGTTCCTCGGGCGACACGGTTGTGATCGACGGGTTGTGCGCGTCCGCCTGCACCATCGTGCTCGGCGCCGTTCCGCACGACCGCATCTGCGTCACGTCGCGCGCCAGCCTTGGTTTCCACGCCGCGTGGGACCGGGGCAAAAGCGGCCGCCCGGTGACGAATGTCGAGGCCACCCACATGCTCTACAGGATGTATCCGGTTTCGATCCGCCGCTGGATCACGCGGCACGGCGGACTGAAGCCGCATATGATCTTCCTGCGCGGCCATCAGCTGACGTCGATGTACAGGCCTTGCTACATGGATGCTCACGCTTCCGCGGCGGCGCGCTGACGCTGCGGCAACTGATCGCTGCCTCGCCATGATGTGATCGGCGCATGGCCCGTTTGCAGGCTGTTCGCTTGTCGAGCGGCTGCTTCGCCGGTATTTGAACAGGATCAATCGGGATTTCGGTCTTCAGGTTCCGGTTCTTCAGTTCTCGGTTCTTCAGGGTTTCATGGCCACCAGTTCAACACGACCGGGCGTCGTCATCGCCGCCTTCGTCATCAGCCTCGCGATCGGGTTGATGGGCGTGATGTTTCTGGTCGGCGGGTTTCGCTCCGACGCGCCGGTGTCGTCGATCGGCGGCCCGTTCCAGTTGACGGACCAGACCGGTGCGTCCGTCACCGAAAAAAATCTGCAAGGCAAGCCGACGCTGATGTTCTTCGGCTTCACGCACTGCCCGGATATCTGCCCGACCTCGCTGTTCGAAATCTCCGAAGTGCTGCGCGCGATGGGGCCGGATGCCGATCGCGTCAACGCCTATTTCGTCACGGTCGATCCGGAGCGCGACACGCCGCAGACGATGAAGGATTATCTGCAGAGCTTCGATCCGCACCTCAAGGGCCTGACCGGTTCTCCCGAAGCCGTCGCCAAGATGATCAAGGCCTATCGCGTTTACGCCAAGAAGGTGCCGTTGAAGGACGGCGACTACACCATGGACCACACCGCGGCGGTGTATCTTCTGGATCGCGAAGGCCGGTTCGTCGTGCCGTTCAATCTGAAGCAGACGCCGCAGCAGGCCGCCGCCGACCTCAAGCGTTATTTCTGACGATCTGCCTTCGTCCTTGGCTTCTTGCATGCTGTGCCGAACGCGCCGCGAGCCGCGAATGGCGAGCGAGCCCGTGCTCGGTCTTTTCCCAGTGATAGGGATCGCGGATCAGTTGCGACAGTGCCCGCCACGCCGCGAGCGAAAGGTACGCCCAGTAAATCGGCGTCAGCAGCAGCACCCAAGCGTGGCGCAGGAGCCCGCGACGCGCAAGGCCGATCAGGCTCACCATGACCGTTGAGAGATAGCCTGCGGCGATGGTTGTAGAATGCAGTTCGGCGAATGGTCCGGAAAACATGCCGAGCGCGGTGCTGCCGGTTACGTTCAGGCCGATCTCCAGAAAGCAAACGCCGATCAGGACGGGATAGGCGAGCGCGGTCAGCACATTGCCGCCGACCAGAAGATTGAGCGTGAAAAATCCGGACAGCCCGCTTTGCCGAATCAATCGTCGCGGCGCGCGCATGTGCACGATCCAGGTCTGCATCCACCCCTTCGTCCAGCGGGAACGTTGCCGCAGCCACGCGCCCGCGCGCGCCGGTGCCTCCTCGTAGGTCGTTGAGGCGAACATCACCGCGCGATAGCCGAACCGCGCCAGCCGGAATCCGAGATCGGCGTCCTCGGTGACGTGTAGCGCGCCATTTCAAATGTCACCGCCGCGCCACTTCAAATGTCACCCCTCTTTTATCGCTAAAATCACCTGCCGGGCCACGTGGATGGCTTGGGCGGTCTCGGCGTCGGGGGTGCCGTGGCACGCGTCCGCCAGACCCCGCAGATAGGCCCGCTTAGCCTCGTCCTTTGGCTCCTGGACGCAAGCAGCGGTGGCCTGACGGAGCAATTCCGCCTTGTTAAACAGGAAGCGGTGCTGGCCGCGCGGAGCCTCTTGGCTTTGGCCCGAGCTACCTCCTGACGGTGGCGTTCCGATAGGTCCGCCGCCTGCTGGCCTGAAGCCACCCTCGACATTCATCACTTTCTTCCTCCCGAAATGATCAACTCCTTCGACCGCTGCGCCGCGCCCTTGGCGACCGTATAGGTCACCCCGACAGGCTTCATGGTGAAGCCTGCGAAGGCTTTCCGGATCGCCGGAACGTCGTTGATGGACAGAATGAAGCGGCCTTGAAGGCCTCTTAAAGCCGCCGCCAACCGCTCGAAATCGGCCCGTGCGAACCCTGCGCCGTAGTCCCGTTCGGACCCATAATATGGCGGGTCCAGATAGAACAGCGTGCCCGGCCGGTCGTAGCGCGGCAGGAACTCGGCCCAGTCCAGATTCTCGACCACGACACCGGCGAGGCGCTCGTGCAGTTCCTCCAGCATCGGGATGATCTTGGTGACGTCGAACCGGGCGGGCAGCGCCGGGCTGACGCCGAAGCTGCGGCCTGCGACCTTGCCGCCGAAGGCCAGCCGCTGGAGATAGAGAAAGCGCGCCGAGCGCTCCAGGTCGGTCAGTGTGGCCGGATCGGTCAGCATCAGCCGCTCGAACTCGCGCCGCGAGGACACCTGCCAGCGCAGCATTTCAACGAAGGCGACGTAATGCCGCTGGAGCACGCGGAAGAAGGTCGCCACGTCGCCGGAGCGATCGTTGATGATCTCGGCCTTCGCGGCCTGGTCGCGGCGGAAGAACACGCCGCCCATGCCGACAAACGCTTCGGCGTAAGTCTCGTGAGGAATACGCGCAATCTGCGCGATCACCGCCTTGGCCAGCACGCGCTTGCCGCCGATGTATCCGGCGGCCGGTTTCAGCGGCTCTACCGCCCTGTAGGTAACTGCATCATTCATCTTTTCATTGAGGCCCAAATCAGGCCCTCTCACCGCGCTGTGCAGGCTCTGTGCAGCGGCGGCGGGACGGCGATTCGGATATGCTTCGTCGTGCGGGTCACGCTTCCATACGAGGCCCGTGGTAGCAGCGTTGGCGCGCTGTTCCCCCGCCACCGGTATCGGCGCGGAGAAAGTCTGAATGGCTGCGGCGGCGTTCATGCCTTCCGCTCCGAATTGAACTGCTCTTTCAGGAGTTGCTCGGCAGCTTCCGGCGCGGCGATCGAGACCGCCACCTTTGCGGCCGCGAGCATCGAGCGGCAGGCGCTGGGCGAGCGATCGCAAGAGCAACGCGCACCGTAAACCAGGCGGCAGACACCAATCGCGGCGCGCTCCAGCGTGGTCTTCTCGACCGGTGGTGAAGGTGCTTTAGAGCGGCGGATCATGTCGGCTTGGTCTCGCACTCGATCCGGCTGGAGAAGCCATTGCCATCGATGCGGTGCGTCACACGCTCGATCGACAAGTGGATGCCGTCGACAGGCGCGGCCGTCACGGCCCTGATTGGTGCCGGACGTCAGCAGGGTGAGCTGCGTCGGCAGCGCGCCTTCCGAATTCAAGGCGATGGCAAAGAAGAATTTGGCGAGGATTTGCGTCATGGCCGCCAACATGGCAGCGGCCTCGCCTGTCTCGAACCCTGACAGGTGTCAGGCCGGTCTGGTGGCGACCTCGGGGCGGCTTCGGGACTATGCCGCGACCAGGCCGATTTTGGCAAATCCTGTCAGGGGGGTCAGAACCGGGGCTGGCAACCGGTCACAGCGGCCCCGTTCAAGCGGTTTTCAAGTCCGTGGGGCCGTTCGGCGGGGAACTGGCGACAGACGGACCCCCTGGGGGGTCAAAAGCGTCCTGTGGCCGATTTTGAAATTTCGGGAATTTGGCCTATCTTGGGGTTGCCTGAGCCACCGCTTACCGGGTTTCACCCCGTGGGGACGCAGCGACCCCCCAGGCGTTTAATTTTCTCCCTCATCACGACGTTTTTGGGCCTGCCGCCGGATTCGGGCGATGTCGGCGGCCGTGATCCGGTGGAACGACGTGACATAAAGAGCATCACCAGCTGCGGTGCGCTTGACGACAAGATGCCACGGGCGGCCGTCGAGGGTGCCGACGAAGTTGGTGAGCGGTTGCCACGCATGTCGGGCGGAATGCTCGACGCGACCGGCAACGGCGCGTATCTCGCCGAAGTCACCGCGCAGAAATTCGGCGCAATGATCGTCGAGGTGAAGCTGTCGGAGGAATGGTACCGCTCCAACATGCCCGCCTACATCGAGGCGTTCAGCGATCGTACCATCGTGTTACCGGCCGACGAAGACGTGCTGCGCGATCATCAAGGCCTGCAGTACGTCGGCAAGATCATCAAGGTTCCTGACACGCACTCGACGCGGGGCGCTGATGGCGGCGGCCGTCATGGAGACACCGCGATTGCCGGTGCCCTGGCTTACGCGGCCTCGCGCGCGAACCTTCCCGAGTACGGCTACGAGACCGTCGGCGATCATGGCTCCGGTGTCGCACCGCATTGGAGCGAACAGCAGCGCACCGAGCGCGACATGATGATCGGCAACCGGCGCGACGGGCTGTGGTGAACCTGATGAACAACATCTTGAAGCGGGGTTGACCCCATGACCGACACGACAACCACCAGTACCATCGTTGACCAGTATGGCCGTCCGCTGCCGAAGCGGCCGGAGCCGCGCGAGGTCGCAGCCCCGACGCTGACCGGCGTCCGTTCGATCTGGAATGAACCGGTTGCCTCCGGCCTCACGCCGCAGCGCCTGGCGCGCGTGCTTCGCCAATCTGCCGAACCGGGTGGCGACACCCACGAATATCTGACCCTCGCCGAGGAGATCGAGGAGCGCGAGCCGCATTACCGCTCCGTCATCACCACGCGCAAACTCGCGTTGCGCGCGATCGTGCCGGTGGTCGAGGCCGCCTCGACCGAGAAAGCCGACGTCGAGATCGCCGATGCGGTTCGCCATCTGGTCGAAACGCCCGCCTTCCGCTCCGCCATTCTCGATCTGTGCGACGGATTCTCGAAGGGTTACTCGGCCGTCGAGATGATGTGGCAAACCAGCGCGAGCGCCTGGAGCATCAATGCGCTGAAGTGGCGCGACCCGCGCATGTTCCAGTTCGATCGCGTCACGGGCATGGAATTGCGTCTGCGCGAGGACGGCAATATCGACGGCGTGCCGCTGCCGCCCGCCAAGTTCATCGTCCATGTGCCGAAGCTGAAATCCGGCCTGCCGATCCGTAGCGGTCTCGCGCGCGTCGCGATGTGGATGTTCATGCTGAAGTCCTTCTCGATGAAGGACTGGATGAATTTCCTCGACGTCTACGGCATCCCGTGGCGGATCGGCAAATGGCATCTCGGTGCGTCGAAGGATGACAAGTCGGCGCTGTTGCGTGCCGTCGCCAACATCGCTTCCGATGGCGCGGCCATCATCCCGCAGGCGATGATCATCGAGCTTCTGGAGGCGAAGGGCTCGAAACAGACCGACGCCTTCGAGAAGCTGTGCCGCTATCTCGATCTGTTGATGTCGAAGCTGGTGCTCGGCCAGACCACCACGGTCGATGCCGTCTCCGGTGGTCACGCGGTTTCCAAGGAGCATCAGGAGGTGCGCCGCGAGATCGCCACCGCCGATGCCGACGAGCTGGCTGCCACGCTCCAGCGCGACATGGTCGAGCCTTTCGTGTTCTACAATTACGGCATGCCGAAAAACGGCATGCCGCTGATCACGCTGCCGGTCTCCCAGCCGGAAGACCTCAAGGCGATGATGGACGTCGTCACCGCCTTCGTTGATCGCGGCGGCCGCATCTCGGAAGCCGAGTTGCGCGACCGCATCGGCTTCAGTGATCCGGGGGATGACGAAGCGGTACTGTCGCCTCGCACCGGCGCGGGAGTGGCGTCGGCGCAGAACCGGATGCGGTGTGTCAGCTGCGGCGGCACCCATGCGGTCAGCCTCAACCGCGATGCGGGCCTCGGCAATGTCGATCAGCTTGCGGAGGACTATGCCAGCGAATGGCGGGAGGTGTTGCCGCCGATCGTCGATCCGCTGATCGCTCTCGCCCGCGAATGCTCCTCGTTCGAGGAGCTGATGCAGAAGCTGCCACAGGCGGCGAAGACGATGGATTCAAGCCAGCTTGAAAACCTCATGGCCAGGGCAACCGCTATTGCGCGCGGCCTCGGCGATGTCGATGCGTGACGGGAGGGAGAGAATGACCATGACCAGTAACGCCGTGCTGCAGGAAGCGTTAAAAATCGCGCTCTCTCACCTCGAGCACATGGCCGCGTGGATCACCGAGACGAATAAGAAGGCCCATTGGTCGAGCGAGATTTATTCGTTTGAAAGCCTTGGCGAGGACATGCCGGGGATCCGCGCCGCCCTTGATGCGGCGAGCGCACCGAAGTCTGACGGCAGCGTGGAAGGACACGCTCGCATAGGTGCACCATGCGGCCTAACGGATGACAGCCTAATAAGCGACCGTCACGGGTCCAACGACCGAGGAGGAGTCGGTGTCGAGTCCGGCCCGTCAGAGCACCACTCGGAATCGCTTATCCGCGCGGGGCGTGCCGAATGAGCGCTCCGGACGATGATCGCGGCGAGATGCTCCTGGGCATGATCTGCGACGAGATCGACCAGCGGATGAACCCGGACGATGAAGAGTGCCCCGAATGCGGCGGCGAGGGTTACACCTTCGATTGTTTCGATGGCTGTTGCGTCGATGCCGATTCAGGCTGCGATGATTGCGGCCGTCGCTGTATCGCCTGCGCGCGCCATAAGCACACCCGTCTCAAGGCGGTACGCATGGAGGTCATCAAGAGCGGCGACGTCGATATCGCCCGCGCCTGGCTAAAGGAAATCGGCCGATGGAAGCCGGAGATCACCGACGACCAGATCAGGGCCGAACTCGCGGCCGCAGCGGGACGTGCGGAATGAGCCAAGAAGCGAAGGACATGATCGGCATCGGGCTATGGATCGTGTTCGGTATCATCGGCGTGATCTCGACCATCAGCTTTATCGCCCGGCACCTCGCACCGGCTGTCTGCTCCTGGTGGTGACGTAGCCATGCCCGATTCCGCCCGCGTTCATCCCGTCACGCCGCCAGCCGACGTCCTCGATTATTTCCGGGCCAAGAAACTCGCGCCCGCTTTCTCCTGGCTGGACGTGTGGGGACAGGAGCACGCCCACGCCTTCACCGTCGCCAAGGCCGTCGATGTCGATGTGCTCGCCGCGTTTCGCGGCACGATCGATGACGCAATCGCGCGCGGCCTTGGCTACGAAGCCTGGGCATCGGCGCTGGAGCCGAAGCTCGCCTCGCTCGGCTGGTGGGGACCGCGCACCGTCGAGGACGAACAGACCGGCATGCGCAAGCTGGTCGATTTTTCATCGCCGCGCCGGTTGCAGAACATCTTCTGGTCGAACATGCGCGCCGCGCGTGCCGCTGGCCGCTGGGAACGCGCCCAGGCGACCAAGGATGTGCTGCCGTATTTTCTCTACGTCGAGACCACGGCCGAAGATCCACGGCAGGAACATCTCGATTGGGTCGGCACCGTGCTGCCGGTCGATCATCCGTGGTGGGACACGCATTTCCCGCCGAACGGCTGGGGCTGCCAATGCTCCGTGCGCCAGGTCGGCCGCGTCGAGGCCGAGCGTCTCGGCGGCGTGTCGCCAGATCCCGTCGATGACACCACCACCTTCGAGAATCGCCGCACCGGCGAGCGCGTGCAGGTGCCGCGCGGCATCGATCCGGGCTGGCACACCAATCCGGGCAAGAGTCGCGGCATCGGCCTTGCGCGTGTTCTGGCCGACAAGATCGGCCGGATCGAAGATCCGTTTCTGCGTGCGCTCGCCGTCGAGACCATCGTGCTGTCGGCGCAGTTCGCGCGCCTGATCATCGGCAAGCTGGCGAAGCGCGAGGCCTTGCCCGTCGTTGCGCTGGAGACGCCGCCAGCCGGTGCATCATCGATCGTGGCGTTGCTCTCGACCGAAACCGCGATCAAGCAGATCGCAAGGCATCCTGAAGTGATCGGCCGTCATTATGAGCAGCTGCCGGACTTCCTGCGGACGGCGGAGCGGATCGAGGCCGGGCGGATCGACGACATAGAACAGCACGTCTCGTTGCTGATCGAACGGCACGTTGCGCAATTCCAGGAGCAAGGCGGTACGGCGCTTCAGATCCGTGGCGATCTCGTAGACCACCACGGCCGTGAGGTCGCCCGTGCGTGCGAAGTCCTCACCGAACACATGCTGGCGGAACGGATCGAGCCGCTTCAGGATGGGCGCGAGCTTGTCGTTGCAGAAGTCGAGCGCTTCGGCCTTTCGGATATGCTCGGGGGCATTCTTGAATTCGTCCGTGCAACCCCAGCGCACAATCGGCAATCCCGGTGCCTGGCACGCCTCGATCTGCACGCGGGTGAGCGCGGCACCTTCCGATTCCGAAGGGATCGCATCCAGTTCCTGCTTCATCGCCGTGGTGCGAGGCCCGTATGCGCCACGGATGCGCTGTTCCCAGGCAGCTTCTTCCTCGGCCGACCACTCCTTTCCACGGATCAGGCAGACGCGCTTGAACAGCCCGTTTTTGACGGCATCGGAAAACGGGATCAGGTGGCAGCTAAAGGGCGTCTTCCCGGCGCGTGCTTCACGCACCAATTCATTGAACGGATTCTCGGAGTTCGGCCTGCCCTTGCCGCTCGGTGGATCGTCGAACCATTTCAGGACGGCGGCGCTGCGCGAGGCCGGCGGCTGGGATGCCTATAACGTCATGTGACGCGACACTTCGTATGGCACTAACCGGGATTATCCCGAATTAGCCGGTATTTCGTGGGAAGTGCCCGTATCTCGGGGGTTTCTCTGCACTTTGGCGGGCGCTCGCGGCTCGGTGGCAGCGTCATTTCAAATGTCACCTCGTGGCGGGCGGCGGCGCGGGAAATGCCCTTAAATGGGTATCATGCCCCTTTAACTGGGACGGTTTTGTCGGTGATTTTATAAGATGGTCCCAGTTAAGAATCCAACAAAACCGGGCTTTTCTGATAGCCTACAGGGTCGGAACTGGGACCGAACTGGGACGCTAGAGCCGCCCTTTCAAGGCATCTTCAACGCAGGGTGAAACCAGCTTTTGTCGGCTACCAACGGGAGGTTTTCCTTCGGGACGTTCTCCCATTTGATGGTCGCGGCGTTATCCTTGGTAAACCGCATTTTGGCGACTTCCGCGCTATTCTCCTGGCCGCGAAGCGAAACAAGGGTTCCTACTCCATTGAGATCGACGGCGTGCAGGCCGGGAAATCGCGTATAAAGCTCGGTGAAGAGTTCTTTGGCTTGGATTAGATACGTCTCGCGGATTTGCTTCGCCGAAGACACGGAATACGGGTCCAATTGATAGCTGACGACGAGGCTTCCATCATTGTGCCGTTCGGCTTTTACCGAATGCCCCTCTCCAATAAGGTAGGCGGCATAGGTGATCGGGTCTTTCGCTGCTTCCTCCCTTTTAGCTGCGACCGCATCGGCCTCCCCAAAGGGATCGAGTAGAACGACGGAAACTGCCAGGATGAGCGCCGAAACAACGACGCCACCGAAAGCCTCCTTGCGATTTTTGAAGCCGATCTTTTGCGGATTTACCAGTCCGACAAGGCCAGAGAGAAGCATCGCCGCGATCACCGTCCACCACACTATCGTCATAACGTCCGCCCCACCCATCTCACCCGTCCAATGAGATTGAAGCCTTCGTTCGGAATAGCTTCCTCTCGCGTAGGCCACTCGGGATTGTCAGATATCATCACCAAGTGTCCTGGACCACGCCGTAGCCGTTTGACGTAGACCTCATTGCCGATGGTGAAGACATAAATTCGCCCGTCGATATATTCGGCATCCTTCTCGATGATGAGGGGGTCTTCGCTCGCAATGGTGGGGAGCATGCTATCGCCATGGGATTCAAGCAGTCTGGCCCTCCGCTCGGACAAGCCCAGTTGCTGCAATAACCTGCGCGGGACTGGCACCATGGTCTCTTCGTGGTCGAGGACGAAAGACCCTGCACCGGCGGACGCTCTAAACGACAACCGCGGGATCATCGCTATCTCTGGCACAATCCCATCGGTGCTGCTTGCGTCCCTCCCTGGGAAAAGACCGAGGATGAGATAGCTCTCCGGAATTTCGGAAACTTCCGAAATCCTCAAAAGGACACTTAATGGAATGTCCTGTCCCTCGATATAGCGCCAAAACTGTTTAACCGAGCGGCCGATCAGGCGTTCAATTTCTTCGTCCTCATAATCATAGACAAGCACCAGCCACGCAAAGACGAGGCGTTCGGCTAGGGACAAATCTGTCAGAGACGGAATCTGCTTAGCGAGAGCCGCTGCTCGGATATTCGAATATCGAGCATTTTCAATGCCAATTTTCTCAATCCTAACAATGGACGCGCGGTCGCGCCGCTCTGCGTGGACAGATTTGTCTTGATACTCAGACATATTTGTCTACTTTGTCTCAAACGTGATTTTGATTCCCCCAAAAAACCAGCCTTGCAGGGCCGGTTCCGGGACAAGGGACGCAGATGGCTGATCGCTGGGACCGCCATTCCATTAAAGCCGAAATCTACCGTCGGGGGTTCACGCTCGTCGGAATCGCACAGGCAAACGGCCTTGAGCCGAGCGCCTGCAGAACCGCTTTGCGTCGGCGAAACCGTGCCGGTGAGCGAGCGATCGCCGCAGCCCTTCAGGTGGAACCAGCAGTTTTATGGCCGGGGCGGTATAGCAAGATCACCGGCGTCTCTCACTTTCAGCCTAAGCGCAAACAGGGCTGCGCCGCGAGTCAAAAGGGTGCGCGTCTGTTGACAAGGCGGGCCTCATGAACCGCCGCTTCAGCCCCTCCGCATATACCGCCGTCGCCGTAGCCCTGGCTCTCGCCGCCGCGATCAACGCGGTCAGCTGTTTCGGGGTGGTCTTCCCATGAACAGGAAGCGCGACACAGCAACGCCCGATCTGTTCCGCGATTATGTCGTGCCGGATGTCGTCGCGCGTTACGAGCCGGAGCGCGTGCGCGCTGCGACCGTTGCCATGAAGATTGCGCGCGCGATCTCGGAAGCCCTGAAGACCTGCGGCCGGTCTCGCGCCGTCGTGGCCGATGAAATGTCGACCTATCTCGGCGACACCGTGACCGAGGCGATGCTGAATCAGTATGCGTCGCCATCGAATGATCGCCACAACATTCCAGCGCATCGGCTGCTCGCACTTCTCGCTGTCACCGGCGATGCGCGCCTCATCAACGCGATGCTCGAAGACGCCGGATTGGTCGCCGTCGCCGCGAAGTACGAAGTTCTGATCCGCCGCGAGCTCGCCAAGGAAGCCCGTGACCGGCTCGACCGCGAGATCACCGCCACCGATACTCAATGGAGGGCCGCGCGATGAAGGTGTGGCTCTCCGCGTCCGAGATCGCGGCGCTTACTCTACCGGGGCTGCCGTCGACCAAGCGCAAAATTAATGCGATGGCCGAGCGTCTCGGTTGGAATCATCGATCGGACTTCGCTCGACCGCGCGTAGGGCGCGGCGGCGGCTTCGAATATCATTTTCACCTTTTGCCATCGGCGGCGCGCGCAGCTTACGTGGCGCATCACGTCGAGATGGTCGAACTGCCAACGTCGGTGGCGCGAGAGGCTGCATCTGAACCGCAAGCCGAGCACCTTGGCGGTGCAGCGACGGAAGCGCGTGATGCGCGTCTGGCGCTTCTGATCGCCGCCGACCGCACCGCGTCGCAAGGTCAGCTATCGCGCAAGGTCGCCGATCGGCAATTCGCCGATCTCTACAATTCCGGCCGCGTCGAGGTCGCGTCCTGGATCAAGGCGGAAGTGAAGTCGCTGACACCGCGCACGCTCGCACGCTGGTCCGCGCGTATTGCCAACGTCAAGAAGGTCGGTCAGGCCTGGGCGACCGGCTCCGTCGGCCCGGCTCCAGTTCCTGCTCACGAGCAGAACGGCAACGCCCGCGCCTATGCCAGCAATGTCGCTCAACCATTCTTTGATGCAGGCACCGCAACCAAGGGCGCGGCCGGTGGCGGCACCCTCGCCGGTGTCATGTCGCAGGCACAGACCCAGCTTGAGCCGTTTGTCGGCACGTCCGATTTCGTCACCAAGATTTACATGGGTCTCACCGTCGCGGGCCTTGTGGTCGCGGTCGGCGGCGCGGTCTACGCCATCTACGCCGACTGGCGCACCAAGAAGGCGCAGCGCGCGATCGACGGTGATGTTCTCGCCGACGTGCCGGAAGGTCAGTTCGCATGATCTGGGCGCGCATCCGCCGGGCTCATCGAGCGGCAGTATGCGGTGCTGCGCGGCATAGCGCAGTTGTGCGTCGCTCAACGGACAGTTGGCGCGGGAGATGTCGCGGAAGTCTTCCACCGCGAGTCCGCAATGGTGAGCCAGCCGCGCTACATAGTCTGCTTCCGGGATGATGCCGCGGCGGATCAGGACCTGATCGGCCCCGACGCCGAGAAGCGTCGCGCAGTGCGCTGCCTCCGCGAGAAGTTCGGGCGGCAACACGCCGCGCAGGCAGTCCAGTTCGAAAGCATGGCCCGCCCAGGGCCGAGGCGGACTCGCGGCGGGTGGATTGCGGAATCGCTTATGGATGCGTGCGAAGGGCATCGAGGAGGGCGGCACGGAATGCTTCCGGCGCATTTTCCGCGCCGGTCCGGCCGTGTGGTCGGGATTGCCGGAGGTCGGAGCCATGAAGCCGCCCGAACGCTACCATTCAAACGCCACTCGCCTCCGCCGCCGGATGGTCTATAAGACCCCCTCGCGGATGCTTTACGATGCAATCACAGATAGTCATGTCCAGCAATGAAAGATCGAGCGGCGGGCCGGGACGGCTTGGCCGGGCGATCTGCGCGGCTTTTATCGGGGTTGTCCTCGCGGGAGCGCCCATGCCCGAGGCTGTGGCGCAACCCGCGGTGAAATCGACCGTGGCCGCGGACCCTCAGGCTGTGCCGGGCTTCTGGGACCCGCGGCGGCGCCCGGAGCGGCCGGACCTGTCGCGGATCACCATGATCCGCTTCCTGACCGAAACCGATTATCCGCCGTTCAACTTCACCGGGCCCGACGGCAACCCGGCTGGGTTCAATGTCGATTTCGCCCGCGCGCTGTGCGACGAGATCAAGGTGCCGTGCACGATCCAGATGCGGCGGTTCGAAACGCTGGTCGATGCCATCAACACCGGGCGCGGCGACGCCGTGATCGCCTCGATCGCGATGACCCCGGACATCCGCGCCAAGCTCGATTTCACCGATCCCTATTATCGTGCGCCGGCGCGCTTCGTGTCCCGTTCCGGCGAGGTCATGGTCAGCGTGCGGCCGGAGAATGTGACCGGCAAGAAGATCGGCGTGATATCCGGCTCCGCGCACGAGGCGTATCTGAAGGCGCTCTTCACCGATGCGCTTGCGGTCGGCTTTCCCTCCGAGGAGGAGATGCGCTCGGCGCTGCGCCGTGGCGAGGTCGATATGATCTTCGGCGATGCGATCTCGCTCGGTTTCTGGATCAATGGCACCGATTCGGACGGTTGCTGCGCGTTCAGTGGCGGGCCGTTCGTGGAAAGCCGTTATTTCGGCGAGGGCATCGGCATCGGCGTCAAGAAAGGCAACGATGTGCTGCGCCAGGCGCTGAATTGGGCCATGTTCCGGGTTTGGGAAAAAGGCGGCTACACCGATTTGTGGTTGCGCTATTTTTCCGTTAGCCCGTTCTAAGAGATAGTTGAGGGCGCGCGGAAATTGGTCCTGCGCGCAGCGGAGTGAAGATGTCGGAGACGATCACGCGATTTGAAGACCTGTCGGCAAGCGATTTGCGCGCCGTCGCCGAGCAATCCAATGCCTGGCCGTTCGAGCAGGCCAAACAGATCGTCAATCGCCTGAAAAAGAAACCGAAGGACGAGGTGCTGTTCGAGACCGGCTACGGCCCCTCGGGCCTGCCGCATATCGGCACCTTCGGCGAGGTGGCGCGCACCTCGATGGTGCGCCACGCTTTCCGCGTGCTGACCGAGGACAAGATCAAGACGAAGTTGCTCGCCTTCTCCGACGACATGGACGGCCTGCGCAAGGTGCCGGACAACGTGCCGAACAAGGCGATGCTGGAACAGGATCTCGGCAAGCCGCTGACGCAGGTGCGCGATCCGTTCGGCACCCATGACAGTTTTGGCGCGCACAACAATGCGCGGCTGCGCGCCTTCCTCGACACGTTCGGCTTCGATTACGAGTTCGCGTCCTCGACCGACTACTACAAGTCCGGCCGTTTCGATGCGACGCTCCTGAAAATGCTCGAGAACATCGACAAGGTGATGGCGATCATGCTGCCGTCGCTGCGTGAGGAACGTGCGGCGACCTATTCGCCGTTCCTGCCGGTCTGCCCGCGCACCGGCGTGGTGCTGCAGGTGCCGATCGTCGAGCACGACAAGACGGCGGGCACCGTCTCTTACGACGATCCGGAAACGAAGGAGCGCGTCACCGTTCCCGTCACCGGCGGGCATTGCAAGCTGCAGTGGAAGCCGGACTGGGCGATGCGCTGGGTCGCGCTCGGCGTCGATTATGAAATGGCGGGCAAGGACCTGATCGATTCCGTGAAGCTGTCGGGCAAGATCTGCGCGGCGCTCGGTGGCACGCCGCCGGAAGGTTTTAATTACGAGCTGTTCCTCGACGACAAGGGCCAGAAGATTTCCAAGTCGAAGGGTAACGGGCTCACCATCGACGAATGGCTGCGCTATGCCTCGCCGGAATCGCTGTCGCTGTTCATGTACCGCGAGCCGAAGGCGGCGAAGCGGCTGTATTTCGACGTGATCCCGCGCAACGTCGATGACTATCAGCAATTCCTCGATGGCTTCGGGCGGCAGGACGCGAAGCAGCGGCTTGGCAATCCGGTGTGGCACATTCATGCGGGCCAGCCGCAGCTCTCCGAGATGCCGGTGACGTTCCAGTTGCTGCTGACGCTGGTATCGTCGTCGAACGCGGAGAACGCCGAGACGCTGTGGGGCTTCATCGGCCGCTACCGGCCGGGCGTGACGGCGCAGACCCATCCGCGGCTTAACGCGCTGGTCGGCTATGCGATCAACTATTATCGCGATTTTGTCGCGCCTACGAAGCAGTTCCGCGAGCCGAACGCGAGCGAGCGCGCCGCCTTGCAGGATCTGCGCGATGCGCTGTCGCAATTGCCGGCGGACGCTTCGGCGGAAGACATCCAGAATGTCGTCTACGAGATCGGTCGCCGCGAGCCGTTCCTCGATCACAAGAAGGCCGGCAAGGACGGCCGCCCGGGCGTGTCGCTCGACTGGTTCAACATGCTCTATCAGGTGCTGCTCGGGCAGGAGAAGGGCCCGCGCTTCGGCTCCTTCGTCGCGGTCTATGGCCTCAATAACGCGGTGACGATGATCGATGCGGCACTCGCGCGCGGCGCGTGATTCCGCGCCATGTCGAAAGCCACGCGCGCGACGAAAATGCTGGAGCAGGCGGGCGTCGCGTTCTCGGTGCGCACTTACGAATATGACGCCAATGCGGATCGCATCGGCCT